>Ga0116222_1001119_pt1 | contig 15120 bp, 12 predicted proteins | sample Sb_taG_12_FD_88963 | JGI IMG/M metagenome (GOLD analysis project Ga0116222, IMG submission 88963) | Peat soil microbial communities from Weissenstadt, Germany - Sb_50d_9_AC metaG | ecosystem: Environmental > Terrestrial > Soil > Wetlands > Peat | place: Germany: Weissenstadt | collected 2010-09-21
CCCTTGGCTCCTTCGAACTCGAGCGTGCCCCAGGAACAGGGGGCGTTGCCAACACGGAGAATACTCATAGGTCTCCTTTCCAGGTCACTCGCGGCAACCGCTCCCTCGCTCGCCAAGGGCGAGTTACGGTCGCGGCTCCGTTTGTGGCGTCATCGGTCCCGCTGCGGCGACCTCGTGGCGCCGCTCGCGCTGCACATCCAGCTTGTATTGCGCCCGCGCCCGCCGCACGGAATCCGACTCGGAGACTTCCGCGACGGCCACGTCCCACCACGACTCGTAGCCGGGCACGCGCTGCTCCTTGTCCGTTTCGATCACTACGGCGGTGGTGCGGTCGTGGCCGCGCATGGCCTCGAGCGCCTGCTCCAGTTCCTGGCGCGTAGTGGCTCGCACGGTACACGCGCCCAGACCTCTGCAGAGCGCCACGAAATCCACCGGCACGTACTCCCCGTCGAGCTGGCCGTCGGCCGTGCGGCGGCGGTAATCGGTGCCGAAGCCCTTCGAGCCGATGGCTTGCGAGAGACCGCCGATGCTCGAATAGCCGTGGTTGTCCACCACCACCAGGTTGAGTTTGCAGCCTTCCTGAACGGACGTCGCGATCTCCGAGGACATCATCAGGAACGAGCCGTCACCCACCATCACGTAAACGTCGCGCGAGGGATCGGCCATCTTGATTCCCAGTCCGCCGGCGATTTCGTACCCCATGCAGGAGTAGCCGTACTCCATGTGGTAGCCGCCGGGCTGGCGCGTGCGCCAGAGCTTGTGCAGATCGCCGGGCAGGCTCCCGGCAGCGTTCACCACTACATCCTGCGGACGGGCCGCGCGGCTCACCGCGCCGATCACCTCGCCCTGGCTGATGGGCGGCCCGTGCCGCAGGTCGAAGATGCGATCGGTTTCTTCTTCCCAGCGCGCCCGCCATTCCACGATCGAATGGGCGTAGTCGGGATCGACGGTGTAGCCGGAGAGCGCGGCTTCCAGTTGCTCCAGCGCGGCGCGCGCATCGGCCAGCAGCGGCAGGCCGGCGTGCTTGAGCGCATCGAACTCGGCAACGTTGATGTTGACGAAGCGCACGCCGGGATTCTGGAACGCGGTCTTCGATGCGGTGGTGAAGTCGCTGAGGCGGGTGCCGACGGAGATGACCACATCGGCTTCGCGGGCGGCGATGTTCGCGCCCGGCGTGCCGGTCACCCCGATGGCGCCGAGGTTCTGCGGATGGTCGAAGGGCAGCGATCCCTTGCCGGCCTGCGTCTCGCCGGCGGGGATTCCGGTGCGGCCCAACAGGCTGGCGAGCGCCTCGCAGGCCTCGCTGTAGAGCACGCCGCCGCCGGCCACCACCAGCGGTCTGCGAGCCGCGCGAATGGCGGCGGCCGCGCGCTCGAGCATCACCGGTTCCGGCGCCTGACGGGGAATGTGCCACACCCGCTTTTCGAACATCTCCGCGGGGTAGTCCCAGGCCTCGGTTTGCACATCCTGGGGCAGCGCCAGCACCACCGCGCCGGTCTGCGCCGGAGACGTCAAAACGCGCATGGCCTCGACTACCGAGCAGGGGAGCTGGTCGGCGCGGTTGATGCGATCCCAATAGCGCGACACCGGCTTGAAGGCGTCGTTCACGGAAATGTCCTGGCTGTGTTCGCTCTCCAGTTGCTGCAGAACGGGGGCCACGTTTCGGCGCGCGAAGATGTCGCCCGGCAGCAACAGCACCGGGATGCGGTTGATGGTCGCGGTGGCGGCGCCGGTGATCATGTTGGTGGCGCCGGGTCCGATGGAAGAGAGGCATGCGAACGCGGACAGTCGCTTGCGCGCTTTGGCGAAAGCCGTGGCGATGTGCACGGCTGCCTGCTCATTGCGGCAGAGGTAATAGGGGAAATCGGGATTCTGCTGCAGCGCCTGTCCGAAGCCCGCGATGATGCCGTGCCCGAAGATGCCCCAGGCGCCTTCGAAGAAGCGCTGCTCACGGCCGTCGCGCTCCACGTATTGATTCTTGAGAAAGCCCAAGAGGGCCTGTGCCATCGTCAAACGGCAAGTTGCCATCGATATCCTCCTCCTTCAAAAAGGCGCACGATACGGTCCATGTCGCGCCCGCGATTGGCTTCGCAGGAACGGATTGCTTCGTCAGCGGTCCCCGCGGGCGGCGAATTCTTTCACCGAGGGTTATATTGCAATTTGTAATCACTATAGCATTGGTGGTGGCTGTCCACTGAATGCGCCGTGTTTCCAGTGGGGTGGGGGCGCGGGTGACGGTGGTGACGCATTTTGGGGCGTTTGCGCGCGCATTATTCTGCGCCGGTGTAAGGCATTTGGTTTGTTTGGGTTGCGGGGATGGACCGAATTTGGGTGACAGGTGGAGAGGCTTTTTTTCGGCCCACCTGTCACCCGAGCCGAGGGGCCCAGGGCCGGATTGCGACATGGCGTTGAATGGCGGCGTGGTTTCATGAGACACACTACTCCTTAGGGTTACGGGTGAAAAAATTCGTTGCGGCGGCCGGGGGCTCTCGGACGGACCCAGAGGGTACCCCGCCGGGCGTTTTCCTCGGGGTTGCTTTCCCCTACCGGACCCAGAGGGTACCCCGGGCGGCCGCCAATGGTTCGAGCAGCATCTATCGGAGCCATTACACCGCTGGATGGCGCGTTACACCCCGATTACACGACTGCTCCTGAAGACCCGGTGTTTCCGCATCGGGTATTGCGGGACCGCGATCCCACTGTCTCCCCGCCGGCGTTTCGGCCGTGCGGGCTTTCTTAAGGCCCTACGAGGAGTCCAGTACCACCCTTGCTCGCCGAGGGCGAGTTGCAACGTTTCCTGGCCAGGAAAAATACCGTTAGAAGAGGACGGAGTGGCGTAACTCTCTTCCTAGTTCAATATTGACAGACCGTGTCAATAGGTGAGGGGTGCAATGTGGGGTTTTGAGAGATGGTGGGTCTTTAGAATCAGTAGAAAATGATTAAGAATTTTAATGGTTTCGGTTGTGACTGGGTTTTGGAGGGGAGGCGGAATAGTACTACAGCCGAGGCGGACCGGGTCGCCGAAGTGACCTGGCAGTGCCGACACCTCCAAAGCTCCCGGCTCCGCCGTAGGGCGAGCTGTACGAGCAGGAGACTCCGTCAATGGGCGCCGCACCGGCATCGGGCGGCATGCGGAAGGCCACCTGGTCGATGCCGATGGTCCCGGGAGCGAGGCCGGCGAAGAGGGTTTCGGCCGCGGTCTTCTGCGGCGAGAACCGGCAGGCGATCTGGCCGACGATCGGTTCCGGAACCGTGAGCGGCGCAGGCACACCGTCTTGCACAGGATCATCCACATAGCCGAGGCCGGTCATGTACGCGTAGACGATATCTCCGGGGCCGGGCTGGGAGGTGAGCAGGCCGCTCCAGTCGCCCTTGACCAGCTTGAGGCCGAGCACGGTGGACTGGCCGGGATCGGCCAGCATAAATTGCGGCGCCATATCGAAAACTTGGATCGTCTGCGCCGCCTGAAAGGGCGACTCGCTGGGGACGTTGATCGCGAGCGTGTCGCCGAAGAAGCCGTGATTCTCCCACGGTATCTGCACTGCGATATCGGCGCCCGAGGTGGAGAGCACCGGCACGGGCACGTCGTTGAGCAGCAGCTCTCCCTGCAAAGTGGCGGGTGTGCCGGTGAAGTTGCAGTGCAGCGTCACCAGCGCCCCCGGCGCCACCGGATACGGATCGTCGCAATGCGGCACGCCTGGAAAGAGCGCGTCGATACCGCCGAGGAAGAACGTGGCCTTGACGATGCGACCGGCAGTGGTGGCGAGGAACGCCATATCGCCGCCGCCAGTGAGCGTGCCATCGGTGACCAGCTCTCCTTCGGGCAAGGGAATGGCCACGCTCTGACCAGTCACTGTGTTCGCGAGGTATGCGGGGCCAAAGCCAGTGCGTGAATCGGCCATGCGATACAGCACCAGGCGGCCATTCGCGCTCATCGCCATGAAACGCGGTTCCTGGCCGGGGCCGACCGGCTGGAGGAGTACGGTTCGTTTGTTGCTGGCCAAGTCGAGGGCTACGAGGCCGCCGGAAATGATGGTGGATGCGTCATCGCTGATGGCAACGGCGTCCAGATCGAGGGGAGTGAATTGTCCTTGTTTCCAGAGGCCGATGGTATAGGTGGGGAAGCGGTCGCCGGAGCGGGCAGGGAGGGGCTGCTCGACGAGGAGCGTGCCATCGGAAGCGAGGACGGGGGACTCCGGGTTGAACCATATGGAGTTTGGCGGCGGCGGCACGATGGTGCGCTGGCCGGTCGTGAGGTCGATCAGCGTGGAGTCTTGCGGAAATAGGCCACTCAGCGCCATGAGGAGAGCCCAGCGGCCATTGCGACTGAGTTGGAGGGTGCCGGGTCCGAGGTCGAGGGGTTGCTTTCCGGTGAGTTGCGCTTCCTGGCCGATGATGGCCGTGCAGTCCGAGTTGGGGGCGCAGATGTTGGAGTAAGTGAATCCGACGATGCTGCCATCGGCAGTGATTTGCGGGAGGGTGGCGCCGTCGCCGCTGCCGAATTCGTCCTGGGGAGCGAGGGCGCCGCGCTCGGCGAAGAGGGTGACGGCGCCGGAGGCGAAGCGATAGATGCGGATTTCGGGCACGGGCAGATCGGAAGGGGCGGCTCCGCGGGGGAGTAGTTGGGAAGTGAAGTAGAGTTGCTTGCCGTCATCGGTGGCGGCCAGTTGGGCGAACTGGGCGCGGAGGGGGGTCAGGGCGAGCAAGACGATAGCGCCGAGCCGAGTGGTCTGAAGGAAGGTCGAGAAGTTCATCGTGGGCCTACTTTCGCGCGCGCTACTCCAGGTGCGCTCCCGCAATTTGAGTCATGCCAAGGCGCAGCCGTTGCACTGCGCGGGGCCGTGAAACTCGCCGTCGCACTGGGCGCGGCTGTGGAGCTCGGGTGAGGCGTAAACATGTTCTCCATAGAGGCAGTCTGGCCGGTGGGCAGCGTCATCGCGAACCCTGGCCCCCAGACAGGGGATGAACAGTTTCCAATCGTTTTCCGTTGTCCCGCAGAATGAACGTCGACCGGCAAAAGCACCAGCCCGTGGGCTTGATCACAACATCGTAACCGTCGGGGGTCTGCCGCACGACGATGCGGTAGTGGTCGAGGCCAATTACGTGCGGACGCGGCCCGGATCGCAGTCCCGCGTCGATATCGCCAAGCTTGCCAGACTTCGCAAGCTCCCTGGTCTCGGTCACCTTGACGACCCACACAAGCACACGCTGAGCTTCGTCCGTGGGCATATCGCACTTGAATTCCCAGACAAGAAACATCAGGCAGGTGATTACGAACCCCGCCAGCAGGATGATCAATGCGATGTAGGTGCGCCGAATCACCCGGCGGAATGGCGACATCGGCTACTCCAGAGCACGCCTAGTAAATGTATTGAGCTTCTTGCCGTGCGGGTCGAAACCTTGAACCAAGCTGCCTAAGTGCCCGGGGCGAAGCATATTGATTCCGAAGGGAGGAAACTGGAATCTCCGCATATCGCGCTCCATCACGCGCCAGTACGGCCGTATGTCGTTCGGATCCAGGTCTTCAAGGCGGCCGCCCAGCCTCCGAAACTCGATCAGTCCCGGGAGGTGAACGCACTACAGCATATCCGATTCGAGTACCCGAAGCAGGACGCCATAAACGTCGCGCCGGTTGGCCAGCGTGGAGGTGGATGGCAGCCCAAGGAGTATCCTGCCATTCTCCTTAGCATATGTCGATCCGGTGGCTCGAAAAACTTGTTCTATTTCTTCTCGACTTTTCGACAGGTGCCACGCCTCCCGCGGCGGAACGAGGTTCAATTCCTCGGCCAGCATGGTCCCGACCGCCGGAGAATCCAGCAGGCGAGTTCTTCCCGGCTTAAGGATCTCTGCGATCGCCTCGTTCTCGGACGGATGGGCTAGGGCGTACTCGATGAGCAGGGTCAGGCTGAGGCGCCTCAAGCAGTCGGCAAGCAGTACGTTCCCATATCCGCGCGATCCGGAAATAGTCTGGACCAAGTCCTCATATTGTTGAACTCTGAACTGCAGGTCGCCTGCAGACAAGACCTCTTCGCCGCTCCAGCTTTGTTTTATAGCCTCAAAGGACTGGGCGAACTTCGCTGCCTCCTGGCGCCACTCGGCCGCCCGGGGTGACGGCCCTGCTTCTGCCGGCGGGGAACCGATATGGGGCCAGAATATGGAACTATGCCCCCCCCCCGGCGGGCTTGTCAAGGAATAAATTGTAAAAAATGCGTGTTTATTAGTCTACAATAATTTTGGCTCATTGCGAACTATCACTTAGTGGGTATATTTAAATAGTTGACTTAGCGGGCCGGCAAGGCGTCGGCGCTCCGTCCGATCGAGGAAAGGCACACGAACGCCGACAGCCGCTTGTGCGCCTTGGCGAAAGCGGTCGCGATGTGCACGGCTGCCTGCTCATTGCGGCAGAGGTAATAGGGGAAGTCGGGATTCTGTTGCAGCGCCTGTCCGAAGCCGGCGATGATGCCGTGCCCGAAGATGCCCCAGGCGCCTTCGAAAAAGCGCTGCTCACGGCCGTCGCGCTCCACGCATTGATTCTTGAGAAAGCCCAACAGGGCTTGTGCCATCGTCAAACGGCAAGTTGCCATCGATATCCTTCTCACTCAAAAAGGCGTGCTCACTCAAAAAGGCGTGCTCACTGAAAAAGGCGCGCGATACTGTCCATGTCGCGCCCGCGATTGGCTTCGCAGGAACGAATTGCTTCGTCAACGGTCCACCCATCGTGGATGATCCCGCCGGCCGCCTCCGCCACGGCGAGCGGATCTTCGGCGCCGGGATACAGAACGTTTCTGCCCACCAGTGCGCCGCGCACGTTGCCGCCGGCCGCCAGCGCCGAACGAAGCTGGCCGAGAAAGGGCGCCGCATCGCCCGCCGATTCTCCGCCCAGCAGCAGGATCGGCAGCGTGGTGGACCGCGCCACGGTGTCGTAGCCATCGCAATAGGGCAGCTTCAGCCACAGGTGGCGGCTGCTGTCGCCGAGCGCGGAGGCCACTCCGGCCAGGCGCGCCAATGCTTCAGCGGTCTTCACCACGGTGTAGCCTTTTTCGGTTCTGGCGACCGGGAGCGGTTCGAGAAACATCGGCAGGCCGCGGGCCGCCGATTCCGAGATGGCCCGCGCGCAGGCCAGCAGCGTCTTGAGCGACGCGGGCTCGGTGTCGTCCACGCGCAACAGAAGCTTGACGCCGTCAAGTTTGCATTCCTGGCAGACGGCGGCCGAGGGGCCGGTGACGGGATCGTCCAACTCCCAGGCGGAGCCGGCCAGACCGCCGCGGTTGAGGCTGGCGATGGCGAGCTTGCCATCCAGCAACGGCACGCCGCCCGCCTCGCGCAGAAGACCGTCGACGATCAGCAGATCTTCGAGAATGTCCATGGTCGCCATCACGCCGTCTACGCGTTCGGCCGCAAGCACGCGCAGGATGCGGGCCAGGTACTCGTGGCGGTCGCACATCGCCAGGGCGTTGTCGCCGACTTTGGTGACGCGGCGCGCGGGATGATCGGCGGCCAGGAGATTCAGCTTCCCATCTGGCGCGATCCCGTCGCGGTGGACGCGGCGGCGGGCGGAGCGCCACGCAAATTCGGGGTCGCGAACCCGGGTGTCGGTCAGCTTGTCGAGGACAGCCGTGGGAAGGAATTGTTGGGCGGAGAACATGGCGATTTCCTAGCGGGACGGCACGACGCCGGCGCGCCTGGCCGCTGTTGCGGCGGCGCTCCGCGAGATCATCTCCTCTACTTCGGCGAGTGTGGGCATGGCCTCCGAGCAGCTCAGGCGGCTCACCACGATGGCGGCGGCGGCGTTGCCGTAGTGGAGGCATTCGGTGAGCGGCTTGTCTTGGAGGACCGCGTAGAGGAAGCCGGATGCGAACCCGTCGCCCGCGCCGATGGTCGAGACCACGTCCACGGCGTAGGGCGGCAGGAATACCGAATCGTCGCCCGTCCAGACGCGGGTTCCGGTCTCGCCCAGCTTCGAAACGAGAATCGATACACCCGCGCGGCGCAGTTTTTCGGTGGCGGCGTCGAGCGAGCTCGCGCCGGCCACCAGGGTCAACTCGATCTGGTTGCCGATGAGGATATCGACGAACGGCAGCGCGAGGCGCACCGCGAGGCCGGCCTCTTCGGGACTTCTCCAGGACATGGCGCGGTAATCGACATCGAACACCACCCGGCAGCCCGACTGCCTGGCTCGCTCCAGGGCGCGGTAGGTGGATTCGCGCGAGGGCGAAGCGCAGAGCGACGTGCCGTTGGTGACGAACATGCGTGCGCCGGCAACATAGTCCAGGTCGGCCGCAGTGGCGTCGAGCCGCGTGTCGGCGGGGTCGTGGCGGTAGAATACCTGCGGGAAGCTGTTGGGCGGCGAGACTTCGGTGATGGCCAGCGACGGCAGGTATCCGGGCGCGATCTGCACATGGCTGGTGTCCACGTTCTCCTGGTTGAGAAACTCGATGAGGAAGCGGCTGAGGCTGTCACTGCCCAGGCACGCGACCATGCCCGTGCGGGCGCCCAGGCGCGCCAGCCCCACGGCCATGTTGGCGCTGGAGCCGCCCAGGTAGCGCGAAAAGCGGCGCACCTGCGGCAGCGGCACGTGCGGCTCCTCCGAGTAAAGATCGTAGCCGATTCTGCCCAGTATCGCGACGTCCATCGGGTCTCCCTTTGTGGAACTCGCGCAAAACGGCCGCGGCGGGATCAGTTCCTGCCCGTATGGTACCGCGCCGCGGCCTTTGCGCTTTGATTTTGAGGAACTCGCGCAAGACGGCCGCGGCGCGATCAGTTCCTGCCCGTATGGTACCGCGCCGCGGCCTTTGCGCTTTAGCCCGGATTTCTCATAGGCCGGGCATCGACACGAGTGTCGATGCTGCAAACACGAGTGTTTGCGCCACGCCTGCCGTGCCGGCGCTCTTGCCGGGTCAAAAGAGCGGCACGCGCGGATCCTGTTCAGTCCAGGTGCCGCGGACCCACGCGTAATCGGGGTCGTCGGAGGCCGCCATGGAGCGGGCCGAGCCTGCCAGCGCATTCAGGTAGTAGACGTTGTAGCCGTGGGCCGCCACTACGGGGTGGTACCCTTCCGGAATCAGGACGAGTTCGCGGTCGCGCACCGTCAGAGTGGCGTCCAGCCGGCGGTCGGAGGTGTAGACTCGCTGGATGGCGTAGCCTTCGGGGCGATCGATGCGGTAGTAGTAGATCTCTTCCAGGTCCACTTCCCCGGGCGGGTTGTGCACGTCGTGTTTATGCGGCGGATAGCTGGACCAGTTGCCGGCGGGCGTGTAGACTTCGACCACCAGGAGGCGCTGCGCGGGGAACTCGGGCGTCAGCATGTGATGGATCTGGCGGGTGGCGTTGCCTCCGCCGCGAATTTCCACGCGCACCTCGTCCGGCGTGACCAGCTTCGCGGGGAAACGCTCTTCCGCGCGGCAATAGCAGAAAGCGAGGTCGCAATCGGTCTCGGCGGTGATGCGGAAGGAGGTGGTTATCGGCAGGTAGAGCGTGTACGGGCGGGCTTGGAACACATTCGCGCGCACGCCGATATTCGTCCAGGCGCCCGCCGAGGACTCGACCGAGCAACGGCCGCCGAGCAGCACGACGGCCAATTCGCGGCCCGCGGTTTCGCCGCGGAACTCCTCCCCGCGAGCCAGTGCGCGGGATTCAAATGACAGAAATTCGTAACCGAAAGTCGCGATCTGGTTGGTGAAGGTTTCCGGGTGTACCAGCAGGGCACTCATGACAAACAAATTCTAACTCGCGGCGGTTGGCATACGTTTGGGCTGCTGAGAGCGGGCGCCACGATTCCATGGCAATTTTGGGCAGCGTCCAGTATACTTGCTGATACCTTGGGTCTGGCCAGCATCGTCGCGGTTGCACGGAGGGTGTGGGGCCCATGAGACAGACCGTGGATGTCGCGGCGCTGCTGGATGGCGCCTCCTGGTCGACTTATCAGAAACTGCTGATCGTTCTCGCCGCGATTGCCGTGATCTTCGACGGTTTCGACATTCAGATCCTGGGGTTTGCCATCCCCTCGCTGATCCGGGAGTGGCACGTGGACCGCGCCGACTTCGGTCCGGTACTGGCAACGGGACTAGCCGGTATGGCGTTAGGCGGTCCGCTGGCGGGCTACTGCGGCGATCGGTTCGGGCGCCGGACGGCGCTCATCGTTTGCGTGGCGGTTTTCGGCCTGGCTACGATCTCGACCGCGTTTGTCCACGGGTTTGTGGGACTCACCGTATTGCGCCTGGTAACCGGAATGGGCACCGGCGGCGCACTGCCCAACGTCAGCGTCCTGACCGCGGAGTTCGCACCCCTCCGCTGGCGTCCGGCGACGGTGAAAGTCACGCTGGTCTGCGTCCCACTGGGGGGTATGCTGGGCGGGTTGCTGGCAGCACGCGCACTGCCGAGGTTTGGCTGGCGGGGACTCTATGGGATCGGCGGCATCCTGCCTCTCCTCTTCGCGGTCGTGCTTCTGGTGGTCCTGCCGGAATCCCCCCGGTTCCTGGCGCGCCTGCCTGCGCTGTGGCCGCGACTCACTCGTCTGCTCACCCGCATGGGGCACACCATACCTGCGGGGGCCGCGTTCGAAGACCGTGCCGAGAGCGGAAGAGAGGTCCGCGCTTCGGTGCGCACGTTGTTCAGGCCCGGCCTGGCTCGCGATACAACCGGCCTGTGGCTCGCGTTCTTCTTCTGTCTTGGATCCATCTACCTGGTATTTGGCTGGCTCCCGGCCATGCTGACCGCGCAGGGTCTGGACCTGGCTACGGCCAGTTCCGGGCTGGCATTTTACAATCTGGGTGGAGTGCTCGGCGTGCTGGTGTGGGCTGTGCTGGTCACCATGCTGGGGTCGCGCGGGCCGCTGCTCTCCGGCGCTCTGGCTTGTGCCGGCAGCGCGCTGGCGCTGCTCGTGGTCCCAATGCAGGCGCATGGCGATCACGGATTGCTGATCGCGTGTCTGGGGATCAACGGCCTGCTGGCGAACGCCGTCCAGACATCCATGTACGCGCTGGCCGCACACGTCTACCCCACCAGCGTACGGGCCACGGGAGTGGCCTACGCTGCCACGCTCGGCCGCGCAGGAGGTCTCTTGAGCTCACTGCTCGGCGCGGCCATCATTCAGGCGGGAGCCAGGACTTACTGGTACACGTTAGCGATCGCTATGGTGTGTGCCTTCGCCGGCCTTGCCTGGGTGCGCAGCCATTACCGGCGATTGGGAAACTAGAAAGAATTGGAGGCGCCGGGCAGGGGGACTCGGCCCGGGTATACTTGGATTCATGCAACCCGAACAGGCGGTTATCAACGGATGGAGCGGCTCCGCGCCCTACTGGGAGAAGCACCGCGAAATGATCCGGGAGATGTTTGCGCCGGTTACGCAAGCTCTGGTGGAGGATGGGTTGATCGGCAGTGGACACGCAGTTCTGGATATTGCCACGGGTCCCGGAGAGCCGGCCCTCAGCATAGCTGCCTTGGTCGGACCCGAAGGCAAGGTTTTTGGGATCGATCCGGTGCCGGAGATGGTGGCGGCGGCCCGCCGGGCGACAAACGATCTGGGGTTGCGGAATGCACAATTTGACGTGGCCTTTGCAGACCATCTCCCGTTCCCGGCCGATACCTTCGATGCGGTGGTCAGCCGCTTCGGTGCAATGTTCTTTCCAGCTCCTGTGGACGCAGTTCGCGAGATGTTGAGAGTACTCAAGCCGGGACGGAAGCTGGCCCTGGCGGTCTGGGATCTGGCCGAAAGAAATCCCTTTTTCTACGCCCTGTCGCGAGTCATGGAACGGTATGTCGTTTCGCCGCCACCTGCGCCCGACGCTCCGGACGCATTCCGCTTTGCCAGCCCAGGCAAGTTACGGGACGTTCTCGTCGAGGCCGGCGCGACGGTCCCATCCGAGCGGCTGTTGCCATTCACCATACAAGCGCCGATCTCAGTGGAAGACTTTTGGACAGTGCGATGCGAGATGTCAGAGAAGCTTCGTGAAAAGGTCGCGATGCTGTCCAGGGAGCAACTGACTGAAGTGAGACGTCAATCGATCGAGTCTCTCGGTGAGTACTCCACAGACCGCGGGATGAGCTTCCCGGCCCAGGTTCTGATTGTCAGTGGAACCAAGAGCCTTGCGGCATAGTCCGGGGTAGGAAAGACACACAGGCAGGAATGCCTGTGCCACAAGTTACGCGAGCGCCCTCTTGTACAAGGCCACGAGTTTTCCCCAGGCACGCTCGGCATCCGGCTTGCTGTAGATCGGCTTGCCGTTCTGGAGTGGCATGTCCGGCACGCACCAGCCATGCAGCGCTCCCGGATATACTTCGATCTCCGCGGGAACGTTGGCGGCGGCAAACGCTTCCTTCAGCTTGTCCTTCGCGTCCGGCTGACTCGCGTCGTCATTCGAGGCGATACCGAAATACATACGAGCCTTGATCTTCGGCGCGAGCAGATGCGGGCTCTCGGGCTTGTCGGTGACCAGGCCCCCGCCGTGGAAGGATGCCCCGGCGCCGACGCGATTGGGCAGTGCCGCGGCGGTCCTGACAACCAGGGGTCCGCCCATGCAGTAACCCTGGGTTCCGATCTTCTTTGCCTTGTTCACTTCTTTTTGCGCATCCAGGAAGCCAATGTAAGCGACGGCATCCTTCTCAGGGTTGCCGGGCGCGTTCACCGACGCCATCAGCGGCTGGAGCTTCGCCCGGTCGGCCGGATTCTGGAAGCTGAAGCTGGAGGCATCCGTGAAGGGAGCTTTGGACACGCGATAAAAGGGATTGGGCACCAGGACGGAATATCCCTCGGCGGCGATACGTTTGGCCATATCGCGCATGGAGGGCCGCAAGCCGAAGGCATCGGGCCAGATCAGCACGCCCGGATGGGAGCCGCTCTTCGGGTGAATGAACGCGGCGTCGCAGGTTCCGTCGGGAGTCTTGATCTCGACGTTGGTTTCGACAACGTCGAGGCTTGCGGCTGCGGCGGGCCCTGCGGTTGCGGCAAGGCCCGCGGCCACTGAGAGAGCTACAAAATCGCGCCGGCCGACGTCGCCGGGCTGCACATCGTTCTTCGATTGGTTCTTTTGGTTTTCCATCGTGGCTATCCTCTTAAAGACTTTTGGAACTCGCGCAAAACGGCCGCGGCGCGATCAGTTCCTGTCCCGTATGGTGCCGCGCCGCGGCCTTTGCGCTTCTTAGGGCTTCAGCGAGGCGGTATAAGCGGCGATCGCCAGCATGTCGTCTTCGCTTAACTGACTCACTACCTTCGTCATGAGGGGGGTCCATACGCCCTTGCGAACACCCGCCTGCATATCGTACATCTGTCGCACCAGGTAGCTCGGCGACCGGCCTGCGATTCCCGGAACCGGGCCGAGGCCTTTCAAATCCGCACCGTGGCAAGTGCCGCAGGCGAGAGTCTTGCCGCCGCCCGAAGTGACCAGGGCCTCACCTTTCTTCAGGCTGCCGGGCGGCGCGTAGGCGATGAAGCCCGAGTGCGGGTCGCGGAGCGTCTCAGTGGCCTCGGCGCTTTCCGGTACTTCGATGATGCGCTTGCCGATGGGTTCTTTTTCGCTGCCTTCGAGCGTGAGGAAGAGGCCGCCGGCGATGCGCGTCTTGGGCACCATGGCGGTCTCGACCACCTTGATCCACGGGGTCCACGGCATCGAGCCGAAGTAGTCGGCGGCCGCGCGGATCTCCTCGTCGGTCATGGCCTTGGCGATCGCGATCATGACGTTGGTGTTGGCCTTCCGCGGCTCGGCGCTCTTGCGGTCGCCGTTCTTGAAATCGTTCATCTGCTGGATGAAGTAGGCCACCGGGTAGCCGGCGATGGGGGCGTTTTCGGCGCGGCCCTTGCCGTTCGGATAGTGGCACAGGGAGCAGGCGCGCACATCGGGCCGCCGGCCGTGCGCGACGATATCCGGCATCTTGGGGTGATCGCCGGGAAACCAGTCCGCGGGACCGAAGCCGTCGCGGATCTGCGCCAAGGTGAACTCCAGGTTGCTGCCGGCGAGGTGTTTCGGGCTGGTGTCGGGGGCGCCGCCGCGTCCGCCTCCACCCGCGGGAGCCGCTGGGGCGCCCGGTTCGGGAAAGCCGTACGCCCAGGCGGGCGGTCCATCGGCCGCGAAGGAGACGCTCGCCGTCAACGCGGAGGCGAGCGCGAGAATCCGAATTCCGAGGTGAGTGCGCATAGGGTTTCTAACACTGTACAGCAGTTCGGACTGCGGTTGCTGAGCGAGGAATGCGCTCCCTAGCCTGGCTAGCCAGGCTAGCCGGCTAGCCGGCTAGCCTCTGGGTCCGCCTGCCAACCGCCAGATGGGAAGGTGAACAACACTGGAACCAATTAACGCCAACACTGTTCACTTTGCCGCGACCTGTGGGGCAGGTTGTCAACCAACCCAAGGTGAACAACACCCGAACTAACGCACCATCGAGGTCGCCAGCCCGTCCACGCGCGCGCGCACGATCGGCAGGATCAGGGACTCCAGACGCGGATCGCTGGCAATGGCTTCATTGTAGGCCTTGGCCCCCGCGTCGTTGGGGTCGCCGGGCGACGGATCGATCACCAGTCCGTGCCGGATCACGTTGTCGGCCAGGATCAGGGCCCCTGGGCGCACCAGCTCAAGCACCAGGCCGAGGTATTCGACATAGCCGGACTTATCGGCGTCGAGGAAGACCAGGTCGAACGGAGGCACGGCGGAACGGATCAGGTCGCGGAGGGAATCCGCCGCGGGGCCCACGCGAAGGTCGAGTCTGGGCGTGATCGCCGCGCGCTCCAGGCTGCGGCGCGCCACCTCGGCATGCCTGGGATTCAGTTCCAGGGTCACGAGCAGTCCATCGGCGGGCAGCGCACGCGCGAGCCACGTGGCGCTGTAGCCACCCAGGGTTCCGATTTCCAGCACGCGCCTGGCGCCGATGAGTTTGGCCAGCAGGTAGAGCAGGCGCCCCTGGTTCGGCGAGACCTGGAAGGAAGGGAGCCCGGCAGCCTGGGCATCGGCAATGTTCCGCGCGAGGTCCGGGTCGGATGGGGCGAAGAGGGCCTCAATGCAAGCGTCGATGCGCTCGATCAGTTCTGCGGTGACGGGTTCCATGGGACTCTCCAGGTTAGCGCCAGGAGACTCCCGCCCGCACCGGCCGCGCGAGTAAAGCGAGCGCTTCTTATCCCCAACCCCCCACCCCCCA
>Ga0116222_1001127_pt1 | contig 15074 bp, 9 predicted proteins | sample Sb_taG_12_FD_88963 | JGI IMG/M metagenome (GOLD analysis project Ga0116222, IMG submission 88963) | Peat soil microbial communities from Weissenstadt, Germany - Sb_50d_9_AC metaG | ecosystem: Environmental > Terrestrial > Soil > Wetlands > Peat | place: Germany: Weissenstadt | collected 2010-09-21
CAACAAGGGCGCCGCGCTGGCGGCCCGCGAGGGCGCCCGGCCCGCGCTCGTGGGCAACGTTTTCGACAAGAGCGCGCTGGAGCTGCCGCCCGAAGTGCCGCCCGCCACCGTCAAGGAGAAGAACTTTTTCCTGGATGCCGGCCGGGGCGGCGGCCGCCGTTCCGACACGCCGGAGCGCGGGGGTAGACTACAATGATCGCCCCCGCCTCGCGCAAGCTCGGCAAGTACGAGATCCTTCGCAAGCTCGGCCGAGGAGGCATGGCCGACGTATACCTCGCGCAGGATACCGAGCACGGGTGTACCGTCGCCCTGAAGCTCATCGAACACGCCCCCGACCAGGATACCCACGATGCCATTGAAGCCGAGCGCCGCGGGGCCGGCCTGCAGGCAAATCTCGCCACCGTGGATCCGCGGGTCGTGCGGGTCTACGACTCGGGCGACCTCGACGGCTTCTTCTTCGTCGCCATGGAATACATCGACGGCCAGGATCTCTCGGAGCTGATGCGCCGCGGCCCGCTGGCGCCCGAGTTCGCCACTGATGTCTCGCTGGCCGTCGCGCAGACCCTCGAGAACGCCCACAACCTGCGCGTCCAAATCGATGGCCAGGAGATTCACGGCATCGTCCACGGCGACATCAAGCCAAAGAACATCCGCATCGACTCGCACGGCGAGGTGCGGGTCATGGATTTCGGGATAGCCAAGGCGCTCTCGCTCACACGCAAGCTGACGCGCAACGAATTCGGCAGCGTTCCATACGGTTCGCCCGAGCGCCTCGAGGCCGGCCAGGTCAATGAGCTTTCCGACCTGTGGTCGCTGGCCGTCATGCTCTACGAAATGGTCACCGGCTTGCAGCCGTATCACGCCGAGAGCACCGAGCGCCTCGAGCGCATGATCCGTTCGCGAATTCCTCCGCCGCCCGCGCCCGAGCCGTGCCCCGAGCCTCTGCGCCGCATCCTGGTGAGGGCCATGGCGCCCGAGCCGGAGGTGCGCTACCAGTCGGCCCGCGAAATCTCGGACGAGCTGCGCCGCTTCCGCCAGGGCGAAGAGATCGATGACGATCGCGATGCCACGCGCCGCACTTTCCGCCAGGCCGCCGGCGCCGGCGTGGATGGCGACACGCGCCGCACCACCCCCGATGCCGAAACCCGCCGCACCCAGGCCAAAATCGTCTTCACCCCGAAGGAGCCCCCGAAGCCGCCCGCCGCTCCCAAGAAACCCATGCCGCTATGGCTCACCCGAACCATCGCCGGCCTGGTGCTCGCGGCCGGGGTCTTCCTGAGCTGGCTCATGGGCTCCGCCATTCTCCTCAACCACCGCGGGCAGCAACTGGAGCGCGACATCGCCGCCGAGCAGGTGACCTCCCTCGACGACATCTGGAACCGATGGACGGAACTTTCCGAGGGCAATCCCTCGTCTTGGTTGTTGCGGGGGCCGCGAAAAGCCGTGAAGCAGAAGTTTGTCGCGGCGGCCGACCACGTGATCGATAGTTATCGCAACAGCGACGCGGTTTACGAGACAAGCTGGAAGAGCGCCCATGACGATCTGGCGCGCGCCCTCGCGCTCGACTCCGACGATACCACCGTGCGCGGCAAACTGCGGCTCACCGAGGGACACCTGGCGCGCATCAACGGCATCAGCCACCGCAGCACGGCGGAGCTGAACCTCGCGGTGGAAAAGTTCACTGAAGCCGATAAGCTCCTGCCGAAATCGCCCGACCCGCAGTTGGGCCTGGCGCGCGTGTACGTCTACGGGCTGAAAGACATCGACAAGGCGGACCAGGCCCTCCAGGAAGCCGAAAACCGTGGATTCACCTGGGGACCCCGCGAGAAGTCGCAACTCGCCGACGGCTATCGCGAGCGCGCCGACCGCACCTTCTGGGATTCGCGCAACGTCCGCGGCCTCCCGCAGGAGAAGGACCAGATCCAGCGCTCCAAGGAGGATTACGAGAAGTCGCTGGGCCTGTACCAGAGCATCGCTCCCTGGGGCAGCTCCAACACCTATATCTTGCGCGTCCAAAGCAGCCTGGAACAAGTCAATTTCCGGCTGCAGCAGATCGACCTGGGCGTCAACGTCGCTCCCACCGGGCTGCACAAGATCCCTGCACTGGTGAAGTCTCTCGTGGATTTATGGCAGTCACACGCAGCAAAGCAGTAGAGCGCGCGGAGATCCGCCGCCTGCCGCGCGAGCGTGCGGTGTGGCGCCGCGCTGAGTTGGCATGGATTCTGGCGTCGGCCCTCGCCGTCTCCATCGGTCTGTACCTGGTCTACAGCGCGAAGTCGCAGGGGCTCGCCGCCATCGAGCAGGACCTCACCGCCAAAAAGCTTCTCAACCTGAACGACGTCAGCGCCCGCGAGGACTTGCTGCCGGCCCTCCAGACGCTCTTCCCGGATGCCGCCGAGCGCGAGCTGGCCGCCCGCAAGATCTACTTCGTTTCGGGCTCGCTCTCCAACGTGGGCGCCGTCGCGCGCATCCGCGTGACTGCCGAAGACCTGGGAACCGGGCGCGGCCTGAAGAACTTTCGCGACCGCCTGGGCACCCGCGAATCCGAGGCGCTCCTCACCGGCGACCAGTTGCGCGAGTGGAAGCCCACGGTAGTCGTGCGCCGCCCCGCGCAGTTCCGCCGCGCCTTTTTTCTGTGGGCTGTGCTGTTCCTGGCCGCGTTTTTCGTGGTTCACGCTTGGTGGGGACTGCGCGGTTTTGAGGGCGACCAGTCGTTGTTGCCCGCCGTTTTGCTGCTCACCGGCGTGGGGCTCGTCCTGATGGTCAGCCTGCGCGACCCCGTGCGCGACAACATGCTGTTCGTGGATTTCGCGCAGGGCGTGGCGGGCGGATGTCTCCTGCTGGCCGCGCTGAGCGCCGTGGATTTCGAGCGCCTCGCCGGCAAGCTGAGCTACGTTCCGCTGCTCGCCAGCTTCGGGCTTTCCGCGCTGCTCATCCTCTTCGGACACGGCCCCGGCACCAGTGACGCCAAGGTCAACCTCCTCGGATTTCAGCCCGTCGAAATCATCCGCCTCCTGCTGGTCTTCTTCCTCGCCGGATACTTCGGCAGCCGCTGGGACGTTCTGCGCCACGCCCGCGAAACCCGTTCCTCGCTGGCCGCGCTCACCCGCCGCTTCGATATCCCGCCGGTCGAATACACGCTGCCTGCGCTGGTCTCGGTGGCGCTCTCGCTGGTCTTTTTCTTCCTGCAGAAAGATATGGGCCCGGCGCTGATCTTCGCCTGCCTGTTCCTCACGCTCTACGGCGTAGCGCGGGGCGGCGCGCTGGTGCCCCTGGCCGGACTCTCGCTCGTGGTCCTGGGCTTCGTGTTCGGCTACTTCGCCGGGGTGCCGCATACCGTGGGCGAGCGCGTCTCCATGTGGCTTTCGCCTTGGGACAACCTGATCCACGGCGGCGATCAACTGGCTCACTCGCTCTGGGCCTTCTCGACCGGCGGAATCTCCGGCACCGGAATCGGGCTCGGCGATCCGCAACTGGTGCCCGCCGCCCACACCGACCTCATTCTTTCGGCCCTCGGCGAGGAATGGGGATTCCTCGGCGTGGCCGCGGTCTTCGCCCTCTTCGCGCTGATCGTCTACCGCGCCCTGCGCATCGCCGAACGCGCCCGCACCGATTACGAAAGCTTCCTCGCGGCCGGCCTGGCCGCCGCCACCGCGCTGCAGATCCTTCTCATATCGGGCGGCGCCCTGGGCGTTCTCCCGCTCTCCGGCGTAGTAACGCCGTTCCTGAGTTACGGCCGCACCGCCATGCTCGCGAACTTCGCCGTCATCGCAATTCTTGTTTCCATTTCCGCCCGCGCCCCCTCCGGCCCCGCCTCCGCCCGCGCCGCCTCCGCCCGCGCCGCCTTCGGCCACACCGGCTCCGGTAACGCCGGCGCCGCATCGGCCCGCGACCGGGGTCTTGCCGCCGGCCCCACCTCCTCCCGCACACTCGCCGTCATCTTCGCCCTCGCCGGAGCCGTAGTCCTCGCCAAAGCCGCCTATGTCCAGGTCGTCCGCGGCGCCGCGGTCGTCGGCGAAGGCACCCTCGTAGTCCAGGCCGATGGCGCCCGCCGCTACCAGTACAATCCCCGCCTGCAACTCATCATGGCCGAGATCCCCAAGGGCACCATCTACGACCGCAACGGCCTGCCGCTGGCCACCAGCGACTGGTCCCTCCTCGAGCAGCACCGCGCCGATTACCAAGCCCTCGGGATCGATATCGACCGCGCCTGCCCGCGCACCGAGAGCCGCCACTACCCCTTCGGAGGCCTGACCCTCGACCTGCTCGGCGACCTGCGCACGCGCATCCGCTGGGGCGCCAGCAACACCTCCTACGTGGAGCGCGATTCCGCCCGCCGCCTGCGCGGCTACGACGACCGGCCCACCCTCGTCGACGTCCAGAATCCCAAGACCGGCAAAACCGAGCGCGTCATCCGCTACGACTACCGCGAGCTGGTGCCGCTCCTCCGCTATCGCTACGACCCGCAGAACCCAGCCGTGCGCCGCGTCCTCGATCGGCCGCGCGACGTCCGCATGTCCATCGACGCCCGCCTCCAGGTGAAGGTGGCCGAGATCCTGCGCAACCAGTTGCAGCAGGCCAAACAGGATAAAGGCGCCGCGGTCGTCATGGACCCGGCCACCGGCGATCTGCTCGCCGCAGTCAGCTTTCCGTTGCCTGTGATGAACCCCGATGGGCCGCCCCCGGACCAACCTGCCGACCTGCCCTTCCTCGACCGCGCCCGCTACGGCCTCTACCCGCCGGGCTCGACCTTCAAAGTCGTGACCGCCATGGCGGCCCTGCGCAAAGACCCGTCGCTGGTCCACAAGACCTACGAGTGCATCCGCCTCCCCGATGGCCGCGTGGGCAACTTCATCAAGGGCTCCAACCGCCCCATTCGCGACGACATCCAGGACCAGGCTCCGCACGGCACCGTGGACATGCAGCGCGGAATTGTCGTCTCCTGCAACGCCTACTTCGCCCAGTTGGGGACTTACGACGTGGGCGCGCAGCCCCTCTGGGACACGGCCAACGCGCTGGGCATCGTCACCGCGTCTCCCAATACCGCCGCCCAGTTGAAGAAGTCCCTGCCGCAGTCTTCCTACGGGCAGGGGCAGGTAGTGGCGTCGCCGTTCCAGATGGCGCGTGTCGCCGCCACCGTGGCGAACGGAGGCGCCATGCCGCAAGGCCGCTGGCTCACCGACGAGACCAACACCCGCACCACCACCGCCGAAACCGTCCTGGCGCCGGACGCCGCCCAGACCCTCGCGAAGTTCATGCGAGAAGTGGTGACCTCCGGGACCGGCCGTCGGGCGGCCGTCGCGGGCGTGGCCGTCGCGGGCAAGACCGGCACCGCCGAACTGGCCGACGGGCCTTCGCACGCCTGGTTCATCGGGTACGCGCCCTATGGCCCGGCCGCCCGCCGCATCGCCTTCTCCGTATTGGTGGAAAATGGAGTGTACGGCGGTACGGCCGCCGCCCCGGCCGGGGCCGAGATTGTGAACGCGGCGCTCAAGCTGGGATTGGTACAGCCATGAAACTGTTCTCCGATATCGAAAAGACCATCGAGCGCGGCTTCCACCATTTCGCCGAGCGCGTCTTCGGTGAGGCCGAATCCGACGAGTTGCTGCTGGTGCACCGCGCGATTCTGGAGGAGATCGGGGGCAAGGTCCAGACGCTGGCTCGCGGCAAGCGCGTCTTTCCGTACTCGCGCGTCTCGGTGACCCTGGCGTCGGCCAACCCCGACCGCCGCGCCGTCTACCAGACCGCGTTTGCCGAGGGCGGCCGCCTCGAAGCCGATATCCGCGATGCTCTCGAAGGCGCGCAGTGCGGGCTGCCGCGCGGATTTTCGGTCGAAGTGAAAGCCGAGGAATGCGAGATCGGCGCGAAGCCTTTCGCCATCGAGTACGGCCTGGACGCAGTAGCCCCCGGGCCAGCGCCGCAGCCCCAATCGCAGCCGCAACCGGCGAGCGTTGGACCCGGCCTCGTGTTGGTCGTCAAAGGCAAAGCCGAGCGCAGCGAGTACCCGCTGCAGAAGGCCCGGACCAACATCGGGCGCCTCGCCGAGTTGACGGATGCCGAGCAGCGCGTCGTCCGCCGCAACGATATCGTGTTCGAAGAGGGCGCCGACGAAGCCAACGCCACCGTCTCGCGCTGCCACGCGCACATCCGCCTCGACGCCGGCGAGTACCGCATCTGCGACGACGAGAGCGAGTTCGGCACCCGAGTCTTTCGCGACGGCCGTCCCATCGAAGTCCCGGCCGGCAACCGCCGCGGCGAAAAGTTGAGGCCCGGCGACGAAGTGTACCTGGGGCGGGCGTGCCTGCGGTTCGACCGCGGCACTCCCTGATGAACCATATGCAAACCATGGAGAGAATCCGGGAATTCCTCGGCCAGCACCGCCTGGCCATCGTGGGCGTGTCGCAGCAACCGAAAGACTTTTCGCGCGCCCTCTTTCGCGAGTTTCGCGAACGCGGATATGACGCCGTGCCGGTGAATCCGGCGGCGCGGGAAATCGACGGCCAGCCGTGCTTCGCCCATGTCCAGGAGATCCAGCCGCCCGTTACGGCGGTCCTGCTGATGACATCGCCGTCAGACACTGAGTCAGTGGTGCGGGACTGCGCCGAAGCGGGTATCCCGCGCGTCTGGATGTACCGTGCCGGCGGCGCCGGGGCGGTGAGCGCCGAGGCTGTCGAGTTCTGCGAGTCGAAGGGAATGTCCGTGATTCCGGGAGAATGTCCCTTCATGTTCCTGCCCGAGGGCGCCTGGTTCCACCGCTTTCACGGTTGGGTCAAGAAGATCACCGGCAGCTATCCAAAATAGCCGTCAGCGCTCAGCTTTCAGCGGTCAGCTACAGGTGCGGCGCGCGGCGCATGGACAAAGCGTGAGTGCCAGGAGCGATCGCTAATGGCTTTCGGCGGCCATCCTAGACTGTGGTCGCGGCGCATCGAGAAAGCGTCGCCCGCTCAGGAGCTGAACGCTGATTGCTGATTGCCGAAAGCTACACTTGAGCCATTCTCCGCCGTAGCATGTCCAGCGCCATCTGGGTGGTGAATACCCGTATGCGCTGGCGGTCGCCGATGAACTGGCGGTGAGCCACCTGCGTACCGGCCGCATCGGAGAGACCCACGTACACCGTGCCGACGGGAACCTTCTCTCCACCCGCGTCCGGTCCCGCGACGCCAGTCACCGAAAGCGCATACGTGGAACCCGTACGGCGGCGAGCGCCCGCCGCCATGGCCTCCGCGGTCTCCTTACTGACCGCGCCGAACTCGGCCAGCATTTCCGGAGTCACTCCCAGCAGCTCCACCTTCATCTTGTTGCTGTAAGTGATGAATCCGCCGACGAAGTAATCGGAGCTTCCGGGCGCCGTGGTGAAGCGCTCGCCGAGCATGCCGCCGGTACAGCTTTCCGCCACCGAGACCGTCGCCCGGTGCTTGCGCAGCATATCCCCGACCACCACTTCGAGCGGATCGCCGTTGCGCGAATACAGGCGGTCTCCCAGCAGCAGTTCGATCGGCCCGGCCACTTCGGCCAGCAGCGCGTCGGCCTGGCCTTCGGTGGCGCAGCGCGCCCTCAAGTGGATCTGCAGGTCGCCGTTGGCCGCCAGGATGGTGGTGGTGGGATTCTCGTACTTTTTATAGACCGGGGAGATGAGCTGGTCGAGGTCCGATTCGGGCATGCCGGTCACGCGATAAAACACGGTGCGGATCGCCTGTTTCGGAACGATGCGCACCAGCCGCGGCAGGCACTGCCGTTCGAACATCGCTTTTAATTCATGCGGTGGGCCGGGCAGCAGCATGACCACTCCGTGCGATTCCTCCACCCATTGTCCGGGCGCCGTGCCGCGGTCGTTGGGAAGAATCGCGGCGCCCTCGATGATGAAGGCCTGCCGCTTGTTGACCTCCGCCATCTTGCGCTTCATGAGCAGGAAACGCTGCTCCAGCGCGTCGGCGATTTCGGGCTGGAAGACCAGCTTGCGGTCGAGCGCCTGGGCCACGGCCTCGCGGGTCAGGTCGTCCTCTGTGGGCCCCAGACCGCCCGATAGGATGACGATTCCGGTGCGCGAGAAGGCCCGGTGCACGGCGTCGGCCAGGCGATCGCGATCGTCGCCGATCACGCACTTGGTCACCACCTCGACACCGAGTTTGTTCAACTCGCCGGTGAGATACAGCGAGTTCGTATCGACGCGCTCGGGCGTCAGCATCTCGCTCCCCACTGCGATGATTTCGGCGTCCATCAGATCAGCGGCCGGCCCTTGATGCCGACATCCACGCGATAAATCGCATTGGTGGTGGCAACCACCATGGCGCGCGACGGAGTGAACGCCAGGCCCACGATGCCCGGGCCGGAGAGGAACAGGTCGGCGCGCCGGTCGGGATAGATGCGGACTACGCCCTTGCGGCCGGAGATGGAGGCGGCCACGTAAAGGCGCCCCTCTTCGTCGAACGCCATGCCCTGGGGCCTCCCCAGGCCGCGATAGAATACCTCCACTTCGCCGTCCTTCGAAATGCGGTGGACCGAATCGAAGCTCGAGGTAGTCGGCCCGGTGACGTAAAGGTAGCCGTCCGGACCGAACGCCAGGTGGTACGCGGCCAGCGAGGGCTCGAGCGTGGCGAAGACGAAGATCTGCCGGCTGGGGCTGATCTTGAAGATTGTGCCGCTGCGGTCGCCCACGTACAGATTGTGCAGGCGGTCGAACGCGAGGCCGGTCGCGACCCCCATGCCCTCGGTGTAAACCGACATGTTGCCGTTGGGCGTCGCCTGGTAGACGAAGCCATCGTAGCGGCTGGTGATGTAGAGCATCCCCTGCTGGTCGAAGGCCAGCCCGGTGGCATTCATCAGCTCGTTGATGAACGGCTTCATGTTGAAGTTCAGGTCGATCTTGTGGACCGCCACTGGAACCTTTTGGCCGCGCGATCCGCTGAAGGTGGTGTAGATGTTGCCGAAGGCGTCGACCGCCGGGTTGGCCACCGGGTGCAGGCTCTCGGCCACCAGCACACCGATATCGCAGGCCCAGGATTCGCTGGCCTGGTCGCCGCTTTCGATCACCAGCTCACCGGCGGTAGCGCCATCCGGAACGCGGGCGATCACGAAGGAATCCGAGCCGATGATCACCGGCGCGCCCACTTCGCCGATGGTGACGCGGGGCCGGTCCAGTTTCGCGAAGCCCTTCCCTCGAATCTGCAGCTCGCCGCCGGCGATGGCAGCGGGAGGGGTGACCTGAGCGATTTGGGGCCGCGAGTCGGAAGATTTCCTGAGAGCCATTTACTATCGATTGAACCATCCCGCCAGCAATAACACAAGTGCGGCATACAGGCCGGCCATCACGTCATCCGCGTTGATGCCCAGACCTTCGGGCAGCGCTTCCAGTTGGCGCACCGGCGGAGGCTTCCAGATATCGAAGAGCCGGAAGAGCCCGAGCGCCGCCAGGCAGGTGATCCAGTTGAACGGATGCGCGCCCGCGAGCGCGATCCACTGGCCGATCACCTCGTCCACCACCACGATGGAGGGATCTTTCCGATTGACCGTGCGCGCCGTGAGGGTGGCCGCCCAAACGGCGGGGTAGAAGGCGGCCGCTGCCAGCAGCAGGAAGTGCCATCCGGTGAAGCCGGCATACTGGTGCAGGACGATTCCGATGGCCAGCCCGGCAATCGACCCCACGGTGCCCGGCGCGAAGGGCGAGTAGCCGCAGCCGAACCAGGTGGCGAGCAGGGTGGCGAGCCTGACGCGGGGGCTGGGAGGAGTTTCCATGCGGTCCGACTCCACTGTATCCCATAGATGCGCCGGGCATGAGGAAGTTTGCCTGGTTTTTGCGCGTATATATTACAGGAGGGAATTTGAGAAGAATTACCTGGCTCGCGGGAACCATCGGGATTTTCCTTTTGGGCTTGGGCTCCTCTGCCCAGGCCCAGTACACCCAACAGGCAAAACTGGTGGGCAGCGGCGCCTTGGGCGGCGGCGGCGTGAACGGCGCCTGCCAGGGCAGTTCCGTTTCGATTTCGGCGGACGGCAACACCGCCGTGGTTGGCGGCCCTTGTGACAACAACTTCTCCGGCGCGTTCTGGATCTTCAAGCGGAGCGCCGGCGTATGGAGCCAGGAGGGCAACAAGATGCTTACCAACCAGTCGAACGGACAACAGGGCGTGACGGCGATTTCCGGCGATGGAAATACAATCATCGAAGCCGGAACCGGCAACACCGCCTCCGCCCTCAATGGGGGCGCCTGGATCTTCATTCGAAATAGCAATGGGACGTGGAGCCAGCAAGGCGGCACGCTCGTCCCCAACGACACGGACGACCCTCCAGGATTCGGAACCTCCATCGCGATATCGAGCGACGGGAACACGGCCATCGTGGGCGGCACCGGAGACGGCGGGGGCACCGGGGCTGCCTGGATTTTCACACGGACGGGCGGCCAGTGGACGCAACAGGGGCCGAAGTTGACGGGTAACGATGCTTCGGCCACCGGGATCGCCGCGACCTTCGGGATCTTACAGGGCGTCTCCGTGGGGATTTCCGCCGACGGGAACACGGCCATTGTGGGTGGCAATTACGACAACAACCAGATCGGAGCGGCCTGGATCTACGTACGCGGTTCCGATGGCACGTGGAGCCAGCAGGGTCCCAAGCTGACCGCGCACGATGCCACAGGGAACCCCCAACAAGGCCGTTCCGTGGCGATCTCGGGCGACGGGAACACCGCAGCGGTTGGCGGATTCCTCGAGCCCAATCTGGGAGCGGCATGGATCTACACGCGCACCAACGGGACCTGGTCGCAGCAGGGTCCCCAGATCGTGGGCACCGGGGCAAGCGGTAATCCGCTTCAAGGCACGTCGGTAGCGCTCTCCCAGGACGGAGGAACCCTGCTCTCCGGCGGGAATGGGGATGCCAACGGCGTGGGCGCGGCGTGGGTCTTCACGCGCGCGAACGGCGCATGGACGCAGAAGGGAAACAAACTGGTCGGGAGCGGTGCGGTAGGGCGTTCCAGTCAAGGCGATGCGGTCGCGCTCTCGGCCGATGGCTCGACTGCCATCGTCGGTGGATCGAACGACAACAATGCCGCCGGTGCGGCGTGGGTGTTCGGCCCTGCGGCGCCGGCCGCCACGCACTTCAGCGTCTCGGCGCCATCATCCGCCAGCGCCGGAGCGGCCTTCAACGTCACGGTTACAGCCCTGGACGCCAACAACAACACCTTCGGCGCGTACGGCGGCACCGTACACTTCACCAGCAGCGATGCCTCCGCGGCCTTGCCCGCCGACGCTACACTGTCGAGCGGCGTGCGCACGTTCCAGGCGACGCTTCACACCGCCGGCAGCCAGACTATTACGGCAACCGATACGGCGACTTCTTCCCTCACCGGAACCTCCGGCGCGATCACGGTCACCACAGCGGCCGGCATGCCTACGGCCGGCGGCGACAGTGTCGGCTCGGGCAGCGGCACCAGCACCACGATGGCGTTCACCTTCAGCGATTCGGCCGGTTTCCTGAATCTGCACGTGGTGGATGTGCTGATCAACAATGCTCTCGACGGGCGCCACGCCTGCTATATCGCTTTCGTCCCTTCGGGCGCCAACTCCGGCGCGCTGGATCTGGTGGATGACGCCGGCGATGCGGGCGGGCCGTACTCCGGGACGACGTTGCCAGGGAGCGGCACGGTCGGAAACAGCCAGTGCACGGTCGGCGGGTCGGCTTCCGGCAGCGGCAACACGCTCACTCTGACACTGAACATAACCTTCAGTTCCAGCTTCTCGGGCGACAAGGTGATCTATCTCTCGGCGGGCGACGCTAGCGGCGCGAACTCGAACTGGCAGGCGCTGGCCACATGGAACGTGCCCGGCGGCGCGGTGTCCGGCCCTTCGGTCACGGGCATGAGCCCGGCGCGAACCAACAGCCTCGGTACTACGGTCTACACGTTCACGTTCGCCGATACCGGAGGGTTCCAGGACGCGAACAGCGTGGAGAATATCCTGGTGAACAGTGCGATCGATGGGCGTCACGCGTGCTTTTTGGCCTTCGTGGCGAGCAGCAATTCCGTATTGCTGGTGGATGATGCGGGCGATGCGGCGGGACCGTATCAGGGGCTGGTGCTGCCATCGGGCGGGAGCATCTCGAACAGTCAGTGCACGATCAACGGAACGGGAAGCTCAGTGAGCCGCAACGGTAATAGTTTGACGCTGACTCTCTCGATCACGTTCAGCCCGAGCTTCGCCGGCAACCAGGTGTTCTACCTGGCCGCGCGCAACAGCACGGGGAACTCGAACTGGCAGGCGGCAGGGTCGGTGAGCGTGCCGTAGGAGGTGGAGATTCGATGCGAGACATTTTTCCGGCAGCCGGAATTGGGCCCTGGCGCGGCCGCGGGCGCGCAGTCCGCTGCGGCCAGCAGGTATACAATCCAGCAGGCATACAATAATGGCCCACACGTTCAGAGCAGTCCTTTTTTGGATTTCTCTTTCGTGTGTGGTTTTCGCCCAGCAGTTTGCCCAGCAAGGGAACAAGCTGGCCGGCAACGATGCGACCAACGCCGCACACCAGGGCAACTCCGTTGCCCTTTCCGCGGACGGGAATACGCTGGTGTCCGGCGGCCCGCTCGATAACAACCAGATTGGCGCCACCTGGGTATTCACGCGCAGCAACGGGACGTGGTCTCAACAAGGACTCAAGCTGGTGGCGAATGATTCAGTGCCGACGAATCAGGGAGTGGGGCAGGGAGCCCAGGTTGCGGTTTCCGCCGACGGCAACACACTCATAACGGGCGGGTTTCTCGACAACGGTAATTCCGGCGCCGATTGGGTATTCGTTCGCAACAACGGTCAGTGGACTCAGCAGGGCCCCAAACTGGTCGGATCGGGAAATTCCGGTTCGCTTCAGGGGTCCAACGGGATTTCCGCCGATGGAAATACAGGGATCGTAGGAGGCAGCAACGACAACGGCGGTCTTGGCGCAGCCTGGATTTTTGGGCGCTCCAATGGAGTATGGAACGAACAAGGCCCCAAGCTCGTTGCCTCCGACACGGTGACCTCGTTCTCATGCCCTTCCCATCAGGGGGTGTCAGTGGCGATGTCCGGGGATGGAAATACCGCCCTGGTGGGCGGTACGGGCGATAGCGGTTGCATGGGAGCAGCCTGGGTGTACACGCGCTCCGGCACCACTTGGACCGAACAGGCGAAACTGGCCGGCACAGGGTCCCTCAGCGCCAGTCCCGCTCAAGGCGATACTCAAGGCGTGAGTGTTGCGCTGTCCTTCGACGGGAACACGGCTGCCGTGGCTGCCTTGAACGATAACGGCGGGCAGGGAGCCGTCTGGATTTTCACTCGCAGCGGCGCGCAATGGACACAGCAGGCCAAACTGGTGGGCAGCAACATAAACGGCAGCAACAATCCCTCTGTGCCTAACACCTTGATCGCCCGTCTTTCTGCCGATGGAAACACCGTGATCTTCGGCCGGTCGTGGGACAGCAACAGCCTGGGAGCGGCATGGGTTTTCAAACGCGTCAACGGAAACTGGATTCAACAGGGCGATAAATTCACCGGCTCCGGCGCCGTGAGCACCGGCGGCGCTCCACTGGAAGGAAGAGGAGTGGCGCTTTCCGGCGATGCGAGCACGGCCGCTCTCGGAGGCCCCGGCGACAACGGCGGCGTGGGAGCGGCCTGGGTGCTCGTGCAAAACGTGGCCAACCACTTTTCCATCTCCGCCCCTGCTATGGCAATCGCCGGCAGCGCCTTTAATTTCACGGTCACGGCTTTGGATCCGAATAACAGCCCTGCAACGGGCTACTCCGGAACGGTCCATTTCACCAGCAGCGATCCCGCCGCGGCATTGCCCGCCGATGCCACGCTGGCGAGCGGCGTCGGGATGTTTCCGGTGACGCTCCACACCGCCGGAACGCAAACCATCACGGCTACCGATAGCGCGGTGTCCTCTCTCACGGGAACCTCGGGCGCGATCACAGTCACCGCAGCGGCGGGCGTGCCGGGCGCCGGGGGCGACAGTGTCGGCTCGGGCAGCGGGAGCAGCACTACCATGGCGTTCACTTTCAGCGACTCGGCCGGCTTCCTGAATCTGCACGTGGTGGATGTGCTGATCAACAATGCTCTCGACGGGCGGCACGCCTGCTATATCGCTTTCGTCCCCTCGGGCGCCAACTCGGGCGCGCTCGACCTGGTGGATGACGCCGGCGATGCGGGCGGTCCGTACTCCGGCACGACGTTGCCGGGGAGCGGTACGGTCGCAAACAGCCAGTGCACGGTCAGCGGATCGGCTTCAGGAAGCGGCAACACGCTCACGCTGAGTTTGAACATCACGTTCAGCGCGGGCTTTGCGGGCGACAAGGTGATCTATCTGTCGGCGGGCGACCAGTCCGGCGCCAACTCGAACTGGCAGGCGCTGGGGACCTGGAACGTGCCGGGAACGGCGCCGTCCGGCCCTTCGGTAACGGGCATGAGCCCGGCGCGAACCAGCAGCCTCGGTCCCACGGTCTACACGTTCACGTTCGCCGATACCGGAGGGTTCCAGGACGCGAACAGCGTGGAGAATATCCTGGTCAACAGCGCCATCGACGGCCGTCACGCGTGCTTTTTGGCCTTCGTGTTGAGCAGCAATTCCGTATTGCTGGTGGATGATGCGGGCGATGCGGCGGGACCCTATCAAGGGCTGGTGTTGCCATCGAGCGGGAGCATCTCGAACAGCCAGTGTACGATTAACGGAGCGGGAAGCTCAGTGAGCCGCAGCGGCAACACGCTGACGCTGACTCTCTCGATGACGTTCAGCCAGGGCTTCGCGGGCAACCAGGTGTTCTACCTTGCGGCGCGCAACAGCACGGAGAACTCGAACTGGCAGGAGGCGGGGTCGGTCAGCGTGCCGCAGGAGATTTATGGCCGTAGTCATGTTGGCAGGCGAAAACGCCTGCCCCACCAAGCAGTTCGGGCTCTCCGGGCTTAAGAAATTCGATAGACAAAGGCGTCTTCGACGAACCAGTCCCCGATCATTTGCCGCAGCCGCATGCCTTCGACGTTCTTTGTCTTGCTGAATTGCCGGCGCAGGTCGCGGATTAAGGGGTCGTTCATACGCAGAATCATGATGGACGGCGTTTTGTG
>Ga0116222_1001130_pt1 | contig 15052 bp, 7 predicted proteins | sample Sb_taG_12_FD_88963 | JGI IMG/M metagenome (GOLD analysis project Ga0116222, IMG submission 88963) | Peat soil microbial communities from Weissenstadt, Germany - Sb_50d_9_AC metaG | ecosystem: Environmental > Terrestrial > Soil > Wetlands > Peat | place: Germany: Weissenstadt | collected 2010-09-21
CCTCAAGGGCCAGAGCAGCGCGAGGGGTGGGCCGAGGGTAGGCACGCCGAGGTAATTGTTGGGCGGTCTGGTTGGCCCGGCAAAGCTTTCCCTCGTCATTGTTGAAGTGCTGCCAGACATAGGGGTAGGTATGTCTGGTCCCTGGCAGCGATAAGTGATCTCCCGGGCGGCGTCTCGTAGTCGGTCGGACGCCTTCAGGTCCTTGGATTCCTTGCTGGCGCGGTTTAGGATGGTCACCAGCTCTGAGAGTTTCCCGCTGTGAATCACGAACAAGGTCTCGATCGCGTTGGTACGGGCAATGTCGGAGGTGCTTATGTTGGCGATGGCTTCCACCAGATTGGGGGTTGCCGGCTTCCCGATCCTGAACAGAGCTGTAGATGCAGGATAGGTGTCGCCCAGCGTGGGGATGTGTATGATGATGCCGCGCTTCTTGGCCGGGTCATCAGGCAAGCGGTAGTCAAGGTAGGCGATCAGGGTCTTTACTGCGGGCGCGTAGTGCTTGAGGCCGAGTTGGTCCATCGCAGAGGAGATGCAGTCGGGACTCAGAGTCGAACGCTCGCGCTGCAGATATTCGAGGTGGGCCTCCGGCTTGGCGCCGTTCAGAGCAGGACAGGAGAAGGTGGCTGGTGACGCGCTCGCAGGGGCGAGACAGAGCCCGGCGAGAACTCCGGCGGCTAATCTGATCGTTGGTCTCGGTTCCATTTTCCGTCTCCATCATATTGCATTCCAGGTGATCGGGGTTGTTCGCCCCCGGCCTGGTTGTCGTTAGGAATGTTCACCGCGTCCGTGCCGATCTGGAGGTTCAGGGCGGAGTCCCACACACAGGATACCGATCGGGGTGGGAGTTGCGGTGAGGAATTGGGGGCGAAGTGTCGTCATCGCCCGGGCCACGCCCTTCGGCATGTGTAAAAGTATGTCGGCTGACGGAGGCGCAGATTTCGTAGGAGCCGGGTGGGACGCCGGTGAAAGAGAATGCGCCACTGGGGGGCGGCGTGACGGTGAGCGGCAGCATCCGGGGATCGGAACTGGACCGGAGGCGGACGGTTGTGGAGCACAGGAGACAAGAGAAGACTAAGTGGTCCTCGACATGAGCATGTGTTCTCCGTAACTCTCCGTAATAAGAGTCCTAAGAGATCTGAATTTCTTATATGAGAATATGCCCCTCCAACGGACTTGTTAAGGATAAAATGTCCAAGGGGTATGTTATAAATTACAATAATTTTTGGCTCACTTACTAAGTACACCGTTTCATAGGTTTGCTAACGTGTTTTTCAAGGTGGGCAAGCGTCGACACGAGTGTCGACGCGGCACGCATGAGTGCGTGCGCCACGGTTAAATATGAGAGTGTATTTATGAAATCGTGTACTAAGTGGACACCGATCACCGCAATCTTACTTGAAATCCTCCATCAGCATCAGGTCGCTTTCCTGACGGTCGGTCTGTGCGAATAGGATGGTGCGCTCGTCGGCCGAGACGGTGAAGGCGGTACCAAGGTCGAACCAGGTTGCACGCTTGGGAAATTGCACGTACTCGAATGTTCGGCCGGTGTCCAGGCGCAATACCATAATTCGTTGCGGGTTTTGCAGGCCGTAGTAGACGCTGTGCCCCGCCAAAGCATACAGAAACATCTCCGCTCCGGGCACGACCAGCTTCGGATCGCCCCCGGCGAGCGGCAGGCTCCAGAGCCCTTGGGGGTTGGTGTAATAGAGGAGCTTGCCATCGGGCGATTCGAACGGTTCGTTGCCGAAATTCGACGTGAGCTGTTGGGCGGGGCCGCCACCCGCGGGGATTTTCCAGATTTCGTTGCGGCCGCTGCGGTTGGAGCTGAAGTAGATCCATCTTCCATCGCGCGAAAAACTCGGGCGGATGTTGGGGGACTCGTCGCCGGTCATACGGCGCGGCTTGCCACCCCCGGCGGGGACGGTGTAGATCCGGCTGTGTCCGTCCTCATAGCGGTCGAACACGATGGTCTGGCCATCGGGGGACCAGCGGGGGCTGCCCACTGCGGCGGGGCCCATGGTGGTGAGCGCGACCTGGTTGGCGCCGTCGGCATCGGCGACGTGAATCTCGAAGAACCCGGAGCGATCGGAGTTGAAGACCAGGCGGCGGCCATCCGGCGAGAGCCCGGGCTCGCGGTCGTCCAAGGTGGAATCGATCACGATCGTTTCATGACACTGGTCGTAGGGCCGGGGACCGCCATCGGGGCCGGGGCCGTCCATGCGATAGATGTTGGTGTCCAGGCGCCGCTTCTCATAAGCCAGGCGATTTCCGGTACGCGAGAGCGACGGCCAGCGAACGAAGCTGCTGTCGAAACCGAGGGGTTGGAGCGGCGCGCCGGGAATCAGACGATACAGCCCGGTACGGTTTCCCCCCTGTCTGACGCTCAGAATCAGGCCCCGGCTATCGGGCTGCCAGACCAGGTCTTGAATCGCGCGATCGTAGCCGGTCACTTCGCGCTCCGGACCGCGAATCGTCCCGTCGGCATTCACCGCTTGAAAGACGACGGTGCGGCTGTACCAGTCGCGGGCGCGAATGAAGGCGAGGGTGCGGCCATCCGGCGAGAAGGCGGGAGACACTTCGTAGAAGTATCCCTTGGGCAGTGTACTGGCGCGGTGGCGCTCACCCGAATCGATGGAGACGATCCAGATCGAGCACGCGCCGGCGTCCTCCGTGCCGCTGAAGGCCAGGAACTTTCCGTCCGGAGACCAGGAGAGTTGGCTGGGAGCGTTGTTGGGAAGGAGGCTCCCGTGGGGGAACTCGAGCAGCTTGCGCTCCACGCCGCCGAGGGCGGGAATGAGGTAGATCGCATTACCGCGCAGGAACGCGAGCGAGCGGGAATCCGGCGACCAGGCAGGCGCGCGGTCATCGAGCGGGTCAGTGGTGAGGCGCAGCGGCGCGCCGCCGTCCACCAGGCGGACATAGATGTCGTAGTTGTCCTTGCCCCGGCCATTCCAGGCGAAGGCGATCTGGTTGCCGTCCGGCGAGAGTGCGGGTTCGTACTCGTTGCCGGCATAAGTGGTGAGCGGCTTCACGGCGCCGCGGATGGAGGTAGCACCGCCGCCGCGCGGCGCCAGCCACCAAGCTCCCGATGCGCCCAGGGCGAGACCGAGAGCGAGCATCCCGACCCAGAGCAGCGAGCGGGCCAAGTCATGCGAAATTCCTGGGGGCGCCGGCGGCGGCGCGGAGACATCGGGCTCGGTATCGTGCTGTAGGTCGTAGAGGCTGATCTTGAGATCGGCGGCCGACTGGAAGCGCCAGGCGGGGTCTTTGCGGAGGCAGCGCTGGATGATTTTTTCGAGGTCGCGGGGAAGACCGGGGTGGAGGCCGGCGGGCCGCTGGGGGTCGCTATTGAGGACGGCTGCCAGCGTCGAGATCTTGGAGCGGCCGAGGAAGGCGCGCTTGCCGGTGGCCATCTCATAGAGCACCGCGCCGAAGCTGAAGATGTCGGAGCGCGCATCCACCTTGCGGGCCTCGGCCTGTTCGGGCGACATGTAGGAGACGGTCCCGAGGATGCTGCCTTCCTCGGTCTCGGGGCCCTCGGAGCGAGTGAGCTCGGCGTCGGAGGCGTCGTGAAGCTCGGAAAGTTTGGCGAGGCCGAAATCGAGCAGTTTCACCTGGCCGGGGTACCCGCTTTCGGGTCCGGCGACCATGATGTTGCCGGGCTTGAGGTCGCGATGGACGATGCCGGCGGCGTGCGCGCAGGCCAGGGCGTCGGCAACGGGGATGGCGTACTTCAGCAGGTCTGCGAGCTTCAGGCCGCCGCGCGGGGTAAGCTTGTCGAGCGTGTGGCCGGCGACGAACTCCATGACGATGAAATCGACGCCGTCTTCGCTGCCGATATCGTAGATGGTGACGATGTTGGGATGATTCAGGGCGGAGACGGTCCTGGCTTCCTGGACGAAACGCAGTTTGCGCTCGGCGTTGCGGACCTTGTCGGGGGTCAGGACCTTGATGGCGACGAAGCGGTCGAGTTGCGTGTCGCGGGCCTTGTAGACGACGCCCATGCCGCCTTGGCCGAGGGTGTCAAGGACCTGGTAGTGGGCAAGCGTCCGGCCAATCATCGCGTCTCCGTTTGCGGTTTAGTCTAACCCGGATTGGTGGCGGTGGCAATGGCCGGGGAAGATGACGGGGGAAGACGGCCGGCCGCTGGGGCGAGCTCCGGACGTTCCAACCATTGTTGGTAATTGACAGAGTAACCACAAATGGTTACGGTTAAGAGGTGAAGGCGAGCGAACTCAGGCGCTGGAAGATGTGAGGACCGACATGGAGCACTATCAGGCATTATTTGAACCCGACCGGAAGGCTGGCGGCTACGTCGTGACGTTCCCGGATTTCGGTTACGGTGTCACACAAGGCGAAACCGATGAAGAAGCCATGGATATGGCGCAAGATCTCCTCATGCTGACCATTGGCGACTATATTCGGGAGGGCAAACAACTGCCGGCGCCGTCGCGCCGCCGCAGGGCGAAGTTCCGTTGCGTCCTGCTCCCGGCCCTGCAATCGGCCAAGGTCGACCTCTACACAGCTTTCCTCGCAGCGGGTCTGAAGAAAGCGGAGTTTGCCCGCCGCATTGGAATACCGAAGACGCACATCGAGCGATTGTTCTCTCTTCGGCATCACTCCCGGCTGGATCAGATCGAAGCGGCGCTTCGGGTGCTCGGGAAACGTTTGCACGTCGAAGTAAGGCCGGCGGCATAGACCCCGGTTTGCGGGCCGTTTGCGGCGCCGGCACGGAGTGGCACTCTCGGAAAACATCGGCCTCGACCCGGATCGAAGAAGCGCCGAGACGAGTCTCGGCGCGGCAGGCACGAGTGCCCGCGCCACAAGGGGCCGCAAGCATTTTTCATCGGCTTCGGTCCGCTACGGATGGAAACAGACGACAAAAAACGATCGCCTGTCCACCTCTGACGCCTACCGGGTGGCTTGTTCTTTGGGGGTGGACAGGTAGCCGACGATGAGGTTCTTCTGCACGGAGTTCACCACTATCTCGTAAGGCTGCTTGGCCTTACTGGTGTAGAACTGGACGGGCTCGTTGAGGTTCTTGTCCTTCTTCTCGGTGAGCTTGTCGTCGGCCATCACGTCGACCGTGTACTTGTTCTTCTTGGGATCGGTACTCTTGAGCAGCAGGGTGACGTCGCCGACGCGCTGCGGCGCCTTGGTCTTTCCCAGCTTGAACTCGAAGTAGTTGCGCTCGCCCAGCCGTCTCAATGCCTGCAATTCGGAGGCGTTGGTGGCGATCAGGCCGCTCTGCACGCCGAGGTCGCCGCGGGCGGACTTCAGGTCGGAGATGGTCTTCTGCAATTCCTCCTGCGTCGCCGTCACCTGGGTCTTCACGCCGCCGACGTCGGTGGAGACATCGGCAATCTTGGCGTTGGCGGCATTGGCGGACTGCTTGACGTCGCTGATCTCGGAACTGACCTGCTGCTGGACTTTGGCGCTCTCCGCTTCGAGCTGCTTTCTGATCTGATCGGAATGGGCGATGGACTCGGCCTTGGCCTGACCGGCCAGGGTCCGCGACTGGGCCTGTTCGGCTGCGAGCTGCTCCTTCAACGTCTCAATATGGCGCATCTGCGACTGTGTGGTAACCGACGAAGCGTCGCGCAGGTTGCTGACCTCGGTCAGCAGGGACTCACGCTGTTTGGCCACGTCCGTTCGCACATGGTCGATCTGGACATACAGATAGATATTGGCGGCCACCAGGGCAATCAGGGCGCCGGCCACCAGGGCCGTCATCAAACCCGAGCGCTGAGGCTCCGGCTGCGTATATGTCGGGGTGGGATTCACGTAGCGATACTCCTTTAACGTCAAACGCACACAGGCAGGAATGCCTGTGCCACTTCAAACGCACACAGGCAAGAATGCCTGTGCTACTACTTCACTATAGATGAGCCGGGGTGGCCTTTGGGTTTCGTCAAACCAACTCAAACGACTGGCCCGGTACGGGAACGGCCACTTCCAAATTATACGTGGAATGAAGCAGCTTTGCGAAGGTCTGGGCCTGCTGGGGCTCGCCGTGGACCAGGAAGACCTTGCGGAGGGAGGGCGCGAGCGGCCGGATCCACTCCAGAAGCTCGCCCTGGTCGGCGTGGGCGCTGAGCTCGTCGAGGCTCGAGATTTCGGCGCGAACCCGCATGGGTTCACCGAATATTCGCACTTCCGGCCACTTTTCCACGAGCTTGCGGCCGAGAGTGTCCTGCGCCTGAAAGCCGGTGATGAGCACGGTATTGCGGGGGTCCTCGATGTTGTTACGCAAATGGTGCAGGATGCGGCCCTGCTCGCACATGCCGGAGGCGGAGATGACGACGAAGGGGCCGTGGAGGTCGTTCAGCTTCTTGGAATCGGCGGCCTCGCGGACGTACTGGAGGCGGCTGAAACCGAAGGGATCCTGGCTGTGCAGCAGGTATTCGCGGGTTTCGTCGTTGAAGCACTCGGGGTGGTCGCGGTGCACCTGGGTGATGTTGATACCCAGGGGGCTGTCGACGAAGATGGGGATATTGGGGATGCGCTTTTCGTCGGCGAGCTGGTGGAGCAGCAGCACGAGCTGCTGGGTACGGCCCACGGCGAAGGCGGGCACGATGATCCGGCCGCCGCGGCGCGCGGTACGGTTCACCACGTCGGCCAGCTTGTTGACGACGTGGTCCACGCTCTTGTGGAGGCGTCCGCCGTAGGTGCTTTCGAGGATCAGGTATTCGGCCGCGGGCGGCGTTTCGGGATGGCGAATGATGGGCAGATTGGGCCGGCCCACGTCGCCCGAGAAGGCCAGACGCACGCGGCCGTTGGAAGCGTCGTGAAGGACGACGGAGGAGGAGCCGAGAATGTGGCCGGCATCGTAGGCGACGTAAGTGAGCTGGGGAGCCAGCAGGTGCGGTGTGTGGTAGGGCACCGGCTGGAAGAGCGGGAGGGTGCGCTCGGCTTCCTCCATGGTGTAGAGAGGCTCGACAAGGCCGTTTTCCAAGCCCTGGGCTTTGCGTTTCTCGAGGCGCTTGTTGAGGAACTCGGCGTCTTTCTCTTGAATGTGGGCGGTGTCGCGCAGCATGGAGTTGCAGAGGTCGACGGTGGCGGGGGTGGTGAAGATGGGGCCGGAGAAGCCGTTTTTGACGAGCGTGGGGAGATTGCCGCAATGGTCGATGTGGGCGTGCGAAAGGACCACGGCGTCGATGGAGGAGGCGGGGAAGGGAAGGTTGCGATTGATGCGGTCGGCGTCTTTGCGGCGGCCCTGAAAGAGGCCGCAATCGAGGAGGAAGCGTTTGTCTCCGGATTCCACCAGGTGCATGGAGCCGGTGACGGTGCCGGCGGCGCCCCAGAATGTGAGTTTCATCGAAGGGTACATGGTAGCGCATTGCGAGGCGGCAGTACGCACACCCCGGGTGTATACTGAACGGTGCCGGAGGGGGCCGAGGGGATGGCGGGTCAGTGCCGATGACGGAAATCGTTCTTGCAAGGGGGCTCAGCGGGCGGTTCCTGCGGCGCTTGTTGTTGCTGGCCGGACTGATCATGCTCGGCAACCTTCCGGCCGCGAGCCAGAGCCAGATCACATGCGAGATTTATACTTATGTATCCCTGGGAACTTTAGGCCCCTCTACACAACCCGTAGTCCTTCGACTCAGAACAACCATCACGCTTACTGTAAGCCGGCGAATCAGTGTCTCCATCAAGGGCCAAGGCGGTATCCAATACAAGATCTTAGTTGACGACGGCGACCGAACCACCTGGCTTAGCGCGAATGACGCGAACCATTGGCTGGCGATGAACTGCCTCAATGAGCCAGAGGTCGGCCAAGCCGATGCCAGACCGTTGGCGGCGAGTGCCCCTCCTACGTCGGCGCAAGCCTCCCAGACCAGCGCGATGGCCGACTTTAACGGCGATGGTATCCCGGATACGGCCGAGATTGAAACCAGCGGTGTGGTGGTCAGCCTAGTGGCTTCCGATAACACCGTGATTTCCACATTTACTCTTCCCAACGACTCGAGCACTTACTACCCATGTGGCCGCCGGAGATTTCAACGGGGATGGCAAGCCGGACCTGGCGGTCAGCGACTCGGGCCAATCGGGCGCTCGAGGGGGAGTGTGGATCTATCTGGGCAACGGCGACGGCACGTTCCAGGCGGGCCGCCTGTTTCCGGTTAACGGCCAAGCCCTTGGGATAGCCGTGGCGGACTTCAACCACGATGGAAAGCTGGATGTGGCGGCCGCCGATCCGCAGGATGGGTTGATTTGGGTGATGCTGGGGAATGGCGACGGGACCTTGCGCTCTCCCGTATCCTATGCGGCGCCGGGCGCAGGTTACTCTCTGATCTCCGCGGACTTCAACGGCGACGGCAAGCCCGACCTCGCCGTGAATGCCGGCACGAACCTGTCTGTCCTGGTGGGGAATGGCGACGGGACCTTTCAATCGCCCGTGAACTCGCCCATCCCCAACAATCAGGGCGGCGGGTTCCTGGCCTTTGCCGACTTCAACCTGGACGGGAAGATGGACCTGGCGGTGGCCAACGAATTTCTGAACTCGATTTCAGTTCTTCTGGGCAACGGCAACGGCACGTTTCAGCCGGCCGCCAGCTACGTAACAGGGGATTCACCGGCGGCCATCGCTCTGCTGCCTCTGGGAGATGGGACTTTTGTCGTATTTACATTCGATGCGGGCGGCAATAGTCTGCTTTCCGCTTTCAGCTTCAGCAACGGCACGCTGGCGTTGCCCCCATCTACGCGGCCGAGAGCGCCAGTGGCGCCGGCTGGGGCGCGTTTACAACCGCGGACCTGAACGGGGATGGCATCCCGGATGTGATCGGTTACGACGATTCCAATGTCATCGTCAAGCTGCTGAACAGCCAGTATGTTCCGCAACCGGCTCTGAATTATCCCGCCCCGGGCGCCCTTCCCGCGGACTTCGGCATCACGTCCGCCATGCCGGCAATGACCACCGGCGATCTGAACGGCGACGGCAAGCCGGATGGTGCTGGCCGTGGCACAGACAGTAACCAGCAGCGGGCCCCAGAACGGGGGAGTAACCGTGTTGCTCGGGAAAGGGGGCGGAGCGCTCGGTGCGGCGCAGACGTTTCCGGCGGGGAACTTTCCGGCCGGGGTGGTGCTGGCCGATTTTAACGGGGACGGCAAGCCCGACGCGGCGGTGGTCAACCACGGCGATCCATCGAACCCCACAGACTTCGGCAGCGTCTCGATCCTGATCGGCAAGGGTGACGGGTCATTCCAGGCGCCGGTGAATTACACGTTTGGGCAGCAGACCCCGGTGTGGATCGCGGCTGGAGATTTGCATGGCGGTGGCAAGCCCGACCTCGCCGTCGTGACCAATGCGATCACATTCAATGGCCCGACGGCGGGCAGTGTGGCAATCCTGCTGAACAACGGCAATGGAACCTTCCGCACGCTCTCCACGACGGCGCTGGGAAGCGGCGGGAGCGCTCCGGCGGCCGTAGGGATCGCGGACCTGAACGGCGACGGCAAGCCGGACCTGGCGGTGCTGGTCAACCAGGAATCGTCCAGCAATCCCAGTGCGGTTCAGACGCTTTTGGGCAATGGCGACGGCAGCTTCCGGACCGGGCCCGCAACTACGGGCGTTCCTTACGATTTCTCCCTGCAACTCAGCGACATCAACGGCGACGGGTTCCCCGATGTGATTGTGGGGAGCGGCGCGGATGCCGCCTATCTGCTGAACAACGGCGACGGGAGCTTTCAGAGCTGGCAACATATCCTGGGCGGAGCCGAGTCGATCGTGGATTTCAATCGCGACGGCCAGCCGGACCTGGCCGGCAGAGTGCCTGGCGGGATCGCGCTGGAGGGCAATCAGTTCCCGACGGCTGGGGTGACTCCTGCCGCGGTAACTCTGGGGCCATCGCAGTCCCAGCAGTTCTCGCCCCAGATTTTCTTTCATAGCAGCCCGGCGGTGACGTGGTCGATCAGCCCGCAGGTGGGGTCGATCACCGCGAGCGGCCTGTATGTCGCGCCGACTTCGGTTGCGACACAGCAAACGGTATCCGTGATCGCGACTAACGGCACAAACCCCAATATCGGGGGCAGAGCGTCGATTACGCTGACGCCATCGGCCGCGCCAGCAGGTCCTTCTCCCGCGGGCATTGTTCCGGGCGCCGGCAGCAGCGCGGGGCAGACGTTCACGTTCACTTTTTCCGATTCGGGCGGGTGGCAGAATCTGACCGTGGTGGACGTGCTGATCAACTCGGCACTGGACGGGCGGCAAGCCTGCTACGTGGCATTTGTTCCTTCGGGAGCAAACTCGGGGTCAGTGTACTTAGTGGACAATGCAGGCGACGCGGGCGGACCTTACTCCGGGATGTTGCTGCCGGGCTCCGGCACGGTGAGCAACAGTCAGTGCAGCATCAGCGGGGCGGGAAGCTCGGTTGCGGCGAGCGGGAATGCACTGACTCTCACGCTGGCCATCACTTTCACCGGGAGCTTCACGGGGAACAAGGTGTTTTACCTTTCGGCGCAGGATAAGACGCCTGGTAACTCGGGGTGGCAGGCGCTGGGCACGTGGAATGTGCCGGGGAGTGTGCCGGCGGGACCTTGGGTGAGCGGAATGAGTCCCGCGACCAGTAACAGTCTGGGACCCACCACTTATACGTTTACTTTCACCGATACCAACGGCTGGCAGGATATTGCGGTGGCGAACGTGCTGATCAACAGCGCGATCGACGGACGGCACGCATGTTTCCTGGCATTTGTGCCTTCGGGGGCATCGGGCGGGTCGGTGTTGCTGGTGGACGATGCGGGGGACGCGGGCGGGCCGTATTCCGGGCTGGGGCTGCCGGGTTCGGGGGCGGCGAGCAACAGCCAGTGCACGATCAGCGGGGCGGGCAGTTCGGTGAGCGGCGCCGGGAACACGCTCACGCTGAAGCTGGCGATCACGTTCACGGCCGGGTTCGCGGGGAACCAGGTGTTTTATCTGGCGGCGCGGAGTAACACGCTGAATTCGGGCTGGCAGGCGGCGGGGACGGTGGAGTTGCCGTGAGCCCAGGCGTTCTTGATGGTGTAGAGGGGGCAAGCGTCGACAAAAGTGTCGACGCGGCGCGCTGAGAGCGTGCGCCACGAAGCGGGTCCCGCGCCGGCTGAGAGCCGGCGGCAGCCAAGATTGGCTGCCCCGCAGAGCAGCAGAGCCGCAACCAAAGGCCGACCAGGGGGTCGGCCGCGGGCCAGGGGGCCCGCCCCACCAAATCGTCGCAGGCTCCGAAGACTTGAGAGTGTTGTAGTACAAACTTGGCAGCAGTAACAGTTTATAACATAGTAATATCAACTCTACTGGACGGTGGTCGTGCCCACGGCCTGCCAATCGGTGTTGTTGGCGCCGGCGGCGTCGCGGCCCGCCACCCAGACGATGTGGTTGCCGGCGAAGGGTGATTTGAAGGTGATGTTCAGGGTCAGCGTCAGGTTGTTGCCGTTCTTCACCGCCGACGATCCCGTTCCGTTCACCGAGCATTGGCTGTTTTGAATGGTGGCCGCGCTTCCGTTCAGTGTCATACTCCCGGCAAACGGACCTCCGGCATCCCCGGAATCGTCCACCAGGAGCAGCGAATTGGTTGCCGCCGCATAGGCCAGGTAACATGCCTGCCGTCCGTCGATGAAGTTATTCACCAGCAGGTTGACTACGCCGAAGTCGCCGGCTCCTTTGCTGTCGACTAATAGCGAAGTCAACGTCTGGGCGGTGCCGGAAGCCAATGCCGCACGCGCGGGGGTCAAGCTCCCGACGACGATGGTACCCGAGGGGGTGTAGGGCACCTGCCATGTCCCCAATGCCTGCCATCCGGAGTTGCCGCCCTCGAGGTCGCGAGCCGCCAGATACAGGATCTTATTGCCCGCGAAGCCGGCGCTGAAGCTCATATTGAGCGTCAGGGTGAGGGTGTTTCCGCTGCCGGAGGCCGCCGAGGCTGCACCCGCCACGGTGCACTGACTGTTGGAAACGCTTCCCGAGGCGCCCAGTGTCAGGGCCGGCGAAAGCGTGCCGCCGTTGTCTTCCAGCAGGTAGAGCACGCCGGCGCTGCGGCTATAGGCCAGGTAACAGGCATTGCGCCCATCGAGAAAATTGTTGATGAGGATGTTGACCACATCGAGATCCTGCCAGCCGCGCGGATCGTTGAAGGTGAAACTCATGCTTTGGGAGAGGCCGGTTCCGGATGCGGGGTTGGCTGCTCCGGGAGATGCGGGTCCACTGGGGGGCTGGCGTATGAACACCCATGCGGCGCCGGCCTCGTTATTGTCGCCAGCCCCGCCCACGATGGCCGTTGTGCCGTCGGCGTTGAGGGCGACGGCGCCTCCCTGATTCGCGTTGCCTACGGCGCCGGTTCCCGTCAGCTTGGGGCCGAACTGGCTCCAGGCACCGAGGTTGTCGCGCGTGAACACCAGGGCGCCCGATCCGCCCGCATACTCGGCGGGCCCGCCGGTGATGGCCGTATTCCCATCGGCCGAAAGAGCCACGGGCGAGCCGGGAACCGCAGTGCCATCTGCGGCAGTGCCTGGCAATGGGCCGCCCTGCTGGCTCCATACACCATTATTGCGGGTAAAGACCCACATCCCTCCGAAAGTAGCACCCACCACGCCGGTGCTGCCGTCAGCGGAGAGCGCCACGGAGCTACCCTGCTGGCTAGAAGACCCGGTTCCGACCATTCCGACCAGTTTGTTGCCTTGTGAGGACCAGACGCCGTTGCTGCGAGTGAACACCCATACGGCCCCTGTTTTATTACTGTCCTTCGGATCGCCCACGAAGGCCGTATTGCCATCCCCGGACAGCGCTACCGAATAGCCTTGAGTAACGCGTGACGTGGTGACTCCGCGCGGATCCTGCAATTTCGCTTGCTGGGTCCAGACTCCATTGGCTCGCGTAAACACCCAGGCTCCGCCGTCTATTGCAGACTGGTATGCCGAATCTAGACCACCCGATCCCGGTCCTCCCACGAGAGCCGTATTGCCGTCGGCGGACAGCGCCACGGAAGAACCAAAAGTAACCACCCCGTAAGCGCAGGGATCCGGCGATGGGAGCAGCTTGCTGCCTTGCTGGAACCATTCGCCGTTCACGCGGATGAAGACCCACGCAGCTCCTGTGTAACAGGCCCCGCCACCAAGATTGTCGAGCGGGCCGCCCACGATGGCCGTATTCCCGTCGGCGGAGAGCGCCACGGTATCTCCCATGTCCGGACCGCTGCCCGCCGCATCGTCAGCGGTCAGCCCAAGACCCTGCTGGGTCCACACGCCGTTGGCTCGCGTGTACACCCAGGCTCCTCCCTGGCAGAATAATCCAGAGATATCACAGGTGGTATCGGGCGCGCCCAGGATGGCGGTGCTGCCGTCGGCGGAAAGCGCGGCTGAAAAGCCCAACAGCGAGCCGGTGGCCACCAGTTTGGGGCCTTGCTGGGTGAATTGCGCGGACGCGGGCGGCAGAAAGATGGCGATGGGGAACCACGCCGCCAGCCAAACGAATCGGCGCTCTGCGGTCCACGTTCGATTTGAGAATCTCATGCCGGTAACAGCCTCCCTGTTTCTGCGAAGGAGTGATGGCGGCTGGGAGTTTGTATCAACGAATTGCGGCTCACTGGACGGTAGTCGTGCCCACGGCCTGCCAATCGGTATTGTTGCCGCTTGCCGCGTCGCGTCCCGCCACCCAGACGATGTGGTTGCCGGCGAAGGCCGATTTGAAGGTGATGTTCAGGGCCAATGTCAGGTTGTTGCCGTTCTTCGCGGCCGACGATCCGGTTGCGGAAACCGAGCATTGGCTGTTTTGAATTGTGGCCGCGCTTCCGTTCAGTGTCATACTCCCGGCAAACGGCCCGCCGGCATCGCCGGTATCGTCCACCAGCAGGAGTGAATTACTCGCCGCGGCATAGGCCAGGTAGCATGCCTGCCGTCCGTCAATGAAGTTGTTCACCAGCAGGTTGACGACGCCGAAATCGCCGGCTCCTTTGCTGTCGGACAACAGGGCGGTCAACGTCTGGGCCGTGCCCGAAGCCAGCGCCGCGCGCGCAGGGGTGAAGCTTCCCACGACGATGGTACCAGTGGGCGTGTATGGCACCTGCCACGTCCCCAGCGCCTGCCATCCCGAGTTACCGCCTTCGAGATCGCGAGCCGCCAGATACTGGATCTTATTGCCCGCGAAGCCGGCGCTGAAGCTCATGTTGAGCGTCAGGGTGAGTGTGTTTCCGCTGCCGGCCGCCGCCGAGGCCGCGCCCGCCACGGTGCACTGACTGTTGGAAACGCTTCCCGAGCCTCCCAGTGTCAGGGCCGGCGAAAGCGTGCCGCCGTTATCCTCCAAGAGATAGAACACGCCGGCAGTGCGGCTGTAGGCCATGTAGCAGGCATTGCGCCCATCGAGGAAATTGTTGATGAGGATGTTGACCACGTCGAGGTCCTGCCAGCCGCGCGGATCGTTGAAGGTGAAACTCATGCTTTGGGAGAGGCCGGTTCCGGATGCGGGGTTGGCTCCTCCCGGGGAGGCGGGTCCACTGGGAACGACGGCCTGGCGCGTAAATACCCAGGCGGCGCCGGCGCCGTCATTGTCGTCGGGCCCGCCGGAGATGGCGGTGTTACCGTCCCCGGAGATGGCGACAGAGTAGCCCTGGGCCGCCCCGTCTGCGGCGGCGCCCGTTCCGACCAGCTTGGCGCCAAGCTGGCTCCAGACGCCGGAGTTGTCGCGGGTGAATACCAGGGCAGCGCCTACGGTGTAGATCGATCCGGCGACGGGGTTGTCGCTGGAATTGCCGGTGATGGCGGTATTCCCATCGCCCGACAGCGCCACGGGCGTGCCGGGAACCGCAGTGCCGTCCGCGGGAGTGGCGGTCAAGGGGCTGCCCTGCTGGCTCCATACACCATTCTTGCGGGTAAACGCCCACATTCCTGTGAGAGCACCCACCACGCCGGTGTTCCCGTCGGAGGAGAGGGCCACGGAGGTGCCCTGCTGAGCGCCAGGCCCGGTTCCGACCAGTTTGTTGCCCTGGGATGCCCAGGCGCCGCCGCTGCGCGTGAACACCCATACGGCCCCCGAGGAGTCAGCGTTATACGGATCGCCCACGAAGGCCGTATTGCCATCCCCGGACAA
>Ga0116222_1001133_pt1 | contig 15039 bp, 14 predicted proteins | sample Sb_taG_12_FD_88963 | JGI IMG/M metagenome (GOLD analysis project Ga0116222, IMG submission 88963) | Peat soil microbial communities from Weissenstadt, Germany - Sb_50d_9_AC metaG | ecosystem: Environmental > Terrestrial > Soil > Wetlands > Peat | place: Germany: Weissenstadt | collected 2010-09-21
CGGTAGTCATGGAAAACGAAAAGCGAGATTCCAGTGGCCACCAGCAACACCGCCACCGAAATCGCCACGATTTTGATGATTTTCAAACGCCGGTCTACGCCAGCGCCATAGTGATCGAGATAGCCGGCCATCTCCTACAGGTTACTTCTTCGGGGCCGCCGGTGTCACTGGTGCCACTGGGTACGCCTTGTCGTAGGCGGCGATGGCGTCGTTGGTGAGGTCCATGGCAGGCTTGAAGTAGAGGGTGGTGGTGGTGTCCACGATCAGGTCCATCCCCTTCTCCTCCGCCAGTTTCTTCACCACCTCCGTCATCTTCGCGCTGCTCTTCGACAGGATGTCGTTGCGGAAGGCGGTGGCATCGGCGTTCAGATCGTCAGTCTTGCGCTGCAACTGCCGCTGCTTGGTCTGCCCTGTGGCGTTGAGGTCGCTCTCGGCCTGCGCGGTCAGCTTGCCGGCGCCGTTTTGCAGTTGTTGCGCTATGGCGCCAAGCTCCCGGTTCAACTGGTCGATCTCGTCCTGCCGCGGCTTGAATTTCGCCTGCATCTCGACATCGGCCTTCTTGATCTCGGCCGATTCGAACACGGCGCGTTGCAGGTTCACCACCGCTACCTTGACCTGTGCGGGGGCCGCCTGGCTGATTGCAAAGAGAGCCGCGCAGACCACAAGCGGCCTGAGGCTCGTCCGTAAAAACATCGAACAAACTCCTGAAGTGGGGTTAACCCCTAGAGTAGCACACCTATTCCAAGACCCCGAGGATCTCATCTTCCTTCAGTATCAGGTACTCTTCGCCGTCGATTTTGATTTCCGCACCCGAGTACTTGCCGAAGAGAATGCGGTCGCCAGCCTTGACTTCGAGCGCTACCCGCTCGCCGGTCTCCAGAAGCTTGCCATTCCCCACCGCCTTGACATCCGCCTGTTGCGGTTTTTCCTTGGCGCTGTCGGGAATGATGATTCCGCCGCGGCGCTGCTCACCTTCTTCGAGCCGTTTCACCATCACGCGGTCGTGCAGAGGACGTAGATCCATGTATCCGATTATACAGTGGCGGACCGCACGGCCGTGGCGCCGGTCCACCGGCCCCCGCCCGGAAACGGTACCAAAGCGCTTGTCTCCGGCCAACCCATCATCTAAGATTAACTGACCCAACGGGAGGGTCCTTCATGCTCTCACGCTCGCTCCGATCGTTGGTTGTACCAATCGTCCTGGCCTCCATGGTTCTTACCGCCCAGGAGCCGCAGGCACCCCGCAAGCTCAACCTCGTCATCGTCGAAGGCGAGGGCGCCATCAACAACGTGAAACTCCGCACCGCGCGCGAAACCATCGTGCAAGTGGAGGACGAGAACCACAAGCCCGTCGCCGGGGCGGTAGTCGTCTTTCTGCTGCCCGGCAACGGGCCGGGAGGCACTTTCGTCAACGGCTCGAAGAGCGCCACCATAGTCGCCGACAGCAACGGCCGCGCCGTAATGCCCCGTGTGCAACTGAATTCCACCGGAGGCAAATTCGAAATCAAGGTGCACGCTTCGCACCAGGGACTGGAGGCCGACGCCAGCATCGCGCAGTCCACCGTTGCGGCCGGCGGGCTTTCCACCGGCGCCATCATTGGCATTGTCGCCGCCGTAGCCGCCGCCGGCGCCGTCGCGGCCGTCGTTGCCACCAGAAGCAAAGGAAGCTCGTCGACTCCGCCCCCGGTGCCGACTCCGCCCTCGGTGTCGGGCACCATCGGCGGAGCCGGCAGCGGTATCGTCATCGGGCCCCCCCATTAGAGAACGCCGGGAGAACGCCAAACGCCATGAGAATCCACTTTCCACAACCCCTGCTTGGTTGCCTTCCGCTCCTGATCCCCAGCTTGCTGCTGGCCGACGCGAACCTCTCGAGTCCCATCGCCGGATACGTGGCCGATCCCTCCCAGCCGGTATTGCGCACCATCTCCGGCGTGCCGGGCGCCTATCTGTTCAGCGACCCGATCCCCCTGCCGGACGGAGTCACCCGCATCCATCTCGCGCCCGGGCCGGACTACGCCCTCATCGAATCCGGCGATGCCGCGCCCGCCGTCCTGTTCCTCAGCGCCGGCGCGGTCGACCATGTGGCGCCCCTCCCCGGCGCCATGCCCGCTGCCGATTGGGTGGCCTTCAGCGCAAGCGGCCGAGCGGCGGTGCTGTTCTCTTCTTCCGCCCAGCGCCTGCAGCTTCTGACCGGCCTCCCCGCCGCTCCCCAACTCGCCCTCGACCTGGACGCCTCAACCTTTCCCGAACAGCCCCTCTCCGCCGCGCTGAGCGATGACGGCAGCCTCCTGCTGATCGCTTCCCGCAATTCCGTGTACCGGCTCTCCCCAGGCGGCCCGCCGCAACTCCTGCTTTCGGTCGGCCGGATCGTCTCCCTCGCCGTCCTTCGCAACGGCGCCGGCGTGGCCGTCTCGGACGCCAGCACCGCTTCCATCCACCTCTTGCGGAACCTCGATTCCACGTTGGACATCCGCGTCCTCGTCTCCGGCCTCTCAGGCATCGGAAGACTCTACCCCGCCACGGATGGCGCCACCCTTTTCGTCGCCAGGCCCGCGGCCAAAGCCGTGTTGGCGGTCGACCTGGCGTCCGGCGACATCCAAACCTTTCCCACGTCAACCGCACCCGTGCAGCTCGTTCCCTTGCGCAATCGCGACACCTTCCTGATTTCCGCCAAACCCGGCCAGCCCGGTAGCGTCTTCTGGCGCGACGGCAACGCCGGCCGGTTCGTCTTCATACCGGCCATCATCCAGGAGGTTGTCCAATGAGCCGCCTTCCTCTCCGCCTGGTCTTGTTGCTCGCCGCTTTCGGCTGCCTGGCCTGGGGACAGGCCGTTCTCAACCTGTCCGTATCGCCGGCCGGCTCCTCCACCTACGGCCAGTCGGTGACCATGACCGTCAGTACCCAAGGACTGGGCCAGGGCGCCACGATCAACTTCCTCGACGGCACTACCGCGATTGGCGCCGCCACCACCAATTCCGACGGCGTTGCGATCTTCTCGACCATGAACCTGAGCGTCGGCAATCACTCGCTCCAAGCCACCTACCAACCCGCCACTGGGGCCTCGGCGATCCGTTCGAACACTGTCTCCTACACCGTGAACAAAGGCCCGACCTCGACATCCATCAGTAGCGCACCCAACGCTTCGACCTACGGGCAGTCCGTGACCCTGACGGCGACCGTGTCCTATACGACCCCGCCAGGCCCCGCGCCTGCGGGAACCGTGACCTTCTTTGATGGCGGCGCCCAGCTCGGCACCGCGAATCTGGCCCAGGGAAGCGCCACCCTCACCACTTCCACCCTCTCCGCCGGCAACCACTTCCTGACCGCCACCTACAATGGCGACGCCACTTACGCCGCGAGCTCTGCCAAAGGGACCACTCAGACGGTCAATCAGGCGCCATCGGCCACCACCATCGCCTCTTCGCCCAACCCCTCGGTTACCAACCAGGCCGTAACTATCTCTGTAACCGTGACGGGCGCGGGCTCCAATCCGACTGGCGCCGTCACCATCTTCGACGGCCAGACCTCGCTCGGAAGCGCTCAACTCAGCAACGGCAGCGTGGCCCTACAGACGTCCACCCTCGCGGTCGGCGACCACACCCTCACCGCCACCTACGCCGGCGACAGCAACTACACCGGAAGCACCTCGAAGGCCATTACCCAGACCGTCAACAAGTTCTCCACCCGGACCACCCTCTCGGTCAGTCCGAATCCCGCCAACACCGGGCAGCCCGTGACCCTCACTGCCACCGTCTCGCAATCCGGCGCCACCGGAAACGTCACCTTTTTTGACGGATCGAACCCAATCGGCACGGCCACCCTGTCCAACGGAACCGCGACCACCACCACCTCCACTCTGGCCGCCGGCACCCACTCCCTCACCGCCACCTATAACGGCGACTCCACCAACAGCTCGAGCACCTCGCCCGCGGTTTCCTTGACCGTGAATCAAACCGTTACTCCGACCTCCACCTCTCTCACGGCATCTCCGAATCCGGCGACCGTGGGGCAGTCCGTAACCCTCACCGCGACAGTGACCGCCTCCGCCAACACCGCGGTTGGATCGCAGCCCACGGGCACCGTGACCTTCCGTGACGGAGCGAACCCCATCGGCACGGCCACCCTGTCCGGCGGAAGTGCGACCACCAGCACCTCCACCCTGTCCGCCGGCAGCCACGGGCTGACCGCCACCTACAACGGCGATTCCACCTACGGCACGAGCACCTCCCCGCAAGTTACCGAGGTCGTGAACAAAGCGTCCACCACCACCAGCCTTACGGCCTCGCCCAATCCCGCCACGCCCGGCCAGTCCGTCACCCTCTCCGCCACGGTCACCCCCGCCAACGCCACCGGGACCGTGAGCTTCTCCGACGGAACGAACCCAATCGGCACTGTCAACCTCGTCAACGGCAGCGCGACCTTCTCCACCTCCAGCTTGACGACAGGCAGCCACTCGCTCGCCGCCACCTACAACGGCGACGCCAGCTTCAACGGCAGCACGTCCGGAACGGTCATTCTGGTGGTCGGCAAGGCGCCCACCACCACCAGCCTTACGGCCTCGCCCAATCCCGCCACGCTCGGCCAGCCCGTCACCCTCTCCGCCACGGTCAGCCCGTCCAACGCCACCGGGACCGTGAGCTTCTCCGACGGTTCGAACCCGATCGGCACTGTCAACCTCGTCAACGGCGCCGCTTCCATCACCACCTCCAGCCTCGCCACCGGCAGCCACTCGCTCGCCGCCACCTACAGCGGCGACAGCAATTTCAATAGCAGCACGTCCGGAGCGGTCACCCTGGTGGTTGGCAAGGCGTCCACGACCACCTCGCTGACGGCCACGCCGGCCTCCGCCACGCTCGGCCAGCCCGTGACCCTCACCGCCACGGTGGCCCCCTCCACCGCCACCGGCAGCGTGACCTTCTCTGATGGAGCAAACCCAATCGGCACCGCGCCGCTGAACGGCGGCATCGCCATCATGAGCACCTCCACCCTCGCGGCCGGCAGCCATTCGCTGACCGCCACCTACAGCGGCGATAGTAATTTCAACGGCAGCACATCCGCCGCTGTCGGGGTCGCCGTGGGTCAGGGATCGACCGCCACCAGTCTCTCGGTGTCTGCGAATCCCGCCAACTCCGGCCAGCCCGTCACCCTGAACGCCATCGTCATCCCCACCAGCGCCACCGGGACCGTCACCTTCAAGGACAGCGGCGCGACGCTCGCCACCGTGAACCTGGTCAACGGGAGCGCCAACTTCACCATCGGCTCACTGACCGCCGGCAGTCACACACTGACGGCCGCTTACAGCGGCGATAGCACCTTTAGCGCCAGCACATCCAACACAATTGTCGAAGTAGTGAATCAATCTGCTAACACCACAACCACCACCCTCACCGTCTCGCCCAATCCCGGGACCTCCAGCCAGCCCGTCGTCCTGAACGCCGTGGTCACCCCCGCGACCGCCACCGGAACCGTCACCTTCCTGGACGGCAACACCACCCTCGGCACCGTGAATCTCGTCAACGGAAGCGCCACCTTCACCACATCCAGCTTGTCTGTGGGCAGCCACTCCCTGACTGCCACCTACAACGGAGACACCTCCGACAGCCCCAGCACTTCCGCCGCGATCGCGGAAACCATTAATGCGCTCAACCCGACCGTTACCCTGGCGGCCTCGCCCAACCCGGCGAACTTCGGCCAGCCCGTCACCCTGACCATCACCGTCACCCCTTCCGCCTTGACCGGAACCGTCTTTGTCTCCGACAGCGCAACCGCCGGCAACGTGGGAGGCACGGCCACGCTGAGCAACGGAACCGCGACCCTCACCGTCTCCACGCTGACGGTGGGCTCCCACTTGCTGCTGGCCAATTACAGCGGTCCCAACAATTTGTCGGCCCAATCCATCCCCATCACCGAGATCATCGCTAAGGCGCCCACCACCACCACCCTGACGCTCTCGTCCACCTTGCTGACTGCGGTGGTCGCGCCTTCCGCCGCCACCGGAACCGTGACATTCAAGGACGGCGCCACTACCCTGGGCACCATCGCGCTCACCAACGCGACCGCAACTTTCTCCATAGCGACTCTGGCGCCGGGCGCGCACACCCTGACCGCTACTTACAACGGCGATGGCAGTTACGCCGCCAGCACGTCGAATACAGTCACCGTAACCCCGGGGCTGCTGACCACTACCACGACGCTGGCAGTGTCGCCGGCAGCGTCCACACCCGGCCAGACCGTCACCCTGACCGCGACCGTCGCCCCATCGGCCGCCACCGGAACCGTGACCTTCCTGGATGGCGGCTCCGCGACCCTGGGAACGGCGCCGCTGAACGCCGGCACCGCGACCCTCACCACCACCACACTGACCTCCGGCGCCCACACGCTCACCGCGTCCTACAGCGGCGATTCCACGTACGGGACCAGCACTTCGAGCGCAGTTACCGCGACCGTGGGCCTGACGGCCACCAAGACCGTGCTGACCGCATCGCCAAACCCGTCCACTGCCGGCCAGAGCGTGACCTTGACTGCGGCCGTCACGCCATCTGCGGCCACCGGAATCGTGACGTTCCTCGATGGCGCAACCACCCTGGGCACTGCCACTCTCAGTGGCGGCACCGCGATATTCACCATCGCCACCTTGACGGCAGGCAGCCACACGCTTACGGTCTCCTACGGCGGCGATGCCGGCAACGCGCCGGGCACTTCGAACGCGATCGCCGAGACCGTGAATCCGGGGCCGTCGCTGCAGATTAGCCCGGGCACGATCCCGCCGGCGTTCGTGGGTGCGGCGTATTCGCAGACTTTCACCGCTTCCGGCGGAACCCCGCCCCTCACCTGGTCGCTGGTCTCCGGAACGCAGGAACTGACCGTGACAACCTCGGGAAACAACGGGATTCTCGCGGGCACGCCGAAAACCGCCGGCGCCTTCCCGTTGACCATACGCGTGCAGGACAGCCTGGGGCAAGCCAACACCGCCGTGGTCACTTTGACCGTGAACCCTGCGCTGCCGCCGATTTCCATTACAGTCACTCAGCCCACCACCATCTCCGACCAGCCAGCCCCGCAAGTGACTCTGGGCACGGCCTACCCGGTGGCGTTGAACGGAACTTACAAGCTCACATTCACACCCAATGCGTCGGGCCTGGACGCGAGCTTCGTCAACAGCCCCTTGCAGTTTGTCACCGGGAGCACGACCTCTCCCGCGGTCGCCATCCCCGCGAACTCCACCGCGCCAGTCACCCTGCCCGCCGTGAATTTGGGCAGCGTGGCCGGCACCATCACCGTGCAATTGGCCTCGTTGACCGTGGCCGGCACCGGCCAGGCAGTGCCGCTTCCGTCGCCGGTGCCCAGCGCGCCGATCACGGTGCCGCGGCTCGCGCCGGTCATCGTGCCGGGCTCCGTAAAAATTACCAGCATCACGTCTTCAGGCTTCCAGGTGATTCTGGACGCCAGTTCGACGCCCCGCGACCTGACCGGCGCGACCTTCACCTTCGCGGCTGCCCCGAATGCCACGCTCAATGGCACTTCGCAAACGGTCTCACTGACCACTGCCGCAAGCGGGTGGTTTGTCCCGGCCAACGAAAATCCCAGCGGCGGCACGTTCTCACTCACCGTTCCCTTCCCGTTTACCGGCAACACCAGCGCCCTCGGTACGGTTTCGGTGACGCTGACCAACTCGGCGGGCACGTCGGTTGCCCAGTCCGGCGGGCAGTAGAGGTATCACTGTGTTACAAGATTTCGCGAGGCGATTGTGGCGCAGCCTCTCAGGCTGCCGGGGTACCCGCTGGGTCGGGCACTCATGCCGGCGCTTTCGCGACGCGCGAAGATGGGTCGGATGAGTCTCGACCCGGCAGGCACGAGTGCCTGCGCCACGGTATCGCCAGCAGATGAGCCAGGCGGAACTCGTAGATCGCCGGACCGGGAAGCGGCGGCCAGCCAGGCGCGAGTGCCCCGGATCATTGGTGTTCCAGGGAAATGTCGGCCACTAAGCGCGAATTGGGACTTCCCGTGGGATTCACCACGTACATCGCGAATTCCTTCCTCGCTTCCTTGTCGCCGGTGGTGTCGGGATTGACCGGCTCGATGATCAGGTCGCGCGAGTAAAGTTGCCGCATTTGGGAGATCTTGTCGTCCGGGATATTCAGACGGGACTCGACGACGGCCGGCCTTCCCTGGAGGCCGCCCATCTGGTCCTGGATATCGGGCACGGCATCGCGCGACACGATGACAAAAAGCTTCTCGGCGCCCGTGAGGTTGTCGAAGCCAAAGGCCTGGCCCTTCGACGGGAACTCATAGGGGGTCCGGGCTTCGACACGGTTGCTGCCGGGGACCTCGGCGGAAGGGACTCGAACTTTCCAGGCGCCGCTCGATCCCTGACTGATGATGTAGAGGTAGGCCGGCTGGTTGGTCTCGATCCTGAGTTGGACCTGGTCGCCCTTGTGGAACACCGTGTCGGCCGCGACCTCGGTATGTTTCTTTAAGATGGCGTATCGCAGGCCGAGCGCGGGTCCCTGAGTCGGGGGCGGAGCGGTCGCCCGGATGATCTGTCCTCCATCGGCCGGGGTAGGACGTGGCGAGGTGGAAACCGGAGGCCGCTCGCGTACCTGGTCCTGGAGTGCCGTGGGAGCTTGCGTGGGTGCGGCCTTCTTCCCGGACTTGCCTTTGCCCGGCGGGACGGTCTTGCCCGGCGCGGCTTCCTCCAGTACCGGGTGGTAGAACATGTCACGGGCGCCGAGTGGTTCGGGAGGTTTTGGCGAGTTCTGTGCGGCGGCCGAGGATACCAGGGCCGCAACCGCGCATAGCGGAAGCCAAAAAGCTGAGGTGAGCGGCATATCGTTTCGTTCCAGTCCCCCGCGAACCGGTCCTCACAGGTACTACGATACCACCGGCCCGGACGAATGACCTCGAATGGCTTGCGCCGCCACACCGACAGGGTGTATCTTCTTTGTAGATACAGATGAAAGTCTCGGTTCAACGTTGGGGAAACAGCCTGGCGGTCCTGATTCCCAAGGCGGTCGCGGTGGAATCGGAATTGGCGGAAGGCGACGTGGTAGACATGAAACCGGCCAAGGGCAAAGTGGTTCTGATTCCGGTGCGGGACCGGAAACCTACGCTGGAGGAACTCCTGGCAGGTGTGACCGAGGAGAACATTCACCGCGAGGTGGACTTCGGCAAGCCCAAGGGCAAGGAAGTCTGGTGACCAACTGGGTGCCCGATCGGGGGCAAGCAGTCTGGATCGAAATGGACCCGCAGGCGGGCCACGAACGGCGCGGACGCCGGCCAGCCCTCGTGTTATCTCCGGCGAGCTATAACGGCAAAGTGGGGCTGGCCCTTCTCTGCCCCATCACCAGCAGCATCAAAGGGTACCCGTTCGAAGTCGTCATCCCGGAAGGCCTCAAGGCCGGCGGAGCGATTCTGGCGGACCAGGTCAAGAGCTTGGATTGGCGAGCGCGAAAAGCGCGTCTAATCTGCGTTCTTCCCGCGGACACGGTTTCCGCCACGCTTTCCAGGCTGAGCCCCCTTCTTCAGCCTTCCGGTCCGACCGGGTAGCGAGGCCCTCCCACGCCGTTCCCTCCGGTCTTGCCTTTTCCCTGGTTTTCTCCGCGCTTGCCTCCGTTCCTCCGTGTCTCCGCGGTGAGCGCTCCCTGAGCGCTCCCGTTCGGCTTGAGCCCTATTCCCGATTCTGCTATCCTCAATACGTTGAATTCATAACATATGTCTCTCCCGGCCGCCGTGGCCGGGCCTACCTGAGAGGTCTCACATGTCAGGACATTCCAAATGGGCCACCATCAAGCACAAAAAGGCGGCTCTCGACGCCAAGCGCGGAAAATCGTTCACGCGCATCATTAAGGAAATTTCGATCGCCGCCCGCAACGGCGGCGATCCCGACGCGAACCCCCGCCTTCGCACCGCCATCCTGGCCGCCAAGGCCGTCAGCATGCCCGCCGACAACATCAAGAAGGCCATCATGCGCGGCACCGGCGAACTGGAGGGCGGCCAGATCGAAGAGGTCATGTTCGAAGGCTACGGCCCAGGAGGCGCAGCCGTCCTGGTCAACGTCGCCACCGACAACCGCAACCGCACGGTCAGCGAAATCCGCCATGTCTTTTCCAAGAACGGCGGCAACATGGGCGAGCAGGGCAGCGTCGCCTGGATGTTCGAGCGCAAGAGCCAGATCTTCGTCCCCGGCGATAAGGCCGGCGAAGACCAGCTCATGGGCGTGGTTCTCGACGCCGGCGGCGACGATCTCCGCAACGACGGCGACCGCTGGATGGTTCTTTCGCCTCCCGAAGCGCACGAGGCCGTGATCAAGGCGCTGGATGCCAGCCACATCCCGCATGAGGAAGCCAGCATCGCCATGGTTCCCAAAAACCTCATCAAACTGGAAGGCAAGAATGCCGGCGGCATGTTGCGGCTGAGCGAGGCCCTGGAGGAGCACGACGACGTGCAGAACGTCTACTCCAACTTCGATATCGACGAGAAGGAGCTGGAGGCGCTGGCGCAATAACGTGCGCGTCCTGGGCATCGATTGCGGTTCGGCGCGTACCGGTTATGGCGTGATCGAGAGCGACGGGGCGCAGCATCGGATGGTCGCGGCGGGCGTGATTCGCACCGATGTGAAGTCGCCGTTCGAACGGCGGCTGCTGCAGATTGCCGGCGAGTTGCGCGGCCTCATTCGCCAGCATGCGCCCGGGTCTGGCGCCGTGGAGGGCGTTTTTTATTCGACCAACGTGAAGACGGCGCTGAAGCTGGCGCACGTGAGGGGAATTGCCCTGCTGGTCATCGCGGAAGCGGGGATGGAGCTGGCGGAGTACTCTCCGCTGGAAGTGAAAACCAGCGTGGTAGGATATGGACGGGCCGAAAAGTGCCAGGTGCAGATGATGGTGCGGTCGCTGCTGCGGCTGCCCGAAGCCATCGAGTCCGAAGATGCCTGCGACGCTTTGGCCGTGGCCATCTGTCACGCCACGCATCAAGCCGCCAGCCGCAGGCTGGCATAGACCGGGAATCGGAATGAAGTGGTCTTTACTTCTGCTCTTCGCGAGTGTTCTTCTCGCCGGTGACGAGCCGCGCCTCGTATACTCCAAATCCTTTCCGAACAGCGTGCCGGCGTTCATGAAGGTCACGCTCGCGAAGAGCGGAGCCGCGGATTACCGCGAGGCCGAAGACGACGACCTGCCCCTCAAATTCCAGCTCACGCCGGCCGAGACGCAGACCGTGTTCGACCTGGCCGCCAGGCTGGACTACTTCAAACACCCCCTCGACTCGCAATTAAAGGTAGCCTTCATGGGGATGAAGACGTTCCGTTGGGAAAACGGCGCCGAGCAGACCGAGGCCAAGTTCAACTACTCCGAAGACCCCAATGCGCAGGTCTTGTTGGACTGGTTCGAGCGCATGGCGGAATCGGCCCAGCACCGCATCGATCTCGATCGCGCCGCCAAGTACGACCGGCTGGGCGTGGTCAAAGCCCTGACGCTGCTGGAATCGGCCATGGAGCGCAAGCGCCTGGTGGGGCTGGATCAGTATCTCCCGACGCTCGACCGAATCGCCAAGAACGAAAGCTACATGCACACTGCCAGGGCGCGGGCGTCGGAGATCGCGGAAGCCATTCGCAATCCCAAACCATGAAGCTTCTTCCTGCATTGGTGGGGCAGGTGCTTTCGCCTGCCAACTTCTTGCTCCTGGCCCTGCGCGTGGGGCAGGCGCTTTCGCCTGCCAACCTCTTGCTGATCGCCCTGCTGCTTCTCACCCCCTCCATCCCCGCCCAAACCCGCCCCACCCGCCCGCCGATCTCGCCGCGGGAACAGGCGGACCTGGAGAACGCGCTTTCCGAAGCCGGTTCCAGCCCCATCGAGTATCTCCGCGCCGTCGAGAAGCACCTCCAGAAATATCCCGATTCGCCGCGCAAGGAGGAGCTGGAGCGCGCCGCCGTGCGCGCCGCGGCGGAAGCCAATGACGGCCCGCGCATTATTCTTTATGGCGAGCGCGTGCTGGCCCGCCAGCCCGACGATCTGCAGATCCTGGAGTTCGTGACCCGGTCGCTGCTGGCCGCCGAGTCGAAGGAGAATGCGGAACGCGCCCTGAAATACGCCTTCCACTACGAGGAGCTGATCCGCCAGATGCAGAAGACCGGCGGCCGCGGCAGCTCGAGCGGCGCCGACTGGCAGAACCAGACCGATCGCGGGATCGGCCGCTCCCTGGCCGCCGCGGCGCACGCTACCGGAATCCTGGGCCGCTCCGACGAAGCGCTGGCCCTGGCCCAGCGCGCCTTCGATACCTGGCCGTGCGCCGATGCGGCACGCGAGGTGGCGCGCTGCTACGAGCGGCTCGGCAAGAAGGAGGAGGCGGTTCGCGCCCTGGCCGACGCATTCACCATCCCCGACCCGAAAAACACCGAGGCCGAACGCGCCCACGACCGCAGTCACATGGGCGAGCTGTATCGCCAGTTGAACGGCTCCGAGGCCGGACTCGGCGAGCTGGTGCTCGAAGCTTACGACCGCACTTATGCCGTGGTCCATACCCGGGATCTGCGCATGCGGGCCAACGATCCCAACGCGCAGCTTACCGACCCCATGGAATTAACCCTGAGCGGTCCGGACGGACGCAAGCTGAGCATGGCCAGCTTGAAGGGCAAGGTGGTGGTGTTCGATTTCTGGGCCACGTGGTGCGTGCCGTGCCGCGCACAGCATCCGCTCTACGAACAGGTGAAGCAGCGCTACCAGGTGGATCCCGACGTGGTCTTCCTTTCGATCTCGACCGACGAGGATCGCGAAGCGGTCAAGCCCTTTCTGGCCGATGCGAACTGGTCCGACCAGGTCTATTTCGAAGACGGACTGTCGCGCGCGATGCAGATCACGACGATTCCGACCACCATCGTCACCGATAAGCGCGGCCGGGTATTCAGCCGCCTGAACGGTTATGTGCCTGGGCGTTTTGTCGATGTGCTGAGTCAGCGCATTCTCGAAGCCCTGCGCCAGTAGCACACTAGACGATCGGCTTAGCGCTCTGTAGTTTGTACATTTGCGGTACGAAACGTGGGGCAATCGTGCCCGCCGCCGCCTTCAGGCGGCGTGCCTCGCTCTTGGGTGAGAATTCCTCCCTAAGGCTTTCACCCGGCCCCTGCAAAAAGCTACACTGACTTCCATGGATGTAGCCGCCGCCAAACCAACCATCTCCATCGACCTCCTCAACCAGGTGGACATCCGCGTGGGAACCATAGAGGCGTTCGAAGACGTCCCCGGCGCCGAAAAACTCGTCGCGCTCCGCGTGAATTTCGGAACTTTCCATCGGGTGATTGTCGCCGGCCTCAAACAGGAACGCCCCAATCCGAAGGAGATCGAAGGCCGGCAGGCGCTGTTCGTGGTGAACCTCGAACCCCGCCGGATGCGCGGCGTAGTCTCCGAGGGAATGCTGTTCGATATCGGGTACGTCGACGGCATTGCGCCCGCCCTCGCCGTCCCGGAACGGCCGGTACCGAACGGCTGCCGGGCGGGTTAGTCCCAAGACATCACTCCGCCCGCAGGGGAAGTTGGCGACCTGTGATAGCCTTAACAGAGCCCCGGAGCCTTAACGGAAGGCCCAGGTCATAAAGGAAAGATCGACGATGATCAATAACAACGAAGGAACCTTTTCGCAGCAGCGCTGGCTGGTTCCGCACAACGCCTGGAACACGCAAATTGCCCCCAACCAAAAGTGGAATATCGCTCAATTGCTGGACTATGGCGTCAGGGGACTTGCGCTCGACATTTATGGAGACAGCGAGGACACACTCCACCTCCAACACGGACATGGCAACGACGCGAGTGCCACGAACTGGAGCCAGGTTCGAGACGAGATTGCGGCTTGGCTCGCAGCGCATCCGAACGACGTTGTGACTTTGTTCTTCGAGAGTTATTTGAAAGGGCCCGGCCCTGGAATGGCCTGGAACTCGAAAACGCCCCTGTACGCACTCAGCCAATCGCTTACGAAACGCTTTCTGCCCGGCACGATCACCAGCGGCGGTACGCGAACTGAAGTGAAGCAGTTGCTCCGGGAGCCTGTACCCTTCTACAAAGAGGGCAGAAGCGTCCAGGAGGATGCCATGAAAGAGAAGCTATCGGCCTTGATCGCACGGAACCACCGCCTGTTTGCGTTCATCGAGCGCGAACCCGACGAAGGGGCGCAGTCGATATTCCCCGTGATGACGGCCACCTTCGCCGAAAACGTCTACGGAGACGAGTCTCTGCGCATCCCCACGTGGGTGAATCTCCGGAAAGGGTCGAACTATAACAACCCCGTGAAGTTCATGAACCATTTCGGAAATGCTCCCACCGGCAGTGAATGGGATCGTAACGACAAGGCAAAGATTCTCGACCACGCTAAGCAATTCTTTTTCTCCTACGGAGCGCACTACCCGAACTTCATCTCCCTGGATTACATCAATTGGGACAGTCAGCGGCGCGGACCGATCGAGGCCGTGGACGCCCTGGCAAACCTGAAGGACGCCAAGGGGGCTACTCCTTTCGGCTGGCCCGATACCCACAGTTTCGATGGGGTCACCATGACATTCCCGCCTCAAAAGATTACTGGTTTCACGGTAAAGAACGTAGGCGGGCAGGGTATCGTCGAAATCGCTCCGGCCTGGAGCGCGAGTGGCCCTGGCGTCAGGGAGATCGAGCTCATCTCCGTCAAAGGCGTTGGTGTGGTCAACATGCGTTTCAAGCGATTGGGCGAAAACTTCGGAGCGTGGCTCACTCAAAATGAAACTGCCCCGGATGGCGGAAATGTCACGAGCCGCAAGCAGGTAGCCCAAGGCGATATCATCGCCTGCTGCTGCCGCACGTCGACGGGGTACGGAGTAGTAGACTTTGCAACGGCTTACTCATAGGTGGGACAGACGATCGGTTTTTGTCGTCTGTCATTTCTTCATTTTGCCAAAATCCTGTGAGCCCATAGGCCTGGATTGGTGGGCCTGTTCCTGGTGGGGCGGGCAATCCTGCCCGCCGCCGCCTTCAGGCGGCGTGCAGCCCGCTTTCCGCCGGCTCCTGCAAAAGCTACACTGACTTC
>Ga0116222_1001140_pt1 | contig 15003 bp, 13 predicted proteins | sample Sb_taG_12_FD_88963 | JGI IMG/M metagenome (GOLD analysis project Ga0116222, IMG submission 88963) | Peat soil microbial communities from Weissenstadt, Germany - Sb_50d_9_AC metaG | ecosystem: Environmental > Terrestrial > Soil > Wetlands > Peat | place: Germany: Weissenstadt | collected 2010-09-21
CGTCACGCAGCCATAGCCTACGCCGCCCGGACCAACGCACCCGGCGCTGCGCAGATGGGCAGCCAGTGCGGCCCTGAGCGGAAACCGGCTCGACGTCTGCAGTCGGCGGCCCTACGGTTGGCTCACGGCTGGCCGGCCTGACGGTAAGGGCCAGAGTCCGGTCGTCCCCGCAAGGGGTGCAATAAAGCCAGGAAGTAGACCCGGCCTGGCCGCCAGTCCAACGTGCTCGGCGGCATGGAAAGCGGATGGGCGAAGTCCGTCAGCTAGGTTGACGGGATGACGGGCCGAGCACGTCGGGATGGTCGCTGCGGTAGTGCTCGGTCAGAACGCCACTCGGCTGGCCGGTCCGGGCAGCGGTGGTGCACACGGTGCGCGCCATCATCGATCGGCGCCGGGGCGGGCGAGGGTCTGCGCACAACGGGACGGGCGGGCGCGCATTCGCTGCAATCTGGGACTTACGCCTTGCGGGGCTGCCGGGCTGCTGGCCGCGCTGGCCGTTCGGCCCGTTCCGTCATGCGCTCCCAGCCTACCACTCTGCGTGTTACCAAGTATCTCGCGGCGTACGCCCAGCTCAGACGGCCTGTAGATGTCTCCGGCCGGTGATGATGCTGAAGCCTGATCACCAGTACACGGCCAGGCTGGACGAGCTGCCGTGCATTCTCTCCATGCCCGATCGGCGGCAGATGCGGACGTTTGCCGGGATCTGGACGAGGCGCTCTCGGCGTCTTCGATCCGGGAAACGCTCTCATGAGAGCAGGACCCTGCCCCCTGCTCCGGGCATGCGAACTCACGGACAGCCGGTGTGGTGACTGCCTCGACGCTCAGTTCCTGGCTGCCGCATGGTTCCTGGCTGCCGCATGCAGGACGTGGCAGCACCGGGTAATACCTGGTTATACTACAGGGCATGAAGACCGCGATCTCACTCCCGGACGACACCTTCGATCAGGCCACCAGGCGGGCCGCGGAACTCGGCATCAGCCGCTCGGAGTTCTTTGCCCGCGCCGCCCGGAGATACCTCGACGAACTCGCCTCGCAGTCGCTGACCGAGCAGGTCAACGAGGCGCTCCGGGTAGCCGGCGCCGACGAATCCGGACCTGCCGCGGTCGCGGCCGGGCGACGGCGCCTGGCCAGCGAGGATGACTGGTGATCCACCGCGGCAGCGTCTGCTGGGCCGACCTGGGGGAGGCCCGCGGCAGCAGGCCCGCCAAGCGGCGGCCCGTCCTGGTCATCCAGGCAGATCCCTACAACGCCAGCCGGCTCGATACCACCCTGGCCGCCGTGATCACGACGAACACCGGTCTCGCCGCCATGCCCGGCAGCGTCTTCCTGCCCGCGGCTGCCTCCGGCCTGCCACGCGACTCCGTCGTCAACATCACCGCCCTGGTGACTCTTGACAAGGCCGACCTGGACCCCAAGGTCGGGCATCTTCCCGCAGCCCTCATGGACGACGTCGACCGTGGCCTCCGCCGTGTACTCGGGCTCTAGCGAAACACGCACCCAGCGGCTTGAGCGAGCATCGCGGTGGGCCCGGCGATCATGAATAATCATGCAACCGGGTCCCCATGGCACGCGTCGGCGGATGGAGCCGGAACAGCAGTTGCGCGCGCGAATAGCCGATATGGGCGGCGTCTGAGCGCAGCTTTCTGCTGTTCCAGCGACGCATAATTGATGTTCTGCGCGATCGAGACTGCGCTTCTGTGCCGCACCTCTCCCGCGTCCTGGATCACCCGATAACCGCTGCCGGGAACGCCATGGGTGATGGATGCGGTTCCGATACCTGCGCAGCTAACTCTTCATGGTTATCGATACGCTCGCCTGGGACGTACACACTTCCGGCCACACTTCGCCAAGCTGCACTTGAACGTCGCTTGAGCCGAGGGGAATCTCCAGCCTGCTCACGTTCGCGATCGCTTGGCTGCACGGGCGCGACGCCGGGTCAGGGTGCTGCGACAGGCGGGGAATGGGCCACCAAGCTCCGAGGACGATGGATACCGTTGTGCCATGAGGGATGCGGTACGACGCCGCATGACCAGCGTTCAGTACCACTATCGCTTGGAACGGCCCCGTTGCGTTCGCCGCAACCACATTCTGGGGCAGGCTGAGCATGCAGGTCGGGCCGACATTGTGAAGAGGCTGCGTGACATATTCCGACTGGTCGCCCTCAGTGGCGAAACCGGGGGAATGTGTCGCCGCGTCCAAAATCAGCTGGCTGGCCGAGCAGGGAGTGGGGTGGGACGGGAGAACCGCGTCGGCCACGGGTCGAGCAGTCGCCCGAGTCCCCGGAGCACCTGCGTCAGGCTGGCCGGTGGTGTCCCGCGCCGAATTATGACCCAGGCCGTGAGCTACTCCCACCACCGCCAGCACAGCAGCGAGGAAGCTAATGCCAGCGACGATTCCGCCCAGGAACCTAGGCCGCATGCCGTTCGCCTCCTGCGTGATAGCGTACGCCCAGGTGAGGGTCAATGCGTCTATTTGGTCTGTGAGGGAAGCTGACTTGTCGGAGCCAGCCGCGGTGCGAGGCGCCGTTGTCCACTACCTACAACGCCGCCGCGGCTGACGCATACGGCTCGGCGGTCATGACCTGGCCGGCCAGGCGGGTGAACGGTGGATCGCTGCCACGTCAGCGTCCGCAAGAACTGGGACGAACTCCTGTGCCCGGCTAGTAGCAGTTTGACGCGCGCCAGTAATCTGTAAAGGTTTGCTTGTTCGCCCCAATGCCCTGTGGCGAAATGCAAAACCGCGATGAATCTAGGCCTTCTACCCATTCTGTCGTGCTCTGGCTTCCCATGGTCACCCACGAACTGGTGGAACCGACTTCAGTGTTCGCGTCGGTGAATCCTATAGATCCGAAGCTGGCTGCCACGCCCGTCGGCGCTTCGCCAACCCAGTCCGCGACGTTGCCGTCGAAGCGCCAGCCGCCGGGAGGAGACGATGAACAACTGTGAGCGACCCCGGTTGACTCATCCTCGATATAGAAGTACGCCCTGTTTGGACTAGCTTCAAAGCTCATGTTCTGGTAAAGGACATGGCCGGCAGGAAAGGTCCAAGATGTGTATCCACAGAAGGCCACTGGGCTGGCATTGTTGGCGAATTCGGTGAATGGGCGGTACGCGCTACCCGAGCCAACATCCGGGTTGCCGCATTCCACGCCTTGCTGGACAAGATCGTTAGTAGCCGCCGTGCCCCCCAGGCCAATCCAGAAGCCCAGCGTGTTCGAGCCAGAGCACGATGCTGTGGATGGAACAGTAAGATCTGCCTTCACAGCTACGTAAGTATTGGTGAAGCCGCTGATATTACCTGCAGAGTAGCCAGACCAGTTCCCGTAGTAAGTGATAAAGGATTCCGTCGGCCGAACGTGGGTCGCGACTCGCAGAGGACCGACCGGCGGGGCGTCCGATCGGAAGGCAGCCATGGCAGTGGTCCAATCCTGGAGCGCAGATGGATCCCTTGGCCGCGACGGGAAACCATATTGCCGGAGTTCAGCCGCACGTGCAGTCAGCGGATTGAATCCTGCCGGCGGCGTCGTGGTCGTCAGTGTCTGGCCATCAGGTAGCTGGTACGTCGTTTCGACACCACCGTTTTGAAGTTGGGTCACCGTCGGCTGGACAACGATTAGGCCGCCGGTGGATGCGGCCGGCGAGTCACCAGCGGTGCTGAAGCCAACGACCCCGACGTGACTAGGCGCTAAACGAGCTGCCGTTGTCACTGGTCGAAGTGCACCGCTCTCCGGCCAGGAAGGAAAGGCGACCAGGGCGCCCGCAACTGCCAGCGCTGAGAAGGCACGTGGCATGCTCACTAGCTTCCGGGATTGGCCCCGGCCGGATTTCAGCACCCATCTCACCCCGTCTGCCCTGTGCTCGCGGGAGTACCGCAAAACGGTATGACAGGCGCAACATACAACGAGTCACCAACGCCTGTCCAGGGAGACTTCCGGGGCCTATCGCACAGTTCGCATGCGACACACGGCGCGCCGTGCCAGTTCCGTGCCAGAACGGGCAGGCACTAGCGGTGTCTGGCGGACATTGGCCGCGGGCCAGAACCCGGACGACCTCGACGGCGGCAAAGCTAGCCGCCAGCACGTCCGGCCGAGATCTTATTTTTTCGGACCAGACTAGAAATGAGACTAGGCCAGGCGCGGGCCGGGGCGCGGCAGGGTCGCGATGACTGCCATCTAACGAGGGTCCGGGGCGCTTCTGGGCGTGCACACGAACTGCGAAGCCGGAATGGCCATCATCGTGTGCCCCAAGTCCCATGGACGCTGATCAGCTGCTCGGCCCGGGTCGTCCAGAACCGGCCACTCTGTGCCCCTCCCTTGTGCCGAATGGCCCCACCGCGGGAAGCAAGTATTCGACGATCCGGCTGGCCCGTCGGCGTCTGCGATGACGTCAGGCAGCCAATCTCGACCGAGCCACTCCAGTCCAAGACTACGAGTGGATATGCCGCTGCGCGCATAAGAATGCACGACCGGAAGCACACTCAATTCGGCAGATCCGGATGTTGGGTATTTGGAGTGGATCGTCCAGATTGGTGCGGCGCAGGGCACGGCCGCGCTGACGCCGGTTGGCCATCGCGGCGGCGACCATGGTTGCGGCCGGTAGAGCGGGCGGGCGGGTGTTAGCGACCTCGCTATATGACGATCCTGCGGCCGGACTGTGTGGCGACGCTCCGGCAGGACTCGATGAGCATCCCGAGCACGGACTGTGAGTGCTGACGAGGCTCCGGGCGCGCGCGTACCCGCCGACGTGTAGCGGATCGGTAACTTCATATCCGGCAGCGACCCTAGACCTGGCTGGTTGCCGTGGTGCAGGCACACCCGGCCGCCATGCCGTCTTGCGGCATGACGCGACGCGGCATATCGTGCCGATGTATCAACTCGATATATCGGGCGGACAGTTTGCAGTGGCCCGGCCGACGCGGGAGCTGCGATGAGGCGGATCGACTACGACACGGAGCAGTACCAGGACTACGCGCGTGGCCGTGCGCTCACCGAGCAGCAGCTGCAGGCATGGATCAGCGCCTTCGGAGCGGTGCTGCCCGAGCGGCGCCCGCTGGCGGGGCTGGACGTCGGCTCAGGGACGGGCAGGTTCACCCCCGCGCTGGCGCGAGCGTTCGGGCCAGTCACCGGCGTCGAGCCGTCGGTCCGCATGCGCGAGATAGCGCAGGCGCAGGCCCTGCATGCCGGTGTGCGGTATCTGGCAGGCTCCGCCGAGGACATGCCAGTGCCGTCCGGCAGCGCCGACTACGCTCTCATGTTCTTGTCCTGGCACCACGTCCAGGACAAGCCGCTGGCGGCCCGGGAGCTGGCCAGGGTGCTCAGGCCCGCCGGGCGGCTGCTGCTGCGCGCGAATTTCAGCGACCACCATCCGAGGCCGTGGTGGCAGGAGCACTTCCCCCGCGGCTTTGAGGCGGACGCCGCGCTGTTTCAGCCGCTGCACGAGGTCATCGCGACGTTCACGTCGGCCGGCTGGCGCGTTGCCAGCTTCGGCACAGTTACCGAGCCGTCCTCCGGCACCCGCGGTGACATGCTCGAACGGTTGCGCCTGCGCACCCTTTCGTTCTTCGCTCAGCTCAGTCCCGACGAGCTGGAGGCCGGCTTCCGCCGCCTGGAGCAGGCTGTTGCCGCAGATCCCGGCGCACCAGCGCCCGTCTTCTCTGAGCCGCTGCTCACGCTCGAACGGTCCGGAGCCTGAGGACGGGCGAGGTCGCAGCATCCTGCCCAGTCACAAATTAGCGTCGCCGTTGATCTTCGATCCATGACCAAATAGTCATGCCTATAACAGCGGGATCTGCCCGCGGCTGTGGCAGTGAGTGAGAGCTGCCGCTGGAGGAGCAGCCCGGCGCGCGCCTGAGGCTATGCATGATGTGTCTATGCGGCCTGGCTGGGCGGGGAGGGGGAGCGGCCAGCCGGTCGCGGTAATGCTCGCTGGGTTCGCCGCGCTGCGCTTGCGGGCAGGGTGCCGGGAGTTCCGGAGCTGATCGGGGGCTGGCTGACGCTGCTGAGCCAGCGACTGAGAAGTGACAACGCAGGCAGACTGCGTCAGCCTGACTCCGACGGTGCCGGACAGTTCTGGCCGCCTGACCTGCCGGTATCCGACGAAGCGCGACTGTGCCGGACGGAATCGTCAGGCATGGCATGCAAGAGGTCTGGGGTTCGAATCCCCATAGCTCCACGCGTTTTTCGTATCTGCGTTCGACAAAGTGACTAACGTTAGTCACTTGATCTCAGTAGTTCTCGAGGGTTACGCGCAATGTCGTGCGCGCAAGAGGTCGCGGATCCGAGGACAGCAGACCGCAACCTGCGGGGAGATCAGGAGACGGTCGTTGGCCTGCAGAAGGGACACCAGGTAGCCAGCGCCCGGCATCCGAGCGGATGTGGCTCTCACTGCCTGAGCCCAGCCGCCCTCATGCCGCTCAGGCAGCTACAGATTTCCGAATCTGGGCGGTTCCATTACAAGAAAACGATTGCGATCTCGGTGCACAGATTAACCAATTCTGTGTTATGAACTAAGCGCCCCGTGTGGTGTTCTGCGGTGAGGTCTTCAAGCCGAAGCGCACGGTCCCAGGTTAGTCACTGGGTTTCCGCAAGGTGGCTGATTCTTCGGTCAGGCTGACTTGGGGTTGTCGCTGACTGACCGCTTACCGGCCGCTGTCGCCGCCCTTCGTCTGGTTCCGGTCGTGACCGCCGGGCCGAGCGTGTCGTCCTGGTTATGGTCGGCCGACTCCGATGTTGCCGGGCGCGGCGCGATCCGGGTCCGGCGTGTCTGCGAACGGCCGAGGAGAGCCAGGTGGTGCCGACCGCTGGCCGCGTCGCCCAGGCCGCTGCGGCGCGCTGCTGGTGTTCTCGGCGGCACGCAGCGTCGTCGGCACGCTGATGGTGCCCCGGTCGGCGCGGGCTGGCTGAGACGGCTGGCCGATGGCCTGGCGAACGAGACGTTCCAACTGGCGACCGGGCCGATCGGGGACTACCGGCAGCGCGACCGCGTGGCAGCCGCCGGGCCTGAGCCTTGTCGCTCGCGCGGACGAACGGGTGGCCCTGGCCGGGCTGAGCCAGGCTCGCGATCGGGCGGGCGAGGCGATCGCCTCGTCAGGTCGGGAGTGCGAGATAAAGGCGCTCATGGGCGGCCAGGCGGGACCGGGCGGGCTCGCGGAGAGCGGCGAGGAAGTCCCCTGCCGTGTACAGGCGGCCGGGCTCGATGTAGTTGGGTGCTGGGCGCATCGGCCGCAGCCTCCGCCGCCAGCGCCTGGGCGGTTGGCGGCAGCAGCAGCGGGATCCTGATCCTGCGCTGGAACGGAACCGCGTGGAAACGCAGCGCCGCGCCCGCAGCCGTCGGCACCCTGGCGGGGCGAACTGGTGGGCGCCCAGTGCCCTTGCGGCGGCTGTACGCCCGGTGCGGCTTCGGCGCCCGCGCCGGTACCGTGGCCGTCCTGTGGTACTCCAGCCGGTGAGCGCATGGCGCATGAGCTGCTTCGGCGGCTCGCTTACCATTTGCACTAAATGGCGGCGGGCGCGTCGGGAGGCTCAGATGTTCGAGTCCTGGGGGCGTAAGGTCTACCGCAGACGGTGGCTGGTCCTGACCCTGGCCGGGTTTGCGATGGTGATTGCCGCATTCTGGGGGACCGGCGTGTTCGGGGTGCTGCAGGACTCGGGCGGATCGAACGCGCCGGGTAGTCAGAGCGATCGGGCGGCGATCCTGGCGACTGCCACATTCGGGCGGAACTCCGCCGACGTCATTGTGCTGTACTCCAGCCCGAAGCTGACCGTCGTGTCGCCGGCCTTCCGGTCGGCGGTCACGGGTACTCTCGCGTCGCTGCCGCACGGCTATGTGCAGTCGCTGGAGACCTACTGGTCAACCGGTTCGCCGACGTTGGTGAGTGTCAGCGGCAGGCAGACCTTCGCGGTCATCGAGCTGGTCGGCGGGGACTATCAGGCCCGTGTCGCCAGCTATAACGCGATCAAGGGCCGTCTGTCGGCACCTGGCCTGACCACCCAGGTCGGCGGCGACATCCCCGGCGGCCTTGCCATCAACAGCCGGGTGAACAGCGATATCCGCCGGGCCGAGGCCATTTCGCTGCCGATCCTGCTGATCATGCTGATGGTGATCTTCGGCAGCGTGGTTGCAGCGAGCTTGCCGGTGACGATCGGCGTCATCGCGATCCTCGGGTCGTTCTCAGCGCTGCGGCTGCTCGCGCAGGTCACGCCGGTGTCGAGCTACTCGGTCAATATCAGTACGTTCCTTGGTCTGGGGCTGGCCATCGACTACGGGCTCTTCATGGTCGGCCGGTTCCGCGAGGAGTCGCACCGGGCGGAGTCGGTCGAGGCTGCCCTGGCCGCGACGATGGCGACGGCGGGCAGGACGGTCGCGGTATCGGGCGTCACCGTGGCGCTGGCGCTGGCCAGCTTGATGTTCTTCCCCGCCGTCTTCCTGCGATCCATGGGATATGGCGGCGTGGCGACCGCGGCCGTCGACATGCTGGCGGCGCTGACCGTGCTGCCCGCGCTGCTCGCGGTTCTGGGGCCGAAGGTCAACGCGCTGCGCGTGCGTGGCGCGGTCGGCCGCCCTCCGGTGGCCGAGACCAGCGGTGGCTGGTACCGGCTGGCCACGGCCGTGATGCGCAGGCCGCTGGTCTTCGTTGCGGTCACCGTCGCGATCCTGCTGGTGCTCGGCGCGCCGTTCCTGCACGTCGCCTGGGGCAAGAGCAGCCTGAAGGTCCTGCCGGCCGGCGCCGAGCCGCGAGTGGTGAGCGAGGCGCTGAGCCGCGACTTCCCAGGCCAGCAGGGCTCCCCGATCGAGGCGGTGGTCCAGGTTGCCGGCTCGGCTGACCGCGGTGCTCAGCTGGCGGCGTATGCGGGCCGGCTGGCGAAAGTCCCGGGCATCCAGGCCGCACAGCTGACCGATGTGCGGGGCAATGTCGCGCTGCTTGATTTGCGTTATGGCGCTGATCCGATGTCCCCTGAGGCGAGGCGGATCGTGCACCTGGTGCGGGCTATCGCCCCGCCCGCGGGTGCGCGTGCGTACATCGGAGGGCGTAGCGCGGAACTGGCGGACACGCTGACCGCTCTGGCTGCCGTGCTGCCATGGATGGCGCTGGCGATCGCGACGGCGACGTTCGTGCTGCTATTCCTGGCGTTCGGGTCGGTGGTGCTGCCGGTGAAGGCCATCACGATGAACGTGGTCTCGCTGTCGGCGGCATTCGGCGTGGTGACGTGGATCTTCCAGGACGGGCACCTATCCGGGCTGCTGGGATTCACCCCGCTCGGAACGATCGAGCCGACCACGCCGATCTTGATGTTCGCGATCATCTTCGGGCTCTCGATGGACTATGAGGTGTTCCTGCTGTCCCGGATCCGCGAACGGTACGACGTGACGCAGGACAACACCGCGGCGGTGGCCGGGGGCCTGCAGCGGACCGGCGGGGTGATCACGAGCGCGGCGCTATTGCTGATCATCGTGGTAGGCACGTTCTCCATCTCGGGCGTCACGACCATCAAGCTGCTTGGCGTGGGCATGATTGTCGCTCTGACCGTGGACGCCACGATCGTGCGGGTTTTGCTCGTTCCGGCCACTATGCGCCTGGTCGGCCAGGCGAACTGGTGGGCACCCAGGTTCTTGCGGCCGCTCTACGCCAGGTACGGCGTTCACGCGCACGGGTCGCCTGGGATGGGCAGATCGCGGGAGCCGGATTCACCGGGCGTCAGCGAAAATGCCGGGCTGGGGGCTTAGCACCTTTCCGAGATAATGCCAGAAATAGAAATTCGCCCCCGGTCGGAGGAACCCCTCCGGTGGCGAAGGTTCGACGTAGCCCAGCGCCATGCTCCAGAAGGCAGCCAGCGTCGCCGGGCGTTCACAGTCGAACGTCACAGTCGACCTGGTGCCCATCACGCCTCCCCTCCCCACAAGCGACATGCAACCGACATCGAGCAGAACAGGCGCCCGGGTATCCGTCCGCTCAATCCGAGCGCCGGGCGCTGGATTCGGCCATGTGGTCCCAATGCGGCGGGGCGGGAAATCGGTGCGGGAAACGGCAACCGGATAGGTCGCTCAGGTCGTCCAAGCTGTCAGCTGGGGCAGCGGACACCGGACACCGGCCAGTGGCTGGCTCAGCCTGGGTCCGGGCGGCGTCAGGATCGATCAGCCGGACCGGGCTGGCTGATGGCCCGCTGTCCGATGGAACCGGCGCTGGGGCCGCCTGGGCGCCCGTGCCGTATCGGCGCGCGCAGCTATTCGTCCCGGGATTGTGGCTGGTCGAGAGCCCGCAGCAGTTCTGGTGCGCGCCGTGGTCCCGCGGCATGATCTTCGTCGGCATCAGGCCCGGGATCCCGAAGGGGGCGGGCTGCGGCCTGACCGCCAGCCTGGCCTGGATTCTGCCTGCCGGGCGCATCCCGCCGGGAATCAGGCACCGCAGGCCCACCGCCGTGATCCACGGCATTCCCGTCTACCGGCTGCCCGGCGGCCCGAAGTCGGTGCTGTACCCGGTGCCAGATCTAGGAGTGCGAATCGGGGCCCGGGGACCGCTGGCCCGGCGCGTGCTGGCCACGCTGACCGGCTCGCCGCTGTCGGCCGTGCTCAGGTGCGGTCCGGCGGGCTTCGCCAGCCTGACGCTTTCACTCAATCCCGTCCACTGCACGCTGGCGTGCAAGGTACCCAGAATTCCGCTACCGCGCCTCGCCTGTCTCCGCCTCACTGTCACCCGGACCGCATATAGGGGACTGTGGTCCTGCCCGATTAGCGGCTGCGCCGCTTCTGAGTGAACCAGCCAGCTGAACGCGCGGCCGGCGGCAGAAAGCGCGTCTCAGCTGGGTGTCACCGCAACATTCCCTGATCCACGGCATGCAGGATCCGAGGCCTTCGGGCTTGGACCTGGCGGTGTCTGTGCCACGCCAGGCACAGACCTCTCCCTCTGCCCTGGCCCGTGTGGTCACGGTCCTGGTCGGCGAGTGCGGCGTCCGGCAGTTCCGGGACATCGGCACCGGGCTGACCAGGGCGAGCAACACCCACCAGGTCGCCCAGGCAGCCGCGCCGGGATTCCCCCAAGCAGGCCCGCCTGGTGCGGGTGCCGCTGGTGCCTATGGTCCTGGGCTTCCCCCTGGCGCTCCCGGCTCGGCCGGGGGCTGCCAGGGTGCAGCGGACGGGACCGGCCTTCCGGATGTCGGCGTGTCCTGACCATTGCCTTGCCTTTATCGCCTGACTGACCACTACTATGCGTGACATCCAATAGCTTTAAGTAACAGGAGGCTGGTGTGCCGGGGACGTCGGGCGGCCTCAATGGCTACGGCATCGCGGCGGACGCGGCCTTCGGCCAATCGGGTCGCGGCGGCAGCATGTCGGGCGGCGAGGGTGTGGGGAGGCGGTCATTCCTGCGCGCTGGAGCGCTGGGCGCCGGAATGACCGCAGTCGCGGCCGGGAGCGCGGCTGCCCCGGCGGCCGCGGCGGCCCAGGGCGGGGCGCGTTCAAGAAGAGTGCCGTCGTTCGCGCTGTTCGCGCAGCCCGACATGAATTTCGAGACGCTGTTCACGATCGGCGCCGCCGGATACGGCGCTGCCGAGGTCGGCGAGGTCGTCACCGCGGTGAATGAGACGAACGCGCGCGGCGCCTCCTACCAGACGCTCTTCGACACGTTCTGGCGCCTGGCCAACCAGGTCGCCGAACTCGCCGACGGCGACATCGCGGCTGGCCACCGGGTCAGTGCCCGTTCCGCCTACCTGCGCGCCGCGTCCTATTACGACCTGTGCCTGTTCTTCGTCCTCGGCACGAGAGCGCACGCCCGAGAGGCCGCGGTCTTCACCGCGATGCAGCGCTGCTGGCAGCGCGCGGCCGCACTCGCGGACACGCCCTATGAGTTCGTGCGCATCCCCTACGAGAACAGCTGGCTGCCGGGTTACTTCCTGCGGCCGGGCGCGTCCGGCCGCACCCGACCGACCGTGATCCTGAACACCGGCAGTGACGCCCAGAACATCGACATGTTCGTCCTGGGCGGTGCGGCGGCGCTGGAACGCGGCTACAACGCCCTGATCTTCGACGGTCCGGGCCAGGGCGCGATGCTGTTCGAACGGAAGGTTGGATTCCGCCCGGACTGGCAGCACGTGATCACGCCGGTCGTCGACTGGCTGCTCACCCGGCCGGAGGTCGACTCGCGGCGTATCGCGCTGACCGGGTGGAGCCTGTGCGGCGCCTCCGTCGTACAGGCGGCGGCTTTCGAGCACCGGCTCGCTGCGGTCGTCGCGGCCCCCGGCGTGATGGACGCCTGGCTGATCTGGCCGGCTGAGCTGCGCAAGATCTTCGACGGCGGTGCGCCGAAGGACGTGGTCAACCGCATCTGGAATCACGATGTCGTGCCGCACCTGAACGCGCACGAGCGGTTCACGCTCGCCAAGCGCGCGGAACTGTATGGCAAGCAATATCTGCTGTCAGGCCGCGCCGGCCGAGTGTTCACCGACCTGTACGACCTGGGAAAGACGATCATGCGGGTCAATTGCGAGACGGCCGCCCAGGCAGTGACGTCGCCGACGCTGATCCTGAACTACGAGCTTGATTCGTTCGCCACTAATCAGGCGATCGAGGTCTACCGGGCGCTGCCGCACGGCATCGACAAGCGGTACTACACCTTCACGGTGGCGCAGGGAGCCCAGTTCCACGACGGCCCGATGGCACCGCAGACCCAGAACCAGGTGATCTTCGACTGGCTGGACGACACCATCGGCTGACCAAGCGAGCGGTTGTACCTAATCGGCCAGTGCCGGCACCAGAGTGTCACTGGGCGGCGCCGCGACCGGCCCGCGCCGAGAACAGCTACACCGCGGCGCTCACGCTGTGGTAGCAGGTGCTTGCTGCCCAATCCTGGGCGGAAAGCAGCAGCGACCAACGCGTCCTGACCAGCACAGCACGTGCCCTATCCCGACGACCACGCCATCCAGGGCCTGAGGAATCCCGGCCACCCGGCCGGGCAGCCGGGCCACGGTCACGACCCCGTCATAAAATCAAGATCACGAAGGCTGCGAGCACCGCGCACGCTGTCCGGCGAGCAAGTCGGATGAAATGATCGTGGCCAGACTCCGGGATGCTAGCCTCGCGACCGAGAAACGTCGTTATCGGTGTTGGGCCTACTTCGCCCGGAGGCAGCACGTGAAGAAACACGCTATGGCGGCAGGTGTCGTTGCGGTCGGCATCGGGATCGCGGTTCCGATGATCGCGATCAGTCCGGCGCTGGCGGGACCGGTCAGTGTCAAGGGCATCACCACGCACACCGTCATCGCGACAGCGACGGCGCCTGCCGATGACACTGGCGAGGCCGACGCGACGTGTGGCGCCGGTGAGCTGCTCGTCGGCGGCGGCTACATCGTCAACAGCACGTCTACCGACTGGCGGATGTATGTCGACGCGCCGTTGAACGGCACGACGTGGCTCGTCGAGCCGGTCAACTTCAGTGCCCAGCCGTTGAGCTTCTCGGCGTATGCGATCTGCGCGATGTCGGTGCACGGGAAGAAGGGCGTCAGCGGATATACCACGCAGGTGGTGCAGGTGCAGGTTAACGTGCCGGCCAATCAGACCGGGGAGGCCGACGCCACCTGCGCAGCCGGTGAGCTGCGTACCGGCGGCGGCTACGTGGTGGAGAACGTCAGCGACAACTGGAGCGTCTACGTTAACGCGCCACTCAACAACGGCACCTGGGTCGTCGAGATCGACAACGAGGTCCCGGTCACGACGACGTTCGACTCGTACGCGGTGTGCTTGGCGAGGACGAACTCCAAGCCCATCAAGGGACTGACGGTCAGCACCGTCGACACGGCCGCAACGGCCCCGCCGAACTCGGTCCAGACCGCTGATGTGTCATGCGGCCCAAAGGAGCTGATGACCGGCGGCGGCCACGAGATCGCGAGCATCGGCTTCGACTGGAGCATCCAGGCCAGCGCACCGGTCACCGGCAACGACTGGCAGGTCAAAGTCGCCGACCTCGACAACTTCTCACGCAACTTCGACTCAATCGCGGTTTGCCTAGCAAAGGCGTAATCCGCAGCCCGACCATCCGACATCCAAGCGTGCCGTCAGGGTCACGAAGAACGGGGCAGGAGGCGAACCTCCTGCCCCGTTCTCACTGCGCTATCTACGCCGCAGGTTCCTCCAACTCGGGTCCGTTGTCCCGCTCCGTGACATCAGGCGTGTAGTCGGCGGGTCGTTCGCCACTCAGTTCCGCTGCGCGGCGAGCCCGCGTTTCCGGGTTCGGTGCGGCTGGTCTGCGCAGTTGACGGCGGTGAGCCTATGACTTGGCACGTCACGTGGCCGGGCATGCCGGAGCTGCTCGGTGATGACGGCCGTGCTGAACACGCACGATCTTGTGAACGTGCCGGATGCTGATCGTCCGGACCCACCGCACCCAGCCCCTACCATCAGCTGTCCCTCAGACGGCCGCAGCGACAACGTCCACGTCACGTTAAGCGAGCAGACCGGGGAGGCGATCCTGCAGGCCGCCCGCCGTGTAAAGCGCTGACCGGCCACGAATCAGCCACTCGGAATCTAGAGCCCGGCGATCCCCGACCTGGAGCGGCGAGGTCAGCCAGACCTGGCCCCAGCCTCAAGCGGCCGAACTTGCTGGCGCTCCCCTTCGATCAGCGGTCACATCGACCTATTCGGTGCTGGCCCTGTGGGTCTACATCCCACGGCGGACGGCCATGCAGGACGAGCCTTCGAGTTCTCTGGCCACAGGCATGACCATGAGAGGGAACGAGTGTTCCATGCCGGAGTGCGCCCAGAGACGGGCTGGCGCAGTACGGGCCCGATGCGGTGGCGTTCGCCGGACAGCACAGCGGTCACGGCGGTGGGACGCGATGGTGGGCTGCGGGTTAGGTGCGTTCGTCCGGATACTGGATGCCGGGCTGGCCGTGGCTAGTCGCCGGTCGGCGGCGCGGGCTCGAAGGCCAGCGCGCACGAGTTGATGCAATAGCGCTTGCCGGTCGGGGCCGGCCCGTCGCGGAAGACATGACCAAGGTGGCCGCCGCAGCGGCGGCAG
>Ga0116222_1001147_pt1 | contig 14942 bp, 14 predicted proteins | sample Sb_taG_12_FD_88963 | JGI IMG/M metagenome (GOLD analysis project Ga0116222, IMG submission 88963) | Peat soil microbial communities from Weissenstadt, Germany - Sb_50d_9_AC metaG | ecosystem: Environmental > Terrestrial > Soil > Wetlands > Peat | place: Germany: Weissenstadt | collected 2010-09-21
CGGTATTCATCTGTCCGTCATAACGGTTTCGTAGCCTTGTCTATTCCCTTTAACGTGGAGGAGCCATGGATTTTCTTGGGCAGCACCTTTCGGTTGCCACGATGATGTTTCTGCTGCTGGCGTTGGGTCTGGCGCTCAGCTTCGAGTTTGTGAACGGGTTTCATGATACTGCGAACGCGGTGGCCACCGTGATCTACACCCACACCTTGAAGCCGACCTACGCGGTGGTCTGGTCGGGATGCTGGAACCTGATTGGAGTACTGGCTTCAACCGGTGGCATCGCATTCGCAGTGATCGCGCTCCTGCCGGTGGAACTGGTGATCAGCGTGGGATCGGGGGCGGGGTTCGCCATGGTGTTCGCGCTCTTGATTTCCGCGATCATCTGGAATGTGGGGACCTGGTATTTCGGGCTGCCGGCGTCCAGTTCTCACACGCTGATCGGATCGATTATGGGAGTGGGTTTGGCCAACTCGGCGATGGCGAAGGGGCATGTGTTTGGCGAGGGTGTGAACTGGGCCAAGGCGTCGGAGGTGGGGATATCCTTGCTGGTCTCACCGGTCATCGGCTTCGTTTGCGCGGCATTGCTCCTCCTGCTGTCGAAGGCCCTGATCAAGCGGGAGGATCTCTACCGGGCGCCGGACAAAGACCAACCTCCGCCCCCTTGGATTCGAGGGCTGCTGATGCTGACGTGCACGGGCGTAAGCTACGCGCACGGTTCCAACGACGGGCAGAAGGGCATGGGACTCATCATGCTGATCCTCATTGGGATTCTGCCGGCCACCTACGCAGTCAACCTGGATACGACCGAGGTTTCGGTGCAGGAGATTGCACAGAGCGCCGTAGCCATCCGGTCTCAGATGGGCCGCCATGCGCCAGGTGTAGCGCTGGCCGGCTACCAGACCTCGGCGGATGAACTGTCGTCCTACCTGAAGACCACGGGAGTATCGACGGAGCGGACCTATGCGGCCATCAGCAATGAGTGTTTCGAGATTTCCGAGATGATGCAGGGGAAAAAGAGCCTCGCGGAATTGAGCATCGACGAGCGGCGGACGCTGCGGACGAGCCTCTACCTGGTTGCGGAATCGCTGGGCAAGCTGCTCAAGCAGCACAAGCTGACCGACCCGGAGGATATCGCCGCCGCCGCCCTGCTGAAGAGCCGAATGGACAAGGTCACCAAGTTTATCCCCCTCTGGGTGAAGGTTGCGGTGGCAGTGGCGCTCGGCCTGGGCACGATGATCGGATGGAAACGCATCGTAGTGACCGTGGGAGAGAAGATCGGCAAAGAGCACCTGACGTACGCCCAGGGAGCTTCGGCGGAGCTGGTGGCGATGGGCACTATCATGGCAGCCGACTACATGAGCCTGCCGGTAAGCACGACGCACGTGCTCTCTTCGGGGATTGCCGGGACGATGGCGGCGAACCGGTCGGGGCTGCAAATGGACACGCTGCGAAATCTGCTGCTGGCGTGGGTGCTGACGCTGCCCGTCAGCGTGCTCTTGGGCGCCGGGATTTTTGCATTCGGCTTGAACCTGGTGATTCGTCTCGGGGTGAAATAAGAACCGGGCGCCAATACTGTTCACCTTGTAGGGGCGGTAGAGGTTAAACAGCTTAACACTTGTTTTCAGGAGGGTTTCTTCACGGAATCAGGTGCGGTGCCACGATGCCGATGAACCCGCGCGGCGTGATCACCTTGGTCTTCTTCCAAAACTTTGGAAAATCTCGCGTATTCCCGGTCACCAGGTAGTCGGCGCGGGCTGTATCGGCGCACTCCAAAAACTTGTCGTCGTCGGGGTCCTTCGCGACCTGGAGGGGGCGTATGGCGCGGACCGGCTGCGCGTGGTTCTTGATGAGTTGGAGAAGTTGCTGCCGGAGGCCCCTGCGGATTTTCAGCTCCGGGCGCGCGAGCACCTCCTGGTATTCCGCGAGAATGGCCTCGGTGACGTATAGCCTGGCGGGTTTGGCGATCGCAAGCAGTAGGACGGTACGCTGGAGTCCGTCCGGTTTGAGAGCCGCTGACACGACGATGTTGGTGTCGATCACCAGCCGAAGGGGGATCATCCGCGCTTGGGCCTTGCGGCACGGGTGGACTTGATGACCTGGTCAATCTGCCGTGAAGTAAGCTTGTCCGTGCCTTTGCGCCGTGACTCTTCGCCGATTACGCGGAGCACATCCGGCTCGGGCGCGGCAAGACGCACGTAGTCGCGGATGCTGAGCAGCACTGCCTTGGGCGCGCCGCGCTTTTCGATCACCAGCGAGCGGTGCTCATCTTCAACCCGGCGCAACAGCTTACCGAGGCCGGTGCGTACGCTCAGCGCCGACACCACAATCGTGCGGTTCTTACTTGTCTGCATGGAAACCCTTCACTTCAATTATCCGAACTGTACAGTTGATTGGCAAGTGTGCCAAACGCGGCTTCGCCGCCTTTTCACCGGAATACTCGTGGTGAAAAATCGATACGGATTTGAACCCGGATGACTAACTTGCCTGAATAATCGGTGAATCGGAACCTGCACCTGCCCGATCGCGAGATCGCGGTGGTCCATCGTTCCGATGGCAGCGGCACGACTTTCATCTGGACCGACTATTTTGTCGAAAGTGAGCCCGGCGTGGAAAGCCGCCGCCGGCGCCGGAACCTCGATCCAGTGGCCGGTGGGAAGCGGTGAGGACAAGAATGAGGGCGTGGCGCAGCGGGTTCGAACCACGCCGGACTCGATCGGATACGTGGAGTTCATCTACGCGCTGTTCAACCGGCTCAGTTACGCGCAAGTGAGGAACTCGGCCGGCCGCTTCATCGAAGCCGATCTGGACAGTATCGCGGCCGCCGCCAGCAATGCCGAGAACATGCCCGCCAGTTTTCAGCTCTCCCTGACCAATGCCGCGGGCCGCAAGTCCTATCCGATCGCCGGCTTCACTTACCTGCTGATTCCGGCGCGCAGCGGCGATCCGAAGAAGGATGCTTTCGTGCGTGAGCTTCTGGGATGGATCCTCACTTCGGGCCAGCGGCAGGCCGCCGCCTTGGGCTACGGAAGCCTCCCTCCGGAGATCGTGGAGCGCGAGCAGAAGGTGATCGCTTCGCTGCAGTAGGGGTTACAATCGTGAGATGCGTCTCGAGGTGGGGCAGGCGGACCCAGAGGGTACCCCGCCTGCCAACTCAGGATCAAAAACCTGGCAGGCGAAACCGCCTGCCCCACCACTGCTCCCAGCCGGCGGGACCTGACAGGCGGTGGGATCAGACCTGGAAGATGGAGCCAGACCATGTCCAAAATGGCACGAGCGAGAGCGGCCGCTGCCGGGCCCGCCACCAACGGTGAGCCCAAAAACGCAGCCGAGCCCGAACCGGCGGCCGATCTGAAAGACCCCGCCCTTTACCTCAACCGCGAGCTCAGCCTGCTGGCTTTCCAGCGCCGTGTCCTCGAAGAGGCGGAAGACCCCAGCAATCCGCTGCTCGAGCGCGTCAAATTCCTCTCCATTCTCGGCTCGAATCTCGACGAGTTTTTCATGGTGCGGGTCCCCGGCCTGGCGGCCCAATTGGATGCCGGCACGGTGGAAGTGGGGCCGGACGGCATGACTCCGCGGGCCCAACTGGTTTCGATCCGCCGCGAGATCAAAAAGCTGCTGAACGAGGCGCATCAGTGTCTGCTGGCACTGACCTCGGCTCTCCACGAGCACGGCATTGTCATTCACGACTACGCGGAATTGAGTGAGGGCCAGCAGCGGCGCGCCGGCGAATACTTCTCGGAAACCGTCTTTCCCGTACTGACGCCTCTGGCCTTCGATCCGGGGCGCCCGTTTCCGCATATTTCGAATCTGAGCTTGAACCTGGCGGTGTTGATTCGCGATCGTGACGGACACGAGCACTTCGCCCGGGTTAAAGTGCCGGATTCCCTGCCGCAGTTGGCGCCTCTGGCGGATATGGCGTCGGCACGCTCCAAGCACCCCAGCTCGCGGCGCGTCGATTTATTGTGGCTCGAGGACATCATCGCGGCCCACCTGTCGGACCTGTTCCCCGGAATGGAGATTCTGCAATCCCATCCTTTCCATGTCACACGCGACGCGGATTTCGCGATCAAGGAGCTCGAGTCGGAGGATTTGCTCGAGACCATCGAGGAAGGCGTGCGGCATCGCCGCTTCGGCAGCGTGATCCGCCTGGTGGTGACGCGCGACATGCCCACCCCCATCCTGGAAATCCTCGTGAAGAATCTGGAGGTCGAGCCTGGCGACGTCTATCGGGCGCAACGGCCGCTGGCGCTCAAGCGGCTGGAAGCGCTCTATGCGCTGAACCGCCCGGACCTCAAGGATCCGCCTTTCGTCCCGGCTGCTCCGGCAGCCCTCGCCGGGACCCGGAACGGTGACCTGTTCGCTCTCGTCCGCCAGGGAGACATCCTGCTGCACCACCCGTTCGATTCCTTCCAGCCGGTGGTCGAGTTTCTGAAGACCGCAGCCCACGACCCTTCTGTGCTGGCGATCAAGGTGTGCCTGTACCGCGTGGGCCGGAATTCTCCCATCGTCGAGGCCCTGCTCGAAGCCGTGGAAGAGGACAAGCAGGTGGCGGTTCTGGTGGAGTTGAAAGCCCGTTTCGACGAGGAGAGCAACATCGAATGGGCCCGTGCGCTGGAACGGGCGGGAGCCCACGTGGTATACGGGCTGATCGGATTGAAGATCCATTGCAAGGTGGCCCTGGTGGTGCGCCGCGAGCAGGACCGGATCGCGCGCTACGTTCACTTGTCGACCGGCAATTACAATGCGGTCACCGCTCATCTGTACACGGATATTGGAATTTTTACCGCGGACGAAGACGTCGCCGCCGATGCCGGCGACCTTCTGAACTACTTGACCGGCTATTCACACAAGACCGACTATCGCCGTCTGCTGGTGGCGCCGGTGAATCTCCGGTCCCGGCTGGAAAGCTTCATCGAACGGGAGATCCAGCATGCCAAGGAAGGCCGCCCGGCTCACTTGATTTTCAAGATGAACGCATTGGTCGACCAGAGAATGATCCGCGCCCTCTACCGGGCGTCCCAAGCCGGGGTAAAGGTCCAACTCCTGGTGCGGGGGATTTGCTGCCTGCGGCCCGGGTTGCCCGGAATCAGCGAGAACATCGAAGTCACCAGCATCGTGGGGAAGTTCCTCGAACACAGCCGCGTGTTTTCCTTCCGCAATGGCGGGGAAGAACAGATCTACATCGGGAGCGCGGACCTGATGCCGCGCAACATCGATCAGCGCGTGGAGGTGCTGGCGCCCATTCGCGACCGGCAGATGATTCGTCACATTTACGACGATGTGCTGGCCGTCTACCTGTCGGATACCGTCAAGGCGCGCCGCATGCTCTCCAACGGATCGTATCAAAAAAAGCGCGGGGGAGGCCGCAGCGAGATCGCGGCTCAAGACTTCCTGATCCAAATCCGGCGGGCCTCTTCCGAGCAGAAGCGGCAACCGCATCCCAAGCCGAGGCCGGCCATGAAAAACGCCTGAAACCGCACGTGAGAAGGAGTCCGCAACCCGGGCCGGCGGCGCGGCGAAGTGTGATAGGTTGGTATCATTAATATATGGACACAGACGATTCGCTAAACACTGCAGTGGTTGTGGGTGATAATGGCGGAGCAGTCTTGAAAGAAGTTTCCGCCACGCTGGAGAAGGCCGGATTTGTGGTTTGGACGGCATCGAGCGGCAGGGCGGCGCTGGACCGCTGCCGGGAGCAGCATTGCCGGGTGGATTTAGCGGTGATCGATACGGCGGCGGCGGGAATCAAGCCGCTGGAAGTGGCCGAGCAGTTGCACGAAATGTCCCCCCGCGTTCGAATGCTGTTTCTTTCCGACAGCGCTGAAACTGTGCCGGAAAGCCCGTCGCTCGGGCACGTTCGCCGATTCTTGCGAAAGCCCTTTCGCCGGTCCCGCTTCCTGGGGCGGGTTCTCGAAATCATGGAGCAGCCGAAAGCTTTAAGCGCCTGACGCTGCCACATTCACCGAATGCGGTAAACCGGGTCCATCTCCAGCAGCGATTTCAGGAAACGGCCCAACCGCCGCAACAGTGCAAAAGCTTGCCGGAACATGTCGGCGCGCCTCCTTCCCGATCGAATTAATATCTCTGGCTATAGTGTCCCTCGCATTTCGTGGCAGCGCAAGCGACCATTGGATACTGAACTCAGCGACGTTCTTGTTTGCGCGAAGACCGCTTGCTTACGCGCGCGGCTCCGAACCGAGCCGGGCCCAGAGGGCACCGGGCCCAAAGGGCACCCCGGGAGCGGATGCGCAATCACCTCTGACGCTCTGTTTAGCGTGTGCGGCACGAGGCGGGGTTCTGCCTGCGTCAGACTTTTTCGACCTCTTCGGCGTGATGCCGGACGTCGACTCCTTTGATCAGGAAAACAACATCTTCGGCGATGTTGGTGGCGTGGTCGCCGATGCGCTCCAGGTTGCGGGCCACGAAGATCAGGTCGATGGCGGCGGGGACCACGCCCGGGTCGCGCTGCATGGTGGCCAGCAACTCCTGGTAAACCGCGTCGCGCAACTGATCCACTTCGTCATCCGCCAGCAGCACCGAGCGGGCCAGCGTCTCGTCTCCGTTGACAAATGCGTCGAGGCACTTGAGCAGCATGGCTTGAACCAGGGTCGCCATTTTGGGAATGTCGACCATGGGTTTGACCAGCGGATGGTGCATCAGGGAAAGCGACCGTTCGGCGATGTGCTGGGCCAGGTCGCCGATGCGCTCCAGGTCGGTGTTGATCTTGAGAGCGGACGTGAGGAAACGCAAATCCTTGGCCACGGGCTGCCGAAGCGCGAGCAGGCGGGTAGCCATGCCGTCGATCTCCATCTCCATGTGGTTGATCTTCGGCTCGTCCCGAATCACCTGTTCGGCCAGTTCCCTGCTTTGATCGACCAGGGAGCGGATGCTGCGGTTGATGGCCGACTCCACCAGCCCGGCCATCTCCAACAACTTGTTGTTCAGTTCTTCGAGTTCGACAGTAAAATGACGCACGAATCATCCTTCCGTTCGGGACTGGCGCGGCCCCCGCAGCCGGCCGCGTGTGGAAGCCGGTTCCGGTCTACCCGAATCTTCCCGTGATGTAATCTTCCGTCTCCTTGTGCGTGGGGTTCTTGAAGATGACATCAGTCTTATCGTATTCGATCAGGCGGCCCAGCAGGAAGAACCCGGTGAAATCCGCGACTCGCGCGGCCTGCTGCATGTTGTGGGTCACGATCACCATGGTGCACTGGTCCTTCAGGCCGAACATCAACTCTTCGATTTTGGCCGTAGCGATGGGATCCAGGGCGGAGCACGGTTCGTCCAGGAGGAGCACTTCGGGATCGACGGCCAGCGCCCGGGCGATGCACAGGCGCTGCTGCTGCCCGCCGGACAGGGCGTAGGCCGAGTCGTGCAATTTATCCTTCACTTCATCCCAGAGCGCGGCGCGCTGCAAGCTGTGCTCGACTTTGTCGCGCATCTGACCCCTCGACGCCATGCCATTGATTCGCAGTCCGTAGGCGATATTGTCGAAGATCGATTTGGGGAAGGGGTTGGGCCGTTGGAATACCATTCCCACCCGCCGCCGCAGGCTGGTGACATCGAGCGAGCGCACGTCTTCGTTATCCAGCAGGATCTGCCCTTCCATACGGGAGTTGCGAATCGTGTCGTTGATGCGATTGAGGTTCCGCAGGAAGGTCGATTTCCCGCAACCCGAAGGGCCGATCAGCGCGGTAATGCGCCTGGCCTGCATGTCCAGCGAGATATCATGGAGCGCCTGGTAGGTACCGTAAAAGAAATTGACGTTGCTGGCCTTTAGTTTGGGGTCTGGATTCGAAGTTGGCAGCGGCAATGCAACCCCCTTTTGCCCCTGACTTGCCCTGGGGCGCGACATGTAATCGGGTGTGGTGCTCATAAGTTCCCCGGCGCTATCCACGCGGTACCGAGACCCCCCTCGCTAACACGAGGCGGGCGGAAACATTGGCGATCAGAACCAGCCCGATCAGAACCAGCCCCCCCGCCCAGGCTTGCCGGTTCCAGTCGTCATACGGGGAGGTCGCCAGTTTATAGATCATCACCGGCAGGGATGCGGTGGGTTCCGTGAGACCGCCCCAGAACTGGTTGCTCAGGGCGGTAAAAAGCAGCGGGGCGGATTCCCCGGAAATACGCGCGACGCCCAGGATCATGCCGGTCAGGACTCCTTTGCTGCCGGCCGGCACCACCACGGTCGCGATCATCTTCCATTTGTTCGCGCCCAGTGCCAGCGCGGCCTCGCGAAGCGACAGCGGGACTTCCCGCAGAAACTGCTCGGTTTGCCGGGTCACGATGGGAATGAGCATCACGCTCAGGGCGGCCGAGCCTGCCAAACCCGAAAACCCGCCCATCGGCTTCACCACCAGCGCCCACGCTAGAATCCCCACCACGATGGAGGGGACGCCGTTCAATAAATCGGCGACGTAGCGGACCACCGACGCAAACATTTTGTCCTCATACTCGGACAAATAGACGCCCGCGAAAAACCCGATCGGGATGCCGATCAGCGCGGCTGCACCCACGATTTGCACGCTGCCGACAATGGCATTCGCCAGACCGCCGCCCAGTTCTCCGGGCGGCGCCGGCAACTGGGTGAAGAAACTCCAACTGAGCGATTTTCCGCCGTTGTAAATCAGGAGTCCCAGGATCGCAAAGAGCGCGGCCACCGTCAGTACCGTACAAACCCCGGTAAGCGATAACATCACGCCGTTAACCAGTTTGCGCCAGATGAGGAGTCTGCTCATGACCTCTTGGATCCCTTCGAGGTGGTAGCGACTATCATGAGGCGCGCCAGACCGTTGATGACGATGGTCAAGCCGAAGAGAACCAGGCCAAGCTCGACCAGGGCAGAGGGGTGGAGTCTGCCTCCCGCCTCGGCAAACTCGTTGGCGATTACCGCGGCAATGGAATAGCCGGATGCCAAAAGCGACACGTGAGCCTTCGGATCGTTCCCTATGACCATCGTGACCGCCATGGTCTCGCCCAATGCCCGTGCGAGCCCCAGGAAGATCGAACCGAGGATTCCCAACTTGGCATAGGGCACGACGATCTGCCACGTCGTCTCCCAACGCGTCGCTCCGAGGGCCAGAGCCGCTTCTCTTTGCTCCCGCGGAACGGCGAGAAGAGACTCCCGCGAAACCGAGATGATAAAGGGAACCGTCATGATCGCGAGAACCACTCCCGCCGTGAGATATCCGACGCCAAAGGCGGGTCCGCTGAACAGCGGAAGAAATCCCAACGTGGCCTTCAGAAACGGTTCCACATAGGACCGCATCAAAGGCACGAGAGTAAATATCGCAAGCAGTCCATAGATCACGCTGGGAATGGCCGCAAGCAACTCGACTACGAATGTCAGGGCGTTGGAAACTCCGGCCGGCGCCAACTCCGAGAGGAACATCGCCGCGCCCACTCCCAGCGGTATCGAGATCAGCAATCCCACTACGGAAGTAACAATCGTTCCGTAGATGAATGGCCATGCGCCGAATTCATCGGTCACCGGATTCCATGCGCTGGAAGAGAGAAAACCAAGGCCGAACTGGTGACGGGCATCGGCCGACCTGCTGAACAGTTGAAATACCAGAAGGGCCGCTACAACCAGAAGACTCGCCGCAAAAATGACAGTAATCAGACGGGCGATCGTATCGCCCGCCTGACTTTGGCCTTTCACTGCTGTTGCGCTTACGGCCGCTGTGGTACCCATGCTGCAACTCAATCGGGCAGTCCCACCCTACTGGATCTGCGCGATCTGTTGTGCCTCCTTGGCCACCACAGCCTTGGGGAGAGAAGCGTATTGCAACGCGGCGCAGTCTTTTTGGCCATCCGCCAACATCCATTGCAGAAACGCTTTGACCACGGCGCCTTTCGCTTTATCCTCGAACTTGTCCGGGATCAAAAGCCACGTAAACGTGGAGACGGGGTACGCGTTCTTGCCGGGAGCATTCGTGATGGAGACTCGAAAATCGGCCGGCATTTCCTTCACGGCGCTCGCCGCGGCCTCACTCACAGACTCGATGCTGGCCTTTATAAAATTCCCGCTGGAGTTCTTGACCAGACCATAGCCCATCTTATTTTGCAGCGCGTAAATGAGCTCCACGTAGCCGATGGAGTTCGGCATCTGCTTTACCAGCCCGGTGACACCAGCGCTCTGCGGCCCAGCCTGGCCGGTGGGCCAACTCACTGCTTTGGCGGCGCCGACTTTGCTCTTCCACTCGGGGCTGACCTTCGAAAGATAATCCGTCCAAACAAAGGTGGTTCCGCTGGAATCCGTGCGGTGTACGACAACAATATCCTCGTTCGGAAACTTCACACCCGGATTGTCAGCCGCCAGACGCTTATCGCTCCATTTGTTGATGGTGCCCAGGAAAATCCCGGCAAGCACTTCCGGAGTGAACTTCAACTCCTGCGTAACACCGTCAATATGGTAGATCGGAACCACTGCCCCCATTACCGTCGGGAAGTGCAGGATCTTCTTCCCTTTAACGGCCGCCATCTCTTCGGGGGTCATGGGCATGTCGGAAGCGCCGAAATCCACTGTCCCGTCCTGGACTCCCTTTACGCCGGCACCCGATGCGTTGGGTTGATAGTTGATCCGGACGCCCTTGTGCGCCTTGCCGTAGTCGGAAAACCACTTTTCGTAGATGGGATCCGGGAATGTCGCGCCGCAAGCGTTGAGTTTCTGGGCTGCCGCAAACGGGGCAGTCGCCGCTATTAGCAGGCCCGCCATGGCCAACGATACTTTCTTCATATGCGTGAACCTCATTTTCTCATTCGATTGTTACAACTCGGTTACCAAACCCTGAAATTACGGGTCCTACTTCACCGGAGGAGGCGCCCCCGGAAGGGTGTAGCGCAGGTTCATGTAGATGGTGTTGTCGTGCGTGTTCTTGGGTGAGTTCACGGCGATGTACCACGGATTGCGCAGCAGGTACTCGTATTGCCCCATCAGGTTGATTGCGCCATATTTGGCATCCTTCCAGATGGTCTGGTTGAATCCGAAAGTGACTTCCTGCACGGTTTTGTTCTGGCTGTTCGCCGCACCCCGGTACCCGTAACCAATCAGGCTGGTTCCATTGGCGTCGAGGGCCACGTCGCGTCCGATGTAAAGGGCGCCATAGTAGCCATACAGCAGGGTGTTCCGGACGGTGGCTTCAAAGCCCTCCACAAAACCGCCCGAGTGAATCGGGCTGATGCTGGCGTCGGACCGTACAATGAGGTCCGGGGCGTTCCCGAAGAAATAGCGGCCGATGCCTTGGCCGTATATATTGTTGGTGAGCAGGCGAAAGTTCTTGGCCACTTCCACGTTCGCGTTGAACGAGCCGCCCACGCCCTCCGAGGTGAAGTACTTCCCCGAGGCCGGCTGGCCCGTTGTAGTATTCCAGGTCTTAAAGGTCCGCTCGATCCCGGCGAATTCGAAGTGAACGCGCGACATCGGGTCAAATGCCAGTTTGGCGATGATGTCCGGATGCAGGTTCGGCGTGGTCTGTATGGCGCCCGCGTTATCCAGTTGCACATTGGCGAAACCCGCGAAAGCGGTGGGAAGGGTGATGGAGGGGCCGCCGCCCGAACCCCCGATGTACGCGTCCGGATTCTCGAAGGAGACACCGAAAGCCACCTGGTTGTTGGGGTGATAGACCAGGCGCAAGCCCGGCTGGCGAGTCCATGGCAGACCGATCATGTAGTTGATGTCCGTGGTCTGGCTGTAAAAGATATCGGCGGGCAGCGGCGATATGCCTTTCCGGCTGGGGGTGAGCATGCTCCAACTCTGTCCGCCCATGATTTCCCACGAGCCCTTGCGGACATCCACCCAGAACAGGCGGAGGCGGGGAACGAAAGCTCCATTGGTGACGGTGATCGCATTCGAGCCGCTGGTGCCGACGAAGTCGTTCTCGTTATACGCGGTGAAGTGCGTGTCCTTCCAGTTGCCGTCGACCCGGAATCCAATGCGTGAGTTCTGGGGGCTGAATTTGAATTCGGAGAGCTTGGCGGTAGCGGCGTTGTTGTAAGGGATGCTGCCGAAATTGCTGCCCAGCGAACCGCCGGCATTCTTATCTTTCCATATCGCCGTGAAGTCCATGAAGCCGATCGGCAGGATGGTGGTGTCGCCGATTCTGAGCTGCAGGGGGGAGGTCCCCTCGGCGGCGGGGGCCTGCGGCGCCGGTGGGCTGAACTTGGGAGTGGGGCTCGCAGCGGTGGCGGATGCGGGCGGCGCCAACATGGGGGCGGTGGACGCCATGAGACGATCGGGGGGCGTGGCGTGCTCGATTTGAGCCTGGACGTTTATTGAAGTAACGCCAGGGGCTGCGGTTGCGGCCGGGGCTGCCAGTCCGGCCTGCTCCAGCATCTTGCGCTCGGCGGCCAACGCCGCCAGCAATTGTTCGATCTCCTTCTGTTGCAGATCGAGCTGGGCTTTCAGTTTTGCGATATCCGCCGCTGTAGGCGCGGCAGCGGACGGGCTGGCGGGGGGCGTTGCCGGGTCGGCGGCCCAGCCCGAGGAGAGCAAAACGGCCGCGATGCACGACCATGCAATGATCCTGATACTCGATCTCATCGTTTGACGATCCTCCTTGCACAGAGAGTGAACGGAGTCATTTATCGCTTGTTGTCATTGCCTCGGAGCTTATCGCAACAGCGGTTAAATTCGGAGCCACGCGTCGAGAATACTAGATGATTGTTGTTTTTCGATGACTAGACGGTTAAAAACTACCCACGCGGACGCGAGCACTGGGGCAGCACTACGATGAAGGTTGAACCCCTTCCCAGCTCGCTTTCGACGGCTACCGTCCCGCCCATCTGCTCCACGGCATGCTTGACAATTGAAAGGCCCAGCCCGGTGCCGCCCACCTGGCGGGAACGCGCCTTGTCCACGCGGTAGAACCGCTCGAAGATGCGGGAGAGATCTTCCGCCGGAATTCCGACCCCATTATCGGAGACGCGAACCTCGATTTGATCGCCGGACCGGTCGTGCACCTGGACATGGACCTCGCCCTTCGGTTTATTGAACTTGACCGCGTTATCCAAAAGGTTCAGCAGCGCGTGTTCCAGACGGATCCCGAACCCCAACAGGTACAGGTCCGGGATGGGATCGGCCAGGAGCCGGACGTTCATCAAATGGGCCGCCGGTTCGATTGCCCGGATGGCGCTGCACAACGCATTGTTGATGGAGATCGGGGCGGGCTGGGCGCCCGGCCGGCCGGACTCGAGTTCCGACAAGGTCAACAAATCGGCGGCGATATTGTTCAGCCGCACGCCGTTAGCCTGAATAATCTCAACGAACTTGCGGCGGTTGCCTTCGTCTTCCAATCCGCCATCGAGCAGCGTTTCCGCATATCCTCGAATCGTGGCGAGAGGCGTACGGATTTCATGCGAAACGTTGGCGATAAAATCCCGCTTGACGCGTTCGAGCTTCTCGGCCGGAGTGACATCGTGCAGGATGGCCATCGCGCCGCGCGAAGACGTGGTCGCCAGCGGTACGGCATGCACCTCGAAGGAGAGCGTTTCCGGCGTAGACAACTGCAGCCGTTGGCGCTGCGCAACACCCGAATCCACGACCTGCTTCACGATCTGGTAAAGGACGGGGTCGCGAACAATCCGGATCAGGGGAACGCCCTCGGCGGGGCCATGATCGCCGGCGACCTTAATGAAGGCGTTATTGCAGAACGTAACATTGAGCCGGGCATCCACCGCCAGCACTCCGTCGGTCATGCTGGCCAGAATGGCTTCACACCGGGTGAGCTCATTTCTCAGGCGGTTGACTAACTCGTCGATTTGCGGCGCCATCCGCGAGAGAGAGCGGGCCAGGTTTCCCAGTTCGTCGTCGCTGGCCGGCAACTCCGGGAGCGGAACGCTCATGTCCAGCAAACGATCCGCCAGGCCGGTCAGGCGATTGATGCGCCAGGCCAGCGAACGGGCCAGCAGCCACGAAACCAGGATCAGCAATGCGCCGAATACCAAGGATGCGAGCCGGGCCGCGCTGCTGGCCGTAGACAGGTGGATGACCACAGCGGGAGGAACGGCCACCGCAACAGCTATCAGAAGGGCTTTCCGGGCGATCGAATCCCCCATTTGACGTCTGCCCGATTTTAGCATTATCGGTTCGCGTCAAAGCACGATGACGCTTATGCGCTGCCGGTTTCTCCCGCCAGTTGAGCTTCAGCAGTCTCCACGGGATCGTACTGTGGCAGGATCGTGTCGACGTGTGCCACCTTAAGTAACGTCGCGAGCCTTGGCGAAACGCTCGCCCACCCGAATTTCCTTCCATGGCGCTGGCGCGACGAGAAAGCTCCCAGCACCGCACCGAGTCCGGCCGAATCCATGCAGGGCGCCTCTGGCAGATCGCTAATCGGTTGCGGGGATTCGATCGTGCGAACCAGATCCGGAAACTCAAAAAGCGCGCTGAGCGAGGCTGGTCTCTCGCGCCGGGAGGCTTCGAGGTAAGCACAATCCAATCGGGCGAGGAGGGCATTGCGGCTTTGCCGCCCAGTGCTCTCAGGTGCTCGGCGGTGAATTCGTTTTCCCGGCTTCCACAATCAGCCATCCCAGGTACGCCGCCACTCCCGGATCTCCCTCCCTCGGCGCCCAAGGCGCAAAGTCCTTGTCATTCGCCGCCGAGTATGGACCGGGCTTCACCTCGTAGCACACTGCGTGCGGCGTCAACACCGCCAGCGTGTGCCAGACGCCCGGCGGGATATCGATCCCCATCGCGTCCCGCCCCAGCACGTGGGTGGTGGCGATGCGGCCGCCGTCATCGAACGTGAAGAATGCCAGCTCACCCTCCAGCACCAGAAACGATTCCGGCTTGGGAGGATCGCGATGGCGATGCGGGGCCACGTACGTGCCGCGCAGCATGACGTTCAAGAACCGGTGGGGGTTGTCCTCCATGCCTGCGTGAAAATTGTGGTTGGTCCGCAGCCGCGGAGACCGGCTCGCCCGTTCGATCAACGACTGAATCA
>Ga0116222_1001152_pt1 | contig 14932 bp, 31 predicted proteins | sample Sb_taG_12_FD_88963 | JGI IMG/M metagenome (GOLD analysis project Ga0116222, IMG submission 88963) | Peat soil microbial communities from Weissenstadt, Germany - Sb_50d_9_AC metaG | ecosystem: Environmental > Terrestrial > Soil > Wetlands > Peat | place: Germany: Weissenstadt | collected 2010-09-21
CGCCGCCCCGGCTGGCGCGAGGGGCGGCGTCGCAAATGGAAGCTTACAGAGCTGCTCCAGGCCCACATATACTCTCGCAAAGCATAACTGGCAAGCACGGAGGGCGTCGGGTAGTGGGCTCCTCGGCCATCGGCCCAACGATGCTCGTCGCGTACTGAAGCGCGAGAGGCATGAGAGCTTGAGGCTATCGGCGACGTTGTTGGTGTACTGGAGGCGTGGGAAACCGCGCGTGCCACATAATTACCCAAGTAGCCCACTACCGGGCGTCGACATGACCTCCTCCACCAAGCACGTCGTCGCCAGCATCACTAAAGGGGGCGCGGCCGAGCTCCGGGTCCTGCTGACGACCTGGCACACCAGCCACAAGGTCGAGCTTCGCGACTATACCGCGACCATCCCGCACATCTTCTTCCCCACGGGCTCAGGCGTCAGCCTCGACGTTGAGAAGCTGCACCTGCTGATTGCCGCGTTGAGGCAGGCCGAGGCCGAGGCCATCAGCCGCGGAATGCTCTCCAGAGGGAGGGCCGTGGCATGAGCGACGACACCGACGACTTCGATTGGTTCGACAAAAACGCACCTATCATCGTCCGCTCTCAGCCCGGGATAGCGGTCTATCTCAATCCGCACGACGAAGTGGTGATCCGGCAGGAAGGTCACTACGGCCCGGAAGAGGACCGGTGGATTTACATCACCAAGGACAACGTGCCCAGGGTGGTGCAGGCGATGTTAGAGGCCGCGGGCTTCGAAACGGCTACCACATATGGCGAGCCCTTGATGCTGCCCAAGCCCGAGCCCTTGAGCGGAGCTCAGCGGCAGAAGCGCTATCGCAACAAGCACCGTAACGGGAATGGTAACGCTGAGCGTCACGAAAGTGACGAGCTTCCGTTACGGCCCGTCACCAATGGTCACGATCTGGAGCTTGCGATCTGATGTTTGCCTACCGCGAACGTCGGCCGCGAGCTCCAGCTATTGCCGGGGTGGCTCGGGTGCAATTCCCGACCGCCGGCATTCTAGAGATCAAGGCCGACCTCGCGATGAACGCGCTGGTCGGGTTCGAGACTGTCCCAGCGGCGCTCGTGTGAGCGCAAATGAGGATCGAGGAGATGCCGGTCTCCACACCAACACCGGAAACAAACAATCCGGGCAACGCTGTGCCAATTGCGCCCCGGGCCTTAAGACGACAGGGCAATCCCCTGGAACGGTAAGAAGGCGGCGCTTGTCGTCAGCGGGTTGACTACCCGCCCCGGCAGGCATCGTGGGAAGCGCCGAAAAAAGCTTCTCGAACGCGAGCGCCAATTTTTTTTGGCTCTTTCGTTATGCGGAACAGCGCGGGGACAACGCGTTGGGCTCACTGAGCCAAGGGCAACCTAGTACGCGGGGCCTGTAGCCCTCCCCCTAGTCAGGGGCTTGAGACGGGGAACCTACCCCACACTCAAGGCGGAAAGGGCGGAGCTATGCTTGGAATGTGGAGAGGTGGTAACAATTTCCGGCCCATACTCCTCATCGTTATTCGCTGGTCATGGATTTCGATATGGTGAGACATGGTTGCCTCCGTAAAAAAGAAGCGGGACGAAATGCCCATTAATCGCGATGTCCTTCGATGGGCGCGCGAAAGGATCCAGCTTTCCTATGATGATGCGGCCGAGGGCGCTGGGGTAAAGCCGCAGCAGATCGAGGAATGGGAGTCTGGTCCCAGGGTCCCGACGGTTCGGCAGGCTCGTAAGCTTGCCCAAGTGTATGACCGACCCTTCCTAGAGTTTTTTGCCAAACGCAGGCCGACGGTGAAAGAGCCGACACTGGTGCCCGATTTCCGGATGCACCGGGAGGCCGAATCCCCGAAGGAAAGGCACGAGCTAGTCCTGATACAATCTGAGGCGGAAGAAGTTCGGATTAATGCGCTAGACCTATACGAGCTTCTCGGTGAACAGCCGCCGAAACTGCCAGACAAGATTTACGCTGCGCAGGGGGATGATGCCAACACGACAGCGGTTCGCGTCCGCGAGATAATCGACATTCCGGTAGAAGAGCAACTAGCTCTAAAGGCATCGGAGCGGGACGGTTTTGTCAAAATCCTTCGCAGCAAAATCGAGGCGAAGGGGGTACTGGTTGCCAAGAATTCTGGACTGCAGCACTTCGGCGCTCGCGGAATGTGCATTTTCGCTTCTCCGCTCCCCATAATGGTATTCTCCAATGAGGCCCCAAGTGCGCAGGCCTTCACGCTAGCGCATGAGCTGGGCCATATTGTCCGGCGGCAAAGTGCGATAAGCGGATTCCGAGAAGAAGCTGGCCGCTACACAGGCCAGCGACAAGAGGCAGAAAATCCCAGATGTCTGTGAAGCTGAGGGGGTCCCGCATATGAGCTTCAACGAATTCCTGCGCGCCGAAGGGTCACAAATTGACGCCGCGGCAGAAACGGCGGAAACGACCTACCAATCCTGACTCGCATTTCGTACTCACAAACAATGAGCAAGTGCTCGGAGGTACGAATGCAGCAAGAAGCTTATCGACCGGTCATTGAAGACGGGCGCGGAATCTTCCCCGAGGATTTGCGCGTGAAGGCCCCGCGTGGAATGCGTCAGGCAATCGCCAAAGCGGCCGAGCTCGACCACACCACGCAAGCGGAATGGACGCGGCGCGCGCTGTTGCAATGCCTGAGCGCGAGAGGCGTGAAGCTGCGGCGCGGTCGGCTCGAGCTTGAGGGCAACGCCGATGCGACCACCAGCTAGTCTTATCCGCGTCTAGGATCGGGAGGCTAAAATCGCTGACATACCTTATTCCGGCGTCCCCCAAGTCGCACCGTTGGCAACGCCAAGCGATGATTACCAGCGCATCCAGGCCAACCCGGAGGAATTCGGCGGGGCGATTGCTACTGGCGAAGAAAGGGCTGGGCAGGGTGCCGTCCAGGCCGCAACGAACCTTTTCGACATCGCGCAATTCCATGGCCAAGTAAACGTCGATGATCAGATCAATCATACGATAAGTGCTTGGGATAAAATTCAACATGGCGATCCAACCAAGCTAAAAACAGACGGCCAGTGGCGCGGCAGCCCTGGGCTATAATAGAAAGAAATAGAAGTGGCTGGACGACCCAAGACAGGCGGCCGGAAGCGCGGGGTAACAAACAAGCGCACCGCAGCACTGGAGCGCGTTCAAGCCGAGACGGCAGTGAAGATTGCTGACGCACTCGGCGCCCAGGCTTTTGCGGGAGACGCGCACGCCCTCCTAATGGGAGTCTACAAGGACCAGACACAACCAATTGAGTTGCGTGTTCAGGCGGCCAAAGCGGCGATCGGATATGAAAAGCCCCGACTAACGGCGGTCGACTCAAAGGTTGAGGGCACGCTTTACCTCGAGACGCTGGTGCGCATGAGCTACGAGACAGGTCGTGCAGCGCCATGAGTGAGCTGCCGTCGAGGGCGGTGCAATGAACGAACGCCCCAGCGATAGCAGCCCCAAGCCCACTTGGTGGGGCATCGTGGTTTCTAGCTGCAGCCTCGTGGCGGCAATAGCGGTCGTGGCGATCGCGAGGGGCTGGCTATAGCACCTAGCCGGGCGGTGCAGTGAGCGGGCAAGGGACCTAGCAGGAGAGAGAATGTCGGACCCGACAAAGCAACCGGGCTCAGCAAGGGCGTCGATTTACCGGGCAAAGGCCGGCTGACTGACTGCTACCGTGCTGGGTAGCACGCACACGAGATTTTATCGCCGTGTGTTACGCACTTCTGGCGAGTCCCTTCCGGACATCGTGCCCATGCGGCGATGGTCATTGCTACGATTATGGCCGCTGCCAAACTGATTCTCGTTATCATTTGCCTCGCTCCCTCATGTTCTCCCCCGAGTTACCGGGCCGCTGCGCAATCCGGCACTGTGATCCCTAAGACGGGTTGAGGTTCTAGCCTTAGGACTGGCTGGGCTCAGACTCGGTTTTCGCTGGGTCGGCTGCCTCCGGTTTCCACCGAGTCGGCTGCCCATCAAACGAGGGTTTGGTCTGGAAAGCCCAGGCGTTTACCTTGCTCGACCACCACCCCAATTGCGGCTCCCCGTCTCCGCGCGTGAGCCAAAGCAAGCGTCCATCCTTGGGGGCCGTCTTTATCGGCTGCCATTCGGTCATGGAGCATCATCCGTCACTTTGAGCGCGCCCATTATAGCTCCCGTTTCACCCTGCCAGCCATTTTGCAGCGCGTGAAATGTCGGGAGGTCACCGGCCCTGCGCGCGCCTGCGAAGCTGCTGGCCTCTCGTTATCTCCATGGTGTGGACGGCGTTTAGTCATTTGTGAATGCCGACTAGCGCCCAGAGGCGCCGACCGAAACCGACGCCCTGAGGCATGAAGAAGCCCCGACAAGGGGTACCATCGGGGCTTCTTCGGTTCCTTTGGGGGGAACCGTGATGGGGGCAGGGAGAACTCCCATCACATTGGGCGGCTTAACACTTTCGGTTGCTACCGGATTGGTCATTTTGTCTCAGTGCCAAGCTCCCCGACGCCCGCCGAAGCCGCTGACCTCCTCAGGGGCAACGGCGACGGCTAGAGCGAAGGCGCTTTCCGATAGGGTCAGCAGGCAGCGGCAGAGCAGGAGCCGGGCCCGGTAGAGGAGCAGGCTCATGTCTTTGTCCGGCCAAACGGCCGGCCGAGCGCCAGCCAGTCACCGGAGCAATGGAAGGCGCGGCAAATTTTCAGAAACGACGATGTGTTGAATCGGCCCCCCCCTTTCCCACTTGCGCCAGCTCCTTGTGTTAACGCCCGCCTTGGCCGCTGCCTGGCTCGCCTGCAGGCCGTGCGTGCGGCGCAGCGCGGCGAGTCTCAGCCCGATTGCCTTGTGATCGACGATGCTGGCGCGCTTCATGCCCGCCTCCTCCCGGCCAGAACTCGGTCTGGCCTTTGGTCTCCGTCGATCTCGTCGAGCAGCGAGACCAAGCGCTCAATGGCGGTCTCAACGATTTGCCGCTGTTTGGCGAGGCGCCATCGTTTGGGCTTTGCTGTTTGCAGCATGTGGTCCTCCTTTTGACCATTCAATCGCATACAATGTACGCTGAAGTGTGATGCTTGACGCATTCATTCGAATCTGTCAGCACACATTTGCATACATCAGAGAGGAACGACAATTGCCTAAGACAGCCGCAATTTCGCTTCGAGTTGAACCCACCCTCAAAGCAAGGCTTGAACAATTCGCAACGAAAGATGGGCGCCCTTTGGCCGCCTATATCGAGCGGCATCTTGAGATGCTTGCGATGTCAGATGAGCCGCCGACTTACACGCTTCGCGACGCCCAACCTCGCCATCATGAGGGTAAGGGCCCGATCGTTACTCTGCACATCGCTGATGGCTGGCCGGTGGCGGTCGTGACAGCGGATCACGCTGAGCGGCTCGGGCGGCAGCTAATCGGAGCTGCGCAGCTCGCTCGGAGCCTTCCGCCAGGGGAATAAAGGCTCGCCAACGGCGATGTGCCAGGGGTGAGGATCAGTCGGGGCAAAGGGACCCAGTGAGCCGCTCGGATCTTAACATTGAGGTGCTGGACAACGAGATCATCGTCGCATTGCCGGGCACGAGCTACACTGTGACCTACTTCAAGCTGGCACGCTCACCGCAGCTTCTTGCCAAGAACTTTTCGACGAAGGATGATGATCGCGTCCCGCTCACTAACGGGGAGTTCCTCGCTCGGGCCTGGAAGCTCGCCAACAACAAGGCGCGCGAGCTGGGGTGGATTGTGTAGGCGCTACTCAGCCCCGCCGAGTTCCCCGCTTGCCTTCGAGAGATCGCCCGATCCGCCGAAAAATTATCGCTGATCGGATTGGCAGGCCGCATATCATCCTCCTTTGGTTGCGGGAGGACATGCGTGCCCAATGGCCGGATTCGATGATATGTCGGGAATTGGTCATCGTCGACCCTCCACACGCGGGTTGATGGTGGCGAGTGCCAGTCGGGAGCTCGTAACTCCCGGCTGGTGCGCAAATATATCCGCAAAGCGAGTCGCAGCAAACCGCAAAAGCGGCGCATTGACTCGCGGCTCTTCCTCAACTGATGCTGGCCGCTTGAATGATTGGGGGCTTTCATGAGTTTGACCCGTCGGATCGCGATCAGGGTCTTGCTGACCGGCGCCGGTCTGTTGTTCAGCAGCGGCTATTCGATGATGGACGCGCTGGCGAAACCCGCACGCCAGCGGAAGACCACCGCCAGCAAGAAACCTGGGGACGCCGCCCAATTCGATTGGCATCCGGAAAGGTCGCCATCAGGCCCGCTCGCAATCATCGTCTCGCTGACCAAGCAGCGCGTCTATGTCTATCGCAACGGCATCCAGATCGGAGTTGCGACCTGCTCAACCGGCAAGGAGGGCTACGAGACCCCGACGGGGGTCTTCACAATCCTGCAGAAGGAAGAGGAGCACTATTCGAAAACCTACGACGATGCACCTATGCCCCACATGCATCGGCTGACCTAGGACGGCATCGCGCTCCATGCCGGTAGCCTGCCGGGTTATCCTGCGTCGCATGGTTGCGTTCGCCTGCCTAAAGCCTTCGCCGAAAAGCTCTATGGCATCACCCAGATTGGCACGCCGGTGATTATTGCCGATGAGGAGACGCACCCTGCGTCGGTCTACGATCCGGGCCTCCTTCTCGGTGTTGAGGCCAAAGATGAGCTCGGCAAGGTGTCCAAAAAGAAGAAGCCCACCTTTACCAAATCCAATGCCGTCACATCGATCCTCGTATCGAGCGCAGACAAATCCATCTATGTGATCCAGAATGGCGACATCGTCGTGGAAGGCAAAGCCGAGATTACCGATCCGGACAAGCCGCTCGGGTCGAATGTCTTTATCCTCCAGAAGGGCGACAAGGATGGCTTCACCTGGGAAGCCACCGGCTACAGCACCGGGAAAAAAGCCGCAAGGAAACCCAACTCATCGGTAGTTAAACGGGTCACGCCGCCGCCAGACGTGCAGGCCGCGATCGATGAGCGCATGAAGCCCGGCATGGTGTTTGTCACCATGGATCAGCCGGCGACGCCGGATACCCGCTCTGGCAAGGATTTCGTGGTGATGGACGCAGAAGGAAACTGAACGACCGGGCTGCACAAGTAGTAGGGGGTTTACTTTTGCACGGCCTTCGTATTGGAACCGGCCGTGGAGTTTTCTACGAAAAACCGCGAAATTGCGAGTGGGGTCCAACGCGGTAACATTTTGAAATTGCTTGGGGGGCGACACGAATGAGCCGACAGCCTCTATTTGGAAGCGCGATGACCAATGCTGAGCGGTCGCGGCGTCGTCGGCTCGATCCTGCGCTTCGGCGCGAACTGGACGACATCTACAACCAATGTCTTGAGCGGATCCGCGAGGAGCAAGCGGAAGCGCTGAAGCTGCACCCGCTCACCGAGGACGACATCCGAGCGATGATCCCGACCGATGAAGACATCGCACGCTGGCGGGTCACGGATGAGGATATCGCGGCGATGTCGGACGAACAACGCGCGGCCGTCGATGTGGCGCTCGCCAAGGCAATGGGCTTCACGTGGCGATAGTTGCCCTGTGACTCGGGGTGACTCACCCGGCGGCCGTTAGCGCCTTGGGGTAGGTTCCCCAGTGCCCTCAACACGAAAACGCCGCGCACGAGCTTCCCAGTGGCGTGGGCTGCCAAATAGGCTTGCTTCATGGCCATGTTTCTCGATCTCGGTGAGGCGAGCTTCGGCCTTCGAGCGCTCCGGAAGATGCCAGACCAAATGACCGAAATGAGTGAAGCGGGTTTGCGCCAACGCTTCGTGGACGTGAGCTTCGGCATGGCCCCGCAGAATGGACGAGAGCCTAATATTCTGCAACTTGTGCGGGTCGCCGGGCCGTTGGTTCAAGGCAACTCGCGGATGGAAGTCCGCCATGAGTGAGCCGCCGTTTCCGCGCCGGTGTGGCGTGAGGGGGGACGCAGGAGGGGGGGCCGGTTCTTATCGCTAAACCTGACAACCTTTGCGAGGGTTCCGGAAAAGAAGCAGCCCCGAGCGGGAGCACTGGGGCGTTTCTGTCCTTTTGGGGCCATTACGCATTCGCGCCCCTTTTGTCGAAGTAGGCGCGTCCAAAATCAGTAGGGGTATATTGGTGGCCCTTGGCGTCGGCTATGCGTCAAGGGAGTCTCATAACCCAGAGTTTGATGCTGGTCGGGTACTGCTGGCCAACGGCATTACCGGGAAGCTTGCCTTCGTCGATGCCAGCACCGGCAGGCCTAGAATCGCAGGCCTAGAATCACAGTCGACATCGAGAAGGCGGCTAAGCTGACAGTCAAGGAAGGTCGCAACGGACCACGCTTCGTGAAATGGCAGGAGCAGTGTCCAGAACGCCCGTCCACGGCCGAAGACCACATCGTTCCACCCACCCACCCCCCAGAAGCAAACGAGGCTACTTGAGTCAGTCCCGGCAGAACTTCGCACTTTTAGACTTTAGTCTCCGGCTGGGCACGCCTTCTCAATCGCCTTTGTCAAATTTCCGATTTTTGCTGGATCCGCCTTTGGGAAGGGTGGGGGCGCCAGTTGATCCGCCTCGGTGAAAAACTTCTTGGTTTGCCGATCGACTTTAGTTGAAACCGTGGGCGGTGACGGATCCGACTTGGCAAAGAGGTGTTTGTGCGCTTTCAAGACCTCCAAAAGGAGTTCCAAATCGTCGGTGCTTTTTATGCGGGCCGTGACCTCAAGCGAGCCCGAAAACACCGCGACACGGTAACATGAAGGCGCTCGCTCCCGCGATTGCCCCACCGCTTGTTGGGATTTCACTCACTTATCGCCTTTCGACTGCTGCCCATCAGTTTATACCTACACCGTGCCAGAGCAGACTTAACAAAGGATATCCAGCTAGTCGGCGCCCAGTGGTTGAACTGCCGCCCTCTGAGAGCATCGTGGAACGCCCACTGGCGGCTGAAGACGAGTTTGTCCTAGTCACCATGCCCCCAGAGGCGGAGGGTGCTGCATGAGTGTGACCGTCTAAACGGATGGGACAGCGATAAGCCAGGATTGGCTGCCAAATGCTGCATCTTTGGCTGCCAATGTGCATGATTGGCTCGCATAGACAAAGATTGGCAGCCAAAGACGCCGCGCTTGACGACATGGCCCGAAGCAGTGCAAGGCGGCGGTGATGCTCGAGGCACAACCCACCTGCTCGCCCGCCGATCTCGATCCACTTTCCTCGACCCCTATGCTCCGCGGCGTCGCCGCATCGGCCGCCGCGGCCAGGGCTCTCGGCTATTACGGCGTTGCCAACCTGATCGAGGACGGACTGCTTACGCCCGCGCGCATCGCCAGCATGTCCCGTGTCAGCGCATCGAAGGGCGCCATACGTGACTTCGTGGTCATCATCCTGGCGCACGGGTTAGGTCGCTACCACGCCAGCCCACACGGCTGGACGGGCGATGTTGAGCGCTCCCTTGCCCTGGATGCCCTCGCAGCCGAACCGGACCCTGCCGCGACACTGGCCACGCTCGCCGAGCTTGCCAGCAGGATAGTTTCAAAGCACTGGCCTGAAATCGCCCCCGCCGCGTAAAGCAGCTCCGCCCGCCGAACCCTACCGCCTCGAAGGCATCGACAGACATTCTATGCCTTCCGATAACCCTTCTTCTCGGTACCCTTTGTGGACCTTCGACAGGGGCCAGCGGCTCGCCTCGCTGCGACCCGAACCAGACACCTCTTCAATGATGCGCTTCATCCGTCGAAGCCGCTCCGAAAAGCGGTTTGCCAAGTGAATTAGGATAAATGTTCTCAAGGTAGAAATGCACATTGCCTATGACGCCGACACCATCGCCACTAGCGCGGTTTGCGGGAATGACAGCTTCGACGCCTAACTGGTACTTGTCGGTCATGTAGAACACTCCCGGACTAATGGTTCCGGTGGTGATCGCTCCACCATCGAGATTGGTCGTCTGCGTCTCTAGACTCACCTCGACCATCGGAACAAGATGGTTGACGAACCCCGGCAAACCCAAGTCCTCCACATGCGACTTGAGATAGGGCATGCTGTATTGGAGCGATCCGCCCCAAACTAGGAACTGCGGATTGCGAGCAGTGATTAGCAACCCGCTACCATTATCAAGCACCGCAGCGGAAGACTCGGTCGGGAACGAATACCCAATCTGGGCGGTGACCCCAAACGGCCTAAGAAGTTTCATGGAGTCTGGAAGAAAGACAAGGCCTTTGGCGGCGAGCCAGGTCGGAGTGAGGGTCGTGAATGGCTCTGCACCCACCGCGCGGCTGCCAGTTCCCTCCCAAGAAACATCGAGCGCTACTGCCATGGCGAGTTCGTCTTGTGCATCTCTGATAAACTGATACAAAAAATTGGTACCGAGATTATCAAAACCCTCATGCGAATCGTCGCCCGGAACCTGACGACGTATCCAAGCATCATCGAGTGACACGCCAAAGTTTTCGGTGATTGACTTAAAATACTCGCCGGGAAGCTCCCATTCTGCTGCGGAGGGATTATCCCAGGTCTTGAATCTAGCTATTGATAGCGACAGCTCGTCGTCCACGCACGGGTCATCCACCGAAAGGGGAGTAGCAAAAATCCGATTACCCACGTCGCAATCGGCATTTGCTGGCGTCGAGATCAAAAGCCCAGTGAGAGCAGCAGCGGCGCTGCGCAGGAATAGAGCACATGCGCGCTGCAAAAGACCCGGCTGAAAATTGTAGACCTTCGGCAGAATGGTGGCTTGCACCTTCGCAGGCGTGTTCGAGTGCAGCACTTCGTCTCCGCCACGGCCATGTCTTCGAACTGAGGATCGGATAAAGGGCGGCATATTTGACGGTCACGGCGTTTGACTAGCACTTCCGGGTGTCGGCTCGGGACCGCCCCCCCGCGCAACCCAAGCGCTCATCAGGGCGTCCTGGCGACTAGTCCCGCAACGTCACGCGCCACCGCTTATCGGGATGCCGCTTGACGTCCTCCTCAACGGATTGCACTACCCCTTCAAACATCGTAGTTTTGCCGTCCGCCGCTCTCCCGGCAACTCTGACAGACGTGCCGGCGTGTAGTGACTCCTTGCACCGTCGAACGTCGGCTTCAGTGGTCACGTAGAACTGGGTCATCGCCTCACCTTCGTTAGCGTGCCGCAGACCTTAAGCCTGTCGAGATCCTCTCCGGTCCATGGGGGCGGAAAACGGCGCTCGGTTATGGTCCCGACTTTACCGATGCGCATGTGTCTTTTCCCGCTTACCACTTAGCCAACAGCGCGAGCACCGCGAGAGGCACGGCGACGATCGCCCACTTAGCCACATTGGAAATTATGATACCTCTCAGCCGCGCGGCTGTTTTGATAGACAGTATTCAAGTAACCGACGAATAGCCTCCGGACGGCTCGGTAGATCCCTTTGTTGGCGGCGCCAATTGTCCAATCGAGTTATCAAAGCAGCCGGGATGCGAACCCCTACAGTAGGACTTGTTCCGGTTGCCGGTCGCCCGCGCTTTTTTGCTATCTTTTTTTCTTGACTTTTCATGCTATATTGCTAGCCTAAATAAGGCAAGCCGAGCAAGAGTTTGCACCTCCTGCCCGGCTCTAACCCTCAACATGGAGGAAGCCATGTTTCAGGCTGACGAACCACATATCACAATTGCGTTTGAGCCGGCTGCCGAGCTGGCGACTTCTCCCAAAACCAAATATGTCGTCACCCGCTCTCAGGTGATGAAGCGGGCTTGGCAGCTGGCCAAGCTCAATCGCGGAAACTCAACAACACAGGTCGCGAGCGCCTGAGCCAATACATGCGGATGGCTTGGGGCGAAGCGCGTCGCGGAGAGACCGAAAACTGGACGTTCCTTTCTCCCGAACATAAGGCGCGGTGCCTCGAGCGCCAGCTTGTCACGCTCCAATACGACGACAGGCGCACATCGGCGCATTACGCCCTGATGCAGTCGTTGCGCGACAGCGTTAGGTCACTCCGCGCCGACATCGGAGGCACGCTATGAAGCACCTCAGCCGCCGTTCTGTCACGACTGGCGCTCTCTCTTGCGGCCGTGACCATGATCCCCGCTGTGGGGCTTTCTATCGGGCCCACAAAGGCTCAATCCGATCTTCCCGACTTGAAGGCCGGTGACGACGTCGAGCTGCGTCGCCTATGGGCAAAATACCTCGATCAGCTTGACCGACTTGACGATGCCGAGCTTGCCCATAAGCCAGTCCGCGATGCACTTGATGCAGAGTGGTACCCGCTTGTTAAAAGCTCTCCCTGGGCGAGCAAAAGAAGGCTTTCACTCAGCTCTGGAAAAAGCACGGCATAGAGCCGCTTTCGAGGCGGCGGGAATTGGAGAGTCGCAAGCTTGTCAAAATCACCAAAGCTATCCGTAAGGCCAAGGCCGAGGGCCTGTTCGGCATAGGGGTGAAGTTGAGCGTAAGCGAATACTTCGAAGACTTCGACGTGGTGGAGGCTGCCGAGGATGCACGGCGGGCTCTGGGCCAGCTAACCGGTTACGACTTCATCGCCGCAACAGGTCCGCTAGTGGAGGTATAGCCTTGAAACACGCAGTCGAACTCGACACCCTCGACATTGTAGATCGCCTCAATAACCTCACGCACAAGGCAGCAGCCCTGGCGGCAGGCATACTTGGCTTCGAAGGCCAGGAGGACGCACCGGGAGGGCTTCAGGACATTGCCTTGGAGGGATCGACACTAACGGCACCTGGCGCAAACTTCCCGATGAAGACATCGTGGCCCTGAAAGGGCTCAGACGCACCGAGCCTGCACGTTGACCACCAATCCCCTGCGTGTGGGTCTGGTAAGATGCGGCATGGGCCGAAGTAGTAGGCACTCCGGCCCTCGACGGGAGGGGCAGCAAGATGATGGATAGGTATGGCTCGCGGGTGCGGCTGGCGAGTTTCGAGAAGGCTTGTACGCCGGGTGGGCACGTTCCAATGCCGTACGAGCAGCAAGATGCAAGCCACTTAGCGTTCGCCTGGAGGATAAACACCAAGACGGGAGATCTTGAGATCTGAAGGGGAGGGGCGCCATTGGCGACGGCTGCGTATGTGGAGTGCTTGGAGTCGGTAAAGGATTTTGCCGAAGCGTTAAAACGTGGAGGAACTTAGCCTGCGATGGGATCGGGCGTTCCTGGGCGTCGGCTTCGGCCGGCGCCTTTTCTATTGCGCTCCGCTCGGCCCCTGGTTGGGACCCTCTGGTGGATTGAGTGCTTTGCCATAAATGCAAGGAACCCATGAGGATCCGGGTATCTCGCAATTCCTACGACTTTGAGCGACTAGGATAGAGAGCACAAGAAGCACAAAAATGATCAGAAGGGAGTTCTTCCATTCCCTTGGGTTCATGGCTGCGCTTCTCCTGCCGTGTTGAAGGCCGCTAAAGTTTGATAGTCTCCCCGGCCGAGGTCAAGAAATGGCGCGGCTCTTCATCGCGTTGTTCGCACTTAGCCTAACGGCTTGCGCGCCATATTGGGCCGGGCACGCAGACGGATACATTGGCCACCCGGTGTCAGAGGTAGTGCTTAAGTTAGGGCCGCCGACAACGCGATTCGATGCCGGCAACGGTCGCATGGCCTTCCAATGGTCGGACTTCGGCGGATGCAGCAGCTCGGCCACCGCCACGACAAAAAAGCCTGGCTCCACGTCTTTGGCCGATTGGACTGTTGAAAGCTGGCAAGAGACACGAGGTTGCGCTGAAAAGTGAAGAGAGCACCCTATGAGCGTGACCCTCTGACGACTGACGAGCTGCTCAGTAACGCCTCTGCGGATACCTGCTCGGCTTACTCGCGGAATAGAGGGCGTCGGCTTCGGCGAAGCCGTCGCGCCCGAGAGGAGGTTAAGCGGCTGCGGCGTCGATACTGAGCAGTCTGGAAACACAAAGAAGCCTGGGCAGAAATGACCGGGCTTCCAATCTAGTCGGTAGGTCGTTAGGCCACCTGTGGGGCAGCCGGGCACTTCGGAGCGGCGGGCCGCATTCCTCTTCCACCTTCGAGCACTCTAATCACGTCCTCCAGGATGACCCTCAGAACGATTCTCACAATCGGAGGCCCAGTAGGACGAGGCGCTTGCATAAGGCCACCAGAGACAGCTTGCAGCTCAATGTCAGTTAGTTCGCGCATGCGTTTCTCCCTAGGGATGCGTGCCCACCGCCTAGCAACTCAGCGTACAGCACAAATTTTGAGCCCGACGCAGTTATGAAGGGATTGGCTAATCAGAGCGTGACACAATCGCTCGCGAAGTAAGCGTATTTGAGCGGATTTGTAACAATCAGCGGCGTGACGCCACAGCGACACGGCTGAGCCGGATTGATAGGATGTTCGCTCGGTGGCAATGATGCCACCTTCAGTTCACGCACAACTAAGCCCCGCGCTCCCGCTCGGGGCTTCTTCTTTCTCAGGGCGTCGGCTTCGGCCGGCGCCCTTTTTGTTATATGGTGTCCCGCATGAGTAAGGCGCGGGCATGGGGTTATGAACTTGAGGTGCGGGGACGCGAACTCATTATTACCCTCCCCGGCACGAGCTACCGCGCCATCTATCACAAGCCGCAAAACTCACCTCAGCTTCTCGCCAAGATATTCCCACGCGAGAATGAGAAGCGCGCCCTGGTCGGCCAGGCAGAGTTCCTGGCTCGAGCATGGAAGCTCGCCAACAACAAGGCGCGGGAGTTGGGGTGGATCGCATGACCGAACAGCCTGACCTCAAGAGCGGCAAAGAGTGGTCCAAGAATGACCTATTCTCTCTTCGCAACAGGCTCGAGCACGGGCGTACCGTCGCCCACGTTGCCACCTTCCTGAGACGCACCGAAACTGAGGTGCGGGAGAAGGCCGCCGAGCTTGGGCTAACGCTACCTCCTGCGAATAGTGCGTGAACCGGCCTCTATACTCCCGGTGTAACTCTTAGAAAAGTTGTCGAACGTCGGCTTCGGCCGGCGCCCTTTCTTCATTTGTGGACATCTAAATCAGGGACACAACGGAACGTGACGCTTTGGCCCCCGCCGGGTATGACCGAGAGTTTCA
>Ga0116222_1001153_pt1 | contig 14923 bp, 14 predicted proteins | sample Sb_taG_12_FD_88963 | JGI IMG/M metagenome (GOLD analysis project Ga0116222, IMG submission 88963) | Peat soil microbial communities from Weissenstadt, Germany - Sb_50d_9_AC metaG | ecosystem: Environmental > Terrestrial > Soil > Wetlands > Peat | place: Germany: Weissenstadt | collected 2010-09-21
CTCGATGAACGCGGCCTGGCCGTCACCGGTGTGGCCGACGAAGGCGGCTGGGGCCCCCGGCTGCGGAGCAACGAACAGGCTCTCGAAATCCTGACCGCTGCCGTGGAACGCGCCGGCTTCACTCCGGGAGACCGGGTGGCGATTGCCATCGACGTGGCGGCCACTCACTTTTATCGCAACGGAAGGTACGGGCTGCGCAACGAAGGCCGCAACCTCCGCAGCGAAGAGATGGTTGGACTGCTGGAGGGATGGATTGCCGGCTATCCCGTGGTTTCGGTGGAGGACGGCCTGGCCGAAGACGATTGGGAGGGGTGGCGGCGCCTGACTGCGGCCGTTGGGGACCGTGTCCAACTGATCGGCGACGATCTGTTTGCCACCAATCTCGCCCGCCTGGAGCGCGGCATCGCTTCGGGGGCCGCGAATGCGGTGCTGGTGAAGATGAACCAGATCGGCACCCTCACCGAGACGTTCGAGGTGATCGATCGCGCGCGCGAGGCGGGCTACCGCGCCGTCATCTCGGCGCGCTCCGGCGAAACCGAGGACGCGTTCCTGGCGGACCTGGCAGTGGCTTCCGGGGCCGGGCAGATTAAGGTGGGCTCGGTGCGGACTTCCGAGCGCCTGGCCAAGTACAATCGCCTGCTGAAGATCGAGCGCGAGCTGGGCGGGCCCGGCTGATTTCTTGAAACCCCGGGGCCGGTCGCGCCATCCGACTAGTTACCAAGTATGATACGCGTCCTCACCAGCGCCGCTCTGGCCGTCGTGTTTTCGGGCCTCGCATGGGCACAATCCGCACCAGCACGGCTGTCATTTGAAGTGGCCGATGTCAAGATCAGCCCGCCCGGGGGCACGCCGAAATTCGACTTCCTCCCCGGTGGCAAGCTCACCGCGCACTACTTCACCATGAAGGAGCTGATCGCGGCGGCGTGGGGCCTGGACGAGGATTTTGTCACGGGCGGCCCGGCCTGGCTCAGCTCCGAGCACTATGACGTCGTTGCCAAGGCGCCGGCATTGTCGCCCACCCAACCACTTAGCGCACCCGACAAGGACCTGTTGCAGATGCTGCAAAGTCTCCTGATCGAACGATTCAAGCTGGAGATCCACCACGACAAGAAAGTGACCTCGGTATACGCCCTCGTGGTGGGCAAGAAGGGTGCCAGCCTCAAGGAGTCCGCCGCGGACGCGACGGACAAGCCCTCCTGCCAGATCCAGAGACCGCAACAGCGGAAGGACGGCTTGATCCTTCGTACCTTCGCCTGCAAAAAGGTCGGCATGGACGATCTGGCAGACTCGCTGGGCAGCATTGCGGCGGCCTACATCGATCTGCCGGTGGTCAACCTCACAGAGCTGAAGGGCGTTTACGATTTCACGCTGGAATGGGCTCCGCGGCGCGGCGGGCGCGGAGCCGCGATGCGCGGAGAGGTGCCCGCGGCCGGTAAGAGCGGCGATGCGCCCACGCCCTCGAACCCCGATGGTCCCGATGTGTTCGATGCCTTGCAGAGTCAACTGGGGTTGCGACTCGACCAGCGGAAATATCCCATGGATATCGTCATCGTCGACAAGGTCGAACGCGTCCCCACGGACAACTGACTCAGATCCGATTCACGCTACTGACTCCACCTTCTCCGCCCCCTCCGGCCACGCGCCATCGAGGAAGGTCCGGATCGACCCAAAGACTTTTTCCGGACCTTCAATCCACGGTACGTGAGCCGCGTCGTCAACCGTCACCAGCCGTGCGTCCGGCAACATCGCTGCCCATTCCCTTGCGCCGCCGTAAGGCGATTGCCGGTCTCTCCTGCCGTGAATGGCCAAGACCGGAGTCCTCACCTTTGCCACCTCTTCCGCCGCCAGGTTGAGACTCTGAATCGATGGAAGAATGTTCTCGCCCCAATGCTTCATTCCGCTGACGATCCTGTCTTTGGGAACGTCGCCCGCCCACCCGCTGACTTTGCCGGCATCGGCGGGATTGGCGACGAACAGCACCCGCATCAGCGCCCGCCACTTCCTGCCGAATTCCTGCGCGTCCTCCGATTCGCTCGCCTTCATCAGTTGTCCGAGCTTGGTGGATACCTCAGTCAGAGTCGCGTCCGCGTTCGTCAAATGCGCGGGGTATTGCTTGCGCGGATTTGGCGGCATGCTCCCGATCTGCACGATCCGGCCGGCGTGATCCTGGTACCGCATGGCGTACAAGATCGCCATCAAGCCCAGGGCGGAGTGTCCGATCACATTGACCTCACTGACTCCGAAATGCCGGCGGATCGCTTCCAGATCCTCCACATCGTGATGGATACCCCTCTCTAGCCTGGAGCCGTCACTGACCTCGTCCGAGCGGCCGCGATTGCGCATGTCGTAAAACACCAGCGTGCGCTCGCCGCCCAGGTCCTGGAAGTCAGTGAACAGAAAGCTCGCGTTAGGAATCAGGACCGTCTGCGCGCCGCTTCCCACAGTCTGAAAGAACAGGCGCACTCCGTCTTCCGTAGTCACATACCCTTCGCTCGATGGCATGGAATGATGCTCCCTGAAAATGCAAAAGCCGCGGCAAGCGCGGCTCGTGGGTCACCCAAGTCTCGATAGTACAGGCCCGGCGGCTACGTGTCAAATGCCGGGCCCCGCCCTACTCCTTACAAGGCGGTGAGTCCGGGTCAAACGCCCGCCGGATCGCCAGGCTGACCTGCCGCATGCGCATCGCTGAAAGCGGGCGCGGCAAACGCTCCCCCAGAAGGGACTTCTTGATCGTGGTTATGAAGTGGCCCTTTAACCAGGATGCTCCAGGTAGTCCCGTCTCACCGGGCTCGAATCGCATGGTGGTTGGACCGTCCATACCTTGGCTGCCGAACGGAACGATCAGAACAGAATCGACTCGTTCGCTTATGTTACGGGAGTCAAGCGAAACTACCAGGACCCAATGGCGCACTTGCGGACTTCCCAGCATCGCGGTCCAGATCTCGCCGCGCCGAGGACGTGCGTTATGGCTGGTCAAAGTCCATCTCCTGAGATACAGCGCTCAGGGCGTCTTCGAGATCGCTCTCTTCCGCGGCGGCCTTAGAGGCCAAGCCTTTGAAATACGCGGCAGTCTGACGCTCCAAAGTAGCCCGGTTGTCCAGCCTGCGGGCCATCTCCACTGCCTTGTCCACTGCTTCTCCCACGCTTTCGGCCCTGCCCGCCTTTACAAGGCTGTGCAAGTATGCATAACTGCTCGCGCCGATCGTGGTCGATAGCTTCTTGCGTTGCATCATGTCTTCTATTTTAGGAGACAGATAATCCCCCGTGCAAGGGGGCATCATCACCCCTCACTACCCCTTTTCGTTTCGCCGCCACCTAGCTCCCCCATTCTCATTCACACCGCAGCGCCGCCAGCGGATCGAGCTTCGCCGCCCGCCGCGCCGGCACGTAGCTTGCCGCCAGCGCCACCCCTACCAGCACCGCGGCCGTCGTCCCGTACGTCCACAGGTCCGCCCCCGCCGCGCCGTGGATCGCGCTCCGCACCACCCGCGCCGCCCCCCAGGCTGCCGGAATCCCCACCGCCAGTCCCACCCCGCACAGCATCGCCGCCTCGCCCAGCACCAACCGCAGGATGTCGCCCGCCCGCGCTCCCGTGGCCAACCGGATCCCGAACTCCCGCGTGCGCGCCGCCACCGCGTACGAAAATACGCCGTAGATTCCCACCACTGCCAGGCACAGCGCCAGCCCCGCGAACGCTCCCAGCAGCACCGCCGAGAATCGCTCGTACGAGTGGACCAGGTAAACGTTATCCTCCATCGTCCTGGCGCCCTGAATCGGAATCTCGGGATCCAGGCCCGCCACGATCTTCCGCACCGCCGGCAGCAGACCCATCGGATTCGCCGCCGCGCGCACGATGAGGTAGCTGAAGTAGGGACGCGCCGGCGCCACGTACATGTCGCCTACGATGGCCAACTGTTGTCTCTGGTCTTCGTAGTGAATCTCCGGCGCCACGCCCACGATCTCGTAGTCTCCCATCGCCTTGATATGGTGGCCCACCGCGCTCTGCCCCGGAAACAGTGCCCGCGCAGCCCGCTCGCTCAGGATCGCCACCGGCGGCCCTTGACGATCGCGCTCCGTGAAGGCTCTTCCCGCTCGCATGGGAATTCGGAACAGCTCGAGGAACCCTGGATCCACCGACCGCCAGCCGATGTACTCCTGCACAGGCCGGGAATCGATCCCCTCCACCGTGGTGACCGTGCTTCGCTCGATAGCCGGCAAGCCCTCGGCCCTCGCCACCTCCTCGACGCCCGGCAGAGCGCGCACCTGCGCCTCCAGCCGGTCAAAAAACTGACGGCCCGCGATCGCTTTGTATTTCTCGTAAGGCAGGTTCACCCGCACCGTCAGGACATTCCGTGTTTCCACTCCCAAAGGAATTCCGGTCAGTCGCGCGAAACTTCGGATCATGAGCACCGCGCTCACCAGCAGTACCATCACCAGCGCCATCTGCCCGGCCAGCAGAGCGCTGCGGAACCGGATCGTCCGCGGGCGTGGCCGGTCCTGCGGCGCCCCGCCCTTGAGCACATCGCTGAGGTTGCCGCGCGCGGCCTTCAGCGCCGGGGCCAGCCCGAACAGCAGTCCCGCCGCGAAGGAGAGCGCCAAACCGAACACCAGCACCGGCGCGGTCACGTGCATGGCCTGCGCGTCGAGTTGCCGCATGTAGCTGGGCCAGCCGCCGAGGTCGGCTTCCGGCCGAAGCAGCGCCAAGAGGCGCATGCCCCACACCGCCAGCAGCGTCCCCCCGATGCCGCCCGCCACCGAGAGCAGCACGTTCTCCACCAGCACCTGCCGCATCAGCGACCCTCTGCCCGCGCCGATCGCCACCCGCACCGCGATTTCTCTTTGCCGCCCCACCATCCGTGCCATCGTCAGGTTCGCGAGATTGGCGCACGCGATCAGCAGCACCAGCCCCACGGCCGCATATAGGATCGCCAGTCCCTTCGCCAGCCCGCGATCGGTCTTGCTCTCGGCCAGCGGGACCGCATTCGCGTCCCAGATTCCCCATCCGCTCGGCTGCGCCTCCTCGATGCGCCGCATGATGGCTTTCACCTGGGCCGCGGCCTGCGCCGCCGTCACCCCCGGCTTCAGGTGAGCGATGGCTTCATGCCAATGCTGCCTGCGGTAGGTCAGGTCGCCCGAGCTCGCCATTGAGAGTGGCAGCCACAGCTCGGCGTGCCCCGAATCCCCTCGCACTCCCGCAGGAGCAACCCCTAGGATCGTCAGAACGTTCCCGTCGATTCGCAGAGTCTTTCCGATCACCGCCGGGTCCGCACCGAACCGCCCGCGCCAGAGATCGTCGCCGATAATGGCCACCGGGTGCGCACCCGGATCGCCGTCTTCTTCCGGAAGAAACGCTCGCCCCATCGCAGGCGTGATGCCCAGCATCCGAAAATAGCTGGCGGATGCCATCTCGCCGCGCAGTTGCGTGGCCGGACCTGGCGCGGTGAGGGTGAAGGATCGCAGCGCATACGCCGCCATCGAGTCGAACACCGCGTTAGCGCGTTTCAAGTCCTCGAACTTCGGGTAGGAGAACCCGATGTCCCGCGCGCCGCGGCTATCCCCATTGAGCGTTAGATACACTTTGACCAGACGGTCCGCATCGGGATACGGCAGCGGACGCAGCACCACGTTGTACAGCACCGCGAAGATGGCCGTATTCACTCCCAGCCCCAGCGCCAGCGTCAAGACCGCCACCGCCGTAAATCCCGGGCTCCGCCCGAACGCCCGCAGGCCGTAACGTATGTCCCGTGCCATCGCATCCATCCACCGCCACGACCATGCCTCCCGCGCCCGCTCCCGCAGCAACAGGTCGTTGCCGAACCGCCGTCTGGCCGCGTTCCCTGCACCCATCATCTCCAGGTGGAACTGCATCTCCTCTTCCAGCTCGCGGTTCAACCGGCCGCGGCGGAAAAGGCGCAGCAATCGTCGCCAAAAATCATTCACAGCGGAGGGCCTCCATGAGATCGATCTTCGTGGCGCAGGCAATCTTGCCTTTGTCCTGCCTGCGACGATTTGGTGGGGCGGGCCCCCTGGCCCGCAGCCGACCCCCTGGTCGGCCTTTTGGTTGCGGCTCTGCTGCTTTGTGGGGCAGGCAATCTTGCCTGCCGCCGCCTTTCAGGCGGCGCAGCACCGTTTCCGTCAGCCATTGGGCCGGTACGCGGCCGAGCCGCCGCCGGAACCCGAACAGCAGCCTGCGCCAAATCTCATTCATGTTTGACGGCCTCCAGCGGATCGATCCGCGTCGCCCTGCGGGCGGGAACGTAGCAAGCCAACAAAATCGCCAGCGCCAATGCGCCGGATGCCGAAGCAAATGCCACCGCATCGCCCGGCCGCACGCCGAAAAGCAGGCTCTCGAGAACGCGTGTCGACGCCCATGCGCCGGCCAGCCCGATCACCAAGCCCCAAGTCGTGAGTGCCATCCCCTGCCCCAGAATCATCGCCAGTATATCGCCGCGCTCCGCCCCCAGCGCCATGCGGATCCCGATCTCCTGCGTCCGCGTGGCCACCGAGTAGTTGATCGTGCCGTACACGCCAATCGAGGAGACCGCCAGCGCGAGCCCCGCAAATACCGCTACCAGCAGCATGTAGAAGCGCGGCACCGTGACCGAGGACGCCAGCATGTTGTCCACCGTGTCGAGCTGGAGGATCATCATGCGCCGGTTCCACGACCGCATCTCTTTCCGCACCGCGCCCGCCATACTTGCCGGAGGCACGGAGGTTCGCACCAGCACCTGCACGCCATTCCCCCAGTCGGCCTGCCGATTGGGAAAGTAGACCGCCGGCATCGGGTCTCCGGCTATACCGAAGCCTTTGACGTTGCCGGCCACCCCGATGACCGTACTCCACTGCTCGCCGCCCCAGCGGATGTGGCGGCCAATCGGATCCTGCTCCGGGAAGTCGCGCCGTGCCAGCGCTTCGTTGATCACCACCACCTGGGGCGCGTCTCGGCCATCCGCGGCCGTGAAGAATCGGCCCTCGCGCAAACTCATGCCGGCCGCGCGGAAGAACTCGGGTGTCGCCACCATGTATCCCGTGTCGTACTGTTTTCCTTCCCGCTTCGGCTGGCCTTCGATTTCGAGGCAACCGCCGCAATACGACCCGGCTGAATCCTGCGGGAACGCCGTGGCGGCGCCCGCGGCCTGTACCCCCGGCAGCGCGCGCAGGCGCTCCAACAGTTCGTCGACGCGCTGGCGAATCGACCACGGCAGCTCGATCCCCAGCACGCCCTCCGGCCGGAACCCCAGCGGCACGCTCACCCGCAAAACGAAACTGCGCATCAACAGGCCGGCGCCGATCAGCAGCATCACCGCCAGGGCGATCTGGACCGCTGCCAGCACGCTCCGCCCGCGGTTCCTGCCGGGCTCGCCACTACCGCTGGCGCCCGGGCCCTGTTTCAGCCAGTTGACCAGGCCGGGCCGCGAGATCCGCAGCGCCGGCGCCAGTCCGAACAGGATTCCCGTCACCATCGCCGCGGCCATGGTGTACAGCAGGACCCGCCCATCCACGGCTACTTCCTGGATGCGCGGCAAGTGAATCGGATCGAGCGCCACAAACACGCGCACCAGCCCGCGCGCCGCCGCCACGCCGACCGCGGCGCCGGCCAGCGCCAGCAACACGCTTTCCGTAAGCAGATATCGCGCGACGCGCCACCGGCCCGCGCCGAGCGTCAGCCGGAGCGCGAACTCGCGCCGCCGCGCGGCCGCGCGGACCACCAGCAAGTTGGCTACGTTGACGCACGCGATCAGCAGTACGCAGGCGACCGCCCCCATGAACACCGACAGCGCGCTTCTCGCCTCGCCGACGATCTGCTCCATCAGGGGAACCACGTTGGCGCCGGCTCCGTTGTTCTCCTTCGGATACGCCTGCCTCAGACGCGTGGCGATGGTCTGCATCTCGCTTTGCGCCCGGGCTGCCGTGACGCCGTCCTGCAACCTTGCGACCACGCGGAAGGAGCAATCCCCTCTGTTGTGGGACTCGTCGGGGGGGAGTGAGAGCCAGAACTCCGAGCCGGCGGGGAAGGCGAAGCCGCGCGGCATAATCCCCAGCACGGTGAAGACTTCGCGGTCGAACTGCACCTTCTTGCCCACCAGGCTGCGGTCGCCGCCCAGCTTCTGCCAGAAGCTGTAGGAGAGCACGGTCACCGGCGCCGCGCTCTTGCGCTCCTCCTCGGGCACAAAAGTCCGGCCCAGCATCGGCTGGACTCCGAGCGCCGGGAAAAAATCGCGGCTCACGCTCGCTCCCGGGATCATCACCGGCTCGTCACCCACATTCATCCGCACGCCGGCCCCAACGAACGCCGCCATCCGCTCAAACGACCGGCTCTGTTCCTTCCAATCGCGGAAGTTCTGGTAAGAGACCATCGTTCGGTCTTCGCCGCGCTGCTCCCGCGTCTCCCAGACCATCGTCAACCGGTCCGGCTGGGGAAACGGCAGCGGCCGCAGCAGAACGCCATTCACCACGCTAAACACCGCCGTGCCGGCGCCGATGCCCAAGGCCATCGTAAGCACCGCGACCGACGTGAATCCAGGGTTCTTGCGCAGCGCCCTTAGCGCGTACTTCAGATCGTCGGCCCAGGCCTCGAGCCCTGTCCAGCCCCACGCCTCCCGGCTGTCCTCCTGCAACAACGCCGCGTTGCCGAACTTCCTTTGAGCCGCCACGGGACCGGCCTCCCGCGCCTTCATCTCCATATGGAACCGCATCTCCTCTTCGAGATCGCGGTCGAACTGCCGCCGCCGGAACAGGAACAGCAGCCTGCGCCACACCTCACTGAACCATTGCATATAGGTCACGCTTTCACGCGGGCTGAATCACACGCGTAATCGCCTGCATTACTTTCTCGAACTCCGAGATTTCCACGCTCAACTGCTTCTTGCCCGAAGCCGTCAGCCGGTAATACCGCGCCCGCCGGTTGTTTTCCGACTGGCCCCATTCCGCGGTGACCCAGCCTTTGATCAGCATCCGCTGCAAAGCCGGGTAGAGCGATCCTTCCTCCACCTGCAGGATCTCCGACATCTGCTGGATATGCTGCGCGATTCCATAGCCGTGCATCGGCCCCAGCCGCGCCAGGCTTTTCAGAATCAGCATGTACAACGTTCCCGGCGGAATCTCCGTCCGGGTGGTAGCTTCGTCTCTTCCCATAGGATAACTACTGGAATTATGCGCCGGCCCGGTAATTCTGTCAAGAGGTTCCGATTATCGGAATTTGGCCGGGCCATGGTGGGGCGGACGCCCCCGTCCGCGCGCGACCCCCCGGTCGCGCTCTTACGCTGATTGTCACTACATTGCCGGCGCGCCTGAACCACCGGGTTCATCTCAGGAACCACAAGGTTCAAGCAGGGCCTGAACCAGTGTGCCGCGAATGGTGTCCGGCAAATCTCATCAGGAGCTTACAGGACGAGTGTATGCTTGGTCACTGAACTGCAAGCTCTTGACGGGAACCCATGATGACCTCCGCTGAGTACGTCGATTTCACGAACCTCGCACACGGCGTACGAATCGACGTCGAAACCAAGAACCGCCATTACCTGATCGAATGCCTCGGGGGAGGCGCCATCCTGATCTCCGGCCACCCCGAGTTTTGCCCCGCGCCGGTGACCGGGCACTTGCAGGGCTCATCCGATAGGACAGGCGTCCTGGAGCCGGGATTGATCGGGCGCGGAAAGTACCTTCGCTTCCTCCTGGATGACCAACGCCCGATCAGAACCTCGCGCGTGGTGAGTCTTCACTTCGGCCGGAGCGATGCGGCTGCATCTTCGATCTCGTCAACCGTCCACTAGCGACCGCCAAAGAGGAGGACGGCCGCACCTGCCCTCGCCTTCTCGTGCGATGGCACAGCACCAAGGCACCAGTGACTGTGGCCGTGCCGGTAGGGCCGTGCCGGTAGGGAACGTAGATGGAATCGCCGGGCGCGGCATCGAGCGCGGAGCGCACGTCCGCGGCGTATCTTCCCGCGCGACGCGCGGCGCGCATCGATCCGGTGGTGGCGCTGCGCCACGAATAATTGGCGCGTGAATAAGGCAACAAATCTCTTGACAACCCGCCCTTGAACCTACTAACCTGGACATCCGGCTGGAGAAATTCGATCCAATTGGTTCTTGCGAAGGATGGCTGTCTCGGTCATCCATCGCTAGTCGTCTATTCATGGAGGCTCTCTTTGAAGAAATTGTTCCTCTCGTTAACTCTTGGCGTTGGGTTGCTGGGATTTGCCTCGAACAGCGCCGCCGAGCCGGTTGAGTACGTGAAAGTCTGTGATCTGTTCGCCCCTGGTTATTATTACGTTCCCGGCTCCGACTGGTGTTTTAATCCGGTTCAAGGGGAGGCCCGTCAGATTGTCGAAGTCATAACAATTGCCGGCGTTCCAGCCGTAACCACAGCCCCAACCGCAATTTGGAGAACACGTTTTCCGTATCCGCAGGGGAAATGGGTGATGGATCCGCAGGACGCATGCCAACAGGGAAGGCTGGTCGCGATCGGAGCCTTCCATGCGGGCGACTTTACCGTGGATACATTTCAGAAGTTGCGATCCCCACCCTTCACCCTGCAGCTCAATTCCAGCGAGATGGTTACGCAAGTCATCATGAGCGGCGGCTTCTACGACCCCAGGCAGCCACCGGTTCGTAGCGGTGTGAGTTTCTCGCCTTCGGGCTGGTGCCTCCGGTCCATCGATCCCGCCGTCCTCGAAACCCAGCCGTCCGGCTCTCCGCTAAATCCACCCTACGGAGACGGCGGGCTTCCGATCGGCTGCATCGGTATGGGAAAGACTCTGAATATGCCCGCGGCATATGCGATCCCGGCAACCGCCGCCTATCCCAACATCGATACTTATTTTATCAATGGCAATAACAAAACCCCGATTGCCGGGCCATATGTCTACGGGAAGCAGCTCGTCGTGACCACAGACCTCGGAAAAGGAGACAATCTCGCCACCCTTTCCTACTGTGATCCCATCCTGGGCAGTGACGATAACCCCCTCCCCACTAGCTGCGTCGCGCCAACAGGCGGGTTTTACGATTCGACGACCCACACGTTTACCCCGTTCCTGCCAGGCCAACATTCTCTCGCCGGCACTCTCAATGTCTGGGCGTGCGTGGAGCCGGGCTCGGACCCCGACAGTCGTAACGACAGTAGGCGTCAAGGAGGACGGCCTTGAAGACATTGTTGAGCTCAGTGATTCTCGTGGTTGGCGTGCTCGGTATCGCCTCAAACGGGCATGCGCAGCCTACTTACTTGAAAGTATGCTCGCCGTACGGCGCCGGCTTTTATTACATTCCCGGGACGGACATCTGCATACACGCGCTCACTGGCGACACCCGCGAGGCATCGACGGCCGGAGTCTGGAGGTCGCAGTTGCCCTACCCGGAGGGCGAATGGGTCTCCGATCCGGTAGCCGAGTGCGGAAAAGGAGACCTCGTCAAAATCGGAACCTTCAAGAGCACCGATTTTACGCTCGACACGGCTGGCAGGAAAGAAACTCCTCCTTTCAGTTTGCCCCTGTACACCAGTCAGTTCATCTCGGAGGTTATGATGCAGGGTGGATTCTATGATCCGAGAACACCCGGCCGGGCTGGAGTCAACGGCGCCGGCTTCCCTCCCACCGATGGGCTGTGCCTCAGGGAACGCGACCCCGATGTATATTTTCCCGAACTGCTAACATCGACAACACCTCCTTTCGATTCGTTCATAGCTCTTTTTAGTCCGAATTTCGTCGCCAATCTTGCTGTTGGCTGCGTTTCGAATTCGAGAATTGTCAATATGCCGTCGGTGTATTCGATCGCCGCCACACTGGCCTATCCTCAGATTACCGATGCTTACGACACCGCCGACGCGAAAGCTATAGGGCCGGTCATTGTTGGAGATCAGCTCGTCGTCACCACCGATTATGGGCCAACCGGTCCCCTGGCTTTAACCTACTGTGATGCTAGCGCGGGGGGGACCTGCGGCGGTGGCGATTTGATTAGCTCCGTCACCGATCCTATTACCCAAGTGATCACCAATACGTATGCTCCTGTCGGCACGGGTGTGAAACCACTGGCGGGTACGGTTTCTGTATGGGCCTGTGTCCTAACCGCGAACTAGCGCAGCAGACGATATCTGTGTGGAGGCCATTTTGAAAAAATCGTTACTCTCACTCGCTTTTGGACTTGGGTTGTTCGGCTTTGCCTCGAATAGCTATGCCGATGTTCAGTACGTGAGTCTGTGCGACCAGGTGATTCCGGATCAGGTAGGCTTTTATTTCCTTCCCGGCTTTGAATTTCCTCCAGTTCCCCCTCCAGATCCCCTCCCAGCCGCCGCTTTCATCTGTGTGAATCCGGCTACGGACGAAGTCCGCCAGTCGATCGCGATCACTTCAACCAGTGCCGTGATCTGGAGGTCGTTTATGCCCTATCCGGAGGGGAAATGGGTTAGCGATCCGCAGCAGGCATGCGGCCAGGGAAGGTTGGTCGAGGTCGGAACATTCAAGAGCACCAATTTTTCCCTCAACGCATATCTGAAGCTGCAGACTCCTGCGGTCACGCTCCAGCTCAACTCCGCCGAGTTTATTACGAAAGTGATCATGAGCGGCGGCTTCGACGATCCGAGGGTCCCCGGCCGCGCAGGGACAAATGGCTCTGGTCTCTTCGATGGCGGTCCGGGGCTGTGCCTCCGGTCCATCGATCCCGCCGTCCTCGAGACCCAGCCGTCCGGCCCTCCGCTAAATCCACCCTACGGAGACGGCGGGCTTCCGATCGGCTGCATCGCAGATGGAAGAATTGTCAATATGCCCCTTGCGTATGCGATCTCCTCGACAGCCGCCTATCCCAGCATTGACAGCTATCTGATAGGCAATACCGCTGCCGGGCCCTATCTTTACGGAAAGCGGCTCGTCGTGTCTACCGATGTAGGGCCTGGGGGACCCGCCGAATTGACGTACTGCGATCCCACCTTGGGCACTTGTGGCGGCGGCGTTTATGATCCTTCGACCCAGACCTTTTCCCCGCTCGGCAAAGGCCAAAAGCCTTTAGCCGGCACGCTCTCGGTCTGGGCGTGCGTCGCAGGAGGCGCCGCTTCTGACGTGGGTAATGGGCGAGGTAATGTCCGGGGTACGGGTCAGTAGCCATCGCCTGAGCGTCCTGGGGAAATTAGCTATCGTTGAGGCGTCGCGGCGCCGTTCGCGAAGCGTTCGTCGCATGGTCGGTTTTCGACGTAAAGCAAGCGAATTCGCCAGCCTGATGGTCTCCCACCCACATGCACCAACTGATCAAGATTCGGCTGGAAGAAAAGAACTTAGTCTCATTCCGACATTGGCCACCCTCGGCTTGCGGGACCAGGCCCCTCGCCGACCGTGCAACTTTCATCTTTTCAGATAGATCGCGGCCACACGCCGAAAACCGCACCTTGGCCGCAAAATCACGGTCACAGCCTTAGGGAATATATTTTCACCCACTCTCTGCCTTTAAATTCAACAACTTAGTTAAAAATAGCCGCGCTTCGAACCGGGTTTCCCGATTTTTGTCTGCTCTACTTAAATTGGGAGGAGATTTATGCACCAACGCAACCCGAGCCCACAGTGGTCGCCCACCGGTGCCCACACCGAAAACAGCCGGGCCGCGATGCAAGTTGCATCGCCGAATTTCCGCAAGTCCTTTCCTTTCAGTCCCGACGTGCTTTTTGGCGATGCAGATCTGCATCGCCTCCCCCTTTTGAGGGTGGGAAAGGCGCTTCCGCCTGTCAACCCTGAAATCCGGAAGGATCCTTCCGGAAGAATTCGCGTAACTCCCATGGATTCAACGTTCACCTCCCGAGAAACCGACGGATTTTGCCGGAAATTTACGCCCGCGCTCCCCAAAAACTCTTGACATGTACCAGTAAACTAGTACACTATCTATCTAGATGATCACAACGGTCCAATCCGGCAAAAAGCCCTTCGCATTTCGGCTGGATCTCCATAGCGGCGTTCCAGTCTATCGCCAAATCATCGACCAGGTGATGGGCGGCATCGCGGCCGGGGCGCTCGCTGGTGGCGATCAACTCCCCACCGTCCGCCAAGTCGCGGTGGACCTTTCCATCAACCCCAATACCGTTGTCCGGGCCTACCGGGAGCTCGAAATCCGCGGCGTCCTGGAGACCCAGCAAGGAACCGGCACGTTTATCAGTTACAAAGAGGTGAAGCACGACGAGGTCGAACGCCGCCGACAACTCGACCAGTTAGTCAGTGAGTTCGTCTCCCGCGCGGGATCCGCCGGCTTCACCCTCGAGGATCTGCTGGAGCAATTACAGGATCGTCAAAACGATACTCAAAAGAATAGGAGATGACGCCATGAAACCCGATCAGATGCAGATGCGGTTCAGCAGTGTGGGAATTACGCTCTTAGTGGTTTCGCTCGCGGCCGGCCTCGCCCTGATGGCCGCCATCGGCAACACTGGGCCCTGGCCCCTGGTAGCCGGCGCGCTCGTTGGACTCTACTTCCTCTACGCGATTCGCGTCGCCGATCAGTGGGAAAAAGTGGCCGTCCTCAGGTTCGGGAAGTTCACCGGCCTGCGCGGCCCCGGACTCTTCCACGTCGTCCCCATCGTCGACCGCCTCAGCCGCTACGTCGATCAGCGCGTGCGCGTCTCCAACGTCTCGGCCGAATCCACCCTCACCCGCGACACCGTCCCTGTGAACGTCGACGCCATCGTCTTCTGGCTCGTGTGGAATCCCGAGAAGACCATCCTCGAGGTCCAGGACTTCACCCAGGCCATCACCCTCAGCGCCCAAACCGCGCTCCGCGAATCCATCGGCCGCCACGAGCTGCACCAGATGGTTGCCGAGCGCGAGCTCCTCGGCCACGAGTTGCAGCGCATCCTCGACGAGAAGACCAACCCCTGGGGCATCACCGTGCAATCGGTCGAAATCCGCGACGTGCAGATCCCGCCCGCCCTCCAGGACGCCATGTCGCGCCAGGCC
>Ga0116222_1001154_pt1 | contig 14914 bp, 8 predicted proteins | sample Sb_taG_12_FD_88963 | JGI IMG/M metagenome (GOLD analysis project Ga0116222, IMG submission 88963) | Peat soil microbial communities from Weissenstadt, Germany - Sb_50d_9_AC metaG | ecosystem: Environmental > Terrestrial > Soil > Wetlands > Peat | place: Germany: Weissenstadt | collected 2010-09-21
AGTCTTTTTATCTGGTTTTCAGGAAGCTTCCGCGGAACTCGTGAAGAAATATTGGGCCACGGATGAACACGGATGAAAACGAATGAACACGGATGAAAACAAGGCACTTATTCGTGTTAATCCGTGTGCATTCGTGGCCCAAACAGGTTTTTTCACAGCTTCTCACGGTCGCGGCTCCGATCAGAGCCGGGCTCGCAAAATACAGTGACATTGTTTTCTGTCTTGAGATTGTCGCCAGCACGCCAAAAGCCGGCTAAAAGCCGGCTGCAGGCTGAAAGCCTGCCCCACGTTCCGGGCGCGAAAATCCGTCCTACGGTGCGATGCCGGCTCCTTGCATCTGAATTCTGCAGGACACACGCGGGTCGTCGCTGACGATCTCGACCGTCGCCTGACCCTCTCCGATTCCGGACGGCTGATACTGCAACGTGATGTGGGCCTCCGTTCCCGGAGCAACCGTGAGAGGAAACGCCGGTAGCGCAGCGGCGCTAAAGTCGGAACTGCCGAAGACGTTGATAGCGGAGACGTGAAGATCCGACGAACCGGTGTTGAACATCTGCAGCAGAAGTGCCCGTCGATCGTTCTTCACGACCGGGCCGAAAAGGGCCGCTCTGCTCGGATTGGTCGCAAGGCGCGGCGCACCAGGCGCCACCCCTCTGCCCGACACTACCAGACGATAGGGAGAATGAGCGTCGTTACTGGCTATATCGAACTCGGCAGTGAGATCTCCCACACCGGTGGGCGTGAAGGCCATGAGGAAAGTCTGGGTGCCGCCGGGTGCGATGGTCGCGGGGAAGGCGCCCGGCTGGTCGAGGGCGAAATCGGCCGAGCCTGAGGATCTCGCGATTCCGGTCAGCGTGAGCGGCGCATCGCCGGAGTTATAGACGTAAAAAGGAATCCTGTTACTTGCACCCTGCGGCACAAAACCAAAGCCAGGACCCGATTCGACGCTCAGGGCCGGACCTTGGGGCCGGGTCACTTCGAAGCAACCCCGTCCATAAGTACCCACGCGGAGAACCGGCGGGTTTACGGTATTATCGATCGCCAGCGACATGCAGGAGACGTTCGGCAGTCCCGCACCGTAGATCTTCCACGTTGCCGTAGCCATGCCGCCGGTGACCGTGGCGTCAACCGAGCGCATCACACCCGCATCGCCAGCGACGATGATGGCCGACGGCTGCGCGCTCGAGTCGAATACCACCGAATGCACCGGAAGATCGGGAAGATTGCCCACCGGACCCTTCCCGTCAGTGCCACTCACATCGTCCCAGGACTGGCCTTTGTCCGATGACAGGAATACTCGTTGGGTCCGGTATGTCGCATCGATTCCGGACTGGCCGCTGCAGGTAATTGCGACGCGCGATGCGTTCTTCGGATCGATGGCGATACTGGTTACCGCGCCTGCACCCGGCTGTTGCTCCTGGCGCCAGCTCGCGCCGCCATCCGGCGAAAAATAAACGCTGCCGTAGGCAGTGCCGACCCATATTTGGCCGGCGTCCGCGGTGGTGGTGGCGAGGGCAGTGATCACTGTGTCCGTGTCCTTGTCCGTCCTGAATATGCTCTTTCCGAACGTCTCTCCCGCATCCGAACTCTTATACAGATACTGATTGAATGCGACATACACAATCCGCGCCGCCGGGTCCGTGCCGTTTTGTTCCAGCGCGATGGCGCGCGCGGGCGGGTCGTCGAACGATGGCAGACCGTTGCCAATCGGAACCGATCGGTACTGCGCGCCGCCGCTGGAGCGGAAAGTAACACCCGCATCGACAGACTTAATGAACGAGCTGTCGTCGAACCCGTAGACAATGCGGGAATCGGAAGGGTCGACCGCGACCGAGTAGCCATCGCCATCGATTCCCAGGCGCCAGACGGTAGTGCCGGCATCCGCCGGACCATGCACACTGGTTCCGGTGTCCTGGCAACCCCCGTAAGTATAGACATTTCCGGCCCCGCGACCAATTCCGATGCCCAGAAACAGATTGGAAGCAATGGCTCCGTTGATGGCTGTCCAGGTGACGCCTCCGTCGGTGCTCTTCGAGATGCCGCCGTCGGTTCCCACGTAAACAGGAGTCGGCGCCGCGGTCCGATGCCCGGCGGGACTGAAGGCCAACGCGTGATTGTCCCAATGCACCTGTTCCCAGGTACAGGCCGTGGGGTCAAACGTCGCGCCTCCGTCGGCGGATCTCCAGAGCTGCTGAAATCCCGCATAGACCAGCGCGTCATTCTGCGGATCGATGCCCAGAGTCAGGTCGTAATCGGTTTGATTGAAGCCATCATCGGCCGCCGGAGGGATGGTGGAAAGCGGGTTGGCATCCCAATTCGCCCCGCCGTCCCTGGACTGAAACAGGCCGCGATAGACGGCGTCGCCACCCGGCGGCGTATATTGCAGACTGACCAGAAGCCTGGACGGATCGGATTCCGATTGCGCGATCTCCAGATTTCCGAAAGGTTGCGAGGTGGGGGCGCCGGGGTTATCGAACAGGTTGCGGAAGCTGACTCCCGCATCCACCGACTTCAGCACCCCAACACCCTGAACGCCCGCGTAAAACGCGTTTGCCGGATTGGCCGAATCGGGTAACAGGCAGGTGATGAATCCGGGCACTACGGGATTACGATCGTCGAATGTCGGCCCGTTCGCACCGAAATTCTGCCCGCCGTCCACGGACCGGTAAAGACCGCGATCGGTGGCAACCAGCAACAAATCCGGCGCCGGCACGACGATTCGATTAATCAGCATCCCGGCGAATATCGTGTCCAACACTCCGCCGTCGACAACACTCCAGGTGACACCGCCATCGCTCGAGCGGAAGATGCCGACGCCTTTGGTGAACGCAAGGCCTCCGTCGAATGGGTTTCCGCTGCCGGCATAGACGATCTGCGGGTTGGCGTCGTCGACGGCGACCGCGCCCACGGACAGCGACGGCATCGGATCCATGGTCGGGAGCCAGGTCGCGCCTGCATCACTGGTTTTCCAGATTCCCCCGTCGTTGGTCGCGATGTAGAGGATCTGATCGGTGGCACCGCTCGGGTCAAGCGCGATGTCGGTAACTTCGCCGGAATCGGGACCCTTGCCTTGAAAGGCCCGGTCAGGGGTGGGCGCGTCAGGGGGATTGCTCCACATCACCTGCGATTCGATATTGAGCGGCCCGGGTCCGATGGAAGTCCACTTCACGCTGGGGTCGACATCCAGCTCATTGTAGTCGAGAAGCCCCTGTCTCCAGAGATCGGAGCGGGGTTGTCCAGCGGAATCGCTGCGATCGCGGAGAAAGGCTCCGTGACGTTTCTTGTGTCCGAATTCATCATGGACCGGCATGCAGATACGGTAGCACGGCGATGATCCTACGCCGGCGTATTTTTCAGGGCAGAAGAAGCGTCGAACGAGCGGGGGACGATCCTTTCGGAGCGTCTCTGGCGGCAGAAACTTTGGTGCTCGAAGCGGGGGCCGATTGCCAGTCGGCCAGCAGGCTGCCAGCCTGCCCCACAAGCCGTGCGAGAATCCATACATGTGGAGGGCAGCATTGGCCGCGCTGGGGATCGCCGCCGGTCTCGTGACGCAGGCCAGCAGCCAGTACGTGGATCCGGCACGGTGCGAACCATGTCACACGGACATGGCGAAGAGTTTCCGGAGGACCGGCATGGGGCGGTCGTTCTACCGGCTGCTGCCCGCCAACGCCATAGAGGATTTCACTCCGGGGAAGACGTTCTATCACGAGGCTTCCGACTGTTACTTCGCGATGATCGAGCGGGGCGGCAGGTATTATCAGCGCCGCTGGCAGAAGGGGTTCGACGGCAGGGAGATTAACGTCGACGAGAAGCAGGTGGACTTCGTCATGGGCTCGGGCAATCACGTGCGAGCCTATCTTCACCTGACTAACCGGAATACGCTGCAGCAACTGCCGCTCGGGTGGTATGCGGAGAAAGGCGGTTACTGGGCGATGTCGCCGGGATTCGACCGGCCGGATTTTCCGGGGTCGACGCGCGTGGTGACCTACGAGTGCATGTTCTGCCACAACGCCTACCCGAAGATTCCGCGGGGCCACGAAGAAACCGGCGCCGGCGCGGAGTTCCTGCCGCCCATACCCGAGGGGATCGATTGCCAGAGATGCCACGGGCCGGGCGAGCGGCACATCGAGACGGTCGCCAGGGCAGGGAAGCCCGAGGAGATTCGCGCGGCCATCGTGAATCCGAAGCGTTTGAGCCCCGACCGGGAACTTGAGGTCTGTATGCAGTGCCATCTCGAGACCACCACCGACGCTCTGCCGCATGCGATCCGGCGGCTGGACCGCGGACCTTTTTCCTACCTTGCGGGACAGCCGCTGGGAGATTTCCGGCTGACCTTCGACCGTGCGGGAGGAATGGGCGACCGGTTCGAGATTGCGTACGGGGCCTACCGGATGCGCCAATCGCGGTGTTTCCTGGAGAGCCAAGGGAAGCTCAGATGCACCACCTGCCACGATCCGCACAACATCCCGCGCGGAGAAGCGGCCACGGTTCGCTACAACGCCATTTGCCGCGATTGCCATCGGGCGGCATTCGAACGGATGGCAGCGCCCCTGGCAGGGCACACGGGCGGCGCGAATTGTGTGAGCTGCCACATGCCGAAGCGGAGGACCGACGATGCGGTTCATGTAGTGATGACGGACCACCTCATCCGGCGCCGTCAGCCGGCGGAGGACCTGCTGGCGGATAAGCCGGAGGTGCGCGAATCGATGGTGGCGGCATATCGCGGCGAAGTGGTTCCGTACTATCCGGCGAAACCCGGGCCGACGGAAGAGGAGGCGTCGCTTTACCTGGCGCTGGCGCAGGTCCTGGAGTGGAGCAATCTGAAGAACGGATTGCCGCTTCTCGAGAGCCTGATGGAAAAGTATCGTCCGCAGCGCGCCGAGTATTATGCGGACCTGGCGGAGGGGTTAAGCGCTGCGGGCCAACTCGCCAAGGCCATGCCCTACTTTGAAGAAGCCGCGCGGCACGCGCCGGGCTCGGCCATCATCCTGCGAAAGCTGGGCAGCGCGCAGATGGAATCGGGGCAACTGGCGAAAGCGGAGGCGACCTTGCGGCGCGCGATCGCGCTGGCGGCGGAGGATGCCGGGGCATGGGGAATGCTGGGGCAGGTCTTGTGGCGGGAAAACCGGAGCGCGGCGGCGAAGGCGGCGTTGGGGAAGGGAATCGCGCTCGATCCGGAATTGCCGCAGTGGCACGACTCCCTGGGGATGCTGCTGCTGGCAGACGGCGACGGTGCGGCGGCGGAGAAAGAGTTCCGCGAGGCGGTGCGGATTCAGCCGGGCAACGCGAAGATGCAGGCGAACCTGGCGAGCGTGCTGGCAACGCGGAACGAGATTGCCGAGGCGCGTTATCACTTCGGGCAGAGTCTCTGGTTGAAGCCGGATTTCGCCGAGGCACGGCTGAATTATGTGCGGCTGCTGGCCTCGATCAATGAAACCGGCGATGCCGAAAAGCAGGTGCAGGCGGCGGTGGAGGCGGATGCGGGCATGGCGGGCGCGCACCAGTTGTGGGGCGCCCTGCTGGCAACCAGGGGCGACCTGGACGGTGCGAAGCGGGAATTGGAGACGGCCGTGCGGCTGCAGCCCGATTTGTGGCGCGCGCAGTTCGAGTTGGGAGTGGTTCTGGGGCGGGCGCACGACTACGCCGGCGCCGAGGAGCATCTGAGAATTGCGGCGCAGGGGAAGGATCCGGAGGCGAAGGCGTCGGCGCAGCAGTTGCTGCAAAGGCTGGGGCGGTGATGGGGCAATAGAAAAACAGAACTCACCGCGGAGTCGCGGAGGAACGGAGACAAGCGCGGAGAAAACAAAGAGAGAGTCAAGACCTGAGAGCGCCGAGGCAGCGGAGAGCGCTGAGAAAACCACTGTGGTGCGGAGAATTCTGCCGATTTCGGAAAGCCGGCTGCGGGTACGCTCGCCCGGTCAGGATGCCGGCAGCCACCACGACGGCCGCGATCGCCAGATGCACCCTCCCGCCGCCGGATGCTCCGCACATGGTTCAGATTGTCGCACAGGCGCCGGTGAGCGGCTGAGTCGCGGAAAGGCGTCTGCAGAGGCGCGACCGTAACTCGCCCTTGGCGAGCGACTCGCCCTTGGCGAGCGAGGGAGCGGTCATAGACGTTGCAGGCGGTGGATTAACCTGAATATATGGGACGTATCGCCTGGATTTGTGCGTTCGTCGCCGCGCCTGCCTGCTGGGCCCAAACGGCTGTCGCCATCGTGGCGCATCCGGAAACGCCTGGCCTGGCCATCCCCGGCGACTTCATCGGGCTCAGCTTCGAATCCGGTTCGCTCACGTCCGCCACCGGATTTCTCGCCGAGAACGCCGTGTTCCAACGCATGGTGGCGCAGATTGGACCCGGGCTGGTCCGTTTTGGCGGGAATTCGGTGGACAAACTCACGGGCTGGATGCGCGGGCAGCGCACGCCGTCCACTTCGTCGAGCATCATTACCTCGAGCGATGTCGACCGCGCCTTCGCCTTTGCGCGCGCGGTGGGATGGCGAGTGCTCTTCTCGGTGAACCTCGGCGGTGGAGATCCCGCCACTGACGCCGACGAAGCCGCCTATGTATACCAGACCGCCGGCGACGTCCTCTCCGGCCTGGAAATCGGCAACGAACCGGACCTCTATCACAGCAACGGCCTGCGGCCGTCCACCTATACGGTCAGCGACTACATCGCGGAGTGGACCACTTACGCCAACGCAATCCAGGCGCGGACTCCGGCCGCGGTGCTGACCGGATCGGCAGCGGCAGGCTCGATCACCACCTGGACCAGCACCTTCGCGCAGCAGCTCGGATCGCGGATCGCGCTGCTCACGCAGCATCTCTACCCGCTGGCGCCCTCTTCGGTGAATCCGAACGCCTCCAACGTGGCGTCGATTCCGCATATCCTGGGGAGCGCCGCGCGCAACACCGAAGACACCGACGGCTCCGAGCTGCAGCAGATCGCGCAAAGCCAGAAGCTCCCATGGCGCATGTCCGAGACCAACTCCTGTTACAACGGCGGCGAGAAGGGGGTGAGCGATGTCTTCGCCTCCGCACTGTGGGGCGGCGACTATATGTTCACGCTGGCCGGCCGCGCTTCCGCGGGGGTGAACTTCCACGGAGGGGGATCGGGCAACTACACCCCCATCGCCGTGTCCGGCTCGCAGGTGACCGCGCGGCCGCTGTACTATACACTGCTGATGTTTCGCGCCGCTGCGCGCGGCCGCACGGTGCCGCTCGACGTGTCGGCGAACGGCGTGAACCTGACGGCGTACGGCGCACTGGATACCGACGGTACGCTGCGGCTGATGGTGATCGACAAGGACACGGCGCAGGACGCTGCTGTCACGATTACACCCGGCAGCGCCTACAGTGCGGCGTTGGGCATGCGCCTGGCCGCACCGGCGGCCGATTCGACCACCGGCATTACACTGGGCGGGGCATCGGTCGGGGCAGATGGCAGTTGGCTGCCGGCACAGCTTGAAACCACTCCTTTGACCCACGGCACATACAGCACCACGGTTCGCGCGGCGAGTGCGCTGCTGGTCAATTTCGTCAACGGCAGCCTGGTGGTGGCGAATTCGGCCGGCGGTCAGCCGGAAATCGCGCGGAACAGCCTGGCCTCGGTGTATGGACAGGCGCTCGGTATGGTGGTGAGCGGCCTGGCGCCGGTTCCGGTGCAGGGGCTGGCCGGCGTCACCGCGACCCTCACGGATGCCGGCGGAACGACGCAGCCCTTGGCGCTCAGCTACGCCGGCCCGTCACAGGTGAACTTTCTGGTCCCCGGCGAGGTGGCAGCCGGCACGGCGACGGTGAATATCGGGGCGGTGAGCGGCGCGGTGACGGTGAGTGCCGCGGCGCCCGGACTATTCTCCTTGGGCGCGACCAACACCGCGGCGGCGTTGGCGGTCCTGGTGCAAAACGGGCAGACCGCGCAAACCGCGGTGCCTGTTTTCGATTGCAGCAGCGGAACGTGCAGCCCTGTCCCCATCGCCATCGACGATCAATCCACCGTGTACGTCAGCCTGTACGGCACGGGGATTCGCGGTGCTGCGTCATCCACCACGTGCACGGTGGGCGGGGTGACCGTCCCGGTGATTTTTGCCGGGTCGCAAAGCACGTATCCGGGGCTCGACCAGGTGAACATCTCGATCCCGCCGGCGTTGCGCGGCCGCGGCGCGGTCGACGTGGTGGTGACCAGCGGCGGAAAAACGTCCAACGCAGTGAGGCTGGCGTTCGGCGGCTGAGCACCAGATGGGCGGCTGGGGGAAAAGGGAAACGCGCGGGCAGCTTTCGCCGCTCGCGCGTTCGCGGACTTGCCGAGCCGTCGGGCAGAGGTGAGATCAATAACCGGAGTAGACGCTCGGATAGCAGGGAGCCGGCTGCCAGTAACCGTATCCGTCATAATAGCCGCAGCCGTAACCCGTAGAGTAGCCGTAGCCGAACGGGATGCCGATCCCGACGCCAAAGTAGGGACGAGCCCAGAAGCGTCCACCGTAGTAATACCCTTGACCTGCGTAGAAGCGGCCGGGGTAGTAACCGCCTGCCCCACGGTAGTTGCCGCCGCCGTAGTAACTGCGGCCGGCGTAAGGTGCGGCATAACTGCGCGCACCGCCGGAGTAACTGCGCGCACCGCCGGAGTAACTGCGGCCCGCATAGGCCGGGGCAGAGTAACTGCGCGCGCCGCCCGAATAACTGCGGCCGGAATAGGACGGGGCAGAATAGCTGCGTCCACTGCCGCCTGAGAACGAACGGCCGGAAAAACTGTGTCCAGAGGCGCCGCCGTGTCCCCCGCCGCCGCGCTGGGCCAATGCGGTGGTAGGGCCGAGCAACATCAGGACCGCGCCAAGAGCAAGCACCGGCATCGCGGATTTCATCGATACTGTCTGCACTGTCCGATTCATAAGAACCTCCAATACTTCCAGATCTGTTATGGGCAAGTTATGAGCCAATCCCAAGTATCTGAAGATAAGGAACTTATATCGTAGCGAAAGGGAAGCCTCCGGCCCAAATCCACCGCTTGCGGTGCATCTCAGCCATGCCGCCCGCAACGGCACGGCAGACAACAGACAGGCCAGGAGGCCTGTCCCCTAGCGGTGCGCGATCACTTTGGCCGAGCGCTGAACCCGCTCCAAGGCTGCGCGCGTAATCCCTATGTAGGGGTGGCCGGCGGGCAGGACCTTTTCGCGGACGGCGAGCGCCTGGCGATAGAATGCGGCCGCTTCCTGGAATTTGCCCTCCGCCTGGAACACCGCCGCCAGGTTGTGCAGGGCCGTGCCGTAGTGCGCATCGGCGGCGGGGCCGATGGCTACCGCGCGCATGGCGAATTCGCGCGCCTCGGCATACCGTGCCTGCGAGACGGCCGCTTCCGTGAGCACGTTCAGAACCGGCACTAGGCTCACGTCGCGCGCGCCGAAATGCCGCTCCAGGGTCTCGAGCGACTGCTGGGCGTAGTGTCCCGCGTAGTTGGGGTAGCCTCCCTCCTGCATGGCCAGCGCCAGGTTGCGAAGCATGATGGCGGTTACCGGATGATCTTCGCCCAGCGCAGCGGTTGCTTGGCGCAGAGCTTCGCGCGCCAATGCGATCTCGCTCTCGTTGCCGCCGGAAGCGGTTGTTTTCGTCTTGTCCCGAGGGGCGCCATGGGCCGACAGGACGCTCACTAGTAGAATCCCTGCAGTTACCCAGTTCATGCGACCAGCGTAAGGGGTGGGCGAAAGTTCGCTCCAGTAGAATCGCGCGAGCGTGGAAAGTGGCTGCTGAGCGTAGTTCGCCATCGAAGGCCGGGCGGTGCGCTCAAACCCGGCGCTCCACGTTCGGGCGGCAAAATCCACGGTCATCCGGGAAACTTGCCGCGGAGGCCCAGGGAGTGACATAAAGAGATGACGTGGCATAAGAGATTAAGATAAGCACGGTAAGGGAGGGGGGTACATGCAAGAATCGATGCCCGGCTACCTGCTGATTGCCGAGCTGCTCGGGTTCGGCACCGGTACCGTGCTGTCCGTGCTGCTGGTGCTGTTGATCCGCAGGACGGCATACCGCAGCCCGGGCACCCCTCTGCTGGCCTTCTGCGCGTTGCTCTGGAATGTCTTCGGGTTAATCGCGAACTTGCTGGTTTTCGCCGGCTTCTCGATGCGTGCTCTCTCGGTCGTGCTGGTGCAGGCGGTGGAACTAACCGGCGGAGCGATGTTTCCGATCAGCTTTCTGCAGCTTTGGTCGCATCCGGCCGCGGGAGGCTGGCACACCCGCGTGGGCCGGTGGCTGGTGGCGGCGGCGACGTTCAACGCTGCCTGGATCGCGGCCTTGTTGTTCGCCTGCCCGTTCCTGCGGAGCCCGCTGGTGATGCGCTTCAGCCACCATGCCGTGGCCTGGAACGCTTCCTTCCTGATGACGTTGGGGGCGTTTCTGTTGCTCAGGGGGCGCCTCGGAGCCACCTCCGACCGCGTCTACCTGGCGCTGACGCTGGTGGGCGCATGGGGATCGACGATCTCCATCCTGCTGCTCGAGAATGCGCGGGTCTCACCGGAGCTGGAAAGCGTGTTGGCGATCGCCCGCGAACAGTCTCCGTTTCTGGCGGTGCTGGGCGCCATGTTTTTCTTCGCCAACTTCCGCTCTTCCGATCTGCTGATCAAGCACAGCCTGCGCGTGGTGGCGGCGGTTTCGATCGGCGTGTGGACGTGGTTCTTCCTGTCCGGGACGTTGCCCGGATTGGCGCTGCGGCTGGGAGCGTTTCCCGAAGTTTCGCGGGCCGCGCTGGCGGGCGGCCTCATCGCATCGCTGTTGCTGGTGTTCTACGTTCTGGCCCGGCTGATCGGGGATCTGGTGGACGCCTGGATTCTGCGGCAGCCCGATTTTCGCTCTACGCTGCGGCGTCTCTGGGAGCGGATGGCGCGGATTGACGCCGGCGCCGAACTGTTCACGTCCGCCGAGAGCATCGTCTGTGAAGCGCTGGATATCAGCGCGGCACGCGTGCTGCGGCCGGGCGAGATACCGGGCATTGAAGCGCACGCCATGGCCAACGCCGGCCGCTCCTGGGAGCTGTGCTGCAACGATCCCGGACGGCGGATCCTGCCCGGCCTGGATGTGGATTTGCTCGTGCCCATACGGGTGCACGGCGAGGTGACGCACGTAATGGCCGTGGCGCCCGGCCGCTTCCATCGCAACCTGTTGAACAGCGAGATCGAGTTCCTGGAAACTGCCGCGGGGCAGATTGGGAGCCGCCTGGAGGCGCTGGCGCACGAAATCGAGAAGATGGAGCGGCAGAGCAGGGAAGCCACGCTGCGCGAACTGGCGGCGCAGGCCGAGTTGAAGGCGCTGCGGGCGCAGATCAACCCGCATTTCCTGTTCAATTCCCTGAACACCATTGCGGACCTGATTGTGACCGATCCGGACAAAGCGGAGGCCATGACGGTGCTGCTGGCGAAGGTTTTCCGCCACGTTCTGATGCACAGCGACCAGCAGTTTTCGCGCGTGGCGGAAGAGATGGAGTTCCTGCGGACCTACCTGGGCATCGAGCAGGTGCGCTTCGGCCCGCGGCTGCGGGTCAGCATGGATATGGATCCGACGGTCTCGCAGGCGCCGATTCCGTCGCTCATCCTGCAGCCCATCGTGGAGAATGCGATCAAGCACGGCCTCGCGCCCAAGGTCGGCCAGGGACACATCAGCATTACGGCGGCGCTCCACGGCGAATTTGTCCGGCTGGCGGTGGAGGACGACGGTGTGGGGGTGAAGGCCGCTACTCCGGCGGATGTCCCGGCGGCTCCCCCGGCGGGCAACGGCCTCGGATTGAGGATCATCGCCGACCGGCTGCGAACGCTCTACAGCGGCCGGGCCAGCCTGGACGTGCAACTGGCGGAGTCGCTGGGAGGCCGCGTGACCATTCTCATTCCGCGGCACGACTCCGTTGCACGGAGCGAGGCCGTCGTGTGAACCACTCCGCTGCACCCAGCGAGATGACCGGCCTGATTGTGGACGATGAGGCCGCCGCGCGGTCGCGGCTGACGCGCATGCTGTCGAAGCACCCGGAAGTCAGCGTGGTGGGCGAGGCGTCCGACGGTCTGCAGGCGCTCGAGAGCATCGAGAAGCTGCGCCCCGATCTGGTGTTTCTGGATATTCAGATGCCGGGGCTGGATGGATTCCAGGTAATCCGCTCGATTCCGCCCGAGATGCCGCACCCGCTGATCGTTTTTGTCACCGGCTTCGACCGGCATGCGCTGGAGGCGTTTGAGGCGAACGCCCTGGCGTACCTTCTCAAGCCGGTCGAAAAGGAGCAACTGGCCATGGTGCTGGAGCGCGCGGCCAAGCTCTGCGCGTTCGAGCGGCTGCGCAGTGAAGAGGAGCGCCTGGTGGCCGAGGTGGCACGCACGCGCGCACCGGCGCTGGAGCAGATTGTGGGGTGCAAGCGCGACCGCTTCGTTTTGCTGAATCCGGATGAGATCCTGTACTTCAGCGCGGAAGGCGGCCTGGTCCGGGCGAAGACGGCTGGCGAATCCTACGTCGTCAACTATCAGCTCGCGGAGTTGGAGTCTGCGCTGGTGCAAGGGTTCTTCCGCGCGCGCCGTTCCACTCTGGTGAATCTGCGGCGGGTGAAAGAAATCCGTCCGTTCTTCAAGAGCAGTTTCGTGCTGGCGATGCCCGATGCGGCCGAGATCACCGTGAGCGCCAGGCAGGCGAAGCTGTTGCGGCTGCGGATTCCGGGCCTGTGAGCTACTATTATTGTGTTACAAAATATTACAGCGCTCCCAAGTCTTCGCAGCCAGCGACGATCTGGTGGGGCGGACCCCTGGGCGGACCCCCCGGTCCGCGGCCGACCCCCTGGTCGGCCTTTGGTTTTGGCTCTGCTGCTCTGGGCTGCAGGCAAGATTGCTGCCCCACAAGTATTGGCAGCAGCATTTTCATAACGCAGCCCCACGCAATGCCACCGCGATCTCCGCGGCCAGGCGCGCGTTCGATTTCGCCAGCGCCATGTTGGTCCGCAGGCTGCGCCCGTGGGTGGTCTCCACCAGGCGCGCCAGGATGTACGGGGTCACGGCCTTGCCGGCCACTCCCTTGCGCTCCGCTTCCTCGACGGCCGCCGCGATGAGGTCCGCTATTTCGGTCGGCGGAATTTCGTCGGCAGCTTCCACGGGATTCGCGATCACCGCGCCGCCGCGCAGTCCCAGGTCCCATTTCACGCGCAGCAGGTCCGCGATCTCCGCGGCGCTCTCCAGGCGAATGGGCACGGGCAGGCCGCTCGAGCGGCTCCAGAACGCGGGGAATTCGCCGGTGCGGTATCCGATCACCGGTACGCCGCGCGTCTCCAGGTATTCCAGCGTCTTGGGAAGGTCCAGAAGCGCTTTGGCGCCGGCACAGACCACCGCCACGGGGGTGGAGGCCAGTTCCTCCAGGTCGGCGGAGATGTCGAAGCTGGCCTCCGCGCCGCGGTGCACGCCGCCGATACCACCGGTCGCGAAAACGCGGATGCCCGCCAGGTGCGCGCAGATCATGGTGGCGGCGACCGTGGTGGAGCCGTGCTCGCGCGACGCGATCGCATAGGCCAGATCGTTGCGGCTCAGCTTCAGGACGTCCTTGGCCGATCCCAGCCACTCCAGTTCTTCGCTCGTCACGCCGGCGCGGATGATGCCGCCGATCACCGCGAAGGTGGCGGGCGTGGCGCCGCCGCGCCGGACCCCCTCCTCGAGCGATCGCGCGGTGGCGACGTTTTCCGGATAGGGCATGCCGTGCGTGACGATGGTGGTTTCGAGTGCCACCACGGGCGCATGGTCCGCCAGCGCGGATTGCACTTCGGGTGCGATGCGGAGTTTGTCGTGCACCACCACAGTGGTCATTTCGATTTGCGCGCCAGCTCGTCCAGCAGCAACTTCACGGGGCGCGTGGCCGCCAGCTTGACCTCCGCGTTCGGCCGTGCCATGCGGGTCAGCTCCTGGTCCTGCGCGGCGATCCAGTCCGCGGGGGCGGGCTTCACCGCCGCCAGGTAATCCAGTATGCGAAGCCCCATGGAACCGAGTGCCGCGAGATCCTTCGACAGCGGTTTCAGCTCGCCCAGAAGGACGTCGCTCTCCGCCATCGGCTGGAAGCGCTCGTCGTTGGCCGCCCACCGGCTGAAGCTCTCGCCGAGGAGCTTCCGCTCGGCCGCCGCGCCGGTGGGGTTGGCGATGGCTTTTCCCGCGGCCATCTCCAGCGCGCGGACGCTCTCGCTCTCCGGCCGCACCGCGTCCACAAAGCGATTGAGCGGGACGAGGCTGGTGTATTTCGGAGTGCGGGCGCGCGAGCGGGGGCCGAGCCCCAGGGCCTCGGAAGCGTCCGCCAGGATGCGCAGCGGCTCCACGGGCTGGCTGCCGGCCATGCGGTCGAGCATCGGCCCGTAACCGGCGCGGTGTTGCACGCCGGTCCATTCCAGCATGCGGCTCACCGCCTCCATGCGCGAGTACATCGAGTTGACGCCAGTCACGTCCTTGGGCGACCACAAGCGTTCCGCAATCACGGCCATGCGCGGCCAGATGCGCGAATCCACGGTTTCGGCGTTCACGAATTCGGCCCACATGCACGCCTCGCCGCCCAGGATGTTGGCCGCCTGCTCAGGTGTGAGCGAGGCCGCGGGGCCGCCCAGCGGGTCGTTGGCATAGTGCAGCGATGCGGGGCTGAGATGGTCGAGATAATAGCCCGACGACAGGATGCCGCGGTGGCCTTTGCTGGCGGCATCGGCCAGAGACTTCGCTCCGCGCCAGGATTGAATCACGGTCTCGGTGGGAAGGTCGGGGTGCAGAATCTCATCCCAGCCAACCATGATTTTGCCGTCATTCTGGAGCACCTTCGAAATGCGCCGGTTAAAATAGACCTGGAGGTCATGCGCGCCTTCCAGGTGATGCTCCTTGGCGAACGCTTTGATCTTGTCGGACGAATTCCACTGGCGCCCGTTGACCTCGTCGCCGCCGAT
>Ga0116222_1001158_pt1 | contig 14877 bp, 17 predicted proteins | sample Sb_taG_12_FD_88963 | JGI IMG/M metagenome (GOLD analysis project Ga0116222, IMG submission 88963) | Peat soil microbial communities from Weissenstadt, Germany - Sb_50d_9_AC metaG | ecosystem: Environmental > Terrestrial > Soil > Wetlands > Peat | place: Germany: Weissenstadt | collected 2010-09-21
AGCCTGCCGGTTAATCGTGCATGAAACGATAGTGGAGAGGGTCGTCTAGAGCACCGAACTTGCGGGCCTCCATTGGCCCGTGGTGCGCACACCCAATGATTGCGATACCTGGAGAGGAGAATTGCCATGTTTGTTGCCTACATCAGTTTGGATGAAGTCAATCAGGATCTCGCCACTCGAACGGCGGAGAAATACGGGGTGACGTTGGCTACCTTCGCGTCCCGTGCCGAGATGGCCTCCTGGCCGTGCGATGCTGTCGTCTACGACCTGGATTGCCTCCCCGCCGATGACCGCAGGCACATTTTAGACGAACTGACCGGTGATCCCGTGAAGCGCGTGGCCGCCGTGCACAGCTACAACCTGCAGCCCATTCAGAAGAGGGGCCTTCGTCGCAACAGCGTTATTGTCCGCCGCCGTTTGCACGCTGGTTGGCTCAGTCGCCTGATTTGCAGGCGGGCGAGTAAGATAAGTGTCAACAACTGTGCTGGTGCTAGCGCAGCTTGAGATGCCGCGACGGCTCACAGTTGCGTTGATCTTCGGTGGAAAGACATCTGGGGGAAAGGAACATGGACACAGGTATTCAAGCCGCTCCCGTCTCGAAGAAAATGCTTTGGGCCGGTTGGATTGTTAGCGCTCTGCCGGTATTGATGCTGATCGCAAGCGGCGTCGGGAAGTTGATGAAGCCGCCCGTAGTCTTGGAGGGATTCGCTCATCTTGGGTATCCCGAGCACCTTATCCTGGGCCTCGGTATCGTCGAACTCGGCTGTACTCTTCTCTACGTGCTTCCGCAAACCGCTGTCCTTGGCGCGATCTTGCTTACAGGCTATTTTGGCGGCGCGACCGCCACGCACCTGCGCATCGGTGAATGGGCGTTCATTTCCCCGGTTGTGCTTGGGATGCTGGCTTGGCTAGGGCTCTACTTGCGCGATGTTCGGCTGCGGGCGCTGGTGCCTCTTCGAAATTAGCTTTGGCAAGCTTGGTAGAGGGCGAAGAATTGGGTAGATAGGGTCTCGCAGTTGGAAGCAGGTACTATAGCAGCGTCACAATCTTGTTGTTCTGAGGAGGATCATGGCCACTACCAAACGCCGTTACAGTAAAGAGGAATTCGCCCAGCGGGGCGACGCCGTTTACGAGGCAGTCGTCCGCCCCCAACTCACATCGGCAGACGACGGCAGGTTCGCAGCCATCGACATCCTGAGCAGCACCTATGAGGTGGACGTGAATGAGATTGAAGCCTGCGACCGATTGCGTGCTCGCGTTCCCGATGCGCAGATATGGATCGTACGGGTCGGGTCACGGTATGTACATCGTTTCGGCGGACGGGACCGGCGGAGGTTTCTGTTAAATACTACCGCGTCGATTTCAAGCTTCAGGACCAGCCCCAGAAGTAGGAGATCGCGAGGGGCGCGATGCTAACGGCTTTGCGCTGGCATGGTTCGCCGCGGCGGCTTTTGGGTCGGTTGGTGCGGGTACACTTGACTCTCGCAAGCTGACCCGGCATGGACAAGACGGTTCAGTCTGGTAATCTCGAACGCTGGACTGCCGCCAACTTTGAGCGAGAAAGACGTGGATCATGAATGTCGGGGAAGCGGAAAAGAATTTTATCACTTTAGTGAACAAGGTCTACGCCGAAGGCATCAGTATCGACCTGGAGCGCGACGACATAGTCATCGCGCGCTTGACGCCGGCCGAGCCACCATCAAGGCTCACGGTGGGAGAGCTGAATGCATTCTTGCACGGTCTTCCCTCGTTGGGCGAGGATGCCGACGATTTTGCAAAGGACGTACGCGCCATCCGCGCCGAATTTCCTGCGGAGGCCAACCCATGGGACTGATGGTTGACATCAACGTCTTCATCAACAAGGGTTAAATGATCGGCGCTCACGATTTGATTATTGCGGCCACGGCTCGTTACTACGGTCTGCCACTGTTGACCGATAATGCCAATGAGTTTTCGCGAGTACCTGGCTTGGGTATGCCACCGTATATTTCTTAGGAGGACCCTATGAGCCGTGAATTTAATGTCGTCATCGAGCGTGACGAGGAAGGGTATCTCGTCGCCTCAGTCCCGTCGCTGCCGGGTTGTCATACCCAGGCCCGGTCCCTCGACGAACTAATGGACCGGGTGCGGGAGGCGATCGCCCTGTGCCTGGAAGTGGAGACTGAGTCAGGAGAAGGGTTGGAGTTTGTCGGCGTCCAACGGGTAAGGGTCCCGTCATGAGCGGCAAATTGCCGGCGTTGACCGGGGCGGAGGTAATCCGGGCGTTGGAGCGGCAAGGCTTCGTCGTCTTGCGGGTCCGCGCTAGCCACCACTTCTTGCGGCATCCGGACGGTCGCAAGACCGTGGTGCCGGTGCATGCCGGCGAGACGATCGGGCCGGGGCTTATGAGCAAGATCCTCCGTGACTGCGGCCTAGATCGAGAGCAGTTCCGCAGCCAACTGTAGTGAAACGGTCCGGCCAAACCAGCCGGCCAAGTCGGCGGGAAGGATCAACGAGTACCCTGTTAAGGCCCATTCGTTCGCAATAGAACAATCGATGTGCACCGATAGACCAACTGACAGGGCCCGATACAATTGGAAGCCCAAGAAATCGGGCAGCAGTGGACGAGACACTCACCGGTGAGCATTTCTGTACACACTCATGCAAGGAGAAAGGGATGAGCGGCGTACGAGTTCTTGTAGGTACGCGCAAAGGCGCATTCATCCTGAGCGCCGACGGCAAGCGCGAAAAATGGGATGTCAGCGGCCCCCACTTCGCGGGCTGGGAGATCTACCATCTGAAGGGCTCGCCTGTCGACTCAAATCGGTTGTATGCCTCGCAGTCGAGCGGTTGGTTCGGGCAATTGATGCAACGGTCCAGCGACGGCGGCAAGACGTGGGAGCCGGTGGGTAACAAATTCGTGTACGACGGCGTTCCCGGCACTCACCAGTGGTATGACGGCACGCCACACCCCTGGGAGTTCAAGCGCGTCTGGCATCTCGAACCGTCGGTGACCGATCCGGAGACCGTTTACGCCGGCGTGGAGGACGCTGCCATCTTCCGCACGTCCGACGGCGGGCAGACCTGGCAGGAACTTCCCGGTCTGCGTGGGCACGGCTCTGGGCCGCGCTGGCAACCGGGCGCTGGCGGGATGTGCCTGCACACGATCCTTATCGATCCGAGCGATCCCGGCCGGATGTACATTGCCATCTCGGCGGCAGGCGCCTTTCGTACCGACGACGCCGGCAAGACCTGGCGGCCGATCAACCGTGGCCTAAGGTCCGAACACATCCCCGACCCGACTGCCGAAGTCGGCCACTGCGTGCACCGTATCGCCATGCACCGCTCGCGCCCGGGCGTGCTGTTCATGCAGAAACACTGGGACGTCATGCGCAGCAACGACGCCGGTGAATCGTGGCAAGAGGTCAGCGGCAACCTGCCGACCGACTTCGGGTTCGCCATCGACGTTCACGCACATGAGCCGGAGACCATCTACGTCGTCCCGATCAAGAGCGACTCGGAGCACTATCCGCTCGAAGGCAAGCTACGCGTCTACCGCAGCCGGACCGGCGGCAACGAGTGGGAACCACTCACGAAGGGTCTGCCGCAAAAGGACTGCTACGTCAACGTGCTCCGCGACGCGATGGCCGTCGACGCGCTCGATTCGTGCGGCGTCTATTTCGGCACCACCGGCGGTCAGGTCTACGTATCGTCCGATGCCGGAGACAACTGGGCCCCCATTGTCCGCGACCTACCAGCCGTGGTGTCTGTCGAGGTCCAGACACTGCCATGATCCGAATCATCCTCCCGCAACATCTGCGAGCGCTGGCGCATGTTGGCGCTGAGCTGAAGCTGGACGTGGAGGGTAGGCCCACGCTGTGCTCAGTCCTCGACGCGCTCGAGGCTCGCTATCCAATGCTGCGCGGAACGATCCGTGACCAGGTCACGCATGCGCGCCGGCCGTTCGTGAGGTTCTTCGCCTGCGAAGAGGACCTGTCCCATGAACCGCCGAATGCCCTACTTCCGGACGCGGTCGCGTCGGGGGCAGAGCCGTTTTGGGTGGTGGGGGCGATAGCGGGCGGCTAGGCCGGCATCTCGCGTGGCGCAGGCCAGAAGGCGGGCGACCGCGTGACGACACAGTTCTGAGATCTTTACGGCACGGAAAGCTCGGCGGCGCGTGGCCGCATCATGACCTGGGCTGGATTTATGGCCTTGTGCGCCGCCTTGTTCGCGGTGATCTCGAAGGCTCTCGGGACCGATTCGATTCCATTGAGAATGTGAGTGATCGTAGGCGCCAAGCGCACGCGCCCCGAGGCGACCAACCGGACCGTGTGCTCGAGATGGGCTTGCGTGCTGATGTCCGGGAACATATAGCGCAGACTGCGTTCGCGAAGGAGATCGATTTCTAGCTGGATCGGACCACCGAACCAAGAGACGCCAATTATCTTTCCGCCCGAGCGCACCGCATCGAGGGCCTGGAAAAGCGTTTGAGAGCCAGCCAACCCTTGTTTGGGACTCCCGCCCGCGCATTCGAAAACCACATCCGCCCCATTGCCTCCCGTCAGGTCGCGGATTGCCGAGACGATATCCCCGGTGCGGGCGTTGAGAGCGTGGTCCGCGCCCAGTTGTCGTGAGACTTGGCAAGATTCCTGGCGAACATCCACTGTTATTAGCAATCCCGCACCACTCTGGCGGGCGATTTGCAGGCATTCCAAGCCCATGCTGCCCTGGCCGAGAATTACGACCGCATCCCCCATCCGCAGGCGAGCAGTTTCCACGGCCGCCACGCTGTCGCTCAACGATTGGAGACAGGCGGCCTCGCTATCGGAAATCCGGTCGTCTACCTTTACCAGCGCAATCTCCGGCAAAGAGGCGATTTCGGCGAAACAACCAGGAAGATCGAAGCCGATGACCGGTCCCTTGCGACACAAGTCACTGCGTTCCGAACGGCAGAGTGGACAAACGGTGCACGGCAGCTTGGCTCGGGCCGCAACACGATCTCCGGGTTGAAATCGGCTGACCCCGGGGCCGATTTCAAGGATGCGCGCACAGAACTCATGGCCGAAGAGCTGAATGGGGGCTTCGGTTTCCAGGCGGCGCTTCACGCGGTCGAAGGCCAGCGTCGGAATTCCTAGCGCAAGTTGAGCCTCCGTGACGCTGGGCTGCACGCAAAGGGGTTCAACGAGAACCTGACCAGGAGCGCAGATGGGCACCGGCACATCGTCCAAACGCATGTCGTTGAAGCCGTGGAAACGCCAAGCCTTCATCAGATGATTCTCCAGCACAGGTTGCAGCCAGGTCGATCACGGGTTCAAAGCGAGCTTCCCGTCGCACAAAAAGCGCTCTTGCAAGGTGAATTTCTGCAGCGTGTGACAGTCAGGCGACACCAGGCCACGGCCAGCGCCTGCCGACATAGTTACTTCGCCCACGTAGATATCGCCTCGTGAATCGACCCAAACATCGTGTGGAGCGAAAAAGTCCCCAGGACTGGTGGGATTCCGGCCCCCGCCCCAGCGGGCACGGAGCTTACCCTCAAAATCAAAGATGCTCAGCCGGCCGCCCGAAGCATCGGGGGTAGGGGGGCTCGTTCCTGGCCACATGCCGGCGTGGAAGCCAAGTTCGGCCACATAGACAGTACCTACCCTGTCGATGAAGACCTCGCACGGCCTGGCAACATCAGTCCATTCGGCAAGATAGACTCCCTCTGGATTGAACAATTGAATGCGGCTATTCTCCCGATCTGCCACGTACACGGTCCCCTTGCGGTCAACAGCGATGCCGTGAGGCACGTGAAATTCGCCAGGACCGCTTCCCGGTTTTCCCCAGGAGAGGATGAGCCGGCCATCGGGAGAAAACCTGTGCACTCTTGCGTTTCCATATCCATCCGTAATGTAGAGATCGCCTTCGGGTGCGAGTGCCAGGTTGGTTGGGAAGTGAAACGGCGGGCCCGCTCGAACGATGGTGCGGTAGTCGATACTTGTGGCGCCTGTGTCCGAATGCTGCCCGCTGGTTCCCAGGGTCAGCAGTAGTCTGCCATCCGATGTAAATTTACGCACGGTGTGATCAAGGTCGTCGATGCAAAAAACGTAGTCGTCTGGGCCAATAAAGATGCCGTGCGGCCGAACGAACATGCCTTCCCCCCATGACCCCAGAAAAACGCCGTCCCGGTCAAAGATCACGACGGGATGTTCGCCACGATTGAAAACGAAAGCATGATCCTTGCTGTCGCACGCCACGCCGGCTACTTCCTGCCATGTCCAATCCTTGGGCATGTGCGCCCATCGGTCGTTTGCTTGGTAACCAAATCCTAAACAAGACTCTGGCAAAGCCGACGGAGAGTCTGCTCGTTTTCCGAGATGCATAATCAGTCCTTTTTGGAGCTGGGCAACTCAGTTGATTGCTCATCCAGCAGGTCCGGCATCAACCAGGCTATTGCCGCTGCCGGCAAGAACAAGAATCCTGCGTAAAGGAGGGCTGGTCGGTAATCACCCACCTTTGCAAAGAGGCCGAAAAAGACCGTACCCAGGCCCGCGGCAATGCGGCCGATGTTGAAGCAGAATCCGGCGCCTGTCGTTCGCAAGAGCGTCGGGAAGAGCGGGGGAAGATACATCGTGAACAAGGCGAATACCCCCTGGCACAGGCCGATCGACGCATACCCATACCATAAATGTTCGTAATCATGAGGCGCGCTGTAGGTGGCCAGCATCGCCAGGAAATAGGCCAGACAGAGAAATGTGATCGCCCGCCGATAGCCAATCCATCGAGCCAGCCATGCCGCCAAGAAATTCCCCGCAATCGACGTCCCTATCACCAGCCAAAGCGCCTTGCTGACTAACTGACTCCTTTTGTCGTCGGTCCAACCGGCGAGTTCGGGAAGATTTCGCAAATGTTGCAGGTACCAGAACCCAAAAGCCCAGTGAGCGGTCAGCGCGAAGGCGCAAACACAAAGCGTCAAGGTCGTGGTGCGCCGTAACGGGCCGCGAAACAACTGCAGGAAACCAGGCTCCATGTGGGCAGCCCGCTCTTTGGCGCCCTGCCATTCCTCCGGTTCGGGGACCGCCCGGCGAATCCACAGCACCAGAAGTGCGGGCAGAACCCCAACCAAAAACACCGTGCGATTCGGAAGGGCATACTCGGCCCGCAGGTAATTCGCCAGGGCCGCCAGCATTATGCCCAGGTTAACGCCAGTCTGGAGAACCGCGGCCATCCAAGGGCGCCAGCGGCGCGGCCAGGTCTCGGAAAGAAGCGAGGCCCCCACGGCCCATTCCCCGCCGATGCCCAAAGCCGCCAGGAATCGAAATAACAGTAGCTGCCACCATGTCTGCGCGAAATACGATAGCCCCGTAAAAAGGGCATAGGTGAGAATGGTCAACATCAACGCGCGACTGCGGCCCAGTCGGTCGGCAACGCGGCCGAAGAAACCGCCACCAAGCGCCCAGCCGAACAAGAAGGCAGCCTGGATCCAGGAACTGTAAAACCCCACCCGCTGATCTTTCGTGTCGGCGACGCCTAACAATTCCGCGACGAAAGGAGTGGCCACCAGCACATAAAGTTGCAAGTCCAGGCCGTCGAACAGCCAGCCTAGCCATGCCGCGGCACCGGATTTCCATTGCCGAGCGGAAAGATCTCGCAAACTCCGCGCATCCTGTCCAGGAGCTAGCTCGCTTCTGGACGGAGCGGGTGAACCGTGATGCGCTGCCATGGAGACAATTACCTTCCGGCGCCTTGGACGTGATACCCGTGGGTCTTGACAGAAATGCGGTACAGGCTTTTATCGATCGTCACGAAGAGCGTTTTTGCTTCATCTCCCAGGCCGAATTCCACGTTGCTGGGGATGCCCTTCCAATCTTCGAACAGTCCGGTTTGATGGGTAGGTCCCGTCGGCAGGAACGCCAGCTCCTTGCCTTCAGGATCGACTACCATGATTCCGGGGCGGGCCAGGCTGCGGATCGCCATGTAGAGATTCCCATTGGCATCGAGCCTCATGCCGTCGCACCCATTCTCTTTTCCGAAGTCCACGAGGGTCTTGCGCTTGCCTGCCACGCGGCCCTCCTCGTCAAGCGGGAAGGCGTAGATCTTCATGGCGCCACGTTTGGGCTCGGGATCTTTCGGAGAAAGGCGATTACCGCCGTTGTTGTGATCGGCAATGTAAAGCGTCTTGTTGTCCGGGCTCAAGGCAAGGCCGTTCGGTTTCTCAACATCGTGAGTGATTTCAATGACGGTCCCATCTTCCTCAATACGGTAGACGGCCTCCTGAGATAACTCCCTTGGCTCTATACCGCCGTAGCGCGGATCGGTGAAATAAATCCTGCCTTTCGCATCGACGCAGAGATCGTTTGGCGAATTCAAGCGCTTGCCGTTGTAACGATCGGCGATGACTTCGCTCTTGGCAGTCTTCAGGTCCCAGCGGCGGATGCAACGGCCTCCTCCGTCCGCGCCGTCACAGGAAAGGAGATTGCCCTTCAGGTCAAAGGTCAATCCATTGGACTTGAAGGCCTTATCCGTGAAAACAGTGGTTTTTTTGGTTTTTGGGTCGAAATGAAGGATCATGCCATTATCTTTGCCAAACGGCATATCCGTGAAGTAAATCGTCCCATCGGGCGCGACCGCAGGGCCCTCGGTGAGGCCGCTATTCAGCTTAGCCTTGCGGGTGTGCAGCAATTCCAGCTTGGCGCCCTTGGGGAAAATCGGGTTATCCGCCGGATCGCTAGCCCAGGACGGGTTGCTCGATCCGTTGATCAGGCACCAGCAACAAAAGAGAGTTTTGAAGATGGCTCTGACTGGTTTGATCATGCGAGAATCCCTTTCCTAGTATGAGCTTCGTTGACGCCGGTCAGTTTCTCCATGAGGCAATTTTGAGCGAAGGAGGGTCCATTGTAATGGAGTCCCAGGAGATAAAGGATCGTCGCGTGCCAATCGCGTGCGCTTGGCCGATTCTCCACTGCCGCCAGCCCGAGTTCGTCCGTCGCACCATAAACGGAGCCGCCGAACGCCGTCAAGAACTTCGACCTTGGAGAAACGGCTCAGGAGACAGACTTCGGTTTCCTTTCGCGAGGGCTTGGCACAGTTTCTCACGGCGCAGGTCTGGAAGCAAGTCAATCATCTTTGGCTTCTGGCGCAGTTGGCTGCGCGCTGGACCGTGCAGCCCTCGGCTCCGGTCTTGTTGACCGTGACCTGATGTTGCGGCAATTCGGAAGACGAGCGTTTCGCCACGGTGCGGGCCTTCTCAGTGGCCCGTCATTAGAAGCAGCATCGGCAGCGCGGCTCCCTTGCTGCGAGGTCACAATGCCTTCCACTGCTCCCCAGGCGCCGGCTGGCGGGACGCCCGGCGAGCCTGGCCCCTCGTGACACCTCCTGAGCCCGAACGACTAAGCCGGCCTATTCCGCACAACCGGCATAACCCCCAAAGTTTTTGCATCCTTGCCGACGCGCACGGAGAACACAAATTGCCGGCGCCGCATGAGCCGTTAGACTTGAAAGTAGATTTCTTGAGGCGCGCTGAATCTTTGTGTTGTCCGCCTCGCCGAGCACGCGAGTCGGTACAGGAGGTGTAAAGATGGGGATTTCAGGCGTCGGAAGTCAGGCAATCGTGTCTGCGCTGCCTCAGGCTGCCGCATTATCCGGGGGCAAAGGCACAGCAAACACAGCACCACCCAAATCGGCAGCTCCGGCCGCAACCGTTGGCACGGACGGTGACGGGGATCATGATGGTTCCGGGGGCGGCGGCAAGGTGAACACGCTGGCCTAAACCCCTTCGCGCGAATTCGGGAGCAATGGCCACGGCCATTGCTCCCTCACAGCCCTCCACCTCCCACCCGCGGCAAGAATATCCCAGGAACTCGTGAAAGGTCAGCCTTACCGTGTATAGTGGGCTAGCCGAGGTCAGCCCATCGCTTTGATTACCCCCGGTGTCTGCGTCGGCGCTCTTGTCCCTTCTTGCCGAATTGTTTCGAGACGTGCGGACTCGATGCTGCCCGCCTTCCGCGGGGTCGCTGATCCCTTCTGCCTGCGCCGTCGGACGCAGCCATGGTGTAGTCAAAGTCCGGTAAGATGATTCGCGGTAGCCGTTGGCCAATCTGGCGCTCGATCTGCATGAGCGACTCTTCCTCGCCTGGGGAGACCATCACCCAGGCGTCGCCCTCGGCTCCCGCTCGGGCCGTGCGGCCGATCCGGTGGACATAGTCGTCGGGCACCGTGGGTACGTCATAACTGATGACGTGAGTGATGTGTTCCACATCCAGGCCCCGCGCCGCGATATTGGTTGCCACGAGCACCTGATAGTCGCACCGGCGAAACGCTTCCATGGCCTTGTTCCGCTGAGGCTGTGTGAGGTCGCTATGCAGCTGACCGACCCCGAGGCCATCGGCCGCGATGATCCGTGCCAGGTTCCGAGCTGAGCGCTTGGTCCGGGTGAACACCAATACCGAGGGCATTTCCGTGTGACGCAGGAGGTAACGCAGGAGGGCCGTCTTGAGTTGCTCCGGCACGGGATAAGCTGCCTGTGTGATACCCACAGCAGGGGCATTTCGGTGTCCGATGGCGATCCGGACCGGATCGCGCAGGATATCTTGTGCCAACCGAGCGATCACCGGCGGCATGGTGGCGGAGGTCAGCAGGGTCTGGCGGCGCGCCGGCAGGCGCGAAAGGATGCGCTTCAGGTCGGGCAAAAAGCCCATATCGAGCATTCGGTCGGCCTCGTCCAGAACGAGGGTGTGTACGTGGTCGAAGCGCGGCTGGTTCTGCCGCATGTGGTCCAGAAGCCGGCCCGGCGTAGCGACAAGCACTTCGACGCCGGCCCGCAATGCCTTTTCTTGAGGGCCCATGGCCGCGCCGCCCACAAGGACTCCCACCCGTAGCGGCGTGTGGTAGGCCAAGCCCAGAAAGACCTCGTCGATCTGCTGCGCCAACTCGCGGGTCGGCGTGATGACGAGTACTTGCGTGGCGCGACGGGGGAGGTTCAGGAGCCGGTGGAGGATGGGCAGAAGGTAGGCCGCCGTCTTGCCGGTGCCCGTTTGTGCGGTGGCCAGGAGGTCGCGGCCGGCAAGGATAGGTGGAATCGCCGCTTCCTGGATGGCCGTGGGTTGGACGTAGCGCATGTCGCGCGTAGCCTGCACGAGCGAAGGGTCGAGGCCCAGCGTTTTGAACGGCATAGCACTCTCCTCGGGTAGTTAGTCTCTTTCTTCGCCCAACCACGAACGCATCGACTGAATCGGCCGGCCCTGCGCATCAGGTGCGTGGGGGAATGCGCATTCAAGATGATCCAGTTCACGCAATCATATCGACCGGCCAACAAGTCCGCTTGGACAAGTACCAAGGGATCCGAAGCAATCAGGGTGAATCTCCGAAAGACATCGGAGACAGTCTATTGGCGACAACTTCCCCGCAAAGCAGGGCCATTTTTTCGGGGAGCAGGCGCGGCAAAGGAGCAGGGTCTTTCCCCTGAACTTCTCCGCAAGATACGCAGACGTTGTTGGGCGAAATCGTACCCACACCCTGCGTGGTTCGCCAAGAAGTTTTTGCCTGGCATGTGGCAAGGAGGTTACGCCGGCATCGGGCAACGCCTGCATAACAAGAAATAAGGCGCCAGCGCTCGTGCGGGAAATTCGACTGTAGAAAGGATGAAAGGCGTGCTTCGGCGGGCAGAGTTGCTGTGGGTGCAAGCGGCCCGCCACGCAGCGATCGTTCGCACCATTTCGATCAGAGAATGCGGATCGGTTTTCGGTTCGTCTCCATCTTGAGTCGGTCGTGGTTGGCAATGAGGAACTCGATCGCGCGGCGGAAGGACGGTGCTTCTGCGTCACTGAATACTGTCGCGTTGAGGTCAACAGTCTGAATTCGTGTTGTCAACTGCGCGCGCCATGCGTCGTCGTGGATCAGCCGCAGCGCCGTTGCCAGGTATTCATCTTCACTATGAGTAATCAATTCGTCCAGGCCCACACGCCGGAGCATGCCAGCGCTAATCCGGTTGTACCATTTGTCGCCCTGCCATGCTACGGTTGGTTTGCGCACGAAGAGGCTGTCCGAAACGACGTTGGAGCCTCCAAAGTGATAAGTATCGAGGGTGAAATCGCACTCTTCCATCAGACCCAGGTATTCCGAAAAGTGCAGGAATGCCATGATCTCAAGATAAACGGACGTCCCTGCCAGCGCCTCTCGCACGGTGGCCACGAAAGGTAGATAACTGTTCTCCATATCAAGCACAGCGGGAAAGAACCGGAATCGCACCGGCCGCCGCACTTGGTCGAGAAGCTTACGGAGCGTCGCCAGAAAACGGGCATTCAGTTTTTGACCCGAAGAAGGGAAGTTGATAATGATATCTGAAGTGCTCTTCTTCCGGCCGGTCAGCTCGTAGTTCGGCCGATTGTGGATGGCGCCCATTCCCGGGAGTAACAACAATCGCTCCGAATAGTTCCTTTGGCCGTCAGAATCTTCGACCTCCACACCGCTCATGAAGTAATCGATCTCCGACCCCCAGGTACTCACCGGGTGCCCCGTCCCGCAAATCTGGATGGGCGCGATCCGGTAGTTGGACAGCATAATGCTTGGCAGGGTCATGCCGATGTCAGGAAAATAGACAACCGCAAAATCGTTCGTTTGCAGGGGACCAACGTCAAGACTTAGGTCGCGGAATTCCAGATGGTGGACCTCGTCGAAAAGGCTGAAGTCAAGGTGTTCACGCCGAAGACAATGGAAGAAAGTCAGATGGAACCGGTCCTTCAGCGAGCGCACGTAACCGGATAGAGTCCGAAACACAGAGTGGGTCGGCTCCCACATATCGCTGATGATCGCGATCTTTCGAGGGTTGGCCGGTTATTGCAGTAGAGCTGAGTCGAGCGTCGCACCACCTGGTTGAGGAACGGCTTAACATGTCGATCAATCGATTCGTCCACATAAGTTGACCCGAAATATGGCTCCGTGATGTCAGGGGTGAGCGGCATGCGTTCATCGCGGTAGTTGAGATGCTCCGCCATGTGCCGGCATACGTCGTCGCGAACTAACCCGCTCTTGTAGAGGTTGCAGAATCGACAATACCACTGCGCGGCCAGAATTGGCTGAACATCAAAAAACGGCCGGACATCGAACCGCACAATGTTTCGGGCCGAATAAAGCGTCAGGATCTTCACAAGGTTCGAGGGCTGGTAGCGTAGCAGCTCCAGGAAACCATCCGTATTGCGGAACGGCGTCATCGCCGTGAGATTCGAAATCAATTCATTGAGGGACACAAAATGGGCTATGTACTGCTCAGGGATCACGTAATCGGGCTGAGTGAAAATCGTGAGGAAGACCTTGACGAATTGGATGATGCTGGCTCGATTGTCGTCGTTGAGTTCCAAGTACGTTGTGTGGCCCAGGTAGTCAAATACGCTGCAAAGGGAGGCCGTCAGCGTGTCGTGCTCGCCATTAAGGTAAAGCTGGAGCAATTCGCGAGATTCGACTTGAACACTGCCGGGAACAGAGGGCTTCAGCATGGATTCTCCTGTTGCAGATGAAGCGTATCACGGGTGACCTGTCATAGTCCTATGAATTAAGTAGCACAAATATATCATTGCTTCCACATCAGTTTCGCCCAGATGATGCTCTGAAGTCATAGGTCGTGAGCCCGATCTTTAAGGACTGCGACGTATGTCGCATGCGCGGGCCAGCAGAACCAAAGCCAACTCATGCAGACTCCCAACGACGTGAAGCACGGGCCGGTATAGTGATTCTCGCTAGAACCGGCTTCCGAGGGAGCTATCTTCACTGGTTGCAGGCATTCTGCATTCCGCAGATCGTATAGTGTCTCAGGTGATTGGGGACGTGCCAAGTGAACGAAGGATCGGGGACATGATGAATCGGCTCGACGGTGCCGCGCCATGCAACGCCCATGATCTGCGCTGTCATGTAGACCAGGGTCTTCCAGCCGCACTGGCGAAGGTATTCCAAACCGTGCGCCACGTCGGGGGAGGCAAGGTCGTGAAAGAGAATGACTGCATCATCTTCAGCGTGCTCGGCGCACACGGCAGCGTCGAAGACCGGGTAGGGGGCTTCGTGATTGCCGTCGATAAAGAAGAAGGGCCATTTCCGGTTGTATTCCCGGCTTAGACTGTGAACATGAGACGGGCTAAGGCCCGCAACCAAGTTTACACGCGCGCGAACGCCGGCTGCGTCCAAGGACTGTTGGATATTTTCGAGGAAATCCGGTCTGGCCAGCACCGGATCGATGACGTCCACGTGAACGCCCCCAAGGGCAAGGTGGCAAACGGACCATCCCAGCCAGCAACCGATTTCTAGGGCCTCCTTCCCTTTAAATCGTCGGGCCATGTTGTACAGGATGTGTGCCTCATCCCTGTTGGCGAAGCCCGTGTCCGGCACCCGGCGATCCACATACCAATTGTGAGGAATGCCGCGACGTAGATGCTGCCACGACGCTTTTTCCGGATCGCCGACGTCTAAATGTGGAAAACAAGGATCGGGACGGACTACTTCCAGCCCAGGAGAAATGTAATCGCGCGGCGGCATCACGGCACGCTGGATGACCTGCATGGTTAGATGGAGCATCCGCTCCTCTCGAAATAACTTCTCCGCCCGAGTGCGGCAAGCCTGGCCTGCTTGGCAGCGCAATTGCGCGTTCGTCGTCCATTCCTTCAATGTCGAAACTATTTCACGGACCGTGCCAGATCGATCAGTCTGAGGTGACGGAAGCAACTTGCCGGAACCTCCCAGCTCTTCGGGAATTCCGCTAACTGAAGAGGCCACCACTGGCAGGCCCTTTGCCATTGCTTCCATGATGACCAATGGCATGCCTTCACAAAACGATGGAAGCGCAAAGGCATCGCTAGCGTCTAACCAATCGGCGACATCCCAGCGCTGCCCTAGCATCTTGACGTGCTCGGCAACGCCAGTGGAGTGAAGCATGTC
>Ga0116222_1001175_pt1 | contig 14749 bp, 17 predicted proteins | sample Sb_taG_12_FD_88963 | JGI IMG/M metagenome (GOLD analysis project Ga0116222, IMG submission 88963) | Peat soil microbial communities from Weissenstadt, Germany - Sb_50d_9_AC metaG | ecosystem: Environmental > Terrestrial > Soil > Wetlands > Peat | place: Germany: Weissenstadt | collected 2010-09-21
AACAGAAAGCTCGTCTCGATGGTCCGTTCCTCACCGGTCTCGCAGTTCTTGAGCGTGACCGCCTGCAACATGTCATCGCCATGCAGCGCGATGATCTCGGTTTTGGGCACGATCTCGATGTTGAGCGTGTGCTTGATGCGGTCGACAAGATATTCCGAGACGCTGTCGTTCAGGCGCTCTGCGCGCATAACGATGATCACCTTACGAGCGTAGGGCGAGGTGCAGTGAGGCTTGCGCCGAAGAATTGCCGATCCCCACGATGACCACGTGCTCGTTGCCGCAAAGCTGGGCCTCGCTCGCCCCGGCCCCATAATAGACGCCGGCGCCGAACAGTTTGTCCTCGTTCGGCAAGCCAAGGGCGGCGGTATTCCACACCCGTGGCACAGACGGAGACGCGGGAGATGATCTTGGTCCCGTCATCGAGCTCGACGACGCCGTTACAGGGGGTAAATTCGCCGCGCACGCCGGCCCGGTGGATCAGCAGCTCAGCGCCGAAACGGAGGGCCTGCTCTCGCGCCCGCTCGGCGAGGTCGGCGCCGGTGATACCTTCGGGAAAACCAAGATAGTTCTCGATCTTGGGGCTGGTCCCGGCCTGGCCGCCCACCGCAAAGCGCTCAACGAGGACGGTTTTCAAGCCCTCCGAGGCGCCATAAACGGAGGCGCTTAGACCTGCTGGACCCGCACCATAAATGGCGAGGTCGTATTCGGAGCGAGAAGGGTTGCGGAACCAACCCAGCTTTTCAGTGATCTGGCGGACGGTCGGCCGCTCCATGCGCGTTCCGCCATTAAAAATACAGATGGGTAGGCGGGCATCGTCCACATTCTCGACGCCGAGCTCGTTTCGGGCATACTCGTTGTCGCGAAGCTCAATCCACTCGAAGGGGATGTCACTTCGCTGCAAGAAATCGCGGATGGCATAGGCGGAGGGACACCCGCGCTTGCCGTAGAGACGGAGGGGCTCGACCTTTGGCATGCCGTTTTCTCCAACGCGCATACTAAACGCGCACACTATATGGAGCACCCTCGCTTGACGCCATGGGGGCGTTCGCCAATGCCTGGCTGCGCTGTTCAATACGTACGGGCAAAACCCGAAACAAAGGGCCCGGCCTGACCCTTCAAATCCGCGTTTGAGCCCTTAATTAAAGTAGGCAATGAAAACGGAATTTCAGCAGAAGAAAGAGGCGAAGCAACAAGCCGCACGGGAGCTGCATAAGACCAAAGCAATGTTGCGCGTTGGACCCATTCAGGCTTTGCGGGGAGCCACGCCAAGTCCGTTGGCAGCCACGACCTGGAAAAGAAGGGTGACGCTCCCGCCGACCTCAGACCGCATCCCTGGTTCGGCACCAGCGAGAGACCTCATGCATGCTCACAAGTGGAAGCGCGGAGCCGAGGAGACGGAGGCAACCGTGAAGGAGATTCGCAGGAGGGCAGGTCGGATTGCCCCGGCCTACAACAAGGGCGCTCTGCAATACCTGCCGGGTGGAAAAGACGACCGTCGTGGCTGACCGATGATCACGCAGCTCCTACTGAGCAATGTCTGCAAAGGGTCAGTAGCTGACGTCACGGCGTTATCGAGTTAGTCTGCTCGGTGCCAATATCGGAAGTCTTTAGGCGCAACGCGTGATTATCACCCCCAAGCTCTTTCCGTGTCGTGATAGCAGGCATGTGGGGCAACCGCGCGCAGCATCGGATAGTCCGTGTAGCCCTCCTCCGAGCCTCCATACAGGGTTTCCCGATTGACCGACATCAGCGGCGCGTCGAGGAACAGTCGTATCACCAAGTCCGGATTGGCAATGAAGGGCTTCCCGAATGCTATGAGATCAGCGCGTCCATCCGCGATGGCCTTGTTTGCGCGTGGCTTATCAAAGCCATTGTTGGCTATGACGACCCCGCCGAACAGGCGTTTGAGGTTTTTGTAGTCGAAAGGCGGAACAGAGAGGCCGGACGTATCACCTTCGATAATATGCAGATAGGCGAGGCCCTTTCCCGACAGCTGTTCTGCAACGTAGTTGAATAGCGCTTGCGGATCGCTGTCTGCTATGTCGTTCTGAGTGTTCTGCGGCGAAATGCGTACGCCAGTGCGTTCAGCGCCGACGGCGGCGCTGACTGCGTCGACGACTTCCATCAAGAACCGACTGCGATTCTCGATGCTACCGCCGTAGCGGTCCGTGCGTTTGTTGGTCTGGTCGCGCAGAAACTGATCGATCAAATAGCCGTTGGCGGCGTGCACCTCCACTCCGTCGAACCCGGCCGCCAAGGCGTTTCGCGCCGCTTGAGCATATTGCTCGACGATGGCGGGAATCTCGGCCGTTTCAAGTGCACGCGGTGTTGGGATCGGCTCGAAGCCCTTTTTCGTGAAAGCTTGTCCATTGGGCCTGATGGCCGAGGGCGCGACGGGCGTTGCGCCGCCCGGCTGGAAGGAAGGGTGAGAGATGCGCCCGACGTGCCAAAGTTGGAGCACGATGTGGCCACCGGCTACATAGACCGCCTTCGTCACGCATTTCCAGCCTTCGATCTGCTCGGCGCTGTGAATTCCGGGGGTCGAGATGTAGCCCTGACCCTCTGGCGAGATCTGAGTCGCTTCCGAAATGATGAGGCCGGCGCTAGCGCGCTGGGCGTAGTAGAGGGCGTTCAATTGGTTTGGGACGTTCCCGGGGCCGGCGCGACTGCGCGTCAGGGGTGCCATGACGATGCGGTTCCTGAGCACTAGTGCTCCAAATTCGAGTGGGCTGAAGAGATCGGGGGCGTTACTGATCTTGCGTTCTTGCATTGTGGGCAATCCTCCGAAGCTGATCACGCGCGCAGAATAATATTACCAAAGCGGGACAACGGGACGCAGAATGTCCGCTATGGGTCAGTAGCCGCCGTCATCGCGCCCCATAGAGTTGGTCTGCTCGCTTTAGATCGGCCATGCAAGCAAATGGCTGATTAAAGATCCCCGAACGGCTCTCATTTATTCGCTTCCCCCATCTCGGCGATGTTCTCTCGCGTACTCGAGCAGCTCCGACACGCCGAATATCAGCAGCATGATGCCGCAGAAGACCTCGAGGGACGACAGCATGCGGGCGAGATTGCTGTACGGAATAATATCCCCGTAGCCGACCGTGCTGATAGTGCCGATCGAGAAATAGATCGACTCCGAAAAGCTCAAGCCGCGGAGAGCGCCCCCTACATTGAAATTCCGTTCGGGTGTATATACCGAGATAAGCCGGTAAGCCGAGGCGAAGAGGATGACGATAAGCGAATAGAATGTGAAAAAGGCGAAGGCTGGAATGACGAGCCGCGACATACGCGAGAAAAACTCCTCGAAGAGGAGACCAGCCTCAACCAAGAAGATAGCCACGTCCCGACTAACGGCCAGTACGATCAATCCAATAATGGCCATGGCTCCGACGAACACCATGTCCATATTTGCGAGTGTCCCGACGAAGCGAGATAGCAGAATGACGGTCGCGCCGACGAAAAAAACGGGCACAAGCCAAGCGGCGGCCATCAGGACCCGCTGCTCACTACGTATCGCTGGATGGGCAACTACTGCTCTGACCTGATCTCGCCGAAGCCAACAGCCAGCCACAAAGAAAAAGATTGGCAAGCAGAAGCCAACAACCACAAACGCAGTATCAACTCCGCGGAATATCTCTTCAACAAACAGAGAGAAGATAGCGGCGTAGACCGCAATCAAACTCGCGAAGGCGATTGGGAACAGCCGACCTGCAGGGAACAGTGCCCGAATGACGACGATGACGAGACTGGCTGATATCACCATCGCGAAAAAAAGGGGAGACGTGATCCCGGCCACTGCCGCCGCCACAAGGGCGACGAAGGCTAGGGGCAGCGTGACCCTGGCCAGCTCTGATCCCCAATGCGGCAATTTCATTTTGGTCTCTGCCTGAGTTGACTCCACTTGGCGATGTTAGGCGCGGGAGCCGGCTATACCCCAATTGTAGAGGCGCAATAGCGTGTCTCTACGCAGTTTTTTGACCTGATCGCTCCCTGGCAGAAGCATCAGTTCTTGAGGCTAAGGATATACGCCGCAACGTTGCGGAGGTCCTGGCCTCTTATCACGATGTTCGGCATCGTGGGGTGGTTCGCGCTCTGCAGCCAAACAATTAGGGCCGTTGGCGTCATGCCCGGTGTATTTGCCGCTTCCTTGAAGCTTGGTGCGTTCGGATTGGGCGACTCCTCTTCCCCAATGGCATGGCACGCCGCGCAGGTCGCTTGGACGTATTCAAACCCTGCCTGTGGATCGCCGATCTCTCCCATCGGCACGTTCCCGACGTCCTGAGCTTCGGCAAAAGCGGTAGCGCCGACTATCATCACTAGGCTGAGGATGAGTCGTAAGCGCATGGCTTCATCTCCCTAAACGTTGCCTGCTGCTTTCGCCTTAGATAGCGCGTCAGATGGCGCGCGGCGTCGCCGTGGCCAATGGGATGCACCGGTATCAAGGTGCGACATTACGCCGGGGCCGGCGATTCAATCTGTTGAGCCAGGTCAATTTTTTCCCGTCTAGGTGCAATAAAACCCATCGTGCGTTGCAATAAACGCGTAATCTCATGAGCCACTGCTGCTACCTCGATCTCAAATAGGTAGCTCTGAAGGGGAATCAGGATGCATCAGCGTGACCGCCTGTCTCCGACAACACAAGGGTGATCAAACGCTTATCTACTTCTGTCTATGACCCTCCATCATGGGAAACGCTACTCCCGGGAACCTTGTGGGAGAGGGCTTTCCGCCACGAGCTCGCGACCCCGGACTTGATCCGGGGGGAGCAAGTCGTTCGGCGGGAAGGGTGAGGGGTAACAAAAGTTGCTTGCGCTTAAGCCTCACCCGGCGCGCTTGGCGTGCTCGGGGTAAAGCGTGGCGAGGCCATCGCGGGTGGCAGGCGTCACGCCCCGCTCAGTGATGAAGCCGGTGACGAGCCGCGCCGGCGTCACGTCGAAAGCATAATTTGCGGCGGGGCTGCCGGCGGGCGCGATCTCGACGCTGGCGATGGCGCCATCAGGCAACCGCCCCGTCATGCGCTTGACCTCATCTGCATCGCGCTCCTCGATGGGGATCGACCTGCCGTCAGTGAGGCTCCAATCGATGCTGGAGAAGGGCAGCGCCACGAGAAAGGGAATGTCGTTGTCGCGGGCGGCGAGCGCCTTGAGGTAAGTGCCGATCTTATTGGCGACGTCGCCGGTGGCCGTGGTGCGGTCGGTGCCGACGATGCAGAGATCGACGCGCTTCTGCTGCATCAAATGGCCGCCGGCATTGTCGACGATAATGGTATGCGGCACGCCATGCGCGCCGAGCTCGAAGGCGGTGAGCGAGGCGCCCTGGTTGCGCGGCCGCGTCTCGTCGACCCAGACATGCAGGGCGATCCCTTCGTCATGGGCGCGATAGACGGGCGCGAGCGCCGTCCCCCAATCGACGCATGCGAGCCAACCTGCATTGCAATGGGTGAGGATGTTGACGCGCGACCCCTTCTTGCGCTCGGCATGCGCCTGGATCAGCCCTAGCCCATGCTCGCCAATCAACCGGTTGGTCTCCACGTCCTCGTCGCAGATCGCGGCGGCGCGGGCGTAGGCCGCGACAAGCCGCACGTCCCGCTTCTGGTTGCGCACGGCTTTGCTCATCTCGTCGAGCGCCCAGCGGAGATTGATGGCAGTCGGCCGCGTGGCGGCAAGCGTATCGCAGGCGCGATCGACCGCCTCGTCGGAGGGCTCCTCGCGGAGCGCAAGGGCCACGCCATAGGCCGCCGTCGCGCCGATCAGCGGCGCGCCCCGCACCTGCATGGCGGCGATGGCCCGCGCGGCATCCGCCAAGCTCCGGAGCGTCACCGTCTCGAAGCGATGCGGCAGCTTGGTCTGGTCGATGATCTCGACCGACCAACCGTCGTCATTGAGCCAGATCGTGCGGTAGGGCTTGCCGTTAATCCGCATTCAGCCCAAACCGATGACTTCGCAAAAAGCCTTTGCGTCGGCGGGGCGACGTCCTCGCCCAGGTCGTTCAACACCGCGAATCGACCATCGAGGAGCCTTTCTCTTGTGCTTGTTGAGCAGATTGGGATTTACGATCTGCGCCCAATGGATGACAAGGGTTTCAATTTCCATCAATCGCCTTCTTGTGAGGTCGACCACGTCCTACCCTACGTGATTGTCCAGAGTTGCAGTTTACGATGTGTCTGTCGGTTGAGCCAACATACAAGAGCATAAAGGTTCTTGTCGTTGAATGCCTCGATTCCGATAGAGCGTTTTTTGCCAACATAGATGGGAATCGATCCTCGCGAACTACGCCGGGAGAAGACATAGCAGCCGCTCTTGCTCAGATTTGAATTTTCCGCGAGTCAGCTTTCTAACCTGCCCTTTGTCAATTTCACATCCACCACGACCGTTCTTTACAATATGGGATAGTAATTGGCTCGCCGATCGTGAACTCAGCCATCACTTCCTCCCCTCAGCAGCCTTTACGCCGGGACAAATGCTTAGAGAGCCACATTTCTAGCACAACCCAAGGATTGGCCTCACTCGCCCTCGAAACTCATCAGCGTGTGGCACTCCACCCCGAGCTTGGCGAGACGCGCCGAGCCGCCAAGATCCGGCAGATCGATGACGAAGGCGGCGCCAACCACATCGGCCCTGAGCTTGCGCAGGAGCTTGACCGCCGCCTCCGCCGTGCCGCCCGTGGCGATGAGGTCGTCGATAAGCAGCACCGGCTGGGCCACGCTGAGCGCGTCCTCGTGGATCTCGATGACGTCGATGCCATATTCGAGCTCGTAATCCTGGCCGATGGCCTTCCCCGGCAGCTTGCCCTTCTTGCGGATGGGCACGAAACCGCAAGCCAAGCGGTCGGCCACCGCGCCGCCGAGAATGAAGCCGCGCGCCTCGATCCCGGCGACCGCCTCGATCCGGCGATTGGTGAAGGGCGCAACCAGCCGCTCAATGCAGGCCCTGAGCCCGTTGGCATGGCCGAGCAGCGTGGTGATGTCGCGGAACATGATGCCAGGCTTCGGATAGTCGGGTATCGTGCGCACGAGGTCCTTGAGATCGATATTCGCGGTCAAGCTCATGCGAGGACCTCCAAAAAAGGGGCAAGCCGAAGGCTCGCGAGGCTACAGTCGAACCAAGCGGCTGGCTAGCGCCGGCCACCAATCCAATGGGGGAATGCCATGACAGACGGCACCGGCAATCTGGTGACCCTTCGCGATATCGATGTTCCATTCTGGCGGATCGTCATGATCCTAGTGAAATGGAGCATCGCCTCGATCCCGGCGATGATCATTCTCGCCCTGCTTTGGCTGGTTGGCCTAGCTGTCTTTGTAGGAATTTTTGGCACGCATATGCCGCATATGCCGACAACTCCGACACCCTGAGCGTTAGGCGCTCCGAAGCACCCGGCCGGCAACGGCGTCGAGCTTCTTCAAGAGCTCCGGATCGCGCGCTTCCGGCGTGGTGATGATCGCCGTGTCGAGCGCGCGATCAGAGCCGATCGGGCATGGCTCGTGCTCGCGCGGGAAATCGCGTGCGAACCGGCTGGCGAGCCTTGCAGCCTTCTCCGCATTCGCCGTCAGCACCTTGATGATGTCGGTGACGGTGACGGCGTCGTGATCCGGGTGCCAGCAGTCGAAATCGGTGACCATGGCCACGGTCGCGTAGCAGATCTCCGCCTCCCGCGCGAGCTTGGCCTCCGGCAGATTGGTCATGCCGATCACCGCATAGCCGAGGCCCTTATAGGTGAGACTTTCGGCGAGCGTGGAGAATTGCGGCCCCTCCATGCAGACATAGGTGCCGCTCCTCACTACAGGGATGCCTTCCGCTTCCGCGGCCTCCGCGAGATGTAGGCGCAAACGCGGGGAGACCGGATGCGCCATGGACACATGCGCCACGCAGCCCTTGCCGAAGAAGGAGCTGGCGCGACCATGCGTGCGGTCGACGAACTGGTCGACCAGCACGAAGGTGCCCGGCGGCAGCTCCTCCTTGAACGAGCCGCAGGCCGAGAGCGAGATGAGGTCGGTGACCCCTGCCCGCTTCATCACGTCGATATTGGCGCGGTAGTTGATGTCGGAGGGCGAGAGCCGGTGACCCTTGTCGTGACGCGACAGGAATACGATCGGGAGCCCCGCGATCTCGCCGATCCGCAAGGCGGACGAAGGCTCGCCCCAAGGGCTCGTGATGCGCTCCTCGCGCACATTCTGCAAGCCCGGAAGATCGTAGAGTCCCGAGCCGCCGATGATGCCGAGCACCGCGCGCGTCATGCTTTCCTCCCCCGAGGGGCTCACTCGCGGACCTTGATGTAGTAGAGCGCCCAGACCCAATGGGCTTCCTGCGTCGCGCTCGGCTTTTCGCCCTCGGCGCGCCTGTTGAGCAGCCAGAGCGGGCCCTGCTGGCCCAAGCCGAGCGGCACACCATCGGCGGACAGAGCCAAGATCCAATCCGACGCGTCGATGTCTTCCGGGCTAAGCCAACCCGCATAGCCGTCGATGGCCATGAACGTCACCTTGGCGTGGGCAGCGCCCACAGCGGCAAGCACCTCTTTCAACAAGGGGCCGGTGAAGGTCGCGGGCTGCTGCAGCTCAGGCGGCTGCACCTTCACCCGTCCCTGCTTCAGGGCGAGAAGCATGGAGCGGTCGAAAGCGAAGGTATGCGTGAAGCTAACCCCCTGGTAAGCGAGCAGACTGTCCCGGAGCGGATCGAGCGGACCGCGATTGGTATGCTCGATGGCGCCGCCCACGGTCAGCACCACCATCTCCTTCGGCGCGTCCATCGGCTCCGCAGCAATTGCCGGCAAGACGCAGAGCGCAAGAAGCAAGGCAAGAAGGATCGATCGCATGGACCTAAACCGCTCGTCGAAGGCCGCCATCCTCGGCTGCGGCCTCCGCCGGCTCAAGGCGCAAGCGAAGCAGGCGCTCGCTCAAGCCGTTGGCGCGGCATCAGAGTGCAGGCGCGCCCAGATTTCGCGCTTGGCCAGGAACATGATCACGGCAAAGACGAGGAGGAAGGACATCACTCGGGCGCCGAGCTGATGCCGCTCCTCGAGCTTTGGCTCCGCCGCCCACATCAGATAGGCGGAGACGTCCCTCGCATAATTGTCGAGCGTCGGCTTGGTGCCGTCCGTATAGCTGACGATGCCGTCGCTCAGCGCGGGCGGCATGGCAATCTGGTGCCCGGGGAATGCGATGTTGTAGTGCATTCCAGGCGCGAGCTCGAAACCCGGCGGCGTTTGGCGGTAGCCGGTGAGCAGCGCATAGATATAGTCGGGCCCGCCGGGTCTTGCCTTGGCGATCACCGAGAGATCCGGCGGAAGCGCGCCGTTGTTTGCGGCGCGTGCAGCTTCCGGATTCGGGAAGGGCGAGCGGAAGCGGTCGGACGGCCGCCCCGGGCGCTGATACATCTCGCCCTTGTCGTTCGGGCCATCGGTCACCTGGACCTGGCCGGCGAGAGCATCGACCGCGTCGGACGGGAACTGCGGACCGCCGCTCTCACCGAGATTGCGGTAGGAGAGAAGCCGCATCGAATGGCAGTTCGAGCAAACCTCCTTATAGACCTGGTAGCCGCGTTGGAGCTGGGCGTTGTCGAAGCTCCCGAACGCCCCGGTGAAGCTCCAGCTCTGAGATGGAATCGAAGGCTCCTCCTGGATGCTCTGCTCGGCCGCGGCCTTCGGCTCGTCGGCAGCAACGCCGGGACTCGCGTGAACGGCAAGAGCCAGCAGAAGCCCCAGGGCGAGAGCCAAAGCGGGTGACGGCGCCTTGGTCATAGCACCGCCTCCCGCTCGCGCCTCAGCGGAGGATGCGGCGGGCGCCGGCTCCGGCCCCAGCACCGGTTCGGTGATGCTGCCGGGGAGCGCCAATGGCTTCTCGATCAGCCCGACCACCGGCATAACCAGGAGGAAGAAGAGGAAATAATAGGCGGTGAAGAAGCGCCCTAGCACGAGATAGATGCCTTCCGGCGGCTGGGAGCCGAGATAGCCGAGCACGACGCAGGTGATCACGAACGCCCAGAAGAACCATTTGTAGATCGGCCGGTAGCTCGTGGAGCGTACCCGCGAGGTGTCAAGCCAAGGCACGAAGAACAGCACGACGACCGCGCCCATCAGCGCCGCGACGCCAAACAGCTTGTTCGGAATAGCGCGCAAGATCGCGTAGAAGGGCAGGAAATACCATTCCGGCACGATGTGCTGCGGCGTCTGCAGCGGGTTCGCTGGAATGTAGTTATCGGGATGGCCGAGATAATTCGGCCCGTAAAAGACGAAGCCGGCAAACAGCAGGGCGAAGAGCACGAGCGCGAAGCCATCCTTGATCGTGTAGTAGGGATGGAACGGCACCGTGTCGCGCGCGCTCTTGACGTCGATCCCGGTTGGATTGTTGTTGCCGGGAAGGTGCAGCGCCCAGATATGCAGCACCACGACGCCGGCGATCACGAACGGGAAGAGGTAGTGCAGGCTGTAAAGCCGCGTCAGCGTCGGACCACCGACGGCAAAGCCGCCCCAGATCCACTGCACGAGCCGCGTGCCGAGACCTGGGATCACCGCGTCGAGCGAAGAGAAGAGATTGGTGATCACCGTCACCGCCCAGAAGCTCATCTGCCCCCAAACCAGTGAGTAACCCATGAAGGCGGTGGCGATCATCAGCAGGAGGATGAGCACGCCGAGGATCCACAACACCTCGCGCGGAGCCTTGTACGAGCCGTAATAGAGGCCGCGGAAGGTATGGATATAGGCGGCGAGGAAGAACATCGAGGCGCCGACTTCGTGGGTGTAGCGCAGCAGCCAACCCCAATTCACGTCGCGCATGATGTGCTCGACGCTATCGAAGGCTCCCTCCGCTGTCGGCACGTAATGCATGGCGAGCACGACGCCGGTCGCGATCTGCGAGACGAGCATGAAGGTGAGGATGCCGCCGAAGGTCCACCAGTAATTCAGATTGCGCGGCGTGGGAAAGGTGATGAACTGGTCATACATCACCCGCGGGATCGGCAACCGCGCGTCGAGCCAGCGGCTGACGCCGTTTGCCGGTTGGTAAGTGGAGGGGCGCGCCATCGGTCCTCAGCTCAGCCGATCTTGACCTTGGTGTCGGAGATAAAGGCATAAGGCGGGATCGCCAGGTTCTGCGGCGCTGGCCCTTTGCGTATCCGCCCGGCGCTGTCGTATTGCGAGCCGTGGCAGGGACAGAACCAGCCATCGTATTCGCCCTTGGGATCCCCGACTGCCTGTCCCTTCGGAATGCAGCCGAGATGGGTGCAGATGCCGATCATCACGAGCCAGGGCTCGCGGTCCTTGGTGGTCCGGTTCTCGTCGGTCGCCGGCGCATAGTCATCGAGATTGGCGTTTCGGGCGAGCGGGTCCGGAAGGTCATCGACCGGGATGGCCTTTGCCTCTGCAATCTCCTTATCAGTGCGATGGCGGATAAAAATCGGCTTGCCGCGCCACATCACCGTGATCGCCTGACCCTTCTCGACATGGGCGAGATCGACCTCGGTGGTCGCTTGCGACAGCGCCGACTGGTCCGGGTTCATCTGATCGAGCAACGGCCAAAGCGCGACTCCAGCGCCGACAGCGGCAAAGCCGCCAGCCGCGATCAGGATCACATCGCGCCGCGACGGCTCATCGCCATCAGCAAGCGGCACATCAATGGGCGTTGCGTGTGTGCTGTCAGCCACTCCCCAAGGCTCCTAAGGCTTGCCAATGTCGCAACATGTGTTCAGCCAAGCGCGCAAAGCCCTATCTCCGTCCGGCCTTAAGGGGCCGGGCCTCGACATATTGCGCCTTGAACTTATACCTCTCCTTTGCCGGCCGAGGCTGCGACCGGCATGGCTCCTTGTTGCTTTCTTGCATCAGCTTCCCGCCTTGTCCAGAACCGCGCCCTGGGCAAATTGGCGCACACGCTATGTCAATCCTGCGACTGTCATGGAATGAGGTTTCCGGGACCTTGATCCCGGTCAAGGCCGGGCTTGACCCTGCGCCCCATTCCAGCAACCTCTAATGGCAAAGCACATCGGCGCGGATGCGCTGGCCGGACAAGGGGCGAATGCAGCTCGAAGCCATGACGCAAGCAAGGCCAAAGCCGACCAGAGATAGGAAACAGCCGGAGTCATTCGCGTCGCTCGAGGCGCGAAAGGGGCGCGCGCGGGCTTGGTTCGAGAACCTGCAGGATGGCATCTGCTCGGCGCTCGAGGCGATCGAGGACGAGGCGGAGGGGCTCCCTCTTTATGCAGGCCGCCCGGCCGGCCGCTTCACCCGCACGCCCTGGACGCGGAGCGAGCAGGACGCCGAAGGCGGCGGCGGGGTGATGTCGCTGATGTCCGGCCGCGTGTTCGAGAAGGTCGGCTGCCACACCTCTACGGTGCATGGGAGCTTCGCCCCGGAATTCGCCAGCCAGATCCCCGGCGCAGACAAGAACCCGCGCTTCTGGGCCTCCGGCGTTTCCTTCATTGCCCACCCGGTGAACCCGAACGCGCCCACCGCCCATATGAACACGCGACTGGTGATGACGACCAGGGGCTGGTTCGGCGGCGGCGGCGACTTGACGCCGGTGCTCTCGCGGCGACGGAGCCAAGAAGACAAAGATTCGAAGGACTTCCACGCCGCGATGCGAGCGGCTTGCGAAGGACAGCCATCGGCCGACTATCCGCGCTTCAAGACCTGGTGCGATGACTATTTCTATCTGCCGCACCGGAAGGAGATGCGGGGCATCGGCGGCATCTTCTACGACTATCTCGACAGTGGCGACTTCGAGGCCGATTTCGCCTTCACCCAAAGCGTGGGCCGGGCCTTTCTCGGCATCTACCCCGAGATCGTCCGCCGCAATATGGGCCTCCCCTGGACCGACGCCGACCGCGAGGAGCAGCTGATCCGGCGCGGGCGCTATGTGGAGTTTAACCTGCTCTACGACCGCGGCACGATTTTCGGGCTGAAAACCGGCGGCAATGTCGAGGCGATCCTGTCCTCCCTGCCGCCACTGGTCATGTGGCCTTAGGCCCTTTCCTCACTCCCGGATGCCGCCATACATCAGCGGCGGCGTTGCCGACATCCCGACGCGCGTCTGGATCACCGGCGCGTCAGCGATGAACTGCGCGATGAGGATGCAGAGTGCGGTGGCGAGCAGCAGGAGCACGATCTTCCGCATGACGACCTCCGAGGATTTGGGCCCGCGCGAATGCGCGTGACGTGCTGTCCTCGTAAGTCCCCGCCGCTGAACCGAAGCTGAGACGCCCGTTCATCTGCGGTTTGGTTTTCACCCTCTTTCATGCGAAGCTCTCGCGTTCGAACCTAAGGGGGCCGGGTTCGCCGCATCGACACGCTGAAAGCCGCCTTTTGCGGGCAGCGTTAGGGAGCCGTTCGCTCGTGGCCCGCTCGTTCGACTACAATGCGCCAGCGGAGCTGTTCGCTCCCAAAGGCCGGCCGGGAATGCGCCAGCCCGTGGCCTATCGCCGGTTCCCAAGCGCCGCGGCCGCAATTCGCTTCGCCGTCGAAGAGTTGTCGCAGGCGGGACTTGCCGCCGCCGTGCTCGAGGTCAACGAGAACCGGTTCGACCATGTCGGCATCCGCCAGCTTTATGATGATGCGGCCTATCCCTTGCGGCGGCGCGCGGCGCGCTGAGGCGAGTCTTGGCCAAGGCGATCCTCGCCAAGCCGATTCTCGGCGAGCGGTTTCTCGCCGAGCCGAATCTCGGGAACCGAGTCTCGGGAAGCGAGTCTCGCCGAGCCGATTTTGGCTTGCCAATAGAGTGGCTTCTGCTCATACTCACCCTACCGGGCGCTCAAGGCTTTGGGCGCGGACTTGGACTGACGGCAAAGTGACCTCGCGCCGGATACGTGCACGACACCCTTTCCTGAAATCTCAAGACGCCAGGGGACCTTTGTGGGTCCGCGGCCCGTTGTTTGAAACTCGAACGGGAAAGGATTTCCCTCATGGCTCGTGTCAATGGCACTGTGAAGTTCTTCAATCATTCGCGCGGCTTCGGCTTTATCTCGCCTGAGGATGGCGGCAAGGACGTGTTCGTGCACGCCTCTGCACTCGAGCGTTCCGGCGTGCCGGCCCTCAACGAGGGCGACAAGGTCTCCTTCGAGATCGAGGACGATCGCCGCGGTCGCGGCAAGCAGGCCGCGAACGTTCAGCTCGCCTAGAATTCAGCGCGCAACACGCGACCCGCGCAACGCGCGATTAGCGATCGATCACCGCCGGGCTTCGTGCCCGGCGGTTTTTTGTTGTTTTGGTCCCAGCCCCGAAGCGATGCTTAACCCGCGATTCATTTTGCCGGCCCTATTTTGCCGTAAAGGGGCAGTTAACTCTCCCTCCCAAACCCTGACGAATCGCTAGAGCGCCCGCATGCGCGCGTGCGGGCGCTCTAGCCAAGGAACAGTGCTCTATGACGAGGACAAATCTGAGGGCCCTTACGGTTGCGGCTCTGATCGGTCTCGGCGCCCTCTCGCTGCCGGCAACGGCTCAGGCCGGTTACTGGGGCGGCCATGGATATTGGGGCGGTGGCCCCGGTTATTGGGGCGCGGGCCTAGTCGGCCTGGGCGTCGGCGCCGCCATCGGCAGCGCCCTTGCGGCCCCGGTCTATGTTGGGCCGCCTTATGCAGGGCCTCCGCCACCGCCCGCCGTCGCCTATAACCCGGCCGGTTACGGCCCAGGGGCTTATGGACCGCCGGCATGGACGCCCGAATGGTACACCTATTGTGCCCAGCGCTACCGCAGCTTCAATTCGCATACGGGCTATTTTACTGGCCATGACGGCCAGCCCTATTTCTGCCAATAGCGCATAAGGCGA
>Ga0116222_1001178_pt1 | contig 14719 bp, 10 predicted proteins | sample Sb_taG_12_FD_88963 | JGI IMG/M metagenome (GOLD analysis project Ga0116222, IMG submission 88963) | Peat soil microbial communities from Weissenstadt, Germany - Sb_50d_9_AC metaG | ecosystem: Environmental > Terrestrial > Soil > Wetlands > Peat | place: Germany: Weissenstadt | collected 2010-09-21
TCCCTACAGTCGCGAAGTAGGCAATCCAGAGGGCCCCATCGGGTCCGATTACGACGGACTGAAGCCAATTATCCTTCAGCCCATCTGCTACGGTAAGTAAACGGCGCACCTGCCCCTGCTGAATGTAGAGCCCCTTGTTGCTGGCTACGAAGAGGCCTTGACGGGTGGACCTGACCTCCGAGATGCCGGCATCGCCCATGGGTAGGGGAACGGGTTCCAGCCACCTGGCGCCCGGCAGGAGGCGCATTACGCCCTGTGCCGTAGCAACCCACACCGTGCCGGTGTCATCGCGGTCGATCGCATTGACCGAGAATCGCGGGACAGGTTGGCGCGGAGGATAGACTGACCGCTGATGGGTCCGGGGGTTATATCGCACCAGCCCATTCTCCCCGCTCTTAAACGTGCCCACCCAGAGGGAGCCGTCGGCTTCCGCTTGCAATCCATACACGGACCACACGCCCACGGCATCCGTTGGCTCAAACCGCCAGCGGCCGCCGGCCTGGCCATTGCCAGCCTGGCCGTTGCCAGCCTGGCCGTCGCCAGCCTGGGTGCCGTGAAACAGACCGCGGCTGGTGCCGATCCACAGGTCGCCGGCGGCGTCGCGCACGATGCGCCATATGGACGGATTGGCAAGCCCCTCTTGCTCGGTGAAGCTCTGCCACTGTTCGCGTCCCAGCCAGCGAGCCACTCCGTGGCCACTGTAACCAATCCAAAGCGAACCCTCGCGGTCTTCCAACGCACTGATCACTTCGGCGTGCTGCAGGCCGCTTTCCACGGCGTAATTCCGGCAATGGCCGCTCTCGCAGATCGTCAACCCGGCGCTGTGCGGAATCAGGACCTGCCCGCGGCGGTTGGCTGCCAGGGGCGAGTTGTGGGTGGAGTGCAGGTTGGGGAGGTTCGGCACCTCATGAAAGGGCGTCCCCGGCGAATCGCGAACCAGCACTTTTTCATAGGAGCGAATCCACAGGCGCCCGGCGGCATCCTCCACGATACTCCGCCAGGGTCCATCGCTCACGCCGCGGTCGCCCGCCCACTCCTGTTCACGTCCACCTTGGAGCGAGCACAGCACCAGACCGCAACCGAACCACACCGTTTGATCGGATGCCACCAACACGCTATACGACGGCTTCGGCGACACCAGGCGCGGCTGCCCGTGGCCCTGGAGGTCGATCGAGCGAAGCCCCGATAGCGCGGCCACATAGAGATTTGTGGCATCGCTCGCGATCGCCTGGCCGCTCATCAGCTCGACGTCTTCAAACCCCGGAACCGCAGCGAAGGCATCTCCCATCCACCGGAACAAGCCGGCGTTCGATCCCGTCCAGAATTGGCCATCGGCCGAGCTATATAGCGAGTTGCTGTTGCCGTGTTTCGCGGCGGACTTCGCGGCGAAAGGTTGAAAGCGGTCGCCATCGTAGCGGAAAAGACCGCCTTCCGTGCTAACCCAAAGAAAACCCTGGCGATCCTGGTGCAATCCGAGAATGGTGGGATTGGTTAATCCTTGGTCGGTCCCATACATCTGGAATGACCAGTGTTGAGCCTGTCCGGCCATGGGGCAGAGCAGCCACCCCAGGCTGGCGATCCAGATTCGCGTTGCCAGAGACATCCACTAGACTTATCGGCCGGAAACCCCCAACCGATTAGATTCACAGACCCGCCCCTTGGCCGCCTACTGGATATTCAGCGTGGCCACGGTGGCGCCCTGCTTGCTGCCCTGTATCGCGATATTGGCGAGATAGTCCCCCGTCACCCACTGGCAAAGGTCGTGAGTGTTGGCCAGCGCTACGGTCATCTGGTACCATCCGTTGCCCACGGAACCGAACGAGGTGACGCTGTTCGACGAGAAACTGCAGACCTGCCGGGGCAATTGGAAATGTCCCGTCACGTGGAACTGGTTCTGCGTGAGCCCCAGAACCGGCTCCCCGTCACTCAGGCCGCTCACCTGTACCAGCAGGTTGGCAGTACCTGGCGATGCCGGGTTGAAGGCCACCGCCGACCCCTGCGAGAATCGCGCCTTGACGTCCACGCCGTTCGAGACTTGCGCATCGTTGAAGTATTCTTGCGACGAGAGCAGAAAGGCCAGGTACTGCTCGTCGGTGCCGTTCTGCAGAAACTGGATTCCCGCGGCGGAGCCCGCGGGATCGACGGGACGCCCCAGGTACTTCTGGTAGTCGCCGGCGACCAGCAGGCCGCGATATTCACTGGAACTAAACAGCAGCATGGCGACGGCCGCGCGGCTCTGAAACGGAATGATGACCCGGAAGAAGGCGCTCTGCTGGGGACTCGGCGACCGGTTCAGGACGTCGCCATACAGCGTGGTGATGAACTGGTCGACGCTTCCGCCATCGCGGGTCTGGAAATACTCGGGCGAGCCGATGATAGCCGCGCGAATCTGCTCGTCGGTGGCGCCCTGGGAGAATGCGGCGAGCCACGGGGCCAATTCGGCCTGCTGGGCGCCGCGCTGCAGGTACTGCATATACATCGACTGGATCAAATCGCTTCGATACTCAGTGCTGGCCGTGATGGCGAGCACCACCTGCTGGCGGCCCTGCTGGGTGCCGGCCTGCGGAAGAAACCCCTGCGCCGCCGGATCCGCCGGGCGGTTCAGCAGGTCCTGGTAAACTTTGGTCAGCCAATTTTCCTCGGGCGTGGCAGCCTGGGCTGCGCACGCCAGGCCGCTGGCGATGATGACGGTGCGAAAGATGTAGTTCATGGTGGTGTCTCCTCAATTTCTGCGTTATCGGATCGTCAGCGAGGCGATGGTCCGGCCTTCGCCATTGCCCGTCACGTGAACGCCCGCCAGGTAGACGCCCTTGATCCAGGCGCAATTCGGCACGCCTTCGGGCAGGCCGATCTTGATCTCGTAGGCCCCGTCGCCAGTCTCGGCGAAGCCGGCGATCTGGTTGGTAAAGCCGCATGCCTGGCCCGGCAGGCTCATCTGGTCCGAAACCTGGAAACTGCTCTGCGGCAGTCCGGTAACGGCGGCGCCGGTGGCGGGATCGTTGACCTCGACCAGCAGGAAAGCCTGGCCGGAGCCCGTTTCGGCCAGGGCAGTCCCTTGCGACATAACGGCCTGTACCCTGACCACCCCGGCTGCGGAGGCTGCCGCCGCTGCGACCGTCAGCAAGGCGAGGATCCTCCGAGACGCGATTTTCCAATCGATATTCGTTTTCATTTGTTTTATGCCCTCATACCAGAAGGCGCAAACGGACAGCGAATATTCCGGAAGAGAATGGGAGAGGGTACTGCCCACCGCCGTTAGCGTTAAAATACGAGATCTCATGCAACGCCGCCAGTTCCTCCAATCCGCCCTGGCGCTCTCCGCGGTGCGTTTCGCCCGCGGCGCCGAAACCTTCGACCTCGCGGCCATCGAGCGCCCGCGCGTGCTCAAAGCCGCGGCCCGCTATCTTTCCGAACAGCCGGTAACCGTCACCGCTGCCGGTTCGCCGCGCAGCGCCGGCGGCAAGCACGATTTCTTCTCCGAGGGCGACTACTGGTGGCCCGATCCGCAAAATCCCGACGGCCCGTACATCCAGCGCGACGGCATGAGCAATCCCGATAACTTCGTGGAGCACCGCCGAGCCATGGTGCGGCTGAGCCTCATCGTTCCGGCGCTGGCCGCCGCCTACAAGATCACGCGCGAGCGCAAATATGCCGATCGCGCCGCACGCCATCTGCGGGCCTGGTTCGTGGACGACGCCACCCGCATGAACCCCAACCTCCAGTTCGCGCAAGCCATCAAGGGGCGCTTCACGGGACGCGGCACCGGCATCATCGACACCCTGCACCTGGTCGAAGTGGCGCGCGCCGCCGGGCAACTGGACCTCGCTCCCACGGACCTGGGCGGCGTCCGCAAATGGTTTGCGGCTTATGCCGAATGGATGAACACCCACCCCTACGGAATCGCCGAGCGCGACGCCAAGAACAATCACGGCACGTGTTGGGTGACGCAGGTGGCGGCCTTCGCTCAGCTCACGGGAGACGCGAAGCTGACGGCATACTGCCGCAATCGGCTGCAAACGGCGCTCATCCCCAACCAGGAAGCGCCCGACGGCAGCTTCCCGGAGGAACTCCGCCGCACCAAGCCGTATGGCTACTCGCTTTTCAATCTGGACGCCATGGCCATCGCCGCCCAGACGCTCTCCACTCGCGAGGACGACTTGTGGAAGTGGCAGTTGCCCGACGGACGCGGGATGGCCAAGGCGGTGGCCTACATGTATCCGTTCATGCTGGATAAAAAGAAGTGGCCGCTGCCGCCGGACGTGATGTATGACAAGGAGTGGCCGGTCCGCCAGCCCTGCCTGCTGTTCGCCGGCCTGGCATTGAAGCGGCCCGAGTATCTCGCGCTGTGGCGCAAGCTCGATCCCGACCCCACCGTGGAGGAAGTGCTCCGCAACTTCCCCGTCCGCCAGCCCGTGCTCTGGGTGTAGCTTACTCAGTCAGGATTCTAGTTACTATTCTGTTACAAAACGGGGCGCAACTTTCTACATTTTGTCCAGTCAGAGGCTTAAGCCTGCCCACCGCCGGCTTTCAGCGGGTCCTGTCCGGACCATGTCATCGTTGCGGCCGCGGTTTGGAACCCTTCTTGTTAGCGCTTATGGGCTGGTAGCCTGCCGGGCGCCCTCTGGCCAACTGGCAGTCGGCCCCGGCCGGCCTCTAGCCCGACTCTCGCAAGTTTGAGAGGGTAGGGCACCGGCGGGAAGGCTCCGCGGGCCTGTTAAACAATGGTTTCGCGTCTGACGCGCGCCGATTTACCGCTAGATGAAGGAATAGGTACAGCTAGAGCGAGAAGCGCCATCGTCCCGCGTGTATCCCAACCGCGCGATGGAGTACAAGTTCGGGCGCCGAAGTCAACACTGCCAGTTTCTTGGGAAGCAGCAGAATTGGCCGCCGATGAACGCCGATCAACGCGGATAGCGCAGGATTCTTATCGGCGTTGATCGGCGTTCATCGGCGGCCAATTCTCTTCCAAGCTCTGGAATCATGCAGTCGAAAGCCCAACGCGTGTTCGCTGTCTACATTCTTTCATCTAGCACTCGAATCGCATCTGACTCAATGTTTAAGCCTACACTACGAAGAAAACAACCCTGGTTTTGCGGAAGTCCCGCTAGCCCGGCTAGTGTTAGGACGGTGTACTAACCTTAGTAATCCCTCCACCACTCACTAAAACGCCTATTTCAGATCGCTAACTCCCGTATATACTCGTTGAGAACCTTTCGGCCCTGCGACCCAGACGGAGTCAGCCACCATGAAACTACGCCGCATCCCAACTCTGCTTCCCGTCCTTGTCATCTTCTGTTCCCCCCTGTTCGCCCAGACCGGCATCATCGTCTCGATTGCCGGCACCGGCGTTCCCGGCACCGCCGGAGTCGGCGGACCGGCGGTGAACGCCCAACTCACCGCCCCCGGTATCATCGCCATCGATAGCGCCGACAATCTCTACATTCCCGACGCCGGGAACAACCGCGTGCTGCGAGTGGATGGCGTCACCGGCATTCTCACCCTGGTGGCCGGTAACGGAACGGCTGGCTCCGGTGGCGACGGCGGGCCGGCCGCGCAGGCATCCCTCAATGTTCCATACGGCGTGGCGCTGGATGCCGCCGGCAATCTGTTCATTGCCGAGTCCGCGGGCTATCGGGTTCGCCGCGTGGATGCCCAGACCGGGATCATCACCACGGTTGCCGGCAACGGCACAGCCGGGTTCAGCGGTGATGGCGGACCGGCCGTCAACGCCTCCATGCGAACTCTCACGGGGGTGGCGTTTGACTCCGCCGGCAACATGTTCATCGCCGACTCCGCCAACGCGCGCATCCGCCGCGTGGACGCGCAGTCCGGAATCATCACCACCGTGGCCGGCAATGGCAACCTCGGAGTCACTCCCGACGGCGTCTTGGCGACTGCCGCCAGTTTGTCGCCGCCATTGGGAGTGAGCGTCGATCGTTCCGGCAGCCCGCTCATCTACGAATTCGGCAGCGCCCGCATCCGCCGCGTGGATGCCGTTACGGGCATCCTCGGCACCTTCGCCGGCAACGGCAGCACAAGCTTCACCGGAGACGGTGTTCCCGCCACCAGCGCCGGCATCGGAGTCAGCCTGGCCAACGTGGCGATCGATTCGGCGGGCAACTACTTCTTCGCCGATGGCACCGGGCGCATACGCCGCGTGGATGGAACCAGCGGCGTGATCACCACCGTGGCTGGAAACGGAAGCGGCCCGCATGGCCAATCCGAGTCGGCCGGCGGAGGCGGGGGATCGCCCTCCTGCTACACCACCGTCGGCGACAACGGCCCCGCCACCATCGCCACACTGGATGCCCCGTTCGGCGTGGTCCTCACCAGCAACGGCAACCTGGTCCTTTCGGACTTTTTCGATTGCCGCTTGCGGCGCGTCTACCTACCCTCTCCGTATCCTTATACCAACACGGTCCTCACTGGCATTCCGGCCACCGTCCCGTCCGGCCAGACGGTGACCTTCACCGCGACGGTATCGCCCATCGGCGCGGGCGGCGTTCCCACCGGCACGGTCACTTTCGTGGATGTGTCGCTCGGCGTCACGGTGCTTGGCAGCGTGCCGCTGAGCGGCGGCAGCGCGTCTCTGTCCATCAGCACTCTACCCTTGAACGCCCACCTGATCGTGGGGTATTATTCCGGAGACTCGTCGTTTAACGGCTCCGGATCGCCCGGCGTCCCGCTGAACGTTACCCCGGCGCAGCAGAAGGTGGCGCCGATCATAACCCTCTCCTCCAATCAGAACCCCACCCCGGCGCACACTCCGACCATCTTCACGGTTACCGTAACGCCGCCGGCCGGTTCCACCACCCAACCCACCGGTTCTGTCGAACTCTACGATGGTGCAACTGTTCTCGGTTACTCCTCACTGGCGAACGGCAGCGTGCAGTTCACGGCCTCATTCACTACCACCGGCACCCACGGCATGGGCGCGGCGTACCTGGGCGACAACAACTACTCGCAGGTCGGCGCCTCGGGACTGAGTGAGACCGTGAACCCGGCGATTACTACGACCACTCTGTCGTCCAGTCTATCGACGTCGACCTACGGACAGTCCATCGTGCTGACGGCATCGGTGTCCCCGATTGGGGCTTCGGGGACCGTACAGTTCCAGTATCCGGACGGCAGCGTGGTGTTGGGTACCGCACCGCTCTCGGGCGGGACCGCGGTGCTGGCAATTTCCAATCTGTCCGCCGGCAACCGCACCCTCACCGCGGCGTACTCGGGCGACAGCGCCGATACTCCCAGTACGTCTGCCCCGTTGACGCTGACGGTCGCCAAGGCCACGCCGTCGGTCACCCTCACCTCTAATGTAAACCCCGCGGTCTCGCCGGCTTCCGTGACCTTCGTCGCCACCGTCTCTCCCGGTTCGAACGGTGTAAGCGTACAGTTCCTGGATGGCCAGACCGTGCTGGGCGCGACTACCCTGGTCAGCGGACCAGTCTCCTTCAGCACCGCCTCGCTGACTCCCGGCACTCACTCCATCACCGCCGTCTGCGTGGGCGACGCGAACCTGAACGCCGCCAACTCCGCGGTCCTCACCCAGACCATCCAGGCGTCCACCACGGTTTCAGTGACTTCGCCCGGGGGCGCGACATCCACCTGGGGGCAGCCGGTCACATTCGCCGCTTCGGTGACGCCCGCCGCCGCCACCGGGACCGTGCAGTTCGCCGATGGGCCAACCACCATCGGTACCGCGACCATCGCCGGCGGGACAGCCAGCCTCACCATGCCGTCTCTTTCCGTCGGCAACCACCCGATTCAGGCTACCTACAATGGCGATGGCATCTATCTCGCCAATTCGTCCGCGGTGTGGGTACAGACGGTGAACAAGGCGGCGACGAGTGTCACGGTGGCCTCCTCCGCCAATCCCTCGGTCGCGGGTCAGTTGATATCCCTCTCGGCGACGGTTTCCCCGGCCGCCGCCACCGGCAGCGTGCAGTTCCTGGATGGCGCCACGGTCGTCGGGACAGCCACGGTGACCAACGGTTTCGCGTACGTGATGACGAGTGCGCTCACGGCCGGCGCCCACACCCTGACTTCGGTATACAGCGGCGACGCAAACTACGCCGGCAGCACCAGCAGCGCGCTGACGCAGACTGTCAAGACCGCCTCCAGCACCTCTATCGGCACTGACATTTCTCCGGTGGTCTACGGACAGCAAGTCACGATCATGTCGTGGGTGACCCCCAGCGCGGCCACCGGGACGGTGCAGTTTACGGATGGAACCACCGTGCTGGCGACCGTGACCGTCAGCGGCGGCACGGCCAACTTCCCGATCTCGACCCTTTCCACGGGCACCCACCTGATCAGCGCAGCGTATAGCGGCGATGCGTCGTACGGCAACAGCACCTCCCCACCCATGACGCTCATCATTGGTAAGGCCCCCGCGATCGTGGCCTTGACCTCTTCGCTGAACCCCGCTGTCTCGGGGCAATCCGTGACCTTCGCAGCGACGGTGGCCCCGGGCACCGCCACTGGGACCGTCCAGTTCCTGGATGGAGCCACAGTATTGGGAACGGCCCCGATCAGCGGAGGCGCCGCATCTCTCAGCACCGCGTCGCTGAGCGCCGGCAGTCACAACATCACGGCGTCCTACAGTGGCGATGGCAACTACAATAGCGCCTCGGCGGCCCTTACCCAGACCGTGAAGGCAACCACGGTCACCACGCTCTCGGCCAATAGCACGTCGATCGCTCTCGGCCAGTCAGTCCAAGTGACAGCGTCGGTCGTACCGGCTGCGGCCACCGGCACCGTGCAGTTCCTGGATGGAGCTAGCGCCCTCGGTGCGGTCACTCTGAGCGGCGGAGCGGCGGTGCTCCCCGTTCCAAATCTCGCGGTAGGCAGCCACAATCTCACCGCGTTCTACAGCGGCGATGGCAACGATACGCCAAGCACTTCGGCCGCCGTGGTGGTGACCGTGTCGAAAGCAATTCAAGTGTGACGCTGACCTCTTCGCAGAACCCGGCAGTCTCCGGGCAAGCTGTGACCTTCACCGCGACAGTCACTCCGAGTGCCGCCACCGGGACGGTACAGTTCCTGGATGGAGCCACGGCATTGGGGACGGCCACGATCAGCGGAGGCACAGCGGCTTTCAGCACCTCGTCGTTAAGCGCGGGCAGCCACAGCATCACGGCCGCCTACAGCGGCGATGGCAACTACAATAGCGCCTCGGCGGCTCTTACCCAGGCCGTGAAGGCGACTACCTCGACAACGCTCACGGCTAACAACACGTCGATCACCCTCGGCCAGCCGGTCCAACTGACAGCGTCGGTCGTGCCGGCCGCAGCCACGGGCACCGTTCAGTTCCTCGATGGAGCCACCGCGCTCGGTAGCGTCACTCTGACCGGCGGCGGGGCGGCGCTCGCAGTTTCGAGCCTCGCGGTGGGGGCCCACAATCTCACCGCGGTCTACAGCGGCGATGGCAACGATGCGCCGAGCACTTCGGCCGCTGTAGTGGTAACCGTGTCCAAAGCCAATTCGAGCGTGACGGTGACTTCTTCATTGAATCCATCGGTCTCCGGACAGCCAGTGACCTTCACCGCCACAGTCACTCCGAGTGCCGCCACCGGGACGGTACAGTTCCTGGACGGCGCCACGGCATTAGGGACGGCCACCATCAGCGGAGGCACGGCGAGTCTCAGCACGTCGTCGCTCAGCGCGGGCAGTCACAGCATTACAGCCTCCTACAGCGGCGATGGCAACTACAATACCGCCTCGGCGACGCTTACGCAGGCCGTCAAGGCGGCTACGACTACGACGCTCACAGCTAACAACACGTCGATCGTGCTCGGCCAGTCCGTCCAACTTACAGCGTCAGTCGTGCCCGCCGCAGCCACAGGCACCGTACAGTTCCTGGACGGCGCCAGCGCTCTCGGTACCGTCACTCTGAGCGGCGGAGCGGCAGGGCTCGCGGTTCTCAATCTGGCTGTGGGGACCCACAATCTCACCGCGGTCTACAGCGGCGATGGCAACGATGTGCCGAGCACTTCGGCCGCTGTAGTGGTGACCGTGTCCAAAGCCAATTCGAGCGCGACGGCCGCCTCTTCGCTGAATCCGGCGGTCTCCGGGCAAACCGTGACCTTCACTGCAACAGTCACTCCTGGCACCGCCACCGGGACCGTGCAGTTCAAAGACGGCGCCACCGTGCTGGGCACCGTGACGGTCAGCGGCGGTGCGGCCGCGTTTGCGACATCCACGCTGGCGGCAGGCAGCCATTCGATCACGGCGGTCTACAGCGGCGACGGCAACTACAACGCCAGCACTTCGAGTGTTCTCACCGAGACCATCACTGCGCCGCTTCCCGGGGCTCCCTCGAACCTCACGGCGACGGCGGCTTCCACAAGCCAGATCAATTTGAGCTGGACCGCGAGCCCGACCTCCGGCGTGACCTACAACGTCTATTCGAGCACCACGTCGGGCTTCACACCTGGGGCGGGCAACCGCATCGCCACGGGGGTATCGGGCACGACCTACGCGCACACGGGCCTCGCGCCATCCAGCACGCACTACTACGTGGTCACCGCGCAGAATGCGAATGGCGAATCGGCGGGATCGAACCAGGCGTCCGCTACGACGGATTCAACCGTAGCCGGCTGCCACGTAGACTACCACGTGACCACGCAGTCGAACGTCGGTTTCGGCACCGCGATCACGATCCAGAACAAAGGGAGGACAGCGGTGAACGGCTGGAACTTGACCTGGACGTGGTCGGGCAACCAGCAGATCACGCAGTCGTGGGATTCCAACTACTCGCAGACCGGCGCCAATGCGTCGTTGACCAATACCAGTTTCAACCCGACAATCGGGGCGGGCTCGACCATCACCGGCATCGGCTTCAACGCCAGCTACAGCGGACAGAACCAGGCTCCGCACGCATTCTATTTGAACGGCACGCCCTGCAACTAACCGAGCCCGGCCCAGAGGGCCCCGGTGAGGGAGGGTTTTCCGCGACGCCAGGCCGCCGGCCCTATTCTTCGGTGTTCCAGTTCTTCCCGTTAAACATGCCCTTCATCATCTGGAACACGGACCGGGTGTTGGCCTGCTGATCTTTATCCAGCCCCTTGAAGATCTTGGCGAACGCGCCCAGCTCAATTCCCGCCATCTGCGATTCCAATGCGGCTTCGCTCGACACCAGTTGATTGATCTCGTCCTGGCTCTTTCCGCCCTGGATGGCGTCGCCGATCGCCGCCCGGCTCTTGGCCATCTGTTCGCGAACAGGGGTGGCTTCTTTCTGGGCTTCGTCGAGGATGCTCTTGACTTCCTTTTTCTGATCCTTGTTGAGCTTCAGGGTCTGGGTCAACTGATCGAGCCGGCTGGGCCGCCCGGCGCCCACCGAGGGCAGGTCCATCGAACCGCCCCTGCCGCCACCGGCGCCGCCTTCTCCCATGTCGCCGCCCATGCCGCCGCCACCTCTGGCCTGCGCAAAGACGAAGGTTGTTACGAAAATGCCCGTCAATAACAGTTTGCAGAACATCGGATCTCCTTTACTGCCTGCCCCTGCCGCGGCCGCCTCTCCCGCCACTCCCGCCACTCGCGGGACCGTCGAGCACCTGGGCCAGCAAGTCAAACGACTGTCCGGCCTTAGGCTGTTGGTTGGGCTTGAGGGACGCATACAGCTTGGAAAAGGCTTTCGCCTCGACGCCCGTCATCTGGGCCGCGGCGGAAGTGTAGTCGTCCATCGTTTTCTTGACTTCGTCGGCGCTCTTGCCGTCGATCAGGGCGCTGGCGATCGCCACCCGGCTCTTCTCGAGCTCCTGGCGCATCGGCACCGATTCCTCCATCGCCGCATTCAGAATCGTGAGGGCCTCGTCCTTCTGCTCCTTGCTCAACTTGAGCTTGTCGGCAAAGAGCTCGAACTTGGTCTGGCGTGGCGCTGGGCGAAAATCGCCCATTGAATTCGTATTGTTCCCGCCCCCCTTCTTGCCTTGGGCGGATGCCAGCGTGGCCGCGAGCAGCGCGGCCAGCAACAGTCTTGCGAACATCAGGTCTCCTTTTCCGGCGGCGGCGCGGACTAACCCACACCGGCGCCGCTCATTCGTTCACCTTGGCGGTTTACTAGATTAAAACACGATTGCAGGCAGGATGTGGCAGGTTTGTATCGGTGGGAGAAAAAAAGAGGGCAGGCCCCCGAAGGGGCGCCGCCCTGCGGCCGCACTAGGCGACCTTGCTGGATCTGCCTTGCGCGCGCTCCCAATCTGTGAGTTCACGCTCGGCCTGTTCCTTGGAGTAACCGTACCGTTCCTGGAGCTTGCCCAGGAACTGGTCGCGTTTGCCGGCCACCTGGTCCCAGTCGCTATCGGTGAGCTTTCCCCATTTTTCTTTCAGCTTTCCCTTCATCTGTTTCCATTGGCCTTCCATTTGGTCCCAATTCATTGGATACCCTCCGCCATTTTTCCCGCACCCCGCCAACCAGTGGATGAACCCGAACATCGCGAGCGGGGTAAGCTACCGGTCCTGCCCGCAAAAGTGAGCAAACCACCCATCCGCGCCAGGCGCAGGGCGTTAAGAACCGCCCGCAGGGGTAGCGAACAGCAGGCGGTCGAGGCCGCGCACCAGCCCTTCGATGCGCATAACTTCGCGCACCGCCAGCAGCGTGCCGGCGACATACGGACCGGCGCCCGCTCCCGCATCGTGGCGGATGGTGAGGCGCTCGTCCGGCAGGCCGAAGACCGTCTCGAAAGCGAGCACGTAGCCCGGCAGGCGAATGGAATGCACCGGCGTGCCGCCGATCGAGGCGCCACGCGCCTCCTTCGCGCCGTGAGTCTGTTCGATGGGCACGGCGAGACGATTTTCGGCAACATGCGCCAGTTCCTCGGCAAGCTCGCGCGCGGTGCCGCTGGGCGCGTCGGGCTTTTCGGCGTGGGCGTAGTCGAGGATCTCCCACGATGGGATATGGCGCGCGGCAAACAACGCAAAGTACTTTGCCAGAGCGGCCGTGATCGAGAAATTCCCCGCCGCCACCACGCCCAGTTTGCACCGTAGCGCCGCGGCTTCGATCTCGGCATAGTCTACCGCCGTGAGCCCCGAAGTGCCGATGACGACGCACAATCCGCGATCGAGCGCCTCGAGCGTGCGCGCCTTCACCGAATCGGGCTGGGTATAGTCCACCAGGACGTCCGCCGGCTGGCGCAGGGCCTCGTCGAGCGTCGCCGCCACGGCGATTCCGGCGGGCGCGAGTTCCAGCACCTTACCGATGTCCTGGCCGGCTTGACTGCGCGCGATCGCGCCCGCGAGCGTGAACTCCGCCGCACCGAGGACCCGCCGGGTCAAAGCGCTGCCGGCCCAGCCGGTCGCCCCGGCGATGCACACTCGAATGCTCATGCTTTATCCTAATGCTGGTAAACATGCGAAAGGCAACACGCCGCGAAGTGGAGCGCCGCTTGATGCGCGCGCCGAAAAGCGAGAAGCGCGACGCGGCATTTCGGCGGGCGATCCGCCAGATCCCGCGCGGCAAAGTGGCGACCTACGGGCAAGTGGCCGCGGCGGCCGGCTATCCTCTGTATCATCGCCACGTGGCGTAGTTGCTGCACCGGTGCGGCAATTCACTCCCCTGGCAGCGCGTGGTGGGCGCCGGCGGCCAGATCAAGCTGAAGTACGAAGCCGGCCTGGAGCAGCGCACGCGCCTGGAGTTGGAGGGCGTGCGCTTTCGCGGCCGGCGCGTGGACATGGCGGAGCACCAGCACCGCTTCCGCACCTGGGAATTCGAGGATTAGCGGCACAGGCATTCTTGCCTGTGATTACATCCGGAAGTTCACCGCGAACGTCAGGCGGTTCTCGTGCCTGGCGACGTCCGGCACAAAGGGGCCCGGCGTGCCCAGGAAGCCATCGGGGGAAGTGGTGCCGCCCTGGCCCGCGAAAAACGGCACGTTCGAGTGCCGGCTGATGAACTCGGTGCGGAAATCCATGAAGTCGGTGGGCAGGATGTCGAACGTTCCCGTGACGCCCCAGATCTTGAGGCTGTAGTTGTCCGGCCCGAGGGGAAACCCGTTCGCAGTGGGCGCGGGCGCGAGATATCGCGACGGATTGGTGATCGCCTCGCCGCGCACCGTGAACGCCAGGTGGTCGCGGCTGAACCAGATTCGATTGGCGATCGAGGTCCCCGCCATGTACGCTTTCCTCCCCGGGAAGGGATTGACGCCGCCCGATTGGAAGCCGTAGTGATTGTTCATGCTCAGGGCCATCTTCGAGACTCCCGCGGATGTGGGGCGGTTCCAGTAACGAACCAGAATGCTGTTGTCGTGGTGGAACCGCTTCCGTCCGGGGTTGTCTTTGGTGTCGGTGCCGTAGTAGAAGTTGGCGGCAAAGGCCAGCCACTCGTGTGGCCGGTAGTAATTCGAAAGCCCCGCCGAGGGACTCGTGTTCCACTTGCCGTACGATTGGAAGCCGTTCATGATCCACGGCTCGATCTTGATCTTCTCGGTGGGAAAGATCTGCACCCGCGCGCCCGAAAAATAGAACGGCGTGAAATCGCAGACCAGCGACCGGTTGTAGTTCCAGTTCTCGGCGGTCAAGTAACTCTCCATGCCGACATACGAGTAGAAGATGCCGGCCTCGACGTTGATGCCGTACCACTTGTCGAAGTGATAGCCGCCCAGAATCTCGCTCAGGTATTTATAGTTCGCGGTGGAGAGATTCCTTCCCCGGGTGACCGAGGCGTCGGCATCCTGGATCAGGCTTTGCATGTTGCCGACCTGAAAAGATACCTTCCCGATCA
>Ga0116222_1001184_pt1 | contig 14695 bp, 14 predicted proteins | sample Sb_taG_12_FD_88963 | JGI IMG/M metagenome (GOLD analysis project Ga0116222, IMG submission 88963) | Peat soil microbial communities from Weissenstadt, Germany - Sb_50d_9_AC metaG | ecosystem: Environmental > Terrestrial > Soil > Wetlands > Peat | place: Germany: Weissenstadt | collected 2010-09-21
CGCCACGCAGCGCCCCACCATTCACACCACGACCCGAGAGGAGAACACGCTCACCACCCTCACCGTGTAACCATCACACCCGACCGCCACCGAGAACTTCTACGGCGAACGGGACAACCTCCACGTTGCCGGTGCCAGCGTTGCCTCCGGACGTGTGGTAGCCGCCCTGGAATAGGAATGGGTCGTTGGTGGTGCTGTAGGCGACGGTGCCGCTGGTGTTGGTGTTCTCGCCGTATGGGCCGTAGCGTACGGTCTGCACGAGTTCACCCGCGCTGTTGAGCAGGCCGACTGTGTCTCCTTGTGCGTCGTAGATGGGGTTGTAGCTGGTGCCGCCTGGTAGACGCTCGTCGATCAGCGTTCCGTGTGGTGTGCGTGCGTAGTAGCTCGCGTTTCCTTCGATGGTTTGCTTTGTTATGCCCAGCGTGCTGTTTTGGAGCGTGGTGGTGCCGAGGCCTGTGAGTTTGCCTTGGCCGCTGCCAAGATATTTGAGTGTTTCTTCGGCTTTCCCGGGCGGTGTCAGGCCTTCGAGCTGGCTGAGGTTGTTGAACGCGAAGCTCGTGCTGGCGGGGTCGCCAATTGAGGCAGCTCCATGACCGTCACGTCCGCGCTGAAGTTGACGGACGCAACGCTTATGCAGGAGGTCCAGGCCGGCGAGCGTCCCGCGCTGGGGAAACTGTACGATTGCTTCGCCCCGCGCGCCTACGCACCGCCCTCTCGGTCTGCCATGACCGCGATTGCGCCCAGAACGCCGTGCAGGACGCCTTCGTCTCGATGTGGTCCTCGCGGGCGACCTACGAACCGGCGCGCGGAACGGCCGGATGCGACTCGGGTTGAGGAAGCTGCGCTCCGAGCTAGACCGCTAGCACCCACGATGGCGAACCACCGCGGAGCGTCTCGGCGACTCTCAGCCCGCGACTAGTGCACGGGCGATGTGGGCGCCCGGGCTTGGAGCCAGGCCATCGACGCGCCCGACGCAGGGCTTACCCTCGCGCCGTCCATCGCAGCAAGTCTATGCGGCCTCGGAGTAGGCGCCCTCGGCCTCGGCCAGCCCGCCATCCGCACCGACCTCGTGCATGGGCATGGCGACCGGCTGAACCACCGTCATGGCGACGAGGATCGCGCAGCCGACGAGCGCGGCTCCGATCGCGAACGCGAGGTGATAGCCGTTGGTCAACGCCGCAGCGGTGGAGTGCCCGCTCTTGACGAGGCTGTTGCTGTGTGACGCCGACAGGGTGGCGAGCACCGCGAGGCCGAGCGCGCCACCGACCTGCGCGGTCGTATTCACCAAGCCCGAGGTGAGACCGGCGTCGCTCGGGGTGGCGCCGGACATCGCGAGCCCCATGAGCGCCGGAAAGCAGATGCCCGCACCGGTTCCGAACACCACCATCACCGGGAGGATGTCGATGAAGTACCTGCCGTGGACCGGGGCGCGCATGAACCACAACAGCCCCATCGCGATCAATCCCAGGCCGGGGAACATCAGGTTGCGCGCCCCGAAGCGCATGGCCAGGGGTTGGGCGAAGCGCACCGACAGCGTGCCCATGATGAGCGTCACCGGCAGGAAAGCGAGACCTATCCGCAGGGCGTCGTAGTGGAGGACTCGCTGCATGTACAGCGCGCCGAGGAAGAACATGCCGAACATCCCCGCCACCGAGAGCACCTGGATCAGGTTGGCTCCGGTGACGTTGCGCGAGCGGAAGATTCGCAGCGGCATCAGCGGTTTTGCGGCGGTGGCCTCACGGGCGATGAAGATGGCCAGCAGCACGAGCGAGCCGGCGCCCAGCTCGAGCGTGCGGGCCGCGCCCCAGCCGTCCTTGGCGGCCGGACCCACGATCGTGTAGACGCCGAGCATCAAAGCGCTGGTGATCAACAGCGCGCCGGGGATGTCGGCGCCCTCACCGATCCCGATGCCCTCGTCGCGCTTCAGCAGTCGCAGGATCGCCGTGGCGGTGGCGATCCCGACGGGGACGTTGACGAAGAAGATCCAGTGCCAGTTGATCGCCTGGGTGATCACGCCGCCGGCCAGCAGGCCGACCGCGCCGCCGGCGGACGCGACGAACGCGTACACGCCGATCGCCTTCGCCTGCTCGTGGGGCTCGGGGAACATCGTGACGATCATCCCGAGGATCACCGCCGAGGTCATCGCGCCGCCGGCGCCCTGCAGGAAGCGGGCGCCGACGAGCATCCCCTGCGATTGCGAGAGCCCGCACAGCATCGATGCCGTGGTGAAGATGGCCAGGCCGACCAGCAGCACGCTGCGGCGCCCGGCCAGGTCGCCGAATCTTCCGGCCAGCAGCAGCAGCCCCCCAAACGCGATCAGGTAAGCGTTCACCACCCACGCGAGGCTCGAGGTGGAAAAGCCGAGAGCGGTTTGGATCGACGGAAGCGCGACGTTCACGACCGTGACATCCAGCACGATCATCAGCACCCCGGCGCACAGGACGTAGAGGGCGATCCAGCGGTTGCGGTCGGACTCTGTGGCGCTCATCGGTATCTCTCCTTCGTGGACGGGGTTTGAATGTGCGGGCTGGCGGTCGCTCAGAAACTCATCGGCGTGCCCGGCTCCTCACGCGGATGCTCCTGAGCCCTGCAGGTGGGCGCCGAGTGTGTCCATCAGAACGTTAGTGCCGTGCTCGCGCTCTGCGGGCGTGTCCAGTCCGTCGAGGAATACGCCCTGCTCGGTGAGGGTCAGCCGCGTGCCGGCATCAATCCCCTCGATCTCGACCGTCGCGACGGAAACCGAGATGCGATCCTCGTCGCGGTGCATGTCGTAGGTGTAGACGATCCGCTGGCCGGGCACGATGTCCTGGTAGACGGCGTCGAAGCTGTAGATCTCACCGGCCGGCGTTGGGATCTTGAGATGCTCGCTTCCACCGACCCGGAAGTCCAGCGAGTAGGCTCCCTGCGGCTTCTGTGGCGGACCGAACCAGAGCGCCTTGGAGGCCGGATCGGACCAGGCCTCGAACACCCGCTCCGGTGAGGCTTCGTATGTTCGCTCGATGACGAACGTCGAGTGTGTGGTGGACCGCTCGCTCACTGCTTGCTCCTTTGCTCTTGGTGGGGGTCGGGGTTCTCGGCCAGGAACTCACCGAGACGATCCAGGCGGCGCTCCCAGAATGTGCGCCGCTCAGTTATCCATCGCTCGGCCGTGCGCATCGCGTCGGCCTCGAGGCTGCAGGTTCTGACCCGCCCGACCTTCTCCGACTGGACCAGGCCGCTGTGCTCGAGCACGTGCAGGTGCTGGACGACGGCGGCCAGGGACATGTCAAACGGCTTGGCCAGCTCGCTGACCGAGGCGGGGCTTCGGCTCAACCGATCGATCATCAGCCTGCGGGTGGGGTCGGCCAGGGCTCCGAAGAGCAGGTCGACCGGAGGGGTCTCGGGCTCGTAATGCTTAAGCATCTACTTAAGTATAGCGACTGTGACTGGAAAATGTTGCGTCGGTAGGGAGGTGGGGAGGTGGGGAAGTACGATGGCGGCAGATGGGAGCCCAGGGACCGCTGATCCCCGACGACAGCTCACGCGGCTCCCGAGCGTGGCGGCGCGTGCGCGGCATCGCCGTCGTCGTGATCGTGTTCGTGGCGGTCACCCTGCTCTCACCGCTGCTCTTCCTCGGCGCGGCGGCGGTCGATGGGGCGCTCTGGCTGCGCCATCGCAAGCCCTGGATGGCGGTCCGCCTGCTCGCGATGCTGTGGTGGTTCTTGCTGGGCGAGCTCTATGGGCTGCTGGGACTGCTCGTGATCTGGGTTCTCTCGGGCGGTCGCGACGGCGCCCGGCGACGCGACCGCGTGTACCGCCTCAAGCGCCGCTGGCTGCGCAGCCACCTCGTCGGCATCCGCACGCTGTTCGGGCTGCGCTTCGAGATCGAAGGACTCGAGCTCGCGGGCCCTGGGCCGGTGCTCGTGATGATCCGCCACGCGAGCATCATCGACAACGCGCTCCCCGACGCGATTCTCGGACGCGCGCATGGGCTCGGCTTCCGCTTCGTCATCAAGCGCGAGCTCGAGATTCTGCCCACGATCGACATCGGCGGGCGCTGGGTGCCGACATTGTTCGTGCGCCGTGGCTCGGGCGATACTGAGGGGGAGCTCGAGCGGATGCGCGCGCTCACGGTGAACATGTCCTCGCGGGATGGGTTGCTGATCTACCCCGAGGGCACGCGTTGCACGATGGAGAAGCTGGCCCGGGCCAAGGCGATCATCGCCGAGCGCCAGCCGGAGCTCGCGCCGCGCGCCGCCCGCCTGCGCAACCTCCTGCCCCCGCGTCTCGGCGGCTCGATCGCGCTGCTGGAAGCCGCGCGCGACGCCGACGTGGTGATCTTCGGCCACGTCGGCCTCGACGGCTTTGAGTACATCAGCGACATCTGGGCGGGCGGCCTCGTGGGCACGACCGTCCGGCTCAAGTTCTGGCGATTCCCCGCCGCCGAGGTGCCCTCAGGGCGCGACGAGCTGATCGCATGGCTGTACGACCGCTGGCAGGAGCTCGACGACTGGATCGGCGCTGAGCTGCGCTCAGGCGACCAGGACGCGCTCCGATAGCTGGGGCAGGCCGTCGGGCGGAAATCTAGGGCAGGCCGTCGGCGTCAAATCCAGAGATCAGGCGTCTCAACTCACCTGGTCAGCTGATGCTTCTTCTCCATCTCCTTCTTCTTGGTTGGACATCAAGCTGTCGGCGATTCGTGTCGATGGCAGTGTGGCGCACTCCCCCAGACGGTGACTCAGCTCAGAAGACAGAAGAGATGCAGTCGATATCGCCGGCCAAATCCATGAGGATGACGTTCATAGGCCCAGTCAAGCTGGCGGGGGTCTTGGCGGTGCTGTTGAGCGTTGCTGGTGGTTCTGTCCCCGTTGCGATCGCGCTGGAGGGCGTCCACGGCGATGGTGGCCCCCATCCGGCCATGAAGGCCCACGAGGCGATCATCGGTGGCGCGCCCGCGCGGGCCGGCACATTCGCATCGCTCGCATACATAGTCGATGTCCGTGGCAGCGAGGTCGGCCAATGCACGGGAACGGTCGTCGCCCCCAAGTTGATCCTGACGGCTGGCCATTGCGCCGAGAACGTGAAAACTGGGATCGTGAACAAGTCGTCCGGCTATGTGGTGTTGACTGGGAGTCTCGATCCGGCGACGATCGAGCCGCAGGTCTCGACGGTGTTGGGAGTGCTCGTCGATGAAGCCTTCGTCCGCCGGGTCGACGACGGGGATGCCGCGCTGCTCGTCCTGTCCACGCCCACCACGGCGCCCGCGATCACGCTCGCAAACGCCTCAGACCTCCGGGATCTCCGGGCGGGCACGCCGGCCATGATGGCCGGGTGGGGGAGGACCCAGTACGGACAGAGACGTCCGATCGAACGACTGCAATGGGCTGACACCGCGGTGCAGGGAAGTCGATGGTGTAAGCGCAACGCCCCGCCCTTCTACCTCCGCAGCGAGATATGCACGATCGATCCTCCGAGATACTCCACCGGGGGCTGCAACGGAGACAGCGGCGGGCCATTGCTGGCGAGCGAACCCACCGGCGGCGAACCCATTCAGATCGGCATCGCGATCCACGTCTATGGAAGATGCTCCACCCGACGGCCGACCGTGTTCACCCGCGTGGATCCGATTTCGTCCTGGGTTCACACCTGGATCGAAGCCTACAAACTGCCGCCCACGCCCACGCCCACGCCATCGCCTCCAGCGCCATCGCCTCCAACATCTTGACTGCCGGCTCGTCGCGGCGGGTGTTAAGGTCGGCCGATGACGGCTCGGGTTGACTACGAGCGGCACGGGCGCACGTACGCTCAGCATCGGCGCCCGGACCCGCGGATCGCCGCGCGTATCCATGCGGCACTGGGGGATGCGCGCACGGTGCTCAACGTCGGCGCCGGCGCCGGCTCCTACGAGCCGTCCGATCGCCTTGTGCTCGCGGTCGAGCCGAGTGCAACCATGCGGGCGCAGCGCCCGCCTGACGCCGCGCCCGCGCTCGCGGCTCGCGCGGAGGCGCTCCCCTTCGACGACGGCGCCTTCGATGCGGCGATGGCGTGCGTGACGATCCACCATTGGGAGACCCCCGAGGCGGGGCTGGCCGAGCTGCGCCGGGTGGCGCGCGGGCCGGTCGTGGTCTTCACCTTCGAGCTCCAATATCTGCCCGCTTGGCAGCACGAGTTCCTGCGCGAGGGGGTCGTGAAGGAGCTACCGCGGTTCCCCGCGATCGACGACATCGCCGCTGCCTTGGGCGGGCGCACGCGCGTGGAGCGAATCCCCACCCCCGGCGATTGCACGGACGGGTTCTTCGAGGCGTTCTGGCGGCGCCCCGAGGAGCTCCTCGACCCGGCCGTCCGCGGCGCCCAGTCGGTGTGGGCGCTGCTCGAGCCGGGCGTGGAGCAACGCATCGTCGAACGGCTCGCCGCCGCGCTCGATTCCGGCGCCTGGGACGCCGAGCACGGTTATCTGCGTGGAGAGGAGAGCTTCGACGGCGCCCTGCGCCTGGTGATCTCCGAGGCGCCCTGAGGCGGGCCAGCGCAGGTTCGCAGTCAAACAGATCTAGCAGCAACATCACTATAAAGCTCGATATCTTGAGCACTAAGCGTTATAGTGATCAACATATGATGCCTAAAATTGAGAACCAGCGACGGACGGCCCCACTTCCGGTGCGCCGGGCGCAGCGACAGATAGCCGATCACATCGTGGCTTGGCGCAAGCTGCGTGGCCTCACGCAGGCACAGTTGGCCGACCGCTCAGGTGTAGCCCGCGGCACGCTGCAGCGAATCGAGGCGGCCGAGAAGGGCGTCAGCGTCGAGAACCTACTCCGCGTACTTCGCGGGCTTGGGCTGCTCGAAAACCTGCCGCAGGCATTGGACCCGCTCGCAAGCGATGTTGGGCGCATTCGATCAGCGCAGCGACTCCCCCGGCGCGTGCGTCCCAGACAGCTGACCCTCAAGGAACCAACCCCGGAGAGCGACCATGACTGACACGATCGTCGATGTGCTCGTGCAGATCGCCGGCGAGGACGTAGGAGCCGGCAGGCTCTGGGCACACCCCCACGGTCGCAGCGGCTCTGCGACGTTCGCGTATCTGCCCGAGTATCTCGCTCGCGCGGACAGCTATGAACTCGACCCGCGGCTTGCCGAGCACACCGGGCAGCAGCAGACCGCCGAGGGCCAGGCGCTGTTCGGGGCGTTCTCCGACGCTGCTCCCGACGGGTGGGGACGTCGGCTGATCCGACGTAACGAGATCCACCACGCCGAGAAGCACGGTGTCCCGGAGAGGGACATCCCCGAGATCGACTATCTGCTCGGCGTGCGCGACCAGCTACGCCAGGGCGCGTTGCGTTTCCGCAACCCGGCCGACGGAACCTACCTGGCCGAGGACCGAAGCGACGTCCCCCAACTGCTCGACCTGGGGCGCCTATTGGCGGCCGCAGAGCAGCTCGAACGTGACCAGGAGACCGACGAGGATTTGCAGCTCCTGCTCGAGGGCGGGAGCTCGCTCGGGGGTGCACGTCCGAAGGCCCACGTACTCGACACCCAGGGGCAGCTCGGCATCGCCAAGTTCCCCGCCCCCGAGAATGACAAGTGGGACGTCATTCGCTGGGAGGCCGCGGCCCTCACCCTCGCACGTGCTGCCGGGCTCCGGGTACCCCAGTTTCGGCTTCATGAGATCGCTGGCAGACCGGTGCTGATCGTCCGTCGCTTCGACCGCGACGGAGGCGGACGGGTCGGATACGTCAGCGCGATGACATTGCTCGAGTCCAAAGACGGCGCAGCAGGCAGCTATGTCGAAATAGCCGAGACGATCGAGGAGCACTCGCCGACCGCGAGCGCCGATCTACGCGAGCTGTGGCGGCGGATCGTGTTCTCGCGCCTGATCTCAAACACCGACGACCATCTGCGCAACCACGGCTTCCTGCGAACCAGCACAGCCGGATGGTCACTGTCCCCCGCGTTCGACTTGAATCCGAATCCGCAGTCTGGGGGACGAGGATTCAGCACGGTGATCGAGGAGCGCCGCGGTGGAAGCGACATCGAGGCCGCGATCGAGCTCGCCGGGCTGTTCCGACTCACACCCGAGCAGGCTGTCGCCACCGTGGGGGAAGTCGATCGCGCAACATCGAGCTGGCGAGCGATAGCCAAAGCGGTCGGGCTCGAACCAGGGGCGGTCGAGCGGATGGCCGCAGCTTTTGAGAATGATGAGGTCCGCATTGCACGCGAACTCCTCAGCTCAACCACCAGTCGCTGACACATAAATCCAGGCTTACGGGCGTACCGAGAGATCGCGGTCACGCCAGCCCGACTAGGTCATTCAGCAATCAACCCGTCAAGCAGTTTTTTCAGCTGCTCGTTGTTGCCGCGATGGCTTTCACGCGAGGCTTGTATGTTGCTGTCAGGGTCCAAGCCGGTCCAGTCGATGGGGTGCCCCGCTTCGGTTGCGATCTGACCGAGGAACGCGCGCTGGGTACGACCGTTGCCCTCCCGGAAGGGATGGACCGCGTTGAGCTCAGCGAAGTAGTGCGCCAGCCGCGTCACGAACTCCTCACGCTCCAGGTCACGCAGACGATCCTCGTTTGCGAGGTCGCTCAGCACGCCGGCGAGATAAGAAGCGACATGCTGTGGCAGCGCGAACATGCTCTCACCCTTCGCGATCTTGACGGTGCGCAGCTCACCGGCCCACGGGTACAGGTCCCCGAAGATCTTACGATGGACGGCCTGCAGGTGGGGTGTGTCGTAGTCGCCGGGGATGGACTCCCTTTCAAGTTGAGCGATACGGCCGGCGCTGATCGCCGCCTCGAGTTGCGCAAGTTCGGCGGCGTCACGAATCCCAAAGTGGTTTCGCAGCACGCTGGTGCCCGGATAGACGTATGGATCGTCGTCAGCCATCGCCCCAACCACATCGAGCTCGTGCCGCCGGGAGGGCTCTTACGGGTGAACTGGTCCGAGCAGATCGGTCAGCGACTCGCGGGCGGCGATCCGCAGGATCCCTTCATCGAGCTGCGCATCGGTGATCTCCTCGCGCGCCCACCGAGCCAGCAGCGGCTCAGCGACACCAGGATCAAGCCCCTCGGCGCGAACCGAAGCAAGCGCGTTCGCCGCGGCCCGTTCGCGCGTCACCTCGACCGCGGCCGGCCCAGCGCCATTGAGCGACTTGGCTACAGACCGAGCTGTCCGACCAGTATCGATAGCCATATAGGCAGGGTACCACCGGCTGTGGGTGTCACAAAGCCTATGCCTACGCGCCTTGCGCGAGCAGCTTCTCGAGCTTGTCGATCGCCGGCTCTCGGTTCGCGAAGAGTCGAGCGATCGCCGATTGCATCTTTGGATCGATCGCACGCTCGATGAGTCCGCATGTCGCGTTCAGTCGGGAGTGTTCCAGCCACGCCATGAGGTCGGGCTGGTCAAACCACAGTGTTTCGGTGCGCTGTCCGAAGGAGGTCACGGAGAGCCAGTCCAGGGCCCCGTCTGGGTATAGGTGTGGTGGGCAGAGCCGGTTCTTCTCGACGTCGTCGTCTCGGACTGCCTCTACGAATGCTATGACGGCGGCGTTGAATGTTGGTTGGCAGGTCCGGACCTGCTGCACCGTGATCCGGTTGGGTTCGAAGATCGGGCGAACGGGCGCCCTACGGATGCCCTCGCCCGTGCAGTCGACGTAGAGCTGATTGCGATCGGTCGGAATCGACCCTTTCTCCAGCTCGATCCGCTCCTCTCCGATATGAGCGACGCGGCCCTGGCGGACCACATTCTCGATCAGGCGCAGGTTTTCCAGTTCGTCCTGGCCCAAAATGGGACAGTGGTACATGGTGGGCTCGACTGCCGGGTCGAGCCGGACGAGCTGTTCGCACGCCTCGAGGCGACGGAAGAGGTCCTCGGCATTCTCCGCTTGGGCCGCGGCCTCGAGCTGAAGCGAGAAACCCTCGATCAGCCCGCCGAGCAGGTCCAGCGGCTGCACGAATGCACGGTTGAGCATCCAGCCGTCTCGAGGCCGGATCCACCGAATCGCCTCGGGGGCCACACCGCCGTCGAGCAGCCAGATGCACGCGTCCATCGCCGTCTTGCCGGCGCCGATCACCGTGTATCCGCTGCCGGGCTCCGTCAGCGCGACGAGATCGTTGACGGGGATCAGCCGCACGTTCGGATCGACGCTGAACGATGGAGCGCGCATCGACGGAACCAATGGTTCGAGGTATGTGGCGTCGACGACCTTGCGTCGCACTCGCACGGTCCTCACCTCACCGGTCGTGCGGGACACGAAGCGGTGCTCGCCAGACCAGTCGCCGATGTAGTCGCACATGCCAAAGAAGCGAACCTGGTCTGATGGCAGGAGATGCTCGTCGAGCACCCGCTGAAAGTAGTCGCAGATTTCGGCTCCGGTCGCCCGCTCGTATAGGCCCGAGTTCGGCCCGAACTCGTCGATCGAGTCACTGCCCAGGACTCGCGAGTTGACCCCGTAATAAGCGGAGGGCTGGTGCAGGCGCACGAACGGGTATGCATTGTTCCAGTGGCCTCCCGGGCGGTGTCGCCGGTCCACGATCACCACGTCCGCATCGGACTCGGCGATCAGCGAGTCGGCAAACGCCATCCCCGACGCTCCCGCACCGACGATCAGGTAGTCAGTTTCGATCGTGTTTATCGCTTACGCTCCCAGGAAGTCGATCAGCAGCCGATTCACCGCATCCGGCGCCTCTAATTGCATCCAGTGCCCGGGCCCGTCGAGACGCTCATAGCGCCACGGGCCGGCGACGTGATCAGCTGACCTGGTCATCTGACCCTCGGTGAGCGCGATGTCCCCAGAGCTCCACACGCCCATCGTCGGTGCCTGTATCGGCGGCGGCACGAGGTCCGAGGGAAGAAAGCGCGCGGGGGGAATGTTCGCCCGGTAATAGTTCAGCCCCGGCGTCAGTGACCCATTCGCCTCCAATTCGGCGATCGCCGCGTCCATATCGGGGTGCTGGCTCCAGGCCCGGGAGTTGGCCCAGTCGTTCCCCGACAGCCACTCCTCCGCGATCCCCGGGAACTGGAAGAGGAGCACGTACCAAGACTTCTCGTGCTGCTCGAAGCCATCCGCGAAGAACGTCGCCGGATGTCCCACCGACATCGCCACGAGACGCTCGACGCGCTCAGCGGCCATCAGCGCGGTGGCCCACGCCACGCCCGCCCCCCAATCGTGGCCGACGACGTGAGCTCGCTCGGCGCCCGCGTCGCCGAGCACGGCCAGCACGTCACCGACGAGCAGGTCCATCGTGTACGCCGCCACCTCCGCCGGCTTGTCCGATCGGCCATAGCCACGCAGATCGGGGACGATGACCTTGAATCCCGCGTCGGCCAGCGCCGGCACCTGATGGCGCCAGAGCCGCCCCGAGTCTGGGAACCCATGCAGCAACACCACCGGCCGGCCGTCGCCGGTCACCTCATACTCGATGCCCACACCGTTGACGTCGACGCGCACTGTAACCCCCCTGTGGATGGCGGCAAGGCAAGCGCCTCGCGGGAAAGCCTGGCTTTGCGCGCTTCCGCCACCAAGCGTCCGGTCCGGTCGGCCTGCTGTTTGCAACCTACCGCTTGGCGCGCCGGTCACGCCTCCTCCCGCTCACGCCGGTCAAAGAGGGGAGCTGATTGCCTGCAGCCGCTGCGCTCAGGGGATGCCGTCGAGTAGCCGTGCCGGTGGGATGCCCAGGGCGTTCGCGAGCTTGACGATCGTCGCCAGCCGGGGATCGCGCCGTGAGCGCTCGAGGCGCGAGATCTCGCTCATGTTCAGATCGCAGCGGAAGCTCAACGCTTCCTGGGAGAGCTTCAACCGCTGCCGTTCCCGGCGGAGGTTGCTCGCGAACGTCTCCCGGGCAGTGGCCGCCATGCCCACCATGGTTCTCGGCTAGGGCCAAAACCTCTAGGGCCAAAACCTCAAGTCATGCTATGGTACCGTGCCAAGTGATCGTCGACGCCGGGAGGTAGCTGTGCGAGGACCACGTGGGTGTGGGCTGACCGCGATAGCGCTCGCGGGTGGGCGAGGCAGGTACGGGCTGGGGCGGCTTCTCGGCCTTCAGGTGGCAGCTCTCGCGAGCGTTCTGGTCGTCGTGATTGGGGTGCCGATGTTTGTGGCCTCGACATCGGCTTCAAGTACATCTGGCGTCGTCTCGTCCTGGGGCGATAACACCTACGGCCAGCTCGGCGACGGCTACGAAGGCTGGGAATACGACAGCAAGGTGCCGATCCCGGTAAGCGGCCTCTCCGGCGCGAGGTCGGTCGCGGCGAGCGGTTCGGCTGGCCTGGCGCTCATGCAAGACGGAACCGTGATGGGGTGGGGGAACAACGGCGCCGGCGAACTCGGCGATGGCACCATCACCCAGCGCGACACGCCGGTGGCGGTCAGCCGGCTGTCCGGGGTCAAGCAGATAGCGGCCGGTAGTCAAGACAGCTTCGCGCTGCTGGAAAACGGGACGGTCGAGGCGTGGGGTTACGACGACTACGATCAGCTCGGCCCGATCACCCCAACGGAAATCTGCGAGAGCGGCGCGGCCTGCGTCCGCACGCCGACACCCGTGCCCGGCCTGGCAGGCGTCAAGGCGATCGCCGCCGGGGAAAGCTACGCCCTCGCGCTGCTCGAAAACGGGACTGTCGAGGCGTGGGGCGAAGGCTCGTGGGGCCAGCTCGGTAACGGCCCGATCATCGGATTGGAAATCTGCCCGGAAGAACCCGATGTCACGGGATCTCGGCTGTGCAGCAAGACGCCGGTGCCGGTCAGCGGTCTGTCCGGGGTCAGCGCCCTCGCCGCCGGCCACGGCGACAGCCTCGTGCTGCTGGAGAACGGCACCGTCATGAGCTGGGGCTACAACGGCGCGGGGCAGCTCGGGGCCGGAAGCACCGAAGGGCCCGAATGGTGTGTGAACGGGGTTTCGTGCAGCGGCGTGCCCATCGCGGTCAGCGGACTTTCCGGCGTCGCCCAGGTCTCCGCCGGCGATCTTCACAACCTCGCGCTGCTGAGCGATGGGACGGTCGAGGCCTGGGGCAACGACGAAGCCGGTCAGCTCGGAAATGGCGGCTTCAAAGAAAGTGATGTGCCGGTCGCCGTCAAAGGACTCACCGGTGTGACCGCGATCTCCGCCGGCAACTACCACAGCCTCGCCCTGTTGAGTGATGGCACTGTGGAGGCGTGGGGCGGAGACATCCTCTGGCAGCTCGGGAACATCGAAACCGAAGGACAGAGCCGTGTGCCGGTTCCCGTGAGCGGCCTCTCCGGGGTCACGGCCATCGCGGCCGGCAACGGCCAGAGCTATGCCGTCGGCGCGACCCCGGTCGCCTACCCGCAGGTCGCCAAGCTCGTCCCCTACACTGGTCCGGAAACGGGCGGCACGACGGTGACGATCACCGGCTTGAACTTCACCGGCGCGACCGCCGTCAAGTTCGGCTCCAAGGAAGCCGCGAGCTTCACGGTCAACTCGCCGACGTCGATAACCGCCGTCTCTCCTGTGGGAGCCAAAGGCAAAGTGGAAGTCACCGTGACCACCCCTGTAGGCACCAGCTACACCAGCCCGAGGGACACGTTTCGCTATGGCGAAGAACAACCCAGCGAAAAAGAACCACCTCACGAAGGTCCTGGGGAACCCGGCGAAAAGCCCGTGGTGAGCGGTGAGTCCGCCTCGAATATCACCGAACACACCGCGACGATCAACGCGGATGTCAACCCCCAGAGGACAACTGAGATCACCTACTTCGTCGAATATGGCACCAGCACCTCCTACGACCAGAGCGCCCCCAATCCACCGGTCAGCACCAGCTGGGTAACGTGCGGATTGGAGTGCGAAGGCGAAGCTGAAACCCCCAGGCCGGTCAGCGTGAACCTGACCGAACTCCAGGCGGGCACGACCTACCACTATCGAATCGTGGCCAGCAACGGCAGGGGTGTGGAGAACTACGGTCCGGACGCGACGTTCACCACCCCGTCGTCCGGTGACACCCCCACGATCGAAAGTATCTCCGTATCCAGTATCACCGAACACGACGCGACGCTTGAAGCGCAGATCAACCCGAATGGTCTGGAAACGACCTACCAGTTCTTTCTCTGGGTGGGGTGCTATCCAGCCAGTTGCGAGCACATATCGGAAGTCCGTCCTGCCCTGCCGGTTGAGACTCTCCCGAGCACTCAGGGAGAGCAGTCTGTGAGCCTCGACCTGAACAGCGCCGGCGTGACGCTTGAACCAAACCGCGACTACTATTACTCGGTGGTGGCCACCAACTCCGCAGGTGAAACGCATCGCGAAGGTGGGATATTCAGGACACCTTCCGAACCGACGGGCGAAAACGGCGGGGCGGAAACCGGTGGCGCATCGAATATCCCAGAGACTGGCGCGAGACTAAACGGGGTCGTCGCGGTCTGGGGATGGCGCGAAGCCACCTACGTCTTCGAATACGGCACAAGCACCTCCTATGGGAAGAGCGCACCAACTCCGGCCGGGGTGATCGGCGGGCGCGCAACCTGCGGCTTGCCGTGCGGCCCTCCACATTCAGAACGATTCCCGGTGAGCGAGAGCCTGACCGAACTAGAACCCAACACGACCTATCACTACCGTCTCGTCTCGACGAGTGCCGGCCAAGTGAGCTACGGCCAGGACGCGACGTTCACGACATCCGAAGCCTTTGCCGAACCGCTGAATGCCATTTCACCCTCAACGACTGGCGGCGGAGAACTTCCATCCAAGATTAGCGGCGGCCAGTTGGACAACTC
>Ga0116222_1001189_pt1 | contig 14664 bp, 10 predicted proteins | sample Sb_taG_12_FD_88963 | JGI IMG/M metagenome (GOLD analysis project Ga0116222, IMG submission 88963) | Peat soil microbial communities from Weissenstadt, Germany - Sb_50d_9_AC metaG | ecosystem: Environmental > Terrestrial > Soil > Wetlands > Peat | place: Germany: Weissenstadt | collected 2010-09-21
AGCGATTCGAGCGCGCCGAACCATGCGGCAAAACCCGCGGGCCCCGGCGGAGGGGGCGTCAAGCCGCACACCGCGAAGGTCTGTTGCGGATCCTCCAGCATGGGCCGAATCAGGTGCAAGAGAAGGGTGGAGTCGAATTCGCATTCTGTGCCGATCAGCCCGATGATGGGGGCCGACGCGGCTTCGAGGCCTGCATTCAGAGCGCCGGCCGGCCCCGCCTCCACTACCACCAGGCGCAGCGGATCGCGCGATTCGTAAACGCTGCTGGCCGGTGCGGAGCGCGACAAGTGAAACTCCCGTATCCAGGCGGCCATCTCCGTCTCGGATCGTCCCTCGATCGCCAGCACCACTTCGAGGTTCCCGAATTCGAGACCGAGAAGCCGCCGCACGAAATCGCGCGACTCGGGAGAGGCATCGGGAGGGTTGGCGATCACCGAAACGCCCGGCACCAGCGAAGACTTCAGCAAGGGGAGCACGTCGAGCGACGGAGTGCGGCGCGCGAGACGGCGCAGCACGAAGCACCCTTTCAACATCGCGCCGAAGCTGGCCATTCCGATGAGGAACAGGAACAGCGCGAAGCCCGCGAGCAGGGAGGAGACCGCCGTCATGCGCCCGCCTGCCCACGCGCGCGGGCCAGCGCTTCGGCGGCAACGGCGGCCGCCGCCGGGCTGGAATTAGCGCTCAACTCCTCGAGGGTCCGCCAACCGCGCGGAGGCATCGCCGCCAGGGCCGATGCCGCGCTTCGCGCCACGCCGGCGGGGCCCACGCGCACCAGCCTGGCAAGAGCCGGGAGCGCCTCCGCAATCCTCAGCCTCCCGGCGCTGAGAGCCGCGGTGGCGCCGACCTCCGCATCCGGATCTGTGAGCGCTTTCAGGATGGCGTCTCGATTGGCCGCATCCTGCGGCACCAGCGGGGCCAGTTTGAGGACCTGGATGCGAATTCGGGGATCGGGGTGTTCCAGCAGGCCGAGCAGGTCGTCGAAGGGAATGGTGCGCTCCCACGAGACCAGGGTTTCGAGGGCGGCCAGGACACGGCTGGAATCGGACGAGCCCAACGCCGCCGGAACCGCCGATCCGGAGAGGGCCAGAGCGTGGTGGCGGAGCACATCCGCCAGCAGGATACGGGACAGCGGGCTCTGCGAAAGGGCGGATTCAAAAAGGCGTGCGGTCTCCACGCTGAAGGGGGATTGGGCCGTTCCGCCGGCCGCGGCCAGCCGCACTTCCGGGTCGGCGTCGTTGAGGGCCAGCACGAGGATATCTCCCATGTCGGGACGGCAGGGTCCGTAGGCGTTGACGAAGGCCAGGCCGGCATAGGCCGCGCGACGCCGGATGGAATCGCGCGAGTGAGTGTCGGCGATCCACTCGTGCACCAGTCCGAGTTCCAAGGCGACCCCGCACAGCCGGTCCAGAGCGGCTCCGGCTATGGCTCCCCGGAAGCCCATGAGGGCCTCGGCCAGAACGTGCCGGTGGGCGCGCGCCAGACTGCGGAGGCGGTCGAGGTCGTTGCCTCCGGCCAGATAGTCCGCCAGAGCCTCCCGGACCTCGGGCAGGTGCGCGGCAGAAGCATGCTCCCGCCGGCGCCACGCCAGGGCGCGGACCATGGCCCCAGCGAACAGCGCGAGTATCAGGAGCCCGTAGCAGGCCAGTAATGCCGCGCCGACATTGAATGCGAAGGCCGTCATCGCAAGAGCAACCGCTTCAAGCGAGCCATCAGCTCCATGGGGCTGAAGGGCTTGACCACATAGTCGTCGGCGCCCAGGCTGAAGCCGCGGATCACGTCGTTTTCCTGCTGGCGTACCGTAAGCATCAGGACGCGGACGGGGATCTCTTCGGCGCGAATGGCGGCCAGCACTTCATAGCCGTCCATGCCAGGCATGTTGACGTCCAATACCGCCAGATTCGGGCGGATCCGGCGGACGCTTTCGAGGGCGCTGCGGCCATCGGCTGCGGTATAACACTCCATTCCGAAATTCCTGATGGCGGCGCGAACCAGGGTCAGCACCGTGGGGTCGTCATCGGCCAGCAGCACGGTAGTGCGGCCTGCCGGAGCGTGGCTCGCGCCGGTCGACGGCGCGGCCGCCATCGGGCGCGCGGAAACCGCGTGGCAGAGGCGCACCAGGACCTCTTCCGGCTCCCAGGAATCCATCAGAAACTCCGTGGCCATAGACTGAACGGCCGGGTCCAACGCGAGCAGGTGCTCGCGGCTGCCGGCCAGGACCAGAGGGCGGCGCCCGCTGATTTCCGAGGAGGAGTCGAGCCACGCGCAAGCGGCCGTTTCGGGGCGGACGTGCACCACTATGGCGTGGCACTCCTGCACTGTCTCCACAATCGGCCGGTCGGCAGGCGCGAAGAAGATCACCCCAGCCTCCGCCCGTTCCAGAGTCACCAGGAGGCGTTGCGCTTCATTCACCGGGAAGCCCACCAAGGCGATGCGCTTTCCGGACAGCGCCTGCACAATCGACTCGGGCACGACTCGATCGCGCGCCTCCCTGGGATTGCTGAAGGCCATCGCAAGGTCGGTGAGGGATTCGCGCAGTTGGGTCTGATCGAGCGGGCGCTCCAGCAGAATGGACTCCACTTCGCGCGCCAGGCGGCTGAGCGCGGTGTAGCCCAGCAGGCCGCCGGCACCGATCCACTGGTGCACCACGCGGGCCGCCTCATTGGCATTGAACTGGCCCTCCAGGTCCAGCAGCCACTGCCGCGCCCGCTCCTGGCCTTCATCCAGGAACCGACGGCGCAGCGCCCGCAACTCTGCCGGAGGGATGGCGGCGACCCCGTCGGGATGGGCGGGATCGGGACTGGCGGGAGGCGCCGGTCCGGCGCGGGATTCGGCGCGGCGATCGAGAAGCGCGCGAATGCGCGCCCCCAAGGAGCGGGTGTCGATGGGTTTGGTGATGTAGCCGTCGCAACCCGCGTCGATGGCCTTCTGCTCGTCTCCCTTACTGGCGAACGCGGTCAAGGCCACCACCGTGATATCGCGGGTATTTTCGTCCTGCTTGATGCGGCGGGTCAGTTCCAACCCGTCGATTCCCGGCAGTTGGATGTCCGCCAGCACGAGGTCGGGATGGAACCCCCGCAGAAGCTCGAGCGCCTCCTCCGCGCTGGCTGCGGTGAGTACCTTATATCCTTCGTTGACCAGGATGATGCGCGTCAGTTTCAGGTTCACTGGCGTATCGTCCACGATCAAGATAGGCTCACCAGGCATGGGCTCGCATCTTACCGTACGCCATTTTAGCGCATGCCGGCGCGTCCGAAACAGGAAATACGAGAACTGGTTTGAGAACTGGTTTGGGCGGTCATGGGGAGCGGGGCGTCAGCACTCCTCCCTCCACGCACTCGTAGGCCGCCGCTCGCACGCTCTTGAATTCCTGCGCCTGCCCGCTGGGCCATTCGATGGTTACGCGATCCGCCTTTTCCCGCTTCCCCAGCCCGAATGTCAGGGTCAACTCGGATTGCGACAGGTAACTGGAACCGGTCCGGACCATGCGCGACTGCATGCCATCGGGGGTCGAGACGCGCACCACCGCGCCTATGGCGTCGCGATTCGACCTGGTCCCGGTGAGCCGCAGGCGGAGCGAACGGTTTCCCGCCGTCACATCGTTGCGGTAGAGAAACGCCGGGCCTTGATTGGTGGTGAGCAGGAGGTCGACGTCGCCATCGCGGTCGAAGTCCCCGCAGGCCAGCCCGCGCGCGACCTTGGGAGCCGCGAAACCGCCCCCGGCCTGGCCGGCGGCATCGCGGAAATTTGCCTTGCCGTCATTCAAAAAAAAGTGCGGCGGCTGGGCGTAGCCCGCATTGCTGCGGATGTGACGTACGGTTTCGTCGATGTGCCCGTTTACCGCGAGCAGGTCGAGATAGCCATCCAGGTTGATATCGACGAACGCGCATCCGAATCCCAGGCTCTCGCGCGAGGCCTGTCCGATGCCCGCCTTCACCGCAATATCGGTGTCTACACCGGGACGGGACGGGCGATAGAGAGCCATCATCTCGTTGTCGAAATTCGTGATGGCGATCCCGGCCGCGCCCGAGTTGTCGAAATCGCCCACGTCCACGCCCATGCCCGCGCGCGCCTTGCCATCTTCGCTGAAGGCCACGCCGGCGTGGACGGCCACGTCTTCGAAGGTGCCATCGCGCCGGTTGCGGTACAGCTTGTTGGGCTGCGTGTCGTTGGCGATGAGCAGGTCGGGCCAGCCATCGTGGTCGTAATCCAGCAGGGCCACGCCCAGCGATTTCGACGAGGTGTCGAAGATGCCGCTGCGGGCGGTGACGTCCTCGAAGGCGCCGTTCCCGCGGTTGCCGAACAGCCAGCAGGTCGAGCCGTGGTATGCCTCCGGAGTGCAGTAGGATTTGCGCTTGCCATCCACGCTGCAAAAGACGTCGTGCTCGGGCGACCACTTCACGTAGTTGCACACCAGCAGGTCCAGCAGGCCGTCGCGGTCGAAATCGAACCAGAGCGCCGAGGTGCTGAACGCGCTGCGGCCGCCCAATCCGGCCTTCTCGGTGACGTCCGCGAAGCGCCCGTGGCCAGTGTTCTGAAACAGGCGGTTCTGGCCGACGGCGGTCACCAGAATGTCCGGGAAGCCATCATTATTATAATCGGCGATGGCCACCCCCATACCGTACATCTCCACGGCCAGACCGGCCCGCTCTGTGACATCTGTAAAAGTACCGTTGCGATTGTTCCGGTAGAGGTGCATGGTACTACGCTGTCGCTTGTGACCCGGCCAGTCCATGCCGTTGACGATCAGGATGTCCAGCCAGCCATCGCCGTCGTAGTCGAGAAAGGCGCACCCCGGACCCATGGTCTCGGGCAGATATTTCTGGCCGAACGCGCCGCTGTTGTGGTGAAAATCGATGCCGGCGGCGGCAGTGACATCGGCTAGGCGAAAGCCGGGGCCGGATGGCGCCGCCGCAGCGGCCGAAATGGCGCCGAGCAGGAGTGTTCGCCGGGTACAACTGGTACTATTTTGGAGCAGAGGAAGATTGTATCCTGGTTCGCTAGTGCGGTTGCGCCTTTTTGTTCTAAAACATGCAAGTACCATTGGTACTAGGACGTTATGCGTACCTTGAGAATTGCAACTCTCAAAAAAACGTGGTACCGTTGCTTAATCATTTCCGTAAGGTCGCGGAGCTGAGGTTGGCCTGCGGAAAGAGGACATCATAGAGAGGAAGGACAAATGAAGTACTTGCTTGACGACGTCGTAAAAACACTGGCAACCCCCATGCCGCGGCGGAAGACTTTCAGACTCCTGGGGGGGCTGTTGGCAGGCGGTATTCTCGGCGGTATGGGAGTACGGCCGGCCTTCGCGACTCAGGGGGGCTGCGGCAGCGGCCCGGCGTGCCCGACAGGGCAGGTGTGTTGCTCGGGGGGGGGCTTCTTCGGCTTCTTCGGCTTCCGGGCGACCTGCCTTAAAGGCGTAAAGTGCTGCGGCAACGGGGCGTGCAGTGCCTCAGAGACGTGCTGCGGGACGAACTGCGTTAATGGCACCGACGTGACGTGCTGCGGCAACACAGTGTGCACTGGCGGTGACGTGTGCTGCGGGCAAGGCTTCCTGCGGACTTGCGCTAAGAGCACCGATTGCTGCGGCGGCCAGGTGTGCAGAAATGGTCAAAAGTGCTGCAGAAACGCTACTTATCCCTACTGCTACAGCAACACCAACAGCAAGAGCTGTCCGGCTTCCGCTCCTCCGTCGTGATCGCTGACTTGCCATGGAAGTCGAGGCGCTTAAGCGCCCCCTTTCCATCGACCAGCTTCGTGACGGTCACGTGTACCTGAGGCCTGCCACGTCTTTGGTGCAGACGAATCTGTTCCTGAAGGTCGGGCAGATGGACGAACTGTTCATCAAGGTTCCGTCCGAGCTCGGCCTTGAGGACTACTGGACTTACGCCAAGAAAGCCTTCCCCGATCCCCAGGATATGCGAGCGGTCGAGGAATCGGAGCGGTTTGAACGCCTGGAGTCGACTCTTGAGACCCTCAGTGCGTTGAAGCCGCTCACGCCCATCGGCAAAGAGTTGGTCCACTATCTGGCCCTTCACAAACTGCAGCACGACCGGTTGAAGACCCAGGCTGCCGTGGGTATTCCCGAGGCGCGGTTCGGAGTGCTGCGTTCCACCCGCCTCCGTATCTTCTATCGGTATGAGCCGGCCATGTTTCAGGCGCGGGTATGTGGTAATACACTTTGGGACATGTTCGACTTTTCAGCCTTCCGGGTCGCCCCGCAATGGCGCCGGTTCCTTCCCGCGATTTCGGCCCAGTTGTCCGCCCTGATTGACTCCCGGATGTTGAACCACATCGACTGGAACATCAAGAACTTTGTCTTTGAAGAGACCGCGGAGCGTGTCTTCTACGTCGACATGAAACCTACCACACTCCTGGCCAGGCAGACCAATGAGCAGAATTTGAGGTCGATTCGCGACTATTTCATCGCCTGACGGACGGCCAGGAGTAAGATGACAGGCATGGCCGCTCCTCGCAGACCCAGCCGGATCTCGCAGGGTGTTTCTCTGGCCCTGCTGACTCTGGCTCTGGGATACGCCGTCTCACAGCCCACCAATCGCGTCCTCACGGACTGGAATGTCTGCCTGGTGGGAATCGGGCTGGCCACAGTGGTGTTCTCGTTGCCCGCTGCCAGCCCGGCGCCGCGCTTGGAGCGGTGGCTTGCCTGGGCGGTTCTGCTGATTCCCTGCTATGTGGCCTGGCAACTGCTTCCGCTGCCCTCGTTCCTGCTGAGACTGGTTTCGCCGGAGCGGGCCTGGATTCTGGATAACTTGAAGCCTGTCATGCAAACGCCGGCGTTTGCCCCCCTGACCATTTCTCCTGGCACGACCACCGAGTTTTTTCTCAGGATGACCGGCTACACACTGACTTTCCTCGCCATCCGCACCATCGCCGGGCGTTTCTGGGAGCGGCGAAGTTGGGCGCCGGCGATTCCCCTGATCGCAGTAGCGGCGCTGGAGGCGGGGTTTGGTCTCTGGCAGCGGGCGAACGGGGCGAACGGGGCGGCCGTGACGCCCGTGGCGGGCAACTATTTGAACAAAAACCACTTCGCCGGTCTTCTCGAGATGGCCCTGCGGATCTCGGTAGCTTACGCCATCGCCAAGTTCAATGGCGAGCGATTCCACCGCCCATCGCCTGCGCTGGACGCCTTCAAGCCAGCCGCCGCTCTGGCCGTGGCCGCGGTTCTGGTGGTGGCGCTTCTGTATTCTCAATCCAAGTCCGGTCTGGTGGCCGCTCTTTGCGGCTCGTTCGTCATGGGCGCCCTGCCCATCGCTTGCCTGCTGCGGGGCTGGAAACGGGCAGGGGCCGTGGCCTGCTTCGCTGGTCTTGTTTTTCTGGCATTTGTCTTTTTGCCGCCGGATTCTCTGGTCGGAGGTTTTGGCGGGACAGTTTCCGGTCCATCGCGCATGGATCTGGAGGGACGCTGGCCGATATGGATCGACACACTCCATCTCATCCGCGATTACCCGCTGTTTGGTTCCGGGCTAGGCACCTACGAGGCTGCTTTTCTGAAATACCAAACCGCTGCCCTCGACGCCGTTTTTCAGTTTGCGCATAACGATTATCTGCAGTTGGCCGCGGAGTTAGGGGCGGTAGGGTTTATGATCCTGGCCGGTGTAATGGGCGGCGTCTTCCTCAAGGCGCTTCGCGCCGCCACCGCCGGCTCGGACCGGCAGACCCGGTATCTCGGCCTGGGATGCGCCGGCGCCATGACGGCGATTTTTGTCCACAGCTTTGCCGATTTCAACATGTACCATCCCGCCAACGCCATGTTCCTGGCTTGGATTTCGGGAATTGCCGCCAGTCTTCCGTCCGGCGTCCGGCGGCGCGCACCGGAATACGGGTTTCCCGGCCCCGGCTTTTTCCGGTGGTTTGCAGTGGCCCTGGGGTGCCTTCTGCTGCTTTATGCCCCGGCGTGGCTTGTGTTCCGGAATCGCTTTTGGAGTAACCCGCGCGCCGAACAGATGTTTTGCCGCTTCGGCATTTGCGACAGCAATGCATTTCTGTACGCCCAGCTCCCCGCCGCGAGCAGGAACAAATCGTTTGCGCCCGTCAGCGCCCTTTTGGAAACGCTTCGCCGGGAGCCGGCCTCTCCCAGCCTGTGGCGTCATCTCGCAGAGGCGCTGTTGATGTCGGGACGCGTGGAACAAGCCAGGTATTGCTTCTCCAACGCCCTGGCTTTGGCTCCCAACATCCCTCTGGTTTTGCTGGCGGCGGGCGACTTCTACGCCGGCCTCGGGGACCGTCGGCGGGCGCTGGAACTGGCCTCCCGCGTGTTGGAGGAAACGTCCGGCTACGACGACGAAGTCTTTGGCTGGTTTAAGAAAAACAAGGTTGCGGGGAGCGAAATCCTGAGCGCCCTGCCGCCAGGCCCGCGCGCTCCGCGAGCCTGCATCCGGCAATTGATATACGACCACAACGCGGCCGACGCTTCGATCGTGTGGAATTGGACGCTTGCGCATGGCTATGCCGACGAGAAACTGGCCAGCCAGTACGTGGCCTTCTTGATTCGCGGCAAGCAGTACGAGGCTGCGGCACGGTCGTGGGCCGGTTACCTCGGGGACCGCCGCAACGGCTACCTGCAATCCAACTGGGTATTCAACGGGGATTTCGAAACCGAGCCTTCCGGGGAGGGTTTCGATTGGAACATTGCCGCTTATCCTGGGGTCGAAGTGGCGCGCGATTCGAGCGTGGCACACACCGGCTCGCACTCCTTACGCATTCGTTTTGACGGGAAGGAGAACGTCGATTACCGCCACGTCTATCAGGACGCCTTTGTAACTCCGGGAGCCTACCGTTTCGAGGCTTTCATCCGGACCCAGGACATAACCACCTCCCAGGGCATTGGCTTTCTCATATTCGACGCCGAGAACGCTTCCCGCGTGATGGTCAGGACCGAGCAATTCACCGGAACCAACGACTGGAAGAAAGTGGAACAGACCATTCGGATTCCGCGCGAGACCAGGTTGCTCCAGATCCAGGCGAACCGCGCCCCCGTGGTGTTGAAATTTGACGACAAGATAGCCGGCACAGCCTGGATCGACAGTGTGCGGCTGTCCAGAATCGAGTGAGTGCCATACTGGCGTCAATCCTGGTAAAATGGTCAAGTTCAAGTTATGGGTATCCTCTTACTGATCGTGCGCGTGCTGCTCGCCGCCGTATTCGCGGTTGCGGGCTTGGCAAAGTTGGCCGACCGCGAGGGATCGCGGAAGTCGATGGTGGATTTCGGGGCCCCCGCTTTCCTCGGGCGCCCCCTGGCATGGCTCGTACCGCTGGCCGAGTTGGCCTGCGCGGCGGCCCTTTTGTGGACGCCGTGGTCGCCGTGGGGGGCGGGCGGGCTGTTGGCCATGCTGATCGTCTTCAGCGCCGCCATGGCGATCGTCCTGGCGCGCGGACGCCGGCCCGATTGCCATTGCTTCGGCCAACTGCACGCTTCGCCCATCGGCGCGGAAACACTCGCCCGCAATGCGGTCCTTTCGGCCCTGGCCGCGTTCGTCTGGTGGCAAGGCCCGCAACCCGTGAATGCGGCCGCGCTGTGGTCCACCTTATCCCAGACTCAATCGATCCTGCCGGCGGTTGTGGTGTTGTTGGCCGTGCTGCAGGCAGCCCAACTGTGGATTCTGTTCAATGTGATGCGCCAGAACGGACGCCTGATGTTGCGCGTCGAAGAAATCGAGAGTAAAGGCGGAAAGGCCAAATCCCAACAGAGGGAGCCCACCGGGTTGAAAGTGGGTACGCCCGCCCCCGCGTTCAGCCTTCCGGCCGTGGATGGCGGGACCGTAACGTTGGATAGCCTGCTCGCGGTAAACAAACGGATCCTCCTGTTTTTCAACGAACCCTCCTGCGGGCCTTGCAATACGATGTTGCCCGATGTGGCTCGATGGCAGGCCGAACATGCGGAGCGCCTGCTGATCGTCTCCATCAGCAGGGGCGATCTGGAAGCCAATCGCGCCAGGAATGCCGAGCATAATCTCAGGCGCGTCCTGCTCCAGACCGACCGCGAGGTCGAGCAGGCTTACAAGGTGGTCGCCACCCCCACCGCGGTTTTGATCGACGATGGCACGATCCTCAGCCGGTTGGCCGAGGGCTTCCAAGAGATCCAAGCCCTGGTGGCGCAGGCCGTTCTGCCGCCGCCGTTGAAAAGGGGAGAACCGGTGCCCTCCCTCCCTCTCTCGGACCTCGACGGCAAGATTGTCGATCTGGCCACCCTGCGCGGCCGCCGCACGCTGTTGTTGTTTTGGAACCCGTCATGCGGTTTCTGCCAGCGGATGCTCAAAGATTTGAAGAAGTTCGAGCAGAACCCCCCCGTGGATGCTCCCGATCTGCTGGTCATTTCCCAGGGCACTCCCGAAGCCATTCGGGAAGACGGCTTTCGTTCCACGGTGCTTGTCGACCAGGACTCCGCCGCCGCCAAGACATTCGGCACCTACGCCACACCCACTGCCGTGGTGGTCGACGAGGAGGGCCGGTTGGCCTCCGCTGTGGGTGAAGGCGCGTCCGCGGTGTTGGCGTTGGCCAAGCCGGTTCCCGCTACGAACGGTCGGCCCGCGTGAGATTCCGGCCGATCAGGCTCGTTCGGCCGCCCCTTAAATCCCGAAAACTCGCAAAATGCCCCCGTTAAATCCCGGAAACTTGTAGAATGAGGTCTAGGCGGCCCCGCTAATGCCCGATTTCTCCAGCCTACCGGAGGCTTTCGTCTCCGCCGGCGAACTCGCTAGCGCCGTCTCGCGCGAGGTAAAGCGCGGGACGCTGCGCAAACTCGCGTCGCGCCTCTACACACGTAATCTTACAGACTCGCCGGAACAGCTCGTGCGCCGCAATCTGTGGCCTCTGGTGGCGGCCTACCTGCCGGGCGCCCTGATCGCCGACCGTACCGCGATGGAGAACCGGCCGGCGTCCGATGGCTCGGTGTTTCTCATCGCCGATCACAAGCGCGAAGTCGTATTGCCGGGGGTGACCCTGCGCCCACGAAAAGGACCGCCTCCATTGGAGAGCGACCGGTCGTTCATTGGCGGATTGCGCCTCGCTTCGCCCGCCCGCGCCTTTCTGGAGAACATGCGGCCGTCCCGCGCTCGCGGTGGCGTCGCGCGCACCCTCTCCAAACGCGAGATCGAGGAGCGCCTGGATGAGATGCTCCGGCGCAGCGGCGAGACCGCCGTCCAGCGGCTTCGCGATGAGGCCCGCGGCATTGCGGCGCAACTCGCCATGCCCCAGGAGTTCCAGCGCCTCGACGCGCTGATCGGCGCCATGCTGGGCAGCCGCGACACGCCGCTGGAGTCGCCCATTGCCTCGGCGCGCGCCGCCGGCCTGCCCTACGATCCGCAGCGCCTCGAACTGCTGCAGCGGCTTCACGCCGAGTTGGCCGGGACTGCGCCCGTGACGCGCCCGGCGCGCTCCACGGATGGCCCGGCGCTGCCTTTCTTCGAAGCTTATTTCTCAAACTTCATCGAGGGGACCGAGTTCGCAGTCGATGAGGCGGCCGATATCGTCTTCAAAGGCAGCATCCCACGCGGGCGGCCCGAGGATGCCCACGACATCCTCGGCACGTGGAAGGTGGCATCCGATAAGCGCGAAATGTCCCGCCGCCCCCAGAACTTCGAAGAACTGGTGTCGCTTCTTGGGAACCGTCATGCGCAGGTCATGGAGGGACGCCCGGACCGGGGTCCAGGCCGCTTCAAGACGGAGGCCAATCGCGCCGGAGCCACTTTTTTTGTCGCCCCCGAGCTGGTTCGAGGCACCCTCTCCCAAGGCTTCGAGATCTATCGAGGTCTCACCGCCCCGCTCGACCGCGCCATCTTCATGATGTTCCTGATCTCCGAAGTCCATCCGTTCGCGGATGGCAATGGCCGCATCGCGCGCCTCATGATGAATGCGGAGCTGGTGGCCTCGGGCGAGAGTCGAATCATCGTGCCGACCGTCTATCGAAACAACTACCTGATGGCATTGAAGGCGCTCTCGCAAAACGGCATCACCGGAGCCCTGGTGCGGGCGCTGGACTTCGCCCAACGCTACACGGCGGCCGTGGATTTCGCGGACCTGGATCGGGCGCGCCTGATCCTGGACCGGACTCACGCCTTCGCCGATCCGAATGAGGCTGAGGCCGCCGGCGTGCGGCTCGTGCTGCCCACTCCCGAGATTCTGGCGGGCGCGTAGAACGGATCACGCCGGCACCGTCAGCCGCACCAGCGCCCCGCCGCCGTCGCGATCCAGAAACTCCACCCGGCCGTGCACCATCTCCGCCCGCTCGCGCATCGAGACCAGCCCCATCCCCTGCTTCTGCCGGTCCCCGAACCCCACGCCCTCGTCTTCCACCTCGAGTACCACGGCCTCCGGCAGGAAAGACAACCGCACCGCCGCGCGCGGCGATTTCGAGTGGCGCGCAATATTGTTCAGCGCCTCCTGCATCACGCGGTACAAATGGATGGCCACGCTGCGGTCGATCTCCCGGCTGGCCCCCGCCTTTTCGTACTGGATCCGGATCCCGGTCTGCCGCTCAAAGCCCGGCAGGTAGGTGTCCAGCGCGCTTTCGAATCCCGTCTCGTCGAGCGCCACCGGATGCAGCGCGTGGGAAAGGGTCCGCACCTTGTCGAGCGTCGATTGCACGATCTCCTGCAGCTCGCGCAGCTCAGGATCGCGCCTGCCGGTCCGCTGCAGCATCACCCCGATGGCGGTGAGGATCTGGCCGAAATCGTCGTGCAGCTCGCGCGAGATCGAACGAAACGTGTTCTCCTGCATGGAGATCAGTTGCTGCGCCAGCTCGCTGCGCCGCTCCGAAAGCGCCGCCGCCTCTTCAAACATCCGCCGGTTGGATTGCACCAGGTACAGGCTGGTGAGCGAGATCAGGATCACGATCGCCGCCAGCAGCAGGTAGACGTTCCTCTCGGCGCGCGCGTAGATGCCCCGCGTGCGCGCGCCCGCCGCCTGCTCGGCCTCGTTGTTTTCCACCAGCAGGCGCGCCACCGCCGTCGAGAGCGCCTCCTGCCGCGCCTCGAGCGAAAGCCGGATCTGGGCGCGTGCCTCCTTCTCCTGCCCGCCCGCCGCCAGCGCGAATAGCCGGTCCAGGGCGTCCCAGAATTGCGCCATCGAGTCCGCGAGGTAACGCCGCTGGTCGGAGCTGCGATCCTCGGGCGAGGACCGCTCCTCTTGCGCCATGGCGTCCTCCAGGTCGGTGCGGATGCGCTGGAACTGGGCGCGCCACGCGGTCAGCGGGTACGGCTCGCTGCCGTCCAGCATGTCGCGCATGGCCAGGGCGAGCGAATTCAGACTGTTCTGGATGCGGAGCAGCAGCAGCGAATCGGTGCGATTGCGGTCGGCGGTGCGCGCCTGGAACTGCTGGAGGCTGCGCAGTTGCACGATGGCATACCCCGAGTACACGGCCACCGCCGACAGCGTGACGGCCAGCCCCGCGAGAAGACGGACTGTGGGAGAGCGCTTGGAATCCATTCAACTGTCCACTAAAATTCTACGCTCCTCCGGCTTCGGATTCTGTCTCCTGAGGGTGCACGACACTAAAGTGGAGAAATGCTGCAACCTGATTTTTCGCCGCCGACGGTTTGACGCTTTGGTTTTGATCCGTGTTGATCCGTGTTCATCTGTGGCCAAATCTCGTTGCCCGTACGAACGCGAAAACCCGAAGGACTAATATTGGCCACAGATGAACACGGATAAACACGGATAAGAAAAAACACGTAGGAAGCTTGGCCTAAACTTGGCAATTGTCGTGTTCCCCCCGGCCAGCGTGGCGGTCGTGGCGGCCAAACGTATGGGTTACGCTAGGATCTCTCGGCTTTCTTGGGCTTTTCCACGACACTCCATTTCTGTGTCCCACACCCGTCTCCTGACTCCTGTCTCCTGGCTCCTGCATTTGTGATATAGTTTTTACCTGCGTACGGGAGGGGTACCGATGTCCCTGGTCCGAGATATCATACATGGCCGTGAGCTCTTCCATGTGGAAGAGGGCAGCAGCGTGGCCGAGGTGGCCCGGCAAATGGCGGAACGCCATGTGGGCGCCATCCTGGTCTTGAATGGGGATCAACTTCGCGGCGTATTCAGCGAGCGCGACTTGATGAAGCGCGTGGTGCTGGAACGGCGCGATCCGGAACAGACGCCGGTCGAAAACGTGATGAGCACCGCCCTGGCGACGGTCGACGAGTTGGCCAGCCTGGAACATGCCATGGAGCTGATGCACTCGCACAATTGCCGGCATTTGCCCGTGACCCGCGGCTCCCGCGTGGTCGCCTTCCTCTCCATGCGGGACCTCATGGATCACGAGTTGGCGCGCAAGAACGAGGAGCTTCATCACATGCGCGCATACATCCACGGGAGCTCGTGAGCACGGGGATCGTCGTATTTGCACATGGCTCGCGGATCGCATCGGCTAACGATGCGGTCCGGACGATCACCGCGGACTTGAAAAGCGCGGGTGCGTTCGAGCACGTGGAGGCGGCCTTCCTCGAACTCGGACACCCCGATCTCGCAGAGGCGGTAGCGCGCCTGATTGGCCGGGGCGCGCGCCGTATCGTGGTCATCCCCTATTTCCTGACGCTCGGCACCCACCTGGAACGGGACCTGCCGGCGCTGGTCAAGGGTGTTGCCCAACTGTACCAGAAAGTCGAGATTGCCGTCACGCCGCCGCTCGACGGGCATCCGGCTTTGCTGCAAATCCTG
>Ga0116222_1001192_pt1 | contig 14651 bp, 13 predicted proteins | sample Sb_taG_12_FD_88963 | JGI IMG/M metagenome (GOLD analysis project Ga0116222, IMG submission 88963) | Peat soil microbial communities from Weissenstadt, Germany - Sb_50d_9_AC metaG | ecosystem: Environmental > Terrestrial > Soil > Wetlands > Peat | place: Germany: Weissenstadt | collected 2010-09-21
TATTGTCAACGCCATCGGCAACAGCCCGTATTGGTCGAATACCGCAATCTTCATTACCTGGGATGACTGGGGAGGGTTCTACGACCACGTTGCGCCTCCGATCTACAACTCCTATGAGTACGGTTTCCGTGTGCCGTTGATCGTAGTATCCCCCTTCGCGAAAGCGCATTATGTCTCTCATGTCACGCATGATTTCGGCAGCGTCCTGAGCTTCATCGAGGAGAACTTCGAGCTACCCTCGCTCGGATATGCTGATTCTCGCGCCGACGACCTGTCTGACTGCTTCGATTTCAACCAGGCACCGCTGAGATTTCAGACGATTGCTGCTCCGCTCAAAGCGCAGCACTTCCTTGACGACCAAACGCCACCGACAGATCCTGATAACGATTGAGCCTGCGTTGCAAGTGTCAAGAATTCTGGCGGAGTTCAGAATTCTGTACGCAAATCGCGCCAAACCTTCAATCTCGTTCGCAGCTATCACGGCGCGGTGTGACGCACGTCATATTTTTTCAATTCACACTCAATGTAGACTTGCTTGGGGTGAGCCTTGCTTGACGAAGCATGTTCGAAATGCCTTGCCTGTTTGGAGCGGGGATTGGACGCAATGGGCCCACTATGCCTCCCGGCTCTGCCGATCGTATTCTTCCTAGTCTCGCTGCCCGCAGCCTATGGCCAAGATAATTACGAGATCCAGGTCTACGGTTCCGAGATGGGGCCGCCGGGCTCTACCATGATGGAACTCCACAGCAACTTCACTGTACTGGGAAGCACGACGGTGAAGGACGGCGTGAATCCGACCCAGCACTCGATGCACGAGACCCTGGAAGTAACTCACGGCTTCACGGATTGGTTCGAGACCGGCTTTTACGTGTTCAGTAGCATTCAACCGGATGGCGGCTGGCAGTGGGTCGGTGACCACATACGCCCGCGTTTGACCGTGCCCGAATCCTGGCACTGGCCGGTTGGTCTGAGCCTGGCACAAGAATTTGGTTATCAGCAGCGCTCGTTTTCGGAAGACACCTGGACTTGGGAGATACGTCCGATCATCGACAAGAAAGCAGGGCGTTGGTACATGTCGTTCAATCCTACTTTCGACCGCGCGCTACACGGCGTTGGTGTGAAGCATGGATTCGAGTTCTCGCCCAACGCCAAGGTCAGCTTCGATTTCACGAAAAAGATTGCGGGAGGGGTGGAATACTACGGTTCTCTGGGGCCAGTAACCGGCTTCAGTCCCTGGAGCCTTCAGCATCACCAATCCTTTCCTCCCTTTGATCTGGTTGTTTCGCCCAAGTGGGAGCTCAACTTCGGAGTTGGCTACGATGCCAGCAATTCCAACGATCGCCTGATCGTGAAATTTATCCTCGGCCGACGCTTCCGTTGGAGCGGCGACCGGGATCGCGACCAGCCTGCCAAGAAGTAACTTTTCAACCAAAGCCGCGAGGCAGACAACTACTGGTCTGAAAATGTTCGGAATCCCGAACAATCCAGCCCGGGCGTTCAAAAGTTTTCTGGACACCCCGTCTTCAGCTCCTGGTTAACTGCCGCGTTTTCAGTACATCCGATCTGGCACACAAGCTGCTAATGACGGATATAACGATGCTTGCTACCTCGCGAGAATGGCGCTTCGTCAGATTCGAAAACAAAATTTAGAAGTGTCAGGAGAAAAATTATGAAGAAGTTGGCAGCTCTGCTCCCCCTTGTCCTGCTGGCTGGTGTGATGCAAGCCATGGCCGCTGGACTGATTACGAAAACGCAGGCGGAACAAAATGCCCTGAGGGCGGTAGGCATGGGCACGGTTAAACAGGCGTACATCGAGAAAGAGATGGGTAAGCTGGTGTGGGCGGTGGACATCGAAGGAGCGGCGACTTACTACCAAGTTTGGGTCGACGCGCACACCGGCGTGATCCTCAGGGTCATTCTGCACCTGCCGCCAAGCCAAACCGTTACCAAGCAGCAAGCGGAACAGATCGCCTCGAAGGCGGTGGGCGGCGGCAAGGTGATGCAGGCCCAGCGCGATCAGTGGAAGGGATACGAGATCTGGGATGTCGCTATCAACCAGCCGGCATGGGAGTACGACGTGTATGTCGATGCGCATACCGGTGGGGTCCTTAAGATCATCAAGCAAGGGAACGCTACGAGTATGAAATTCATCAGCAAAACCAAAGCGGAACAGATCGCCCTGAACGCCGTTGGCGGCGGCACCGTGCTCCTGGTGGTTTTAGAGAAGAGCGACAACCCTCCTGATTGGTCGGTGGACGTGAAGGCCACAAACGGCAACGAGTATGAAGTCAAGGTCAATGCTCAAACGGGGAAGGTGATTGCCATCATTCCTGGCTGATCGATCACTATCCTTGCAATTTTTCCCCATGCCCCCGGTTGGTCGTTCGCGACTGGCCGGGGTACTTTTTCGATCGTATTGTGGAGAAGTCCGGCAACGGAGCGGGTTCACTCATCCTGATGATAAACAGCACAGCGTTGAAGAGTTGCGGAGATACGAACTTAGAGTTAGCGCACTTCCGCAGAAGCAAAGGGGTGGATTGCAGTTCGGTGAGAATTGCGTCTGCTCTCACATGGCGAACGTACGAAGCAGATGGGCCTAATGCTGGACGTCGTTGCTGGCGCGGTTCTGCTTTTCGTCTTCTCGGCGGCAGCACAGATTTCTCCTGGTCCTCTCTCCCATGCGCATCAATTTCTGAACGGCACTACTAACCGCATCACTTGTCATAAAGCTGGGTGCAGGTGAAGCCAACTTCAGGTGTGTGGATTGCCACACGAGGATCGCGACTCGCCTTGTCAATCGAAAACTGTACAGAACGGCCTCGGTGTTCAGAATTTTTCTTGACAATCGAGCATTGGCTACTAGCTAAGTGACTTTTTTTCAGCATTCCACTCTGGAACACAAACTGCTTCAACTAGACAGACGCCACTCAAGAGGAAACCATATGAAATCGAGAGGATGGATGGGCATTGCACTCGTCGCCATGCTGGCGATTAGCGTCGGCAATGCACAAACTTCACACCGCTCCGCGCTTAACCTCAAAGTTCCCTTCGAATTTGTAGTCGGAAACCAAACGTTCCCAGCCGGAACCTACGAGTTCCAATCGTTGCTCAACTCCGTCCCGAGCAAAGACACCATCGACGTGCTCGTGGTGCGGAGCTCGGAGGGACGCCTGTACCAGGCCATCGTAACTGATGTGGTTGGCAGAAAGGAGCCCAACAATCCGAGGTTGGTTTTCATCCGCAGTGGCGGCCACACTTTCCTGTCTGAGGTTTGGGAGCCTGGGAAACAGGTTGGCTGCCGGCTTCAGGGCCGCAAAAACCATACGCAAACAGCGGAGAGCGAGAACGCCAAAGTGACCCTGATCGCGTCAACCGACGGTCGCTAAAGAGCACTGGTGTCGCCGTGAGTTTGGTCGCTGAGAGAGGTGGCCACGGACGGCACCGAGGATGAAGTAAAAGTCAATGCCCACAACGGAAAGGTGGGTGCCATTATTCGTGGCGGTTAAGGCGTGGAGTTCGATACCTCTCCCTCCACACCCCCGGTGAGCGGCTCACGACCCGCTCCCGGGTTTTCTCATCGCCCGAAACCCAGCCGAGAAGAACATCCTAGTGACCCAGCCGAAGTCGGCGAATCGTTGAGCGCGGTTGGGTCCCGACCGCGTTGAACCACATCACCCACCTGCATGATCCCCAAAACCTGGTTTGGTTGCCGGATTGCTTGCCCATTAAGAGGTAGGGATTCGTACAAGAAACGGGCTGTACAACGCTGAACCGCCGTTATCGTAACGATCGCATCTGACTTCATATGCCAGAGTTGAGACGGAGGCATTCTTCAATTGTCTCGGCACTCCGGGCCATCGTTTTCGGGCTCGCACTTTCATCTGCTGCTCAAATCTCACCTGGCCCTCTCGCGCGCGCCCACCAAACCCTGAGTGGCCCAACCAATTGCACGACTTGTCACAAGTTGGGTGGCGAGCGAACGTTCAAATGCCTGCAATGCCACACTGAGATCGGAAACCGCATTTCCGCTCACAAAGGACTACATGCGACGTACAACATCAACCCGGGTTCCAGCCAGGACTGCGCACGTTGTCACTCCGACCACAATGGCGAGGACTTTCCGCTAATCAAGTGGGATCCGAAAGCATTCGATCACAAACAGACCGGGTATGTGCTCGAAGGCAAACACACAGGGTTAGCGTGTAATCGTTGCCACTCGGCGGACAAAGTTGCTGCCTCCGAGCGTGCGAATATCAAAGTCAAAGATTTGAACAAAACGTTCTTGGGAGTTTCCCAGAGCTGCGTTACTTGCCACCAGGACGAACACAAGGGACGCCTAGGTTCAAACTGTCTGCAGTGTCACAACTTTACGGATTGGAAGACAATCACAGTCAACCCGTTCGATCACTCGAAAACGCGCTATCCCCTCATCGGTTTGCATGCGCAAGTAGCCTGTCAGAAGTGCCACACGCCGGGGCCCGACAACAAGCCAAGATATGTCGGGATTCTCTTCGCGCGGTGCGTGGATTGCCACAGTGATCCGCATCACGGGAGCTTCGCCCAAGGCTGCCAGGCGTGCCACAAGACCAGCGGATGGAAGAAGATTTCGGTCGAGGCAGTAAGCGAAAGCTTCGATCACTCCAAAACCAAGTACCCGCTGCTGGGAAAGCATGCGACGGTCGATTGCATTCTGTGCCACGGCCGCAGCGACTTCAAGAAGCCGCTGGCTTTTCAGCAATGCATGGATTGCCACAAACCCGACCCACACAATGGGCAGTTCGCTAGGCGGCCGGGCGGCGCGGAGTGCGCCTCGTGTCACACCGTGGACGGGTGGAAACCCTCGAAGTTTACGGTGAGTGATCACGCTTCATCTGCCTATCCGCTAGAGGGTGGGCACACCAGGTTGCAGTGTGCGCAGTGCCACATCCCCAAGGGGAAAGACACTTTGTTCAAAGTCAAGTTCCAGCGCTGCACCGACTGTCATAGCGACCAGCATGCCGGACAGTTCGCGGCTGCACCCTATCTCAACGCTTGCGACCGCTGCCACAATCTCGAGGGCTACAAGCCATCTACGTTCACGCTGGCTCGCCACAGAGAGACACACTTCATTCTGACTGGCGGGCACATCGCGGTTTCGTGCAGTGACTGCCATAAAGAGTCTGAGGAGTTCAAACCAAAGCCGGCCGTGATCTATCACTGGCAGAATCTCTCTTGCACCAGTTGCCATGCTGACCCGCACAAAGGCCAGTTCAAGGAGCACATGCTGCAGGTGCGAGCGGGCGGAGGCCCGGTCGGTTGCGAAGCTTGTCACTCGACCAAGTCCTGGAAGGAACTATCCGGCTTCAATCACTCAAAGACGTCTTTCCCGTTGCTGGGAACTCACCGCGCCACGGCTTGTATCGACTGCCACAAGCCGCAGAACATGAGCACCAAACTGGTTGATGCGGACTTCAAAACAGCGCCTACGAACTGTGAAGAGTGTCACCAGGATGCGCACGGCCGGCAATTTGCAAAAAACCAGAAAACGCCTTGTGCGGACTGTCACAGCAGCGTGAAATGGAAACCTTCCTTGTTCGAACACGACACGCGAACCTCTTTTTCACTGCAGGGCGCGCATCGCAACGTACGCTGCGACGCGTGCCACAAACTGACACGCGTCGTGGATGGCAGAACCGTTCTGTTCTACAAGCCCACTCCCAAAGACTGCGCCGCATGCCACGGATCGAACATCTCCGCGAAACCCGCGAACTGGCGGCCCATCAGATAACCGGTTACCGCAGTAGCAGTCTCCGGCACAACCAACGCCTGAGGTGAACAGATTTTTGTACAAAGTAAAGTTTTTTGACACTTTCTAGCGTTGCGTAAAAAATGCGGCCGCCACGAAGAACTTACCTTTCGCAAGTGTGCAAGCATCACGTGGACAGAAATTTGAACACGTCGTGAATTGGTGGAATGAACACCGACTTGCGTAACTTTTTGCGACTCGTACAACCATCTATTCTGACTGGGCTTCGAATTGCATAAGTCGTCCTCACTTCGTCTTCTTTACATTTCTTGCGGTTTTCTGGTTTTCAAAGTTGGATGGCATGTTGGGTTCAGGGACTCTGATCAATGTAATCGTGTCGTTGCTGCTGTTCACATCCGCAGTTCCCGGAGATGCGCAGTCGCAGGGCAACGCCAATACGCGCAGCCCGCATGGCCCATTGAATATCCCTTGCCAAAATTGCCACACCTTCAGCGGATGGAAACCGATCCGCAACATTCCGGAGTTTGATCACGGCCAGACGCGGTACCCACTCCGCGGCATGCATCAGGGAGTTGCTTGCACGCAGTGCCACATCAAGCCGGTCTTCACCAACGTCGGCCAAAGATGCGCCGATTGCCACGCTGACATTCACAAACGGCAATTTGGTGCGAGTTGCGAACAGTGCCACACGGTCAAGGGATGGCAGGTTGCTGTGCAGCAGATCCAGCAGCACCAGAATCGCTTCCCTCTGCTTGGCGCACATGCCGCTTTGGACTGCAGTTCGTGCCATAAGGGCGCGGCGACCGGGCAGTTCCAAGGACTAGCTACGCAATGCTATTCCTGCCATGCGACCGAGTACCAGCGGACGACCGGCCCCGGCCACGTGCAGGCGAGCTTCCCCACAGCGTGCGAACAATGCCACAGCATGGATAACTGGTTTGGCGTGAAGTTTGATCATCTGAAGTTCACGGGGTTTGCACTGACCGGGATGCATGCCACGCTGGATTGCATGGCCTGCCATCTCGGGGGAAAGTTCAAGGGAACGCCGGCCAACTGCGTCGGTTGCCACTTGCCCGCCTACCGAAAGTCCACCAACCCCAACCATGTAACCTTCAATTTTCCCCAGACCTGCCAAACCTGCCACAACACGAGTGCGTGGCAGCCGGCCACGTTCGATCACAACCTGGTGGGGTTCCCGCTGACCGGAAGGCACACAACGCTGCAGTGCACGCAATGTCACGTCAATGGCAACTACAACCTGAGCAGTGGCGCTTGCACTACTTGCCACATGAAGGATTACAACAGCACCACTAACCCCAATCATGGGCAGGCTGGATTCCCGACCGATTGTTCGGTCTGTCACACCACAGTTTCGTGGTCGGGAGCGAAGTTCAACCACAATGGTACTGGCTTTCCTCTGACCGGCGCTCATGCAACGGTGCAATGCTCGCAGTGTCACCTCAATGGAAATTACAAACTGACGAACGCCGCGTGTGTCTCCTGTCACTTGACGGACTACAACAAGACCAACAACCCCAATCATGCGCAGGCAGGGTTTCCACAGCAATGCGAAGTCTGCCACAACACGACGTCGTGGATCCCCGCAACCTTCGATCACAGTAAGACGAGTTTCCCCCTTACTGGGGCGCACACGACCGTGCCCTGCGTCCAGTGCCACGTGAACAATAACTACATAAACGTTCCCACGGACTGTTATTCCTGTCACAAGAAGGACTACGACGGCACCACAGACCCGAATCACAAGGCGGCTGGATTCCCGACCACTTGCCAGATTTGCCACTCCACCAATTCATGGCAGGGCGCTGTGTTCAACCACACCTGGTTCCCCATGAGGCACGGAGGGGCAAGTACGTGCAGCAACTGCCACACGAATCCATCGAACTACTCGGTGTTTTCCTGCACGATTTGTCACGGGAAGACGCAAACTGACCAGCAGCACCAAGGCGTCTCTGGCTATGTCTATAACAGCCCTAACTGCTATCAGTGCCATCCCAACGGACGGGGTGGCGGATAGGAGCGTTGGAGCGATTTTCTGGCGCAAGCGGAGCGCCAGCGAGTGATAACAGCAAATGAAGGCAGTACGGAAACAATTCGGAATGGTGATGCTGCTGGTGTCTTGTGCGGCCGCACACAACAGAATCGCAGCGGTGCGAGACGTGACCGCAGCGCAAGAGGGGACCGGCGTGCGAGTTGAGGTGACGCTCAGTTCGCCGACAGGAGCTTCGGTGAGGACCGCGAGCCATCCCGATCGGCTCGTCCTCGAGTTAACCAGCGCCAGATGTGACACCAAGGCGGGAAGTGTGAACGTGAACTTCAATGGTGTACGGAAAGTGCGGACAGCACAGTACGGCAACGTCCCCCCGGTCGTCCGCGTAGTAGTGGATCTCGATCAGCCGCATGAATACACCATGAAAGCGGAAGGAACGCGAATCATTCTAGATATCCACGCCACCACGAAGTTGCGAACCGGATCGTCTCAAGGTGCGCCAGGAGCAGGAGCCTCGGGAAACGTGACCGGAATATTTCGCCGTTATAAAAACTCGCAAGCGCCCGACGTTAGCGACCGAACTGCTAAGGTCGAGATGTCTCCAGCGACCCCGGGGACGCAAACGCTCCCGGTTGTGTCGAGCAGTGTTTCTCAGTCGCCGACGACAGACTCTCCTGCGGTGCCTCAGGTCGCCTCAGTTGCGCAGGGCCCGGCCACCATTGCTTCTTCACAAACCGCCGGGGAGCAGGCTGCCTTCGTTGTGACTCATGAGATTCAGTCGTCGCCGCACGCACCGAATGATGAGAGTAGCGCTTCCTCTACCAGACCTGGCACATCTCCAGCGGCGACGGCGTCTGAAGGCACGCAGACAATTCTGACTGTTCGTGCGGCAGATCCCAGCTTACGAACGGTTTTCAAAGTGAAGTACGTCGCCGAAGGAGTCGCTTACCTGGACGGGGGCCGCAGTTCGGGGCTGGCCGAAGGCATGAAGTTAGAGGTTCAGGATTCCGACCACCTTCCGCGCGAAGGGGTTGCCGTCGCGCCCTCGGATGCCGGAGTCGTTGGCGAACTAGTTGTGACCGCACTGGCGGAAACTTCCGCCGTGACCGATATTCACTCGCCCAAGCGTTTGGTTAAACCAGGTGACTTGGCTTATCTCTCTTCGGGGGATTCTGCAGCGCTGGTTCAGCAGCAAGCCTTGAGCGCCACGCGAAAGTACCCCGCTGTGATTAGCTTCACTGAAGGCGATCCTCTCGACGAAGAAGTTCGTGACGAAATACCGCGGCTACCGATGCCTTCTGTGAACCGTGCCCGCGGCCGTTTCGGCTTCGACTACATGGGCACGATAAGCCATGGCACTTCTGCGATTACGAGTTCGGATGTGGGCATGATTTTTCGCGGGGACATTACGCGGATCAATGGCACCTATTGGAATCTGAGCGGGTACTGGCGCGGGCGATTCACGTCGCAGGTCCCCGCAGGCCAGCAGACTTTGCAAGACTTAATCAATCGCACTTATCACCTCAGCATGACTTATGACAATCCGAACTCGTCCTTGGTCGCGGGATTCGGGCGTCTGTATTTGCCATGGGCACCGAGTCTCAACACCATCGACGGCGGCTATTTCGGAAAGAGGCTCTCGAAGGGCACGACCCTTGGAATTTTTGGCGGCTCGACTCCCGATCCGACCTCATGGAATTACAGCCCAGGTCGTGTCATCGGCGGCGCCTTCATCAATTTTGATGGTGGCAGCTTCGATGGAGTCCATTACAGCAGCACGTCGGGTGCTGGAATCAACATGGTGAACTGGCAGATGAACCGGCCATTTGTCTTCTTCGAGAACACCGTGTCCTATACGCGATATCTGTCGGTCTACGATTCGTTGCAGGCGGATAGTCCGAGCGGCAACCCCGCCGTGCCAGCACCCGGTCTAGGATTGAGCGTGAATTTCCTTACGGTGCGCGTGCAGCCGCATCCGAGGCTGGAGTTGGATTTTAACTACAACTACTTTCGCGACATTCCGACCTTCGACCCAACACTGATTGGTACCGGACTGCTCGACAAGTATCTGTTTCAGGGCTTCAGCATAGGCGGGCGGGTTGAAGTATCGAAGCAGATTTTCCTTTATACCGACGTAGGACGCAGCAATCGGACGGGCGACGCAACCAGTTCGCTGAATCAGATGTACGGAATCACCTTTGGGCGCGTGCCCTGGCTCGGCTTGCGGGCTGACGCGCATTATTCGCGATTCAACAGCTCGTTCGGAAACGGCTCCTACCGGGCATTTTCGCTGTCGCGAAACTTTCTTGACGGTCTCCGACTCGAGGTTCTGGCAGGAGATCAGAATTTCGCATCCACGTTCACGAGTACGAACCGTTCCCGTTTCATCACCGGCAACGTGGAGACTAATTTCGGGTCCCACTACTTCATTCAAGGAGGTTACACCGTAGACCGTGGGCAGATGAGCTACGACCAGTGGATGTTCACTATTGGCTACCGTTTTGATTCGAAGGAAAGGCATCGCGAATGATGGCTCGGACAAATCTTGTGATCTGGCTACGACGGAGCACGCTTCTCTTCTTTGTCTTATGCGAGATCTGCTGCGCGAACGCACTCGCGGCGGCGGCCGGCAATAACCTGGATGACCTGTTAGGTCGCACCAATACTCAGGTTGGGGGGTTTCTCGAGCAGTTCTCGGATGTGAAGTGCACGGAACAGGTCGAGCAGGAAAAAATAGGGAAGGATGGCAAGGTCGAGCTGAAGGAAGAATCCACCTACGACTATCTCGTGATTCTAACCAATCCCGGCGGCGAATTGAGTCTGGACGAGTCACGCCTGCCGGTGCGAGAAGCCAAACAGGATAGGAAAAACAGGCCACTCCTCGTGAGCAACGGGTTCGCGACCCTGTTCCTGGTCTTTCATCCTTATTATGCACAGAGTTTCAAGTTTGCCCTCCTGCCCGATGACACCTTGGACTGGCGGCGATTCTCCAAAGTCAGTTTTGAGCACATCCCCGGGACGCGATCGCCCGCGGCTCTGGCCTTGCGCGGCCGTGAATACCCACTGGAACTTTCCGGCACGGCTTGGATTGACGCGCAAACCGGCGTGATCGCGAAGATTGTAGCCGGAATCGCGAATACCTTGGAGGATGTCGGCCTGAAGTCCTTGCAATCGGAGGTGAAGTTCGCGCCAGATCCGTTTCACGACCTGAAAGAACCGCACTGGTTCCCGGTCGTGGCGAGCGTAGAGGTGGAGACGCCGCGCCAGCACTGGCGAAACACCCACCGCTTTACGGACTACAAACGATTCTCAGTGAGCACCGAGGAGCAAGTCTCAAGCAAATGAGTGCCAACGCCGCAATCGCAACTGCCGCTATATCGGTTCCAAGTAAAGACCGCCGTCACGACGGTCTTCTCGTGTCGGGCTATGTGGTCGCCATTGCCGTGATCACAGCTCTGGCTATATACGGGTTCAGCTATTACATGCTCGCTTCCGCCGATCGCCCGTTCTCTCCGAAGCATGCCCTGTTGAAGCCCGGCGGCGCCGTCGGATTGAAGCTGGGCTTCCTAGGCTTCGGCATGTTCCTGGTCATCTTTCTTTATCCACTGCGTAAGCGCTGGAAATGGCTCTCCCAGCAGGGACTTTCACGGCACTGGCTGGATTTCCATGTTCTTCTCGGACTGGCTGCGCCCTTTGTTATTGCGTTCCATGCATCGTTCAAGTTCGGTGGATTCGCCGGTATCGCGTTCTGGATCATGCTGGCCGTCTCGCTCAGCGGGATCATCGGACGCTATTTGTACTCGCAGATTCCCCGCAGCCTGAACGCGGCGGAATTGTCGATGAAAGAAGCTCAGGAAGTGCGGGCTCGGCTGGCACAACAACTTCAGGACCAGAAGCTGTTGCCGCAGACTGACCTGCAGTCCCTGTTACGTTTGCCCAGTCCCGAGCGCGTGCAGCGGTTGCCCATCGTTATGGCCCTGGTTTACATGGTCGTGCTCGATGTGGCTCGCTCCTTCCGGACCGCCAAACTCCGGCGGCGTACTTTGCAATTCAGCGAAAAACTGCAAACCCTTGGAGGCTTCTTGCCCGCGCGACATGCCGACTTGGAGAAGGCAATCTTCCATGCGAGAGAGGAGGCAGCCCTCGCCAAGCGAGTTCTATTCCTCTCGCGCTCACAGCAGGTTTTTCACCTATGGCATGTGATTCATAAGCCGTTTAGCTACTCGTTTGCGGTACTGGCCCTCATCCACATTGTGACGGTGATAATGATGGGCTATTTCTAGCGAGATAACATGGACAACCTCATCACATTGGTCATCGCAACCGTGGTCACCCTGATCTTCGTCCGCAGCTATCTGAACAAGCTCAAAAAAAGAGAGGAACTCGCTCGCCAAGCCGCCGAAAAGGGGAAGGTATTTTCTGAAGGGCCCAAGGCCCAGCATCCGCATATCGACACCACCTATTGCATCGGCTGCCAAACCTGCACCACGGTCTGTCCAGAGGGCGACGTTCTTGCCATGCTCGGAGGCAAGGCAGTAATCGTAAACGGATATAAGTGTATCGGCCACAGCCTTTGCGCGGAGGCCTGCCCGGTCGGTGCGATCACAATGGTGATGGCCAGTCCCAGCATGAGCGCTGACATGCCGCGCCTGACGCCGGAGTACGAGACCAATATCGAGAATCTGTTTATCGCCGGAGAACTTGGCGGCCTGGCTTTGATCAAGAACGCAGTGAACCAGGGTCGCGACTGCATCGACACGATTGTCAACCGGATGAAAAACAGGGCAACGAATGGAAACCATTCGGACGTTTATGACGTGCTGATCGTGGGAGCCGGCCCCGCTGGAATTAGTGCCTCGCTGCGTGCCATCGAGAGCAAGCTGAATTACATCACCATCGAGCGCGATGAGGTTGGCGGCACCGTGGCAAAGTACCCGCGTCAGAAACTGGTGATGACCAGCCCTCTGGAATTCCCCATGTACGGCAAGTTTAAGAAGACGGAGCTCTCCAAGGAGAACCTCCTTGCCTTCTGGGACATGATCCTGAGTCGCGCCGATTTCAATGTGTGCACGAGCGCAAAGGTGGAGGACATTAAGAAGGGGGAGGACGGCATCTTCGCAGTCACGACCACAATTAACTCATACCGTGCCCACGCGGTAGTCCTGGCACTGGGCCGCGCCGGTGAACCGCGGAAGCTCGGCGTCAAAGGAGAGGAATTGCCGAAGGTCATGTACCGTCTGATCGAGGCGGATCACTACGTCAACAAAAACATTCTCGTTGTGGGGGGCGGCGATAGTGCGATCGAGGCCGCCATGGGGCTGGCAAATCAAAGCGGCAACAAAGTCACACTCTCCTATCGGCAAGAACGCTTCAGTCGCATCAAGGAAAGGAATACGAAGCGGATCGAAGACTGCATACGTTCAGGGAAAGTCAAGGTCCTGTTCAAGTCCAGTCCAGTGGAGTTCGCGCAAGATACCGTCATTCTCATTGTCGACGGCAGCGTGCAGGAAATTCCCAACGATTTTGTTTGGGTCTTTGCCGGGGGTACTCCACCAAATGACTTTCTCAGGAAGATTGGCGTCGAGTTCGGAATGCGCGACATGACCCTGGAGGCAAGCAACGAGGCAAAGCAGGTCGCTCTCTCTAAGAAACAGTCAGCACAAGCCGCACTCACCACTAAGTGACACGGTTGTTAGGTGTGGAGCGGACCCCTGAGTGCCCCCCCGCCTGATGCCCTTGCTTGTCTTGCTTCTCCTCATTCCGCGTACTTCAGAGCACCGGCGCTGCGCTGCCAAGGGGCCGAGGGTGCGCAGCGTGACCAAACGGGTGATCGCCATTGCATTAGGCAGCTGTGGCTGTGGCCGTATCCGTCTGCTGTTGCCGCATCATCTCCAGCATCCCCTTTTTCATCTCTTTTGCCGTAGGTTCCACCTTATGGGTGCCAACCATCCAGGAGTAACCGTCCGGACCGGAGAAGCGCCTATGCTCTTTGCGTTCCGCTTTCCCATCGCATCATTCTCGGGCCCAAGCATCAGAGTTGTGCCGCGCAGTGTGAGTTCAGCATGAATCGGTTTTCCATCCGGACCCTTCATGATGGCGCGTTTAGAAAAACCAAACGCCTTTTGGTAAAAGCTCACAGCAGCTCGGATATCGGAGACCGTGAGCATCGCAGACACCGCGCCGTACTGTTTCTTGTTGAGCGGAGCAACTTTTTCTTTGCCATATTGCTCCTTTCGTGAGCATCACATTCTAGCGAAATACGCAAAATGCCGCATCCGCCTCGATTTTGACCCCTGAGGTCAAGACCCGGACATCGAGAATTGCTAAGAGCGTTACCTACGCCGGCGATTTCCCAGCCAATACAAAGAGAGCGCGTTTTCCTCGGCGTTGCGCAACCAGGTCGCAACTTCTCTCACCTGAAAAGGCTGATCTCCCGGGCCGAGGTGGCGATTGAGCAACTCTGTGAGTTCTTCAGCCGTGCCCGGCTTCTTGATCTTGTTTAAGGCTCGCAGGATATGCCCGTCGAGACGGTGACTCGCATTTGGAACCTTGCGCATTTGCGGTTCTCGGTTTTGAAGGTGGACCTGTTGAAGCCACAATTCGTGTTGAAAACTGCGAAGAGCGCGAGGGCAATGTCAGATCCGCTCACGAAGATTCTTTCCACCGAAAGCGGACAAACCCGAGGAAAAGGGGCGGACCTGCGCCCCGGAAATACGAAAGGCTGCGACATTGGTTATGCTCCAGCCATCAGCTCCTGCGAGGGAGCCAACCGCGTGGATGCATGCACCATCGCAGCCCTTGATGCGATCACTGCTTTCGCAGTTCCAAACCCCAACTGCTCCTCGCAGAACCAGTCGGTTTTTTCGGGTCTGGTTGCTCGTCAGGTCGCCCTGCTGA
>Ga0116222_1001194_pt1 | contig 14635 bp, 9 predicted proteins | sample Sb_taG_12_FD_88963 | JGI IMG/M metagenome (GOLD analysis project Ga0116222, IMG submission 88963) | Peat soil microbial communities from Weissenstadt, Germany - Sb_50d_9_AC metaG | ecosystem: Environmental > Terrestrial > Soil > Wetlands > Peat | place: Germany: Weissenstadt | collected 2010-09-21
CCTCGGCCAGCGCCGTGCGGCCGGCGCCGAGGCGTGCCAGGTGCGTCAGGGCGTCGTCGCGGAGGGCGCGGTCGGCGTGGCGGAGTTGCCGCAGCAGGGCGGCGGCGACCTCGGCCGTGTCGCGGTGGCCGAGCTTCTCCAGCGCCAGCCGCCGGCCGGCCACGTCGCCGGCCTCGAAAAGGGAGAGCCAATCGGGGAGCTGGCGGTCGCTGACGGCGACGCCGCGGAGGATCATCAGGGCCGGGGCGGCGACGCGGAAGTCGCCGTCGGCCGCACACGCCAGGAGGCGCTTGAGGCGGTCCTTGACCGGCGCCGCGGCCGACTTGCCGAGCCCCTGGAGGGCGGCGGCGCGAACCTCGACCGGGTGGCCCGGCTGGATGCGGTCCCAGAACCAGGTCTCGGCCCGCGGCTCGGCCAGCGCCGCCAGCAAGCGGACGGCGGCCAACTCCGACGCCGGCGGCAGCGGGGTCTTGCCCATGCCTTCGAGCAGGCCGAGCAGGTGATCGCCGAGCAGCCGCTTCGCGGCGTCGGGCATCGACGGGATCTCTGCGCTGAGCGCCCGGGCGGCGGCATCGACCACGCCGGGATCCTTGTCGAGCAGGGCGTCCATCGCCGCGTTGCCGGCGCTGGCCGTGCCCGCCGCGGCCAGGGCCCCCGCGATGCGCCGCCGCAGGCCGGGCGCGACCTTGTGCATCAGGTCCTGCAGCGCCTTCGTTCCTTTGGCCCCCAGCTTCGCCGCCGCCAGGGCCGCCAACTCCGACTCTTCGCCGCCTTCCTCGATCTTTTTCAGCAATTGCGGCAGCGCCGGCTCGACGCGCAGCTGCCCCGCGACCGTGAGCAGCAGCGACCGGACCGCCGCGTCGGGGTCCGCGAGGCCGTCGCAGACGGCGCGCGACACCTCGGGGTCGCGGAGGCCGAGTTCGCCGAGGACAACGGCGGCGGCGCGGCGCACTTCGGCGGGGGAGTCGGGGTCGAGGAGGCGGAGCAGCTTCTTCCCGGTGGCGTCGAGCATGAGTGTTTCCCGCGGGGACTCGGTACTCAGTACCCAGTACTCAGTACGGAGTCCCCGTCGCGCTGTCCGCCCGGTAGGTCCCGCCTGCCGGGCGGGACCAGAGGACAGATGTGTCGGTCCGGCCAACCGCGTGACTGCCGGGGCGGGCGGCCAGGACGCTGGCGCCGCGCGGAATTCGTGTTTGACAAGCTGCGTGCGCGCAGATTTACCTTGCGGTCGCCACCGTCTTGTGGAAGATTGACCCGAAGGCTGCGGAGAGAGCCGGCCTGACCTAATACACGGACCCAGTAAGGATGTCCGTGAACTTCACAGGTCGGTGACAAACCGCAAGGACGGCGCAAGCGAGCGTCCGTCCTGCGTTCCCTTTCAGGTATATGGCGCGCGGACAACGCCCGGCCGGTTCGGAACGGGATGGCGCGTCGTTCCTACGAAGTTGAGGTGGCCGATGCTTCGACGGTGGTTGCTTTCGTGGCTCCTCCTGCCTTTCGCCCTGATCCTGTCGGGCGAGTCACGCGGCGACGAGCCGGCGCGACCCCCGAAAGAGGCGCCCGACCGGGCGCAGGTCGAGCGCCTGATCCGGCAGCTCGGCAGCGATGAGTTCAAGGAGCGAGAGGCGGCGAGCCGGCAACTCGAGAAGATCGGGCCCCCGGCGATGGAGGCCCTGCGCGCGGCCGGGACCGGCAGCAAGGATGCCGAGGTGCGTCGCCGCGCCGCCGACGTCGCGGCCGCGATCGAGAACACCCTGGAACAACTGGTCATCGACTATCGCTCGTTTGGCCTGCCGCTGCCCCCCAAGGAGGCCAAGCTCGCGCGCTACAAGAGGAGTCCTGGGCCAGTCCGCCTCGTTAATGGCAAGGTTCAGCCGGAGGACTACGGGCTGGCGTTCCAACTCAAGCCGGGATCCGAGACGGAGGGCCCCACTCTGCTCCAGGGGACGTTTCAGTGGCAACCATCATGGGTGCGGCAGACCCAGGAACTCGATCCGAAGCCGGAAGCCCTTAAGGACCTCTCCCTGAGTGTAGACGGGCTCGGGCTGGCAATCCAGTGCGACGATCGCGGTTGGCACAAGCTGGCCCAGCACCTCCTGGAGCGTATCCAGAAGGACACTCCCGACCCGCCGCGCCTGCAGCTCCTCCGGATGGCCTGGGTCTACTGGGAAGGCCAACTCACTCAGCCGAAGATCGACCGCGCTCCCATCGCCAAGCGCCTCAAGGAATTGATTGCCAGAGATAACGAGATGGACACCGAGGGCAGTCGGGCGTTTCTGAAATCGCTGGAGTTGGCGCTCGTACCGAGCAAGGCGAAGCCGGGGAGTATCGAGGCGCTCATCGATGACCTTGTCGATTACGGTGCCGACACGGAGAGGGTTGGCCTGTTCGAGACGGAGGTTCGCTACCTCCGCATCGCCGAATTGGGGTTTGACGCCGTACCTGCGTTGATCAAGCACCTTCACGACGAGCGGCTGACGCGGGGCAGGATGGGAGGGTTCAATAACTTCTTCGGCTATCACCTGCAGGTCCGGCACGTGGTAAGCGACCTGCTGGAGGGGTTGGCCGGGCAAGAGATCGACCGGGATTGGGTGCGCCGGCTGCAAGGCTACGCGGTCGAGAAAGCCGCCGCGAAGAAGTGGTGGAACGAGGCCCGCAAGATCGGGGAGGAAGCCTATCTACTGAAACATGTGCTGCCGGCCGCTGCTGGAAAGGATGACCCGGGCCAAATCGACGGCCACCAGCTCCAGGTCATTATGGCCAAGTACCCCAAGGATCTTCCCACCCTGTACCGCACGGTCCTCGACAAGCGTCCGGAGCTGGACAGCGAGACGGTGTCCGAAGCGGTCTGCCGGTCCACGTTGCCGGCCAAGGAGAAGCTCGACCTGTTCCGGTACGCCGCCAAGCACAAAGATCGTTGGCATTGCTTGAACGCCTTCGACGCGCTCAAGAATCTGGACAAGAAGGAGTTCAACGCGCTCTTGCTCGCGACAATCGAGGCGTTCCCTGACGACGTGCCCGGGCCCTACTGCGAGTGTACCGAGGCCATCATTGCCACGCGGTTCGCCGTCGAGTGCGACGACCCGCGCGTCTGGTCGGCGCTGGAGAAAGTCGCCAAGCGCTCGGCGGTGGGGTTTCGGATGGAACTGTTGTGCGACTTCCCGGGCCCGGAAGATGCCCGCCACCGCACCGAACGGCTGCGATTGCTGGCCGCTTTCCTGGAGGACGCCACGTTACGCGATAGCGCGTCCAGCGATAAGTATGACGAGCGGTGTGCGGGATTCGAGTACAAAAAGCTCGCAGTGAGGGACTTCGCGGCAATGCAGCTCGCCCGTCTCCTGGCGATCGAGGTGGAGCTGAACCCGAAGCGGGGCCCGGAGGAGTGGGCCAGGATCCGCGGCAAGGTCCGAGAAGGCCTGGATCGCGCACGCGGAGGGAAAGTCCCATGAGAGCAAGAGCATCCGCGAGCAAGGCGCTGGGACCGGAGGCGACCCGGGCAGTCCCCTTCCTCCTGCGCACCGCCGGGGGAAGTTCAGCATGGCCTTCCCTCCTCCAGCACCGCCAACAGCTGCCGCAAGGTCGCGGCATCACAACCGGGAGCGACCGGCACCGCCCGGCCATCGGCCGGTACCACCTCCAGGCAGGCGCTGGCCGAGGCCAGGGGCGCGTCGGCCACGACCTGTAGCGTCACGAGGGCGGCTTTCGCGGCGGAGCAGCTTCTTCCCGGTCGCGTCGAGCATGAGTGGTTCCCGCGGGGACTCGGTACTCAGTACCCAGTACTCAGTACGGAGTCCCCGTCGCGCTGTCCGCCCGGCAGGCGGGACCTACTGTGGCGGCTGGTAGGGCATTGGCTGCGCCGTGCCCGGCGGCAGCGGCCGCGGCGTCGGCACCAACGGCGGTGTAAACGGCTGCGGCGGCGGCGGGGTAAACGTCTGCGGTGGCGGCGGCGTGAAGGTCTCCGGCGGCGGCACTGTCCCGAACCCTGGGACCTCGCCGGGATCGACGACGACCGGACCATCGCCGGGGGATTCGACCACCTCGCCCACCACGCGGTCGTGCCGGAACCAGCTCGTCAGTCGCGAGGTGAATGAACTGCCCGGGCACCCACAGCAGCTGGAAGACGTCGAGCAGCCGCAGGCCAGCCCCAGGGCGGCCGCCAGGGCCACGCGGGCCACATGTGCGCGGACCATGACCACGTTCCTTTATCCTTGCAGGGTCGGAGGAATTTCAGACAGGCGCACTCGAAAAAGCGCGGGGTGGCGGATGGGATCGGCCCCGCTGCGACGCCCGTGCGGCAATCATGCGCCAGGAAACTTGAGGCGGCAAACCCCGGCGCCGCACGAAAAAAGGCCCACGGGATCGGTCCCGTGGGCCTGTGCAGGTTGTGACGCTTGCACGCCGTTTGCGGCCGAGCCGTCAGCCGCCCTTCTTCGCCGACGTGTCGGCCTTCTTCGCAATCTTGAGCTGGGCGCGGAGGTACTCCAGGGCCGCGTCGAGCTGCTTGTCCTTGAAGGTGTCCTTCTTGTCCTCGGTGGACAGGGCCGGCGTGGCCCGGATGATCTCGGCGTCGCGCAGGTGCTCCGACAGCTCGGTGCGCTCGGCCACCTCCAGCGGGATCACCTTGTCGGGGATGACGCCCCACTCGTCCTCCGGCCGGCCCTGCGTGCTTCTCTTGTTGAGGTTCTTGCCGCTCGGCCGCCAGAACGAGGCGTTGGTCACCTTGATCTTGCTCGTGACCTTCTTCGTCTTCGGGTCCTTCTCGAAGTTGAAGATCTGCTGGACGCTGCCCTTGCCGTAGCTGCGCTCGCCCATGATGAGCGCCCGGCCGTGGTCCTGCAGCGCGGCCGACACGATCTCGCTGGCGCTGGCGCTCAGCCCGTTGACCAGCACCACCATCGGGAACTCGGTGTAGCTCGGCAGGTCGCGCGCCTCTTCCTGGTCCGTGCCGGGGACCTCGTAGCGGTAGATCCCCGACTTCTGGCCGCGCATGACGTGCGGCGTGCCCTCGCGCGGGCGAATCTCGACGATCACGCCGTCGTCGATGAACAGGTCGGTGACGTCGCGACCGCTCTCCAGGTAGCCGCCCGGGTTGAAGCGCAGGTCGAAGACGAGGCCCTTGATGCCCTCCGTCTTCAGCTGGGCCATCGTCTCCACCAGGTCGTGCGTCGAGTTGCGCTGGAACTGGTACAGGCGGATGTAGGCGATCTTGTGGTCGCGATTGACCCAGAAGTCCCACTTGGCGTCGTCCTTGCGCCGGTAGCCGAAGACCGACTCGGTCGCGATGGGCTGGCGCTCCATGTCGAGGTCGAGGGGCTTGTCGGTACCCTTGCGCTGCACCGTCAGGCGCACCTTGGTGCCCGGCAGGCCGGCGATCTTCTTGACCGCGTCGTTGACCGACAGCCCCTTGGTCGGGATGACCTCCGGCTTCTCCAGCGGCTTGCCGTCGTCGTCCACCAGGCGCGTGATGGCCGTGACCAGGTCGCCGGCCTGCGCGCCGGCCTTGAAGGCCGGGCTGCCGTAAATCGGCGTGATGACCTGCAACTGGTCGGTGTTGGCGTCCTTGCGGACCTGAATGCCGACGCCGATGAACTCGCCCGACACGTCCGCCTCGGCGTGCCGCAGCTCCTCGGGGCTGTAGAAGGTCGTGTACGGGTCGAGGTGACGCAGCATCCGCAGCAGCGTGTCGTCGATGTCCTTGTGGTTGTCCAGGTCCTCGCGCTTGCCGAGGCGCTCGCGGACGTCGGTGAGCAGCTCGCGCAATTCGCGCTCCTTCATGGTCTTGATGCCGGCGAGCTTCTTGCCCACGTCGTCGGGCACCGGCTCGTCGAGGGCGCGGTACAGCCCGCGGACGGCCCACTCGACCAGCTGGCCCTTGCTGGTTTCCTTGACGTAATTCTTCTTGACGATGTCGATGCCGTCGAGGACCGTCTCGGCGAAGTCGCGGGCCGACTTGTGCGGCAGTTTCATGCCTTCGAGGATCTTCGACCGATTCTCGAGGAACTTGTCGGCCGGCTCCTTGCCATCGACCAGCGACTGGTACTCCTTGCGGAGGTTGCGCTGCGACTCGAGCCTGGGCATGCGGTTGAGCAGCGCCTTGCCCTCCTGCACGACCCCGGCGTCGAACTGGTTGTCCTTGGCCAGGGCGGCGAATTTGTCGAGGCGCTCGTTGACCTTGGCCTCGACCGCGGGGTTGTGGGTCAGGACGATGTGCGCGTCGAGGCCGGCGAGGACGGCGAAGTTGGGGCGGTCCTTCTCGTTGGCCACGTGCTTCTTCACCAGGGCAGGGAGCTGCTCGCGCAGGTAACCGGTCAGCTCATCGGCGGTGACGACGCCGTCGGCCTCATCGCCCTCCTTGTCGGCCTTGCCCTTGAGGGCGTCGAGGAGGACCTGGGTGAACAGGCCGTTCTTCTCGCCGTCGGGCGAGGCGTGGCGGCCGCTGCCGCTGGCCAGGTAGAGGACGCGGCCGGGGGACGGCGCCTCCTCCTCCAGGCTGTCCTTGCCAAGGAACTCCTTGAAGAAGGCCGCGGCGGAGACGTCCGGGTCGGCCGGCTTGCCGCCGCCGGCCGGCTTGTAGCCCTTGAAGTAGACGTCCACGAAAAGACAGACCTTGCGACTCTGTAGTTTGTCCAGGTCTTCCCCGAGGGCGGTGGCCAGCACGGCCGTATTGGTGGGGTCCTTCACGGACGAGTCGGTGGCGAAGTAGGCGATGTGGTCGCCGCGCTCGCCCAGCGCCGCTCCCTGGCCGACGTAGGTGAAGATGACCAGGTCGTCGCGCCCGGCCTCGGTGGCGACCCACTTGGCGGCCTTGAGGATGTTGTCCTTGGTCGCCTCCTGGCTGTTGCGCCCCTTGTCGGCGGCGCCGCCAAGGAGGAGCTTGACATGGTCCTTGGGCACGCCGAGGTAGACAGGATCGGTGAACAGGTCGTAGAGGGCTTTGACGTCGTCCTCGGCGTGCGGCCGGGTCTGGATGGCGCCGTCGCTGTACTTGCCGACGCCGATCAGCACGACGAACGCCTTGGGGGCCTTCGCCTCCTCCGCGGCCCGGAGCGGCAGGGCCATTATCAGCAGGGCGGTCAAGCCTCCCAGCAAGCCCGCGAGCATTGCCTTGGTCATGAACTTGGGTCCTTTCAGTCGTGAAGGGATCGCTTGAAATCGTGTGCAGGCAGGTGTGGCAGGCATGAGGCTCCAACCGCGCCGGCGAACTCTCCCACCCGCCCCAGGGAAGGGCGGACCCCATTCAGCCTTCATTGTGACTTACATTCTGAGCCAGTCAACCCTGACTGCCCCGACCGTTACGATACGGGCGCACAGATCCGCCGCTTGCGGCTTCGCAATCTTGCCTGCGAAGCCGCAAGAGGGTTTTTGAGACAGTTTCTTATTCTTAGCGCCGCGCCAGTCGATTCAGGATTTCGATCCCCCGGTCGATAGTACGGTCCTCGGCGGCGTAGCTGATGCGGAAGTGCGTGTCCTGGCGGCTGAACACGTTCCCCGGGATGACCAGCAGCGAATTGCGGATGGCCTCGGCGACGAACTCGCTGCCGCTGCCCCACGGCGCCTTGGGGAAGACGTAGAACGCCCCGCCCGGTTTGACCATCTCGAAACGGTCCTTCAGCCCCGCGACGATCCGGTCGCGCTTGCGGCGGTAGTCGGCGACGTGGCCGGACACGTCGGTGTCCCAGGCCGTGACGCCGGCCCATTGCACGACACTTGGGGCGCACACGAAGGTGAACTGCTGCAGCTTGATCATCTCCTGGATGAGTCGGCCCGGCCCGTGGGCGAAGCCGAGGCGCCAGCCGGTCATGCCGTGCGACTTGCTGAAGCCGTCGATGACCAGCACGTCCTCGTTGTACACGGCCGGGCTGGCGAACGGCTCGTCGTAGCAGAAGGTCCGGTAAATCTCGTCACTGATGAGCAGCACGTTCTTTTCCCGGGCCAACCTGGCCAGGTCGCGCAGGTGGCCGGCGTCGGCGGTGGCCCCGGTGGGGTTGGCGGGGCTGTTGACCAGGATGGCCTTGGTGCGCGGCGTGACGGCGGCGCGGACGCGGTCCACGTCGATGCGGAAGTCCGGGTAGGTGCTGACGTACTTCGGCGTCCCGCCGGCGAGATGGATGAGGTGCGGGTACATGACGAAGTAGGGGTCGAAGACGATGACCTCGTCGCCGGGGTTCACGGTACACATCAGGGCCAGGACGATGCCGCCGCTGGTGCCGCTGGTGATGAAGACCTCGCGGTCGGCGTGGCCGTACTGCCGGCGCAGGTCGTCGGCGATACGGGCGCGCAACTCGGGGATGCCCTGCGTGACGGTGTAGGCGTTGAGTCCGCGGTCGATGGCGTCCTTGGCGGCCGCCTTGACGGGCTCGGGCACGTCGAAGTGTGGTTGGCCGATGCTGAGGTTGACGGGATCCTTCAGGCTGCGGGCCAACTCGAAGACTTTGCGGATCCCGGATGATTCAATGTGACTCATGCGGTCGGCGATCCAGCGGTCGGCGGGGGACGGCATTGATGTGCTCTCCGGCGAGGGAAAACTGTATTCTAGGCTCGCCGCGACCCGAAGGGGAGCGCGGCCAATCGGCTCACCTCGCCGAAGTCGAGCACGCGGTCGCCGGCGACGGCGGCACACCGATAGCCGCGCCAGCGCCGCCCCGCAAGGACGTTGACCCCAGCCGCGTCGGGTGAGAACGCCGGCAGCACGATCCGCTCGTCGCCGATCAGGTAGCAGGGGGCCTTGACGCGGCTGCTCCAGCGCAAACACGGATGGAAATGTCCCAGGATCAGCCGGCCGGGCGGCAGCGTGCCGTCGCCGTGGATCACGAGCCATTCCCCCAGGCGCACCCCGTCCGGGCAAAGCGGCAACGAGAGCCCGGCACGGGCGAAGCCGCGGTCGTGGTTGCCCGGCACGATCCCCGCCAGCTCCAGGTCGTGCTCGCCCAGCCAGCGCAGCAGGTCGTGTACCAGGGCCCAGCCGGCCGCGTCCTCGACCAGGTCGCCGGCGATGACGAGGCGGCGCAGGCCGTGCCGCGGCACCAGCACGGCGAGGGCGTGCAGCAGGTCGTCGAGGCCGGCCAGCGGGACGGCCTCGCCGCGGCGCTGCCGGGCCTGGTCGTAGCCCAGGTGCAGGTCGGCGGCGACCGCAGTCGCCGTGGGGACGTGGACGGCGACGCGCTCGGGGGTCAGTAGCCAGTCGGAATGGACGAGCATCACGGCGCCCCCATCAGGGCCGCGTGCAGCCGGCGTAGCGCCTCGTCGGGCGACGTGACCTCTTCCGCCGGCCCCGGGCTCACCGGCCCCCATCCCTCCACAAAGGGCGAAATGCGCGCCAGGCGCCGGCAGCGCACGGCCCAGCGCGGCAGCTCCTCGGCGAACTGCCGCGCCGCCGGGCCGTCGCAGACGTCGCGGCGCACCTCGCGCTCGGCCTGGCGCAGCAGCACGAAGTCGGGGTCGCCGCGGCGCACCTTGTCGAACAGCCGCCGTTCGCCCCAGTCGCGGCCGCCGACGCGCGGCTTCCGCCCCAGCGGGTTGCGCAGCAGCATCAGCCCCGTGAGGGCCACGCGCTGGAAGCGCGCCCGCAAGGCGGCGCTGTCGCGCAGCGCCTCGGACAGCTCGGCGTCGAATCCCGCGACCGCCAGCAGGCGCCGCCAGTCGTCCGGGCCGACCTCGGCGCCCGCGACCGACACCATGAATCCCAGGTCGGTGACGAGCGACTGCGCCGGCCGGCCGTGGTCGCGCGCCAGGCGCAGCACCGCGACGCGCGCCAGGGCGTCGTTGCCGGCCCGGTTGAGCGGCGTGTGCAGGTAGTGGTCGGCCGCCTCCTGGCGCGGCACTACCTCGATCAGGCACGTCGCCGCGTCGGGGATCTCGCTGGCGCACTCCTGCCGCTCGAAGTGGGCCACCAGCACCGCGGCCGCGCCGTCGCCCAGGCCGCAGTCGTCGCGCAGCAGCGCCGCCAGCGCCGCGCCGCCGCAGCGCAGCGCTTCCCCCGCCCGGACGCGCAGCAGGTACAGGCGCCGGGCCAGTTCCGCCGACAGGGGCCGGCCGTCGGCCCCCCAGCGCGGCACCACCGGCCGGCCGACGACCTCCTCGACGAGCAGCGCCCGGCCGTCGTCGCGGCGGTGCTCCAGGCAGCGGCCGTCGAGCAGGAAGCGGTCGCCCGGGTTGAGACGCTCCGCGAAGGGTTCCTCGACTTCGCCGATCAATTTGCTATTTTCACCGTCCGTGCCCACGACGACGGGGCGCGTCGTCTCGGCGAGGATGGTGCCGACGTTGCGGCGGAGCAACTTCGCCGTGCGCTGATCGCAAATGCGGAACTCGTCGCCGTGCCAGGAGAGGCGCGCCGGCAGCCAGGGGGAAACGACTCCCGACCCCTTTTCGCGGCGGCGGCCGGACAGGTAGTCCAGGCAGGCGTCGAAGTCGTCGCGGGTCAAGTCGCGGTAAGGGTGGCCGCGCCGCACCAGGGTGAATGCCTCGTCGGCCGTCCACGACCGCGCCGCCGCCATGCCGAGCAGCTGCTGGCACAGGACGTCCAGCGGGTGCGCCGGCACGCATAACGGCTCGTACTGCGCCGAGCGCGTCGCCGCCGCCGTCACCGCCGCCTCCAGCAGTTCGCCGGCGCTCGCGGTGAGCACCAGGCCGCGCTTCGGCCGCCCCGGCCCGTGCCCCGACCGGCCGACGCGCTGCAGCAGCCGCACCACGTCGCCCGGCGGATGGACCAGCACCACACCGTCCACGCTGCCGACGTCGATCCCCAACTCCAGGCTCGCGCTGCTGACCACCGCCCGCAACTCGCCGTGCTTCAAGCCGCGCTCCACCACCCGACGGCGCTTGGGCGCCAGGCTCGAGTGATGCACGGCAATCTCATCGACCCATTCGGGGAAGCGGCGGCGCAGGGCCCACGACAGGCGCTCCGCCAGGCTGCGCGTGTTCGCGAAGATCAGCGTGCTGCGGTTGCCGCGCAGCTCGCCCTCCAGGCGCGTGACCAGTGCGGCCAGGAAACCGGTCCCCTCCGCGAGCGGCTCGACGGTCAGCTCCAACCGCGCCGTCTCGGGGACCCGGGCGACGACGCAGGGACGCTCAACCCCGACCAGGAACGACGCCGCCTCAGCGGCCGGCGCGCAGGTCGCGGACAGGCCGACGCGCTGCAACTCGCCGCCGACGAGGTGCGTGAGGCGTTCCAGGCTCAGGCTCAGGTCGCAACCCCGCTTGCCGGCCGCGAGGGCGTGAACCTCATCCACGATCACCCAGCGCAGGTTGGCGAACATCTCGACCGCCCATTCCTGACTGAGCAAGACGGCAAGACTTTCCGGCGTGGTCAGGAGGATTTCGGGGGGGGCCAGTCGCTGTTCCTGCCGAACGCGGGCCGAGGTGTCGCCGGTCCGCAGGCCGACGCGGACGTTGCCGAACCCTTCCAGGGGGAAGCGACGGATGCCGTCGATGTGGGCGCGCAGGTTCTTGCGGGCGTCGTTGCCCAGGGCCTTCAGCGGGGCGAGGTAGAGGCAGCGCACCCCGGGGACCAGCGGGCCCGTGAGCAGCTCGCCAAGGAGCGGCAGGAACGCGGCGAGGGTCTTGCCGCCGCCGGTCGGGGCGCAGAGAAGAAGGTGCTTCCCGGCCGCGAGGGTCGGCCAGGCGAGGCACTGCGCCGGCGTCGGCTGGCCGACCTGGTCCGCCAGCCAGAGCCGCACCGGCCCCGGCAAGATTCCCACGACGGTTGCGGGGGACGGCGGCAGGTCGAGGTATTCCAGAAGGGGAAGGGCGTCCGCTGCCATGAGGAGGATTGTAGGGATTGCGCTCGCCGGGGCGCCGCGCGGGCAACAGAAGGCTCCAGTTCTGTCGATGGATTTTCGAGCGGAGGCGGACGAACATCAGCCGAGGTTCAACATTCGTCGGCTTGCCGTTCCCCTGGAAAGCTCATGTCACAAGTCCCTGGGAATTAAACACTTACTGGATGAGATCGCCCTTGATGCTGAACCGGCACGGGAAATGCACTTTCCAATAACAGCCCGGCCAACGCTGCTCGCTTGGAGCAGCCTGATTCGCCGGGGAGAAGGATAAGAGTTATGCGGCACCGTCTTCAAACTACCTGGACCTCGACCGTCGTGGGTGACCTCTACCTCGACCACTTTCCGATGACTGTGGGTCGAGGGAATGAATGCGACATTTGTCTCCCCCTCGGTTTCATATCGCGTCGCCACTGCCGTTTCATTCACCGCGACGGCGAGGTCTTTCTTCTCGACCTGGAATCGCTCAACGGAACATTCGTCAACGGCCACCCGGCCAACTTTCTGACGCCGATCCACCACGGCGACGAGGTGCGCTTTGGCCCGCTCAGCTTCCGCGTGGTGATCCTGTCGGGACACGACCTGGGCACCCTGCACCTCGGCTCGACCCCCTCCGAAATGACCATGTGCTAAGTTTGGCGGCCGCCCTCGATTCATCGATTCGCGAAACGAGGAATCTGGCGACGGCCCCTCCGCGTTCATAGAGTCCACGGTGTCACCCCCTGCGAAGGAGACACCGTATGACAACCCGGCGCTTCCCCGTGGCCGTCCTCTCCACCCTCGCCTTCCTTGTCGCTTTGGTAGCGACCGCGCCTGCCGACGAGGGCATGTACTTGTACTCCGCCCCGCCGCTCAAGGCGCTGCAGGAGAGGTACGGCTTCGAGCCCGACGGCAAATGGTTCGAGCACCTCCAGAAGTCGTCGGTCCGCTTCCCCGGCGGCTCCGGCAGCTTCGTCTCGCCGGCCGGCCTGGTGATGACCAACCAGCACGTCGGCCGCGGTGCCCTCAGCAAGCTCGCCACCAAGGAGCGCAACCTCGTCCGCGACGGCTTCCTCGCGAAGACCCCGGCCGACGAGTTGAAGTGCCACGACATGGAGCTGGTCGTGCTTCAGGGGATCGAGGACGTCACCGACAAGGTCCAGGCCGCGGTCAAGCCGGACATGAGCCCCGCCGAAGCGGAAAAGGCCCGCCGGGCCGCGATGAACACCCTTGAGAAGAAGGCTTCCGACGACAAGGCCGGCATCCGCGCCGACGTGGTGACGCTCTACCAGGGCGGCCAGTACCACCTGTACACCTACAAGAAGTACACCGACGTACGCCTGGTCTTCGCCCCCCAGGCCGAGGCCGCCCACTTCGGCGGCGACCCGGACAACTTCGAGTTCCCGCGCTACTGCCTCGACGTCTGTTTCTTCCGCGTCTACGAGGACGGCAAGCCGGCCCAGGTCGTGTACCACCTGAGTTGGAGCCAGGCGGGCGCGAAGGAGGACGACCTGGTCTTCGTCAGCGGCCACCCGGGGCGCACCAGCCGCCTGAATACGGTGGGGCATCTCGAATTGTTCCGCGACGCGAATTATCCGCTGTTCCTCAACCTGATGCGCCGCCGCGAGGTGACGTTCAAGAGCTGGGCCGACCGCGACGAGGAGAACGCGCGGCGGGCCCAGGCCGATTTGCTGCGCGTCCAGAACAGCCGCAAGCTGCTCGTGGGCATGGTGGCCGGCCTGCAAGACCCGGCCGTGCTGGAGAAGAAGCGGGCCGACGAGAAGGCGCTGCGCGCCGCCGTCGAGAAGGACGCCGACCTGAAGAAGCAGTACGGCGACGCCTGGGAGCAGGTGGAGGAGTCGGTCAAGGCGCAGCGGAAGTTGTATCACCCTTATCAGCTCTTCGAGGGGGCCGGTCGCGGCCTCGGCGCCCCGTGGGCCTTCAACAGCGAGTTGTTCAGCATCGCCCGAACGCTGGTGCGCCACGCCGACGAGAAGGAGAAGCCCAACGCCGAACGCCTGCGCGAGTACCGCGAGTCCAACCTGCCCTCGCTGAAGCAGCTCCTCTTTTCCGAGGCGCCGATCTACGAGGACTTCGAGACGCTGAAACTGGCCGACTCGCTGAGCCTGTAGGCCGAGGTCGCCGGAGGCGACGCCGAACCGGTCAAAGCGGTCCTCGCCGGCAAGTCGCCGCAGGCCCGCGCCGCCGAGCTGGTCAAGGGGACGAAGCTGCGCGACGTGGCGGCGCGCAAAGCGCTCTTCGATGGTGGCAAGCAGGCCGTCGAGGAGTCGGACGACCCGATGATCCGGTTGGCCCGGCTCATCGATGGCCCGTCGCGCGACATGCGCAAGCAGTACGAGGAGAAGGTCGAGGAGCCGCAGACGCAGGCTTACGCCAAGATCAGCAAGGCCATTTTCGCCCTCAAGGGCAAGGACCAGTACCCCGACGCGACTTTCACCTTGCGGCTGGCCTTCGGCACCGTCAAGGGTTACGAGGAGAACGGCCGCAAGGTCGGGCCGTTCACGACCCTCGGAGGGGCCTTCGCCCACGCCGCGGAGCACGGCCATCGGGAGCCGTTCGTCCTGCCGAAGCGCTTCCTCGATCGTAAGGAAAAGATCGACGCGCGGACGCCCTACAACTTCATCTGCACGGCGGACATCATCGGCGGCAACTCGGGCAGCCCCGTCGTGAACAGGAAAGGCGAGGTCGTCGGCTTGATCTTCGACGGTAACATTCAGTCGCTGCCGGCGGACTTCGCCTACACTGACACCCAGGCGCGGGCGGTGGCCGTCGATGCCCGCGGCATTGTCGAGGCGCTGCGCAAGGTGTACGACGCCCCGGAGCTGGCCAAGGAACTGACGGGAAAGAAGTAAGCGCGTTTAGCC
>Ga0116222_1001201_pt1 | contig 14611 bp, 6 predicted proteins | sample Sb_taG_12_FD_88963 | JGI IMG/M metagenome (GOLD analysis project Ga0116222, IMG submission 88963) | Peat soil microbial communities from Weissenstadt, Germany - Sb_50d_9_AC metaG | ecosystem: Environmental > Terrestrial > Soil > Wetlands > Peat | place: Germany: Weissenstadt | collected 2010-09-21
CATTCCGAATAAGGACGGCGTGCTGAATCCGTGCCCGCGCGCCGATCGCCCGCTCCTGGAGACGGTCTACCAGTACCTCGATCCGCGCCGGCCGGTGACCGCGGAATTGTACGTCATCGCCAGTGAATATGTGGGCCTGGGGATTTCGGTGGCGGTGGAGATCCGGACCGGCTATGGCTTGATTCAAGTGGCCCAGGCGGTGGAAACGGCCTTGCGCAGCTACCTGTGGCCAATTCCTCCGGGCGGCTCCGATAACACCGGCTGGCCGCTGGGCCGCAACGTCCGCAGCCTCGAACTGGAGGTGATTGTCAGCCAGGTGCCGGGCGTCGTGGAGGTGAATGGGCTGAACCTGTTTCAGCCGCTGGCCTCGGGTGGCTATCAACAATTGGGCACCGATGCCAGCGGCAAGTCGACGCTTACGCTGCAAAGCTGGCAGCTTCCCGAGGTGCTGGAAGTGGTGGTGGCGGCCGGCGCGGATGGGTCGGGAATTTCAGCGCCCACCGGCTTGACACCGCCGGCGCCACCCGACCCGGCGGTCGCGGTGCCGATCGTGCAGTCTGTCTGCTGAGAGTTTGTATATGGATGCCAACCGTCTGCGCTTCTGGATGCTGAGCCAGCTCAACGACTGGCTTCCGCCGTGGCGCGCGCGGACGGCTTACGTCACCGGTCAGGGCATCGTGGATCCCAACGGCAACATCCAGATTGTGCAGCCGCAGACTGGGAACCCGCCCCGACAATCCGATGCGGCGCCGCCTGGCTGGAACCCGGCGATGGGACAGACTACCAAGGATGGGACGATCGTCTGGCTCAACTCCGGCCCGGGCGTGTGGGGGCCGGGCCAGGCGTTCGCAGTGGGCCAGTATATTAACGATTCGAATCATAATCTGCAGTGTGTCAGCCAGGTGACCGGCAACGCGACTACGGGCGCCGCGCAACCCTCATGGCCGGTGGCCATCAATCAGACGGTGGCCGACAACAATGTGACGTGGACCTGCGCCGGCCCCTCGCAGGCGGGACTCAGTTACTGCAATCAGAACCACCGGCTGGAATTGCGCAGTGTGCGCACGGGGAAGGCGCCGGCGGAAGACTACAACGCCGCCACCGTCCTGGTCGGGACCGTGCCGATGGCGCTCGACCAATTCGGCACCTATGCCCGCTGGGATCAATCGAGCGGCATCATTTACGCGGGCGGCGCCGGTCCCGGCTCCGGTTCAAGCGCCGCGCCCCCTCCGGACGAAGTCCCGATCTACGCGCCGCCGCAACACACCGTCACGGACATGGCGATGGGCTACGACGGGATATTCTACATTGCGGTGGGAGGCGCGCTGATCCTGTCGGACCGCCGGAATCGTTGGTCCGATTTCACGCTGACCGTTCCGGATTTCAACTTCTGGCGCCTGGCCGCGCTGCCCGAAGGCGGCGTGCTGGCGCTCGACAGCAGGAACAACCAACTCGGCACCGTCTCGGGCCAGCCGTTGCAGACCGGGCCGGTGGACCAACCGGACCCGGGGATACTGCGCTCCTGCCATCCCAATCCCGATCCGCCCAGAATCGTTTCGCGCTTCGCGTTGCCGGCCGGCGAGCACTTTGTGGCGCTTGCCCCGCTTGACCCGACCCAGCAGCCGGCGCAATTCGTGCTGCTTTCCTGGGCCAGCGACAGCGCCACCAACCAAACCGCCTGGGTTCGCATCTTCAGCGGGACGGCATTCACCGGCACGCCATTCACTGGCACACCATTGCAACTCGAGGGAGTGCGCCTGCCCTACGCCATCGCCGGGCTGGGAGACCAGAAGCTGGCGGCCTTCGTCACCAATTACAACGAGGCCCTGATCTACGATCTTTCGAACGCGGGCAACGCCCTGGTTCCGGCGGGCGAGACCTACATTCTCGGGTCGAACGCCGCCGGCAATGGGGGCCCGTTCGTGCACGGATTTTCTCTGCCTCCCAACTACGCCAACGTTGCGGGGGCGATGCCCGTGATGCTGCCGCTGCTGCCGCTGTCGCTGAACAGCCTGGCCGCATCGGGAGCCACCATCGCCGCGGGACCGGCGATCGTCGACAGCGGAGCGGCGCAAAGCATCTGGCACCGCATGTTTCTCGAGGCGATTATTCCGGCCCGTTGCGGCGCCATCGTGTGGCTGGCGGCCTCCGACACCCAGTCCGATCTCTTCAGCCCGTCGTGCACCTGGTATCCGCACATATTCGGCTCCGCCAGCCTCTCTTCGATTCCCACCGCGATGCTCGCCGACACGCCGTCGGCGGTGTGGCAGTCCATCCCCACCGAAGTCGCATTCGCTCCCACGCTGCTCGGCGAAGATCCGATCGCCAACCAGCAGGGCCTGTTCATGGTGCTGATTCAGCGCGCCAACAAGGCGGTCCGCAATCTGGCGGGGCGCTATCTCGGTGTGCGGATTCAAGTCAACGGCGATGGCCGCAACACCCCCGAAATCGCCGGCCTCCGCGCGTACGCCTCCCGCTTTTCGTACGTACAAAACTACCTTCCGGAAATCTATCGCGAGGCAAAATTCGGCCCGCCCGCGGACGCGGACGGCCCCAGCACGCGGCGCGATTTCTTCGAGCGCTTTTTGGATCTCTTCGAATCGCAGTTCACGCGCATTGAAGACCGGGTGGCCAACGCCTACCTGCTCATGCGCGCGGAATCGGTTCCCGATGGTTCTCTCGACTGGCTGGGAAGCTGGATCGGCATCCAACCGGACAGTTATCCGCCCGATCGCCTGCGTGCCAGGATCGAGGCGACACCCTATCTCTATCGCTGGCGGGGCACGGCGCAGGGAATTACGAAGGCGCTGGATGTGGCTACTAACGGCATGGCCAGCCGGGGCGCCATCATCGTGATCGAGAATTTCCGGCTGCGTCACCTCTTCGCCACGATTCTCGGGGCCGATCTCTCCATCCGCGACAATCCACTGCTTCCGGGCTATTCGGCGAGCAGCAATTCCATCGTGGGAGACACTCTGTTTCTGGGCGATCCGCGCATCCAGGCCGAACTGCAAGCGCTCTACGCCACCAATCTGAAGATTCCGGGAAGCGCGCAAGCCGTCCAGTCCTTCTACGACCAGTTCGCCAACCGCATCACGGTTTTCGTTCACAACCAGGTGGAGAATGTGAATCTCAACCTGGTGAAGGCGATCGTGGAAGAGGAAAAGCCGGCGCACGTGCAAGCCTCCGTGCTCATCGCCACCCAGCCTTTGATGATCGGCCTGGCCTCGCTGCTGGGAGTGAATACCTATCTCGGCCCCGACCCTCCGCGCAATACTGCGACCGTGGGAGTGAGCGACGTTGGCCGCTATGACGTCGTCACCCATATGCCGGCCCTGGATCCGCGCATGGAAAATGGGGCCTCGTATATCGAGTATGACCGGCCGATTGCCCGGATCAAGGCTCCCATAGCAGTCAAGCCGGGAGATCCCATCTTATTAGACGGCAGCGCCTCCAGTAAGTCGCCGGGAGCAACTATTACATCGTACGTCTGGACAATGCTGGAGCCACCAGCCTGAAACAGCATTCCAGCAAAGGAGAATAGACATGGCCACGACACCACCGAAAGTCCCCCTAGCAGCGACGACCGTCGCCACTTCCGCGATTAGCGAGGTTAGCGCTGTCCCGATAACGACCGTAGCGGGATCGACGACCGCGGGAGCAACGACCACGGGAGCAACGGCCGCGCCGGCAGCTACGACCTTTCCCGTCACGGTAAACGTTCCGACCACCACGGTTACCGTCGCCAATGGACCGGGAACATCTGTTACCTTTTCGCTCGTGGTAACCGACGATCTGGGGCAGAAGAGCGTGCCCGCGACGGCTACCGTAACCATCCAGGGGCTTCCGACAGCTAAGCTGACAGCGACGCCCAGCGCGATTGCCGCCGGCCAGCCGATCACGCTTTCGGGCGCCGGTTCTGCCGCCGCGGCGCCAGGCACCATCACGACTTTCACATTTTCGCTGGTTCCCGGCACTTCTTAACAAGGGAGCATCATGGCATCGCCTACCGACAACTTAAGTCCGCCGCCCGCGCCCAATCGCGTCTTTTACTCGCTGGGGCGCATGTTGGGCGTGGACGATTTTCAAGCCGACCAGGACTACCACCGCGGCCGCCTGGCCCGCGCACTCCTGCAGATGTGCGGCACCGGCACGCTCGCCGGATTGAACGTCACGGTCCCTCAGCTCTGGTGGCCCAACACTTACTACCCGGCGCACGGGTTTGTCTACGATTCCGCGCAAAACGTCCAGGTGAACACGGGCACCGCCGGAATCAGTGGAAGCGCCGCGCCCGCATTCGGCACTACCGCGGGCAGCTCGGTGACCGACAGCAACGGCATTGTGTGGACGAATCAAGGGCCGATCAATCCGGCTCCATGGCGAAGCAGCACTTTGTTCACTTACCCCACCGCCATTCTCGATTCCAACAACAATGTTCAGGTGCTCAACGTGCAGCCCAACTTCACCACCGGTCCCACGCGGCCGATCTGGAGCACGGCCATCGGCGCCACCACCGCCGACCCGGCGAGCGCCCCCACCGCATGGATCTGCGCCGGCGATGCGGCCATGGAGATCGCGGTGATGCCCGGCGTGGCCATCGACCGTCTGGGCAGGATGATCGAGGTGCCGCGCACCGTGTGCATCCGCATCCTGCCCTGGCTCGCCAGTCAGACCAACTCCGACCTCAGCAGCGCCCTGCACTCGGGCAACATCCTGGTGGATGTCTTCGCCACTTTTATCCCGTGCTCCAGCGGAGTGACTCCGTGCTTCGCGACCAACGACGACTACAGCGCGACCGATGCGTTCTCGGCCAATCGTCTGCTGGATTCCTTCGCCATGCGGCTGGTGCTGCGGACGGAGGCGAGTCCGGGGCTGCCGCAGGATCAGTGGCTGGGGACAGGACCGGCGCCCACGGGAGTCGTCACCGCGGCTTACGAGCAGAGTCTCAAGCAGAGTATTCTCGCGGCCAGGTCCGGCGCGGCGGCGGCTCAGCCGTTCTCGCCGAATGCCGCGATTCCGGTGGAATATCCGAAGGGCTTCGATTACAGCTCCGTCTTCCTGGCGCGTATCTCGATTCCCGCCACCACGGGCACTCCGCCCTACAACGTGAATCAGCTTACGATCGACAACTTATCGCGGCTCTTTCTTTATCCCGCTTCACTGGTAGCCCGTTCCATCGGACTTACCTCGGGAGGGGAGTCTTAGTGACTATGCATGTACTCCAACAGTCTCAAGTCTTCTGCCTTGTGGGGCAGGCAAGATTGCCCGCCCCACAAACCATGGCAGTGATATCAGGAGGCACACATGATTAACTACACCCAAGGCGATACCCGCCTCGTCCTCACCCAGGACCAGGTCACGTCAGCGCAAAACAACGGCTCTCTCGTAATCGACAGCCAGCGCACGCGGCCTTACTGGTTCGATGGACGCTTCCTCGCCGCCCGCGACCTCGAGCGCGAGCAGGATTATTTCCTCCAGCGGCAGGCGGACTTGGGACAGGCCGCCGGATTCGGCGTGATTCACGGCTTGTGGGTCGATCTGCCGCCCGCCAACAGCCCCGCCGCCGCCGCCGACACGGTGATCATCCGTGCCGGACAGGGCGTGACCCCGGCTGGCGAGCTGGTGCTCATGCCCAGCGACCTGACCATCCATCTGTCCGATCTTCCCGACGAACAGAATCTCGACGTGCAGTTCAATCTGTCGTCCGCTCCCAACACGCCCGCGCGCACGCGCAGCGGCCTGTACGTGCTCGCCCTGCGGCCGGTGGAATTTACCGCGAACCCCATTGCCTCCTACCCCACCAGCATCCAGGGAACGCGTACCACGCATGACGGCGACATTGTGGAAGCCACCGCGGTATCGCTGGTGCCCTATCCGAACCCGGTGGGCTGGACCGGAATGAACAGCCCCGATGCATCCGCGCAGCGGGCCGCCCTGGCGCGGCAGATCTTCCTCAACGCCAACGCCACCCAGCTCTCCAACGCGATTCTGCCACTGGCCATGATCAACCTGACGCGCGGCGTGATCACCTGGGCCGACCCCTACATGGTGCGGCGCGACACCGGCCCGGAGTATTCGGGACTGCGTCTCGGACTCTCGGACCCGGCCACGCAGCGCGCCTTCCTGATGCAATACGACTCGCAGTTGCAGGAGACCGTGTCCATGCGCCTCACCGCCGGCACTTCCGCCAGCTTCGCCGCCACGGATTATTTCCAGGCGCTGCCGCCCGCCGGCCGCTTTCCACTGGCCAGCATCAGCTTCAGCAGTCAGAACACCACGCAGACCTTCACGCAGGCGTTCTTTCCCCCGCAACTGGACATGCGCCTCAGTGTGATTCCCATGGACGAAATTCCCGCGCTGGTGGAAGACGGCATGTCGCTGCCCCCCATCGATCTCACCCTGCCCGCCAACGCCTATGCGGACTTATCCGTCTTCGCCCTGATTCCCGTGCTGCGGAGCGGATTCGCGGCCCTCAAAAATAGCTTGCCGACGCTCTCGCCTTCCCCCACCGTTTCGCAGATCCTCAGCTTCCGCACGCCCATCGAGCTGCTGCGCCTCTATCAGGGTGTGACCCTGATCAACCTGCCGACACCGCGCCAGAACTCTCCCTGGCTCACCGCCATCGGCAATCAGACCTATGGCTTCTATATTCGCAATCGCAGCTCGCCCGCCTACGTCAGCTTCGCGACCGTAACACCGTCGTAAGGGAAAGAGGTCTCTATGCCCGCTACAGCTATCACCAACTCCGTGAGCGGCGAATCGCTGGTCGCGACCGAGCCGCAACTGTTGCAGCAGGTCGACCCCGGATGGCGGCGCCGCCTCAACCTCTTCACCGGACGCGCTCTTACCGACACCGCGCTCGACGGCGAACAGGCTTATCGGGGCGGCCTGCTCGCAACCTTGGGTCAATCGGTCAGCGCGGGCACGGTGAACGGCCTGGCACTCACCCTCGACACCAGCGGAATCGAACCCGTGCTGTCAGTCAGTCCAGGATATGGCATCTCGGCAAGCGGTGAGGACGTCGTGCTGAACAGTCCGCTGAAAACCGCGCTGAGCACGCTCACTGTAATCGATGGCCTCACCGGGGAAGCAGTGGTCGATCCAGTCACGGAAGAGGTCGTACTCTTCCACCGGTTTGTCAGCCAGGCCGGGAACTCCAATCACGCGGGCATTCTCCTGCTGCAGCCGGTGATCGCGCAGGTGAGCGGTGTGCAGTTGGACACCGGCGCCCTTCCCGCGATCGTCTCTGGAAATCTGGGCGCCTCCTGCGATCAGGATCCGGCCGAGTACGCTTTCGAGGACTGGCAGATCGCCGACGCGGTGCGGTTGGTCTACCTTCCGTGGCCCGCCAGCGGCGCCGGACTTGCCTTGGCGCTGCCGCCGCTCAATCCCGCGGCCACCTGGCGAAATCGTCTGGCCTACACCATCTTCGAAGCCGAAGCGCAGCTTGCCCCCGACGACCAATTGCCGTGGTCGATGCTGGGTGTGCCGGTAGCCCTGATCGGCTTCGACCCGGGAGTGGCGTGGGCGGCGTCAACGGCATTCAACCCCGGCCAATTTCTAACCGATCCGAACGGCAATCTGCAGCAGGCGAAAACTGCGGGAACATCGGGGAGCGCTGAACCGGCCTCGTGGAATACGGCCATCGGAGGGACCACCACCGACGGCGGTGTTACCTGGGTCAACATGGGGCCGGGCTGGAAGCCGCTGTTCGTCGATTGCTCCGCGGTGGTCCGCGCCGGAGGCCTGCCGCGCAACCGCTTCATCCTGCCGGCGCAGGCGCCGCCGCTGCTCCAATGGCAACCCAAGACCGCGTTCGTGGCCAAGAGCTTTATCCTGGATGCCAATAATAATGTGCAGGTGGTCCAGACCGCCGGTACGACCGGCGTTGCCCCGCCCGCCTGGAGCACAGGACTCAACCAGACCACCAGCGATGGAAGCGTGGTCTGGATCAACAACGGACCGGGAAGCTGGCGGCCGCTCACCGCTTTTGCACTGGGCCAGTTCCTCTTTGACTCGAACGGCAATCAACAACAGGTTTTGACCGCGGGCACCTCGGGAAGCACGGAGCCCGATTGGAACGGCGTTTACCTTCCGACCGAGGACGGCTCGGTCACATGGATCAACAACGGAACGGGAGATCCGCCGATCGTCCAGCCGGCGCTGGCCCAGGCGCGCATCAACCAGCTCTCGGAACAGCTCAGCCAGACCCTGGCCCAGCAAGGCCCCATCGGCAACCTGGCCGCCATCTTCCCCACTCTGCCGCCGAGCGGAATTCTGCCCGCCACGTCGCTCGACTTCGTGCATCAGCGGGCTGTCTGGTTTCCGCCCAACTGGTCGGTCTCGGCCGCTCCCGTATTTCTCGAAGAGCTCGAAACCGTGCTCGAAACCGGCATGCTGGAAGCTCCCATCGCGGCGGAAACTTCCGCGCCCGCGGACCCCACGCAAATGGAACCGGTGGAAGTCCTGATCCCGCTGCCCGATGCGGTCTACGATCCCGATGTTTTGGTGCATGAGACCGTCGCGCTGATCTTTCAGCAGGAAGTCGACCAGGCAACCGAGGCGCGCAATCTCACTCTGCAGCAACTGGAGACGGTGACGCAGGAGCTCAACGCTCTGTACGCCGCGTGGGGGCCTAACGCTCCCGCCAATCCCAATCCGATCGACCCCAATCTCGGGTTGACGTCAGACGAAATCAAGGGACGCAACACACCTCCGCCGTATACTCCGGCTGCCAGCGAAACGTTCGGGACGGTGCTCCAGACTACCTGGCGGTTAAGCACCGCTTACGCTTCCGGCCAGTTCGTGATCGACGGCAACGGAACCATTCAGGTAGTAACCGTCGCCGGCACGTCGGGCGGAACGGCCCCGGCGTGGAACACGAATGTGGGGCAAACCACTACCGACGGCGGCGTGACCTGGCTGAACAACGGCCCGTTGGCGTGGCAGCCGGATACGACCTATGTCGCCGGGCAATTCACGATGGACCCCAACGGATTTCTACAGAAGGCGCAGAACTCCGGCACATCGGCGTCGTCGTCGCCCGCCTGGCAAGCCAAAGGACTAACCACCCCCGACGGAATCGTCTGGCAGAACGGCGGCACGTCGCCCTGGCAGCCCGACAGTGTCTTCGCCGCCGGTCAACTGATTTTGGATTCCAGCGGCAACGTCCAGATCGTGCAGACTGCCGGCATCTCCGGCGATTCCGCGCCGGCCTGGAATCCCAACGTCAACCAAACCACTCAGGACAGTGGCGTCACCTGGAACAACCTGGGCCATTCGGGCTGGACCTCTGGCACCGTTTTCAAGGCCGGGCAGGCCGTCATCGATCCAACCGGGATGATTCAGCTCGCGCAGGTGGGAGGCACGTCCGGCGCAGCAGCGCCCGCGTGGAACGAGACCGTGGGCGGCGCCACCACGGATGCGGCCATCAACTGGATAAACGATGGTCCGTTGACGTGGCAGGCGTCCACGGCATACGTCGCCGGACAGATCATTGTGGATTCCAACGGGAACCTCCAATCCGTGCAAACTGCCGGCACGTCCGGAAGCAGCGCCCCGGTGTGGAACACGGCGCCTGGGGGATCGACCAAAAACGACGGCGGCGTCACGTGGCTCTATCTTCCGTTCGATTCCACAGATATTTCGCAACTGGAGACCTTCGCAGCCCAGGCGCCTTATACCTTCACGTATAAGAATTTCGCGGGCACATCCCAAATTATCAATCTGATCGGCACGGACGATATTGGATACCTGCAGAGCAATGGCCTGCAAGCTTTGATCACGCGGCTGAATGCCAGAATCTCTCAGGCCAACGACCTGCTCGACACCGCCTTTCTGACGGTGCAGACGGATATCTACCGTTACCGGCAAAACGTCCTGGGATCCAACGCGGCGAGTGCGCTGGCCACGTCTCCCATCCTCGCCAACATCGCTACCGGCGAAACCGCCACCGCCACTGCCACCAACCTCCAGGACTACATCAACACCGTGATTCCGCCCGCGGGTACCCCCCCGCCCACTTATATTCCGCCAGTCATCAACCCCGTCAGGATCCCGGTGGTGAACTTTAATGCGGCCGCCAGTAAGGCCTTCGCAGTCGCGCCCCCAACGGCGCTCCGCAGCGCGTCCATCTCGCTGGCAGTCAGGCCCATTACCGGCACGGAGGCGGTTATTCACAACATCGCCGGCGCGCCGGCGTCCGTCACTCCAACCGCGGCAGCCGGCGGCTTCCAGACAAGCATCACCAGAACCCCAATCGCTGGAGCGGCCATCGCTCCAACCGCGGTAGCCGGCGGCTTCCAGGCGGCGCAAATCTCCAAGGTCGGCGTGCAGTTCAACGTCGGGGCTGAGACGGCGGTTTCCCGTCAACTGACGAGCCCCACCCAGATCCTGCAGCCCGGCCAAAATGCCAACGCGACGACCACCGACATCACCAGCCAATCGCCGATGGTGGGCGCGCAAGCCAATATCCGCACGCTCACGATCGCCCAGCGCCTCCAGCAGTCGCAGGCCCAGGAGGCGATGTTTTACTCCATTTCGAACCGTCTGAACTTTCTGCAGATTCTCGCGACCCTCGAGAGTTTCGGCTTCGTGGCCGACGATCTCGCCATACTGGTGGATGGCACGCCAACTACTCCCGCCACTCCCGCCCCCACCACTCCAGTCGCGGTCCCGGTGGAGACTCATTACTTCGGCGAGTACCTTGATCTGAGCGTCGGACAACCGGCGCTGGTAGCCAAGCTGCAAAATCCGTACTTGATACCGGATAGTGTGGAAGCCACCGTGTTCTCCGTGGGCGTTCGCGTGGCCGAGCAGCACACCGTGCTGCTGCGCGCGCTCGAAGCCCGCGTGCAGAACTACGTCGACTTCGTGGCCCTCTGCTCGACCGCGCTCGCCAATATCCAGAACGACGTTCAGCAGGCAGCGGCGTATCTCACGCAATTGCAAAACAATCTTCATCAGGATCGCCAGAACGTGGCCTTCACCACGGCCCTCCTGGGGGATGAGACTCAGCGGGTGTTGGGAGTCAATGCCCAGCGGCTGCAGATCCTCCAGAATTCGGTGCAACTGGTGGCGTACACGCGCGCGCGCACGCTGCAGGCCACCGATACCGTTCCCAGCCGGCAATTGGTCCCCGCCAACGTGGCCAGCCCGGTGCCCGCCTGCCTGCAGCAGACGGTGTCGATTCCGCCGGAACTGCGGGAAATCGTAGGGCTTCTGCGCGAGGCGCCGGTCAACTGGATGCCTTCCGTCTCCGCGCTCATGGACAATCTCGAGCGGCCCATCCTGCTGCAGCACCTCGCTCTCACCATGCAGGCGCGCTCTTCCCAGTTGTTGACGGCCCCTCTGTTTCCCTCTTCCGCGGCGGGCGAGCCGGGAGTCTACGCGCCCGCCATCTCCAACGTCTACAGCGCCAATCAGCAGATCTTCCGCAACTACACGGTGCAGCGCGCCGCCTTCCAGCCCTCCACGATTACCAATTTGAGCTGGAGTGTGCAGGTCGGGATGATGCAAGGAATTGCGGCCTTCAACGATCTGATCTCGTCGGATGCCGTGCACACCGAAGTCAGCAACGCGGTGGCCCGGCTGATCCAGCAAATCTGCAGCGTTTCCACGTGTCTGTATACGCGCGCCGGTATCGAGTTGCCCGTGGACCGCCTGGCTTGGGCCGAGTACCTGAGCGGCCCCGGCGCGTCGGTGCAGTTGAGCAGCCTGGCCATCCTGCCGAATTGGAACCAACTGCCGTATATCGACCGGCAGCAGATGCAGCTTCTGGCCGACTGGCTCTTCCAGCAGATCGACACCACCAATTCCGCCGCCACCGCATTTATGAGCGACGTGGTGCGCACGGCCATTCTGTTGGCCAGCGATGTGCCCGTCGACAACATCATTCCCGGCAACATCATCGCCCGGACACTGCCCGTTCCAGGCGGAGTGGTTTCGCTGAACCTGCCGTCGGACCGCATTTCCTCCGGCATGTACGTGAATCTCTACTCGGGCGCCAACCTCGCGGCCCGCGGCGTGGTCAGCGATCTCGACAGCCGATCGGTGACCGCCACCGTGACCGACGTGTTCACTCCGGGCGTCTATCTGGAAACTTCGGACACCGCGCACTTCACCGCGCAAACGCCGCAGGCAGTAGCATTGCGGCCGTACCTGATGAGCTGAGCCATGGGGCCGCGGGCAGCGCCACAACTCGACCGGCTGGATCGATACGTACGGCGGAGCTTCCTGAAGATTACCGATAGCACGTCGCGCCATCGCGTCTCGTATTCGCTCGAAGAGGCCCTGCGGCTGGCGAATCTTCCAGGTGAGGAGGAGGGCCGGATTTACTGCTTCCGGCACGTCAGGCTGGCGGGCATTCCCGCGGATGCGAACCGCCGGATCTGGCTGGAAAGAATGCAGCAGGCGCTGAGTGCGCTGGCGGCGCAGGCGGTGCACGCGAGCGATCCGGCAGCGGCGGCGGCCAGCGCAGTCTACTTTCACCACGAGGAAGAGGCGCTCGAAATGCTGCTGCGCCGCTTGCTGCCGGCGGAGGCGGCGCCGGAATGGTTCTCGGCATCGGTCCTTGGAGTGGCGCCCGACACCGGCCGCGCGCTGCAGATCCGGGCGATTCTCGATCGCCTTCGCCAACCGGCGGCTCCCGCGGGAGCGTCGGGCGCATCGGCGGCCGTCCTGGCGGCAGTCGTGCTGGCGGCCATCGGCGCCTCCGATCCTACCCCGCTGCTGGCTGCCATTCCCGACTTTGTGGCTCGCGATTGGTTGCGCGAATTCGATCACCCTAAGCATTTTTCGGGCGAGCCGCCGGCGGTTCCGTTGCCGGCCGAATTCAGGCGCGTGATCGAGCGATCGGCCGCGCATTTCGGCTGGCGCGATCCGCGGACAGTTTGGCTGGCGGCTTTGGTGGTGATCTATCTCTCGCCTTCTGCATCGGTCTCCGGGACGGCGGTGAAGGCGGCGCGGTCCACGCTGCGGATTCTGGAAGCGGCGGAAGCGCAGTTGGTGCGGACGCCGCGGACGCCGCGGACGCTCGAGGCGCCCACACCCGAGGGCTCGCCGCCGCGAACCGCTCGTCCACTGGTCTTTGAGGAAGACGATGAATCGGCGGTAGCACAGGTATTCTTGCCTGTGTCTCCCTCTGAGCCGGCGTACGACAGTCCGCGCGCAGCCGAGCCTGGCGGGGCAACCGACAGAACCGTTCGACCCGCCGCGCCGCGCCAGCCCGTGACCACCGCCGCCCCGGAACTGCCCACGAAACTTCCGCGGGCCGCCCAAAATCCGCCGATTTTCGAGGATGCCGCCGGATCCGAGCCTTCTCTTCCGGCCGCAGGCATCCAGGCCACCGCGCCCCGGCCGCACGAGTCCCCGCGGGTTGCGGACCCACCTCGGATCACCGCCAGCCCCGCACTGCTGGGCGAGCCCACCCTGGCCGCGGGGCTGTATTTCCTCTTGCATGTGCTCCGCCGCCTCGGGATCGCCGAAGCTCTCGAAGCGTGCCCGTCCCTCCGTGAGGCCGGCTTCGTCGAACATATCCTGAAGCGGATCGCCGCCCATGCCGGAGTTGCCTCTGACGATCCGATTCCGCTCTGCCTCCATCCGGAACAAGCGCAATTCCAGCTTCCCGAGGAGGCGCCGCCTTCCTATGCCGCAATCTGGCCGGCGAATTTCGGCCCGAGTCGGGCCGATTCGCACGGCGTAAGCTCTTTCGTTTCAACCAATGCCTCGAAATTTCGGCCCGAGTCGGGCCGAAATCTTCCGCAGCTTCGCCGCGGCGGGTTCGAAAGTGAGTACCTGTTGCGCGTCTGGGTGCTCGCCGTTCGCCGTTGGTGCTGGCGCATCGGCAGGATCACGGTCCGCGAAATCCTGCGCCGCCCCGGCCGCGTCTGGCTGACCCGCACCGATCTGGATGTCACACTGCCGCTCGCCCAGGCGGAAATCCGCATCCGCCGCATCGGGCTCGATATCGACCCGGGTTGGGTGCCCTGGTTCGGCAGGTTCGGAAGAGTGGTGCGCTTCCACTATCGGGAGCGGGATATAGGGGAATCGCCATGACCAAGACGGCAACCACAGCAGCCGGCGAAGAGCCGCTGAGCGCCAACTCATTCGTCCTCGCCGGGCTCGCACGCCTCGCGGATTCGTGCGAGACCTTGGATGAAAACGTGCGCAACCGCTTGAAGAACGTCGCGGCCAGGCGCATCGACGGCAGAAAGGGCTTGCTGAAGGCGTTCGAGGACTATCTGACGCATCCCTCCGAGGGCGATGCCGCGCTGGTGGAGGTCGCGCGTCAATTCGCGCTCACCCCCGCGGAAACGCTCGCGGTTTGCCTGGCCATCGCCGCCGAACAGGATCTGCTGATCGGCCATCTGTTGTCCCATTTGCAGCAACCCCTCGCGCTCAGCCGTCCGACCGTGGGCCTGGTGGCGCAAACCTTTGTCCCCGGCGATGTGCATGCCGAGGTGAATGCGGTGGGACAAGGGAACGCGGTTGGGTTTGGGCTGCTGCAACTCTGGGGCGAGGACCGGCCTCTGCCGGAAAGGCAGCTCCGCATTCCGCTGCCCACCGCGTTGGCGCTGCAAGATATGCCCAGCTCGTGGCCGGGGACCACCCC
>Ga0116222_1001206_pt1 | contig 14548 bp, 15 predicted proteins | sample Sb_taG_12_FD_88963 | JGI IMG/M metagenome (GOLD analysis project Ga0116222, IMG submission 88963) | Peat soil microbial communities from Weissenstadt, Germany - Sb_50d_9_AC metaG | ecosystem: Environmental > Terrestrial > Soil > Wetlands > Peat | place: Germany: Weissenstadt | collected 2010-09-21
ACCCTCGACCGAAGGCCCGTCCCCCACTGACCAGTCGGAGTCCGTGGCCAACAGGCGAAGACCGGCAATGCGCTTCTTGGCGTGGATTGGGAAGCCCAACTTCCTCACCGTGTCGGCCACTTTCAGCAACGTGGCCTCAGGAACGCCGTAGGTCGGCGGATGTCCCCGCAGTGGCACACGAGGTCGGTGAGCATGATCTCGGGCTTTGTACTTCTCAGTGCCGCGGACATCGGAAGCCGAGTAGCTTCGGGGCCGCTGAAGGCTGCGGAGGGGGGCTGCGGTGGCCGAAACGAGCCGTGAGCATGGCGTCGGCGTGAACTCCGGTACTGCGGATTTGTCCGAACCCGTCGTCAGCGTTCGAGGACTGATCAAGCGCTATGGACGCCGCGAGGCTGTACGGGGCATCGATTTCGAAGTCCACCACGGCGAGATCTTCGCCTTCCTCGGACCCAATGGCGCCGGCAAGACCACCACGGTCGAGATCCTCGAGGGCTTTCGGGAACGCACAGACGGCGACGTGACCGTACTGGGCGTCGATCCTGCCGAGGCAAGCGGTGCGTGGCGCGACCGCGTCGGCGTCGTCTTGCAGGAATCCGAGCCCGAGCCGGGCCTGTCGGTGCGCGAGTGTCTCCGGCTCTTCGCGGGTTACTACTCGGCTCCACGCGGCATCGATGAGACCATCGCCCTCGTCGGCCTGGCGGCGCAGACAGAGACACGCGCCAGCGAGCTCTCGGGCGGTCAGCGCCGTCGACTCGATGTGGCATTGGCGCTCATCGGCGACCCCGACATCGTCTTCCTCGATGAGCCCACGACCGGGTTCGATCCATCAGCGCGCCGCGCGGCCTGGGAAGTGATCGCGGGGCTGCGGTCGCTCGGCAAAACCATCTTCTTGACCACTCACTTCATGGACGAAGCCGAGTACCTCGCGGATCGGATCATGGTGCTCGCCGATGGGCGGATTGTCGCCGAAGGGACACCGAAGACGCTTGGCGGGCGCGACCGTATGACGGTGTCCATCCGCTTCACTCTCCCTGAACTGCTCGCGGCTCAAGATCTCCCAGCGACGCTCCAGCCCCTCACTGAGCCGTGCGCCGATGGGACAACGCTGATCCGGAGCGAGAGCCCGCTTGCACACGTCCAGATGCTCGCCGAGTGGGCGCTCGGCCGGGGCCTAGATCTGCCTGACCTCGATGTACGGCGCGCAACCCTGGAGGACGTGTATCTCGCTCTCACCGCGCCGGCCGGAAAGGACGGAGCATGACTCTCAGGTCCCCCTCGGCGGCGGGCAAGCGCGCCGCGACACCTGGTCTCGCCCGAATGACGGTCCATCAGTTCCTCTACGACGAGATGGCTCTGCTCCGGAACCGCCAAGCGCAGTTCTTTACGCTCGCGCTGCCGGTGATGTTCCTGGTGATCTTCGCCTCGATATTCGGGGGGCACGCCAACACCGTCAAGGTTGCCGGCGGCAAGGTGAACACTTCGGTCTTCTTTGTGCCGGGAATCATGGCACTGGGAATCATCGCCGCCTCCTTCATCAACCTCGTCATCTCAGTGACTGCGCAGCGAGAGTCGGGGGTGCTCAAGCGGCGGCGGGCCTCTCCGGTACCAGCCGCGGCCATCATCGCCGGGAGAGCCTTGACTTCCGTGGTGACGGCACTTGTGACGGTGGTGCTGCTCCTCGCCATCGGTTGGGTTGCCTTCAACGTCCACGTCCCGGCTCGCACCGCGCCGGCGCTCGCGGTCACTGTGATCGTGGGGGCAGTCGCGTTCTGCTGCATGGGTTACGCGGTCGCCTCCTTGGTCCATGACCAGGACGCCGCGCAACCTGTGACCCAGGGGATAATGCTGCCGCTCTACTTCATCTCCGGAGTGTTCATCGCAGTGAGCACCCTGCCCCACTGGCTCGTCGACATCGGCAAGGTGTTCCCCGTCAACCACCTCGCTGCGGCGCTTCTCACCGCCTACAACCCCTATACCCGGGGCGCCGGCTTCGACGGCACTGACCTGCTCATCGTGGCAGCCTGGGGAGTCGCGGGTCTTTTGCTCGCTCTGCGCCGGTTTAGCTGGTTGCCGCTCGGCCGGTAGGCGTTTCCACAAGAACCGACTGTCAAAGGAGAACCTGATGCCCAAGGAGACACAGACTGCCGCCGGCCTCTGCGAGACGCACGGTGAGGTCGAAGCGACCCGGGAGATCCCGAAGATCTCGTTTCCACCCATCTTCACTGCGGTCACCCGTGCCTTGGCGAAGCGTCGCCCGTACCGATGCCCCACTTGTGGGGCCGTCACCAAGACTGATTGAGCGGCCCGGCATCGGTTACAACCGTGCGACATGGCCCTGAGCGAACGGGCTGTCCACGGAGCAGCCGCTCCAAAGGGCCGCCCGTTTGTCATTCCGACGTCGGGTGCCTCGCTCCTTGGATCCGCTGATCGAGCTCGGGTCTACCCCGACCTCTTGGATCTCGTCCTGGGAACCGTAACCGACGCTACGAGCGCCGGGCTGTTCACTCGAGCATCGCGGCCCCGAAGATCGGCCCGGGACGACATCCGTAGCGACGCTGCCTGTGGCCGGCCCGCCGTCCGAGGTGGGAACATGGCGGCGTGACGAAGCCATGGTCAAGCGCCCAGGCCGAGGACGTGGTGGTGGGCGAGCGCGTACGCCTGGGTAACGGAGAGGTCGTGCAGGTCTCGAAGATCGAAGACGGGTTCATGGGTATGGACACGATGTTGGCGTTCATCGAGGACACGCCGTCGCGATGGTTCAAGGCGCCGGTGCCCAAGGGAACCACCGTCGAGGTCGAGCGGGACAGCTGACCACCCGTGTCCCCTGAGACCGGAGGGGGCTCCGCCGAAGGATCCGCTCGCGTGCTGGCCAACCCAGCGCTTGTGGGTCGGGGTCTCGCGGTGAGCCGGGCGTCGGCAGTCACCCAGGCCAGTCACGGGGCCTTCTTCGCGCGGTTCCACCTGGCTTGCCTATTGGCGGCGGGGTGGCATTCCCGAGCGGGCTCACCGGCCCGTTCATCGGGCAAAACGAACAGACCGAGGTCCCCGCGGTTCACCTTTGATCCGCGGACCCAGTGGGTCGCATCGTCCCTCTGCCCCTCCACGGCTTCTCGTCCCCGAGGGAGGGCGCTCAGGTGCTCGGCCACGAACGCTCGAGGCTGGTGGGGTGCTGCCTACGATGGCCGCCGGTGACCGGGACGCGGCCGGGAATGCACTGGGCGGAAGTGCGGTCCAACCACGGTGGAGTGGACGAAATTCCCCTGTCCGCTGGCATTCCCGGGCGGCTGTGGCTCTGGAAAGCACTTCATCGGCGACAACCCCGAAGCGGCGCTGGCGTACGTCGACGGCACGGCCGTCGTGTGCCTGAACGAGCCAAGTGAGTTGGATCGCTATCCGCACTATGTGGAGTGGCTGAGATCCCAGCCGGCGACTCGCGTGCTTTGGTGGCCCATTCCGGACCTGTATGTGCCCGACCGTGAAGCCGCCCCCCACCTCTTCGAGCAGCTTCGTTCGCGCCTAGGCGATGGCCAGCGCCTGCTGATGCACTGCGGTGCGGGCGTTGGCCGGGCGGGCACCATTGCAGCAGGCCTTCTCGTGACCATGGGTGAGACGCCGACCGACGCGATCGCTCATGTCCGAGCACACCGTCCCATGGGTGGGCCGGAGGCCGGGCCACAGACGGAGTTTCTCTACTGGCTCTGGGCGGAGTGGAGTGGAGACCTCGAGGCCCGAGCAGGTGAAGGGCCATCGAATCTGCCATAGGGAAGCTGGATGCCTCTGGGCAGGACGTCGACCCCGTCTCACAAAGTGAAGGCTGCGCCCGGTGACCAGTTCTCGGACGGGGATGTCACCCGGGGAACTCCGGGGAAGGCAGGCACTCCATGGTGCGGTATCACCCGTCGCCTGCGGGTCCCACGACGCTATCTCGGGGGTCCTTGGCAGCCGCCCGCGCTGATGCTCCCCAGGCTGGGGGGAGTGGCCACCCACCATCAAGTCGTTGACCGAATCGGTTCGCCAACGTATTTTCGGATCGTGCAGTCGTTCGCCGACGTGGCAAGCGATGAGAGAGGCCGATCCATGACCCGTACCCCTGACACCGCGAAGCGTGGGATACAGATCTACCGCGCGACCCAAGCTCCCGAACTGCACGCGAGTGGTGTTGCAACCAGCGATTTCGGCACGAACGTCGACCTTCGAGAGGTCGCCACGAAGCTCGCCGGTAGCGACTGCTCGATAAACCGCCTGCTCGTGCATCAAACCGCTGATGAAGGCGGCACATCGATCGTCTATCTCTTTTTCAAGCCGAACTTTCCGCTGTTTCGCCACAAGCACGACGTCGACAGCTTGTACGTCGTCATATCCGGATCGATCGTGAGTTTCATGTCTGACGCAACGCTGCGACCCGGAGATTGCTTCGCCGTGAAGGCTGGAACGCCGTACTACTACACGGCCGGGCCGGACGGAGTCGAGGTCCTTGAGATATTCCACGGTGCCGAAACCGTCACGGTCATTTACACCGATAACCCCGACGGTCGACTCGAGGAAGCACAGGAGGCCGTTCGCGCAAATGTGGACGCGTGGAAAGAGATCACTGCTGGTCCCATGTACCGCGCAAACGCCGAAGCACGCTGACCGACCGAAGCCGGCGTTGGGAAGATCGGCTGGGCTGGCGCCTGATGGATGGCACTTCGGACCGGAACTTCGTCATTGTGAGCACTCACACAATGCCAAACAGGATCAGACACAGATCTGCGTGATCGAATGATGGTCGAGCGCCTAGGTCGGGTCGAAGGGAAGGCGGCCATCGTCACGGGCGCGGGTTCCACGCCTGGCCCCGGCGTCGGGACGGGCAAGGCCACCGCGATTGTGCTGGCGCGCGAGGGTGCCGGCGTGCTCCTCGCTGATGTGCATCGCGAACGCGCCGAAGATACAAGACGCGTCATCACGGCTGAGGGTGGCACGGCGGAGATCTTCACCGGTGACATGACGAAGGGTTCTGACTGCGAGGCCATGGTGCGGGCCGCCGAGCGTGCCTTCGGCACCGTAGACATCCTTGTCAATAACCTTGGGGCTGCTGTTCACGGGAGTGTCGTCAGCACCAGCGAGATCGATTGGGATTGGGCACTCGACATCAGCTTGCGCACGACCTTCTTGTCATCGAAGCACGCGCTTCCAGTGATGGAGAGGAAGGGTGCCGGCGCGATCGTCAATATCGGGTCGATCTCAGCATGTCGGGGAACCGGGTATCTGGGATACTCGGCAGCCAAGGGTGGCGTCCACGCAATCACGGTAGACATGGCCTACGCCCATGGCCGCCACGGCATCCGTGTCAATGCCGTTGTGCCTGGCCACATAACCACACCGTTGCTGTACTCGGTCCTGGGTGATACGCCCCAGGCGCAGTTCCGTCGGCAGCTTGCGGCAGCCTCCAACCCGCTCGGCACCGAGGGAACCGCCTGGGACGTTGCGGCAGCGGTGGCTTTCCTGGCTAGCGATGAGGCGCGCTGGATCACGGGCGTGACTCTCGCGGTCGACGGCGGTGTGACTTCGGTTACTCCTCTCTCGATGGCACCCCATCTACGGGAGATATCAGAACCAACGGTCTAAAGGTGTGCGTGTGGCAATGTACGTCGTCCACTGCAGCCGGTGATACTGGAACCATGACGCTCGAAATTCGGGCCATCGGCCCAGACGAGGTCGACCCCTGGATGCGGAGTCTGCACGTCCCCTTCTTTGGCAAGGTGGACGACGATACCGTGGCCCATTGGGTCGACCACCTAGAGATCGGTCGCACCTGGGTTGCGTCCGACGCAGGGAGGTTCGTGGGAACCTCGTGCGTGTTCACGCGTGACGTGACACTTCCCGGCGATCGGGGTGGGCCAGCTCCGACGGTGCCATTGGCCGCAGTGAGTGGGGTCGCAGTGCACACCACTCATCGCCGCCGGGGCATCCTCAGCCGGATGATGGGGGCGATGCTGGCCGACGGAACCGACCGCGGGGAGCCGATCGCCGGACTGCTCGCGTCGGAGTCTGCCATCTACGGCCGGTTCGGCTTCGGCTGGGCGACATCGGCCGTGGACGTGTCGTTGCCCCGGAGAACCACCCGCCTGACCCATCAGGCACCGGATCTGGATCTCGTGCTGTGCGGCGCCAAGGAGGCCGAGAGTCGCTTGCCCAAGCTCTTCGACCGGTTCCGGCTCCAGCGGGCCGGCCAGGTCGATCGGAACCCGGCGTACTGGAAGAACGTCTTTGCCGACCCCAAGGCCAGGCGCCCGGCTGGGACCTCCGAGCGCTTCTTTGCTGTCTGCGACGACGGCTACGTCGCCTACCGGGCGAGCAACCACTGGGAAACCGACGAACCGAACGTCCTTCGGCTCGAAGAGCTGTTCGGCGTCTCTCCCGACGCCGAGGCGGCCCTGTGGCAGTACCTCTTGAGCGTTGACTTGGTCGACACGATCGTGGCTGACCGCCCCATTGATGAGCCCATCCGGTGGCGTCTGGCCGATCCGAGGAGCCTCGCCGTTACCGGCCTGAACGACCGGCTCTGGATTCGGGTGCTGGACGTGCCGGCCGCCTTGACCGCCCGCCGCTACACCATCGAGGGCCGGCTAGTGCTCGAGGTCGACGCGGCACCAGCGTCGGTCGACCAGCACGGCGAGCCCCGGACCGACCCGGCTGCCGGAAGGTGGGTGTTGGAGGTCGGTCCGGACGGATCGTCGTGTCGGGCTGCCCGAGCCGATGAGCGCTCGGAACTCCGGCTCGGCGTGGCGGAGCTTGGAGCAGCTCTTCTCGGCGGTCAGGACCTGCGGTCGAGGGCTGCGGCGGCGCGGGTCGCCGAGCTGGTGCCGGGAGCGTTGGGACGGGCCGATGCCATCTTCGCGACCACTCCCGCCCCGTTCTCGTCGACCGGCTTTTAAGCCGGCCTCGTTCGACGGCTCCTACCCGCGCGGCACTGCAGTCGTCTCGCCCGCTTGGAGCCGTTGCCTTGGGTCGGCGCCCGCTTCCGATTCGTCCTCGGTTCGCTCGGGCATCGCGTGAAGAGACCTCTTCGGAATGGCCGCGACGGGCAGGTCTCCCGTCGACCATACGGCTCTCGAATCGCGGACCAACTCCCGGTGGCGGAGTGGGTCCAAACGGAGCTGCAGCCCGGGGGGCGGCTCGTAATGCGCGAGATATCGTGACCCGGCGCTGTAGTCGACCCGAGATCGAATAGCCCGGATTGGCGGGGCCCGGCGCCGGTTGGCTGGTCGGTGCCGGACCAGAGCAAGTGAGGAGGCCGTCGTGACAGAGGAGGGGACCGCGCTAAGAGGTGTCCGAGTCGTCGAGGTCGCCACAGGGGTGAGCCTGGTCGGTGCGGGCCTGGCCGCGAACCTGCCGGGGGCGTTGTGCCGGGACTTCGGGGCTGAGGTCACACGCATAGAGACCAGTCCCCGCCCGAGCTTGGATACCTCGGTCGAGTGGAGCCGCGCCTGGAGCCGGGACAAACAGGTTGTCGAGGTGGCCGTGACGGGCCTGGCCGCAGCGGTCGACCGCGTCGCCGGCGACGCTGACATCATCTTCCTCGCCGGACCTGAGGAGTCCCTGGAGCGTCAGGGAGTTGGGTACGAGAAACTGGCTCGGCTGAACCCCCGTCTAATCGTCTCGAGGATCCGCCCGAGCTACAACGCGTCTGGCCCACTCTCTGATTTTGAGCTGCTGGTCCACGCCAGGTCGGGGCTGCTCTCCCAGTTCCGCGGTCACCGGCCCGGTCCGGTCTTCTGTGACCTCACCATCGGAAGTGCCGGCGCGGCCCTGGCCGCGACGGTCGGCGCTCTCGCCTGTCTCTACGAGCGGGAAACCACCGGGGTGGGCGGCTGGGTCGAGACGTCCATCTACGACGGCACGTTGGCCATCCTTCCGATGATCATCGGCCGCGCCGAAAGGCCGTCACCGGCTCTCGAGAGCAAATGGGCACGGGCTGATCCGACTCCGCCCCTCTCGTTCCGGTGCGCCGACGGCGAATACATCCAGCTGTGGATGGGGGCCAAAGGAGCCTACGAAGCCTTCTTGGAACACATTGGCGATCCGCCGAGTGAGGCGGGATACGCGGCCGACATGCGGAGCGGAGCCATCATCGAGCGCAGCGAGCAATGGGCCAGGCGGTTCGCCACGGCTGATCGGGCACGGTGGCTGATGGACCTCGCCGACCGCGACTTTCGCTGCGAGCCGGTGCTTAGGCCGGGTCAGGCTCTGGTCGAGGACCATCTGGCCACGATCGGCCTGAGCGTCGAGCACCACGATGACGAAAGGGGGACGATCACCGTGCTCGGCCCGGTTGGCCAGGTGACGCCGCGCCCAGGCACTGTTGGGCGGCACGAGCGCCCCCCTTCAGAACCGTCGGCGCGGTTGCTGGCCGGCATCCGCATCCTCGATCTTTCGGCGTACCTGGCGGGCCCGGTGACGGCTTCGGTTTTGTCGGAGTTGGGTGCCGACGTCGTGAAGGTCGAGCCGACGACTGGCGACGCCCATCGCTGGGTGGAAGCCATGTTCGCGGCCGGTCAACGAGGCAAACGGGCTATCGCCCTCGACCTGAAATCGTCGGCGGCCGCGGACGTGCTGCACCGCCTCTTCGAGTGGAGCGATGTCGTCCATCACAACTCGAGGCTGGGGCTGGCCGAGAAACTGGGGTATGACGAGGACACAGTCAGACATTCGAACCCGAACGTCATCTACTGCCACGCCAGCGGCTTCGGCTCGCACGGGCAGTGGTCGCCGCGGCCAGCCAACGACCACCTGATGCAGGCCCTCTGCGGCACTGAGGCGGCGGGAGGCGGAGCGGGCCGGGGCCCGACATACCTGGATTGGGGAGCGATAGACGTTGCCAGTGGTTGGATCGCCGCCTGCGGCATCCTCGTCGGACTCTATGTCCGCCGCCGGACCGGAATGGGACAGTCTGTTGCAACCACGCTCCTCGGGGCCGGCCTAACTCTGAAGTCCGGCGCATTCGTAGCCCTCGACGGCGTCGTCGAGGGTCCGATCCTCGACGGCGAGCAGACCGGATACGGCGCCGCCTACCGCATCTACCGAGCTCAGGATGGAGCCTGGCTCGCCCTCGTCGTGCCGGACTCGGCGACTTGGTCTCGGCTTCGTGACGCAATAGGGGCCGGTGCTCTACCTGTCGATCCACCTCCGCTACGAACCGCCATCGGCGAGCGCCAACCAGCCGAAGAGATCCTTGAAGGAGTCTTCGAGGCCAAACCCGCGGATGAGTGGGTGGCGTTGCTTGGGGATGCCGGCGTACCTGCCGCGGTCGTGCTGGATATCGATCGCGCCGAGTTCGTCGCGCGCATTTTGGACGACACGGTGAATCGTCAGCTTGGGCGGGTGACCACATTCGAGTGGGGCGATCACGGCCGAGTCGAACAGGCGGCGTTTCCGGCCCGTTTCGGCCCTCTCCGTCGGCCCTCGCCGCCTGGCATGATCCCCGCTCTTGGGCAGCACACGACCGAGATTCTGGTTGCGCTCGGCTTCAACGAGGAGGAGCTGTCTGGCCTCGCTGCTGCCGGAGTTTGCGTCGGTCCCGCCTGAGGTGTCGATGGGAGATCCCCTGGAAGGAGCTCCGGAGATCTCGTCTGTTGACACCGACACAGAGGCAACGGGATGTCACTTCGTCGCCGATTTGCTGGCGAGCACAAGGGTCTTCGCGGCAGCGTCATAGTGAGCCAGGTACACCGGCCCCAGGGCATAGGGCTGGTTCCGCCCGAACGAAATTGCGGTGCTGGATCCGGCTATGACGACGCCGTGAAGGGCTTCTCCAGCGTGCACAAAGCTGGCCACGGTCAGGTGCTTGCCAGCGGCGGTCGCGATCGCGGAGAAGAGCCCGAGGTCGGTACATGCTTGCTCGACCCCCGTCCATGTCGCCTGCGAGGTCGGTAGCGAGGAGTTGTAGGTATTGATGTGATCCGATGGATAGGCCTTCCGAACGATGCGTACACATCGTTGGGTTCCTGCGTCGTTCCAGACCGTCGCGCCGGTAGGGATCGGACTCGCCGCGACGACATTCTTGATGTAGATCGGGTTGTCGCTGCCCGCAGAGCCAGCGAGGCCGCCCTCAGCAGTCGCGATCCAGGGCGGGTTATAGCTGCTTTGGATCGAACTCAAGGCCTCGGGCCATATTGCCGAACCATTTCCCACCGCGACGACTTCGTTGACTCCAAAGGTCTGGAATCGCTGCACGATCACGGCAACCTGACCGTTTTCCGCTGGGAGGTCACCGAGCGGAGCTGAATTGACGGCTGTGACCACAACGGGCACCCCAAGCTTCTTGAGTTCCGCCTTGACGATGGCGATCTCGCTCTCGTCGACCAACCCGCCACCAAAGACACCGACTTTCTTGTTCTTGAACACGCCTTGCTTCGCGAATACCGAGAGCTGGACAGGATCGAACGCCGAGGCCGGCGGGCTGAGAGAGAAATTCTGCGCGATCCCCGACGTGGACGTAGTCGCTGGCTCGAGCGAATTGATCACTGAAACACCATGTTGCAGATAGCACGTTGGCTGGAGGGGTGCGATCGCCACGAACACCGGGTCATCTTCAGTCAACTGAGTGCAGGTCGTGGCCGCCGGGGCGGCGCTGGGGGCGACGCCGATGATGTCGGGAACTATTTTTCGCCCATTGATTCCGCCGTGGGCATTTATGTTCGCGATGATGGCCATGTAGGCATCGGGAAGGCTGCCCCAGTTGATGTCTACGCCCACCGATTTGAGGGCGGCGAGATTGATATACGGGATGCCCACCCGGATCGTGGTCGCTGTCACTGCTCGCGTGGCCGATGCCGCGAACGCCGAGCTGCTTGTTCCCACCAAATTGCTCAGTACTGCGACCATGGTCACAACAGCGACACGACAGATGAATCGGTGGCCGTCAAAACCCAAGCGTCCAGCTCGATTGCTGCGGTGCCAGAGAGCGCGTAGGGAGCGGGACTTCGGACCGTGAGCGACGAGATTTCCTACGAGCGTTGTCACGTGAATCGTGGCCGGAATCATGCTGACCCGCGCCGAACGTTGAGACGTAACTCCCGCTTCCCCGCGAAGTGTTGCAGCACTCCTCGCCGCCGCGATCGCCTCGCTCCGCTTCAGCATCGCTCCCCCTTGGCACTTGACTACGACCAGGTGGTCGCCGGTCCGCGCCACGGTAACAGGGTGAGCGTTCAGTTGTTAAGGGTCTGGGCCATACCTGGCGGACTGGTCAGCCCCGGACCCCCCTGACTGTGGGTTACTTGCCCCGATTCGTGCTGCACCCTGGGGTTTTGTCGCAACCCAAATCGCCGGCGCTCGGGCCGCGGAACTCATTACTCCTCGCCAAGCAGCCTTCCGCGCGGCTCAGGCGGTCACGAAGCACCGGCGACCGGTCATCGACGGGGATCCGACGCACGCCGAGGATCGTTGGACCACTGGGCCGAGACTGACTGGAAGACATCCTGACCGGCACCATTACTCCCAAGCAGCGGATTTCAGCGGGTCGCGCACGGAATCGGCATCCTCTGGCAACACGACGCCGGTCGCGACCAGGTCAACGACGGCGTTGGCAAAGCGCTTCTCATACTCCTCGAGAGTCCCGTAGAGCTTCCGTACTTTCTCCGGATCGAAGGCCGTGGTCGTGCCCATGAGATCGGCGCGTCCTTCCGAGGGCGGCTCGGCACGATGGGTGCCGAGTGGCACCACAACGTGCGGCCAGCGGATGCCACCAACGGCATTGCCGTGCTCGTCCCGGGCAACCCACCCGTCGAGCGCCCGTTCGAGCCGGGGTTGTGAGGGTGGGGTGACGCCTTCCTCAAGCCAGCGCCGCAGGTGGTACCAGACGGCGCGCTGCGCAGGGGCGAAGGAGCCCCGGCAGCGGGTCTCCGGAAGGCCGAAGCGGTTGTCGCCAGCGGTCGATCCGATGTGAGATGCGCCGGCGCTCTCCCAAATGACGAGGTGGTCGGAATCGGGTTGCTGATTCGACGTGAAGACCTGAGCCTCGGACTCGGAGTTCAAGATGAAGACCGGCACTCCAAGGTCCTCGCGGAGGCCGTGCGTGCCATGGCGGAGCATGTGCATCGGCCAGTTCGGAGACCCGCCAGGAACCGCCGCCTCCCCGGCCGTGGAATCCACGACGGTGCCGGTCCCGAAGTAGACCGGGAGGTGATATGCGTCGATCACCCCTACGGGATGCAGCGCATTGTGGACGGTTGCGAGCCGAGCCGCTGATTGCGAAGCGCCGCTCGCGACGACATGGCGCACCCCGAGGCCGCCCAGTACGTCGTCAGAACCGTCACGACCGGAAACGCCCCGCACCGCCTGGGTGAAGATGTCGTAGGAGTAGTCGTCGCCCGGATGGCTCAAGGTGCCGTATCGCTTGGGGTCGCTCGAGACCAGCCCGCGCTCGCCATGAACTCCGATGTGCTGGGCGCTCACCCCGACAACGGCGTAACCGTCCTGCAACATGGCAGCCATGGGCGGGCCAGCGAACATGCCGTCGAACCCCGCCGACACGTTGTTCCAGACGAACACGACAAACCCATTGAAGACAGAGGCGGGCGGGCGCTCGACGAGGATCCGGGTGATGTACGGCGCAGTCTCCGCCGGCTCCACCCTCCAGCGACCATCATGGCCGTACTCGCCGATGAGACGGTACCGAGTCGCCTCGCCCTCGAGAATCCACTCCTGCTCGGTCGCGCCCTTAGGGAGCGTGTCGGCGATGGAGCCCCACGGACCGCGCTCCGATTCAGGATCGATTGCGTTCAGCTTCGCCATGTTTCGTGAGGATATTCGATCGACGGTCTACCTGAAGCTCCGACCTGTCCGACGGTTTCATCGCGTGGCCTAGAAGCCATTGAGAAAGCCGCGGCTCGCGGATGATACGGCTCGTCGTAGATCGAAATCTTCGGTGTAATAGTGCTCCAGGGCAAGCATTAGTGCCGTTCCCATCACCGCCTTGGCGGTGATGTCTGGGGAGTTGAGGGCGCGACCTTGACGCTCCTCCACCGCCTTCCACGCCTGGCCGAGGCGATCCATCGCCACCACGAAATTCTCCCAGTAGAAGCGGCCCGCCACTCGCGGGTCGCCGAAAAGCACAAGCCCGAGCAGCGGAATCACTTCCTCGAGGGTGGAGACCAGTTGCCGAAAGAGACCGCTCAAGGTTGAGAGGCGGCGCTCTGGGGTGAGGGCTTGGTCGCGGTCGACGACCTCGGCCGCTGAAACAAGGTCCTCCACCGCGTCTCGAAGCGGTTCCACGACCGCCTCGAAGAAGAGTTGTTCCTTGTTCTCGAACAGTTCGTAAATCATCGCCGGGCTGATCTGACCGTATTGTGCGATGACTTTCATGGTCGTGCCGCTCATGTCGCCGGTCTCACTGAAGGCGCGACGAGCGGCTTCAAGAATCGACCTCCGGCGAACTGCGGCACTCATGCGGCGACCGCGCGGGGTGCCGTTTACCGTCGCACGTGAGCCGCTCACTGGGCGCTGCACACCGCAAACAATACGAGGCTCGATGCCAGGTCTTGCGCCTGTCGGTACGGAGCGCTTGTTAACTTAACCCTGGGTAGCTGCTCGACCCCAGGATCGGAGCGGGATGGACCTGCTGTTGCGTGACGCGACCGTCGTGGACGGGAGCGGCGCGCCGGGCCGCCCCGCCGACGTCGGCGTGGCCGGGGACCGGATTCGGGCCGTGGCCCCCCCGGGCCAGCTGGAAGTGCCGGCGGGTGGGATCGAGGTGCACCTCGACGGCCTCGTGCTCGCCCCCGGCTTCATCGACGTCCACACCCACTACGACGCCCAGATCCTCTGGGACCCCGACCTCACCCCTTCCAGCTGGCACGGAGTCACAAGCGTGATCATGGGGAACTGCGGCTTCGGGGTCGCCCCCACCCGGCCCGAGCACCGGGACCTGGTGGTCCGGACCCTGGAGAACGTCGAGGGCATGTCCATGGACGCCCTCAACGCCGGCATCGACTGGTGCTTCGAGTCGTTCCCCGGATACCTGTCTGCCATCGAGCACCGTCCCAAGCGGATCAACGTCGGGGGCTTCGTCGGCCACTCGCCCCTGCGCCTGTTCGTCATGGGCCCCGAGGAGCGACCCGCCCGACCCGACGAACTCGAGTTCATGCGCGAGCTGGTCCGGGAGGCGGTCGAGGCGGGCGCGATCGGGCTTTCCACCTCCCGGGCCCCGCAACACCAAGGCGCGTTCGGCCGGCCGGTGCCCAGCCGGTTCGCGGACGTCAATGAGGTCTTCGCCCTGTCCAGCGTGCTCGGCGAGCTGGGCAAGGGCGTCGTGCAGGTTGCCGTCGGTCCGGGAGTGTTCATCGAGGAGCTGTCCGAGCTCGCGGTTGCGAACGAGAGACCGGTGACGTGGACGGCGCTGTTAGCCCGGGCCGAACGTCCCGGCGCGGCCCTGCGGACCCTCGCCCGCGCCTCGGCCCTCCCGGGCGAGGTGTACCCGCAGCTCGCGTGCCGGGAGATCGTGATGCAGATCAATCTCGCCGACCCCACCCCGCTGGCAGAGATCGACGAGTGGAAGGAGGTGCTGGCC
>Ga0116222_1001221_pt1 | contig 14438 bp, 9 predicted proteins | sample Sb_taG_12_FD_88963 | JGI IMG/M metagenome (GOLD analysis project Ga0116222, IMG submission 88963) | Peat soil microbial communities from Weissenstadt, Germany - Sb_50d_9_AC metaG | ecosystem: Environmental > Terrestrial > Soil > Wetlands > Peat | place: Germany: Weissenstadt | collected 2010-09-21
CGTCGAACGGGCAACCGCTGCGGACTCTCCTCGGCCACTCCGGCCCCGTCTCGTCGGTGGCGTGGAGTGCGGACGGCAAAACGCTCGCCAGCGGGAGTCTGGACACAACGATCAAGTTGTGGGATGCGAGGAACGGGCAACTGCTGCCGACTCTCAGCGGCCACGCCGACTCCGTCTATTCGGTGGCGTGGAATCCCGATGGCCATACGGTTGCCAGCGGTTGGTCCGCGCCTCGGCCCGGTCCGCCATCGGCGCCTCTCCCGCCGCCACCTGCCGCAGGCACTCCTGCTCGTCCGGGTACAGAATACCCCAGATCGATTCGCGAAAGTACACCCCAATGCGATGCTTGCGGAAATCGCGTTCGATCGCCGCCGCCACTTCCGCCACTCGTGATTCGTCCACCTGCTTGCGGTTGCCGCGTTCGCAGGCGTCGCTGGCAAAGAAGCGCGTGACCAGCGGATGCCCCGCGCACCAATCGTAAGTGCGGTCAATCGCCGCGTCGGTCCATTCGATCTGCTTCCAGCCGCCGATCTCGCGAACCATGGCCTTCGCCTCGTCCGGTGTTAGAAACTGGAGAAAATTCTCCTGCATCGACATATGCAGAGGATTCTCGCCGGCCTCCCCGAGCAGGTTCTGCCGGTTCAGGTCGGGCCGGTACGCGCAGAGAAGCAGCGAGACCGCTTCCTGCTCCTGGGCCAGCGCGCGCAGAACGCGGAAGAGCCGCACCGCCTCCGCGAGCGGCTTTACGTTTTCGGCCTTGCGCCGATCCGGGAAGAGCTTGTCGGCCTCGTCGAGGATCAGCACGAAAACTTCGCGCGATCCCGTCTGCTGCCACGAAGCTCGCAGTGCCAGGAACTGCTCGCGGAAACTCCCAGCGGTCTCCGGCAGCGGCTTGCCCAGCCGGGATTTCAGCTCCAGGCGGAAGCCTTCCAGGATGGCGCGGAAATACACGTCCGTATCCGCCTCGTACCCCTGGCAATCCAGCAGCACCACGGCAGTGTTGCGCAGCAACCGGTCGCGCAGTTGATTCAGCAGCGACGTCTTGCCCACTTTGCGGATCCCGAAAATGCCGGCGTGTTGGCCCTGCCGGAGAGCGGCGGGCAGCCGTTCGAGCAACTCGCGCCGTCCGTAGAACCAGGTCTCGTCTCTCACCGGAACGCCTTCGTCGTAAGGATCCTGCCGGATCGTGAACGGCTCCTCGATCTCGGCCAGCGTCCGCCCGCAGTTGTCTTCCGCGATGGCCCGCTCGATGCGCGCCAGCGAGATCGGAATCGCCTCGCCCAGCTTCTGCATCTCACTTGGGCTTGGCGCGGGATCGGAGAAGACGATGTAGATCCGTCCCCGCGCGGGGCGAGCCGGCAGACCGGATTTGGTGGGCCAGAGTATCCATTCGCCGCCGGGGTTGCCGGCCTTGCGGAAGAAAGCGTTGGCCAGTGCCGCCGGGTCCGGACGGCTCGATCGAATGAAAACCAATGCCACCGCGGCGAACCAGGCGAACGCGCCCGCGCCAAGCAGGACTCGGTTGTCAGATGCGTTACGGCCGAGATCGTAAGTGAAGATCGGACGGACATCCACCCGCAGAGATCCTTCGACCCGGAGTTCCCCCCGGTATCGACTCAGTGGATAGAGACCCCGCAGCCGATGATCGAAGCGGATCGCCGCATGCTCATCGCCTTGCAGCGACGAGGCGTAGTTCAAATGACCCGGCCGCACCGCCAGCCACTCTCCGCCCTCAAATGGAGTAATCGAAAGCTGGGCTGTTCCCTGCAAGTTCTCAATGATATGGATCGCGGTCGTGGTCGCCGCGGCAATGGACTGGTCGGAACGATTCCAGCCGACGAAGATCACGGGCTCCCCGAGGTCGAACTCGCCGACGGGCGTATCCTGGTCGGGGCTCCACAGCTTGATCGTGTCCCCACTTCCGCTGGCCAGCGTTTTGCCGTCTCCACTCCACGCAACCGAATTGACGGCGGCGGTGTGGCCGCTGAGAGTCCGAAGAAATCGCCCGTTCGTCGCATCCCAAAGCTTGATGGTTTTGTCGTCGCCTCCGCTGGCGAGCGTTTTGCCGTCCCCACTCCACGCCACCGATTCGACGGGGCCGGAGTGGCCGCTGAGCGTCCGCAACAGTTGTCCGCTCGACACATCCCACATCTTGATCGTGTGGTCCAAACTACCGCTGGCGAGCGTTTTGCCGTCCGGACTCCACGCTACCGAATTGACGGAGCCGGAGTTGCCGCTGAGAGTCCGCAACAGTTGCCCGCTCGACACATCCCACATCTTGAATCGTGTGGTCCAAACTACCGCTGGCGAGCGTTTTGCCGTCCGGACTCCACGCCACCGATTCGACGGGGCCGGAGTCGCTGCTGAGAGTCCGCAGCAGTTGCCACTTCGTTGCATCCCACAGTCTGACGGTTTTGTCGAGACTACCGCTGGCGAGCGCTTTGCCGTCCGCGCTCCACGCCACCGAAGAGACTTCGGCGGAGTGGCCGCTCAGACTCAGCAGCAACTGCCCGTTCCTCGCATCCCACAGGTCGATCGTTTTGGCCCAGCTTCCTGGAACAGTTTGGTTTGATCGGCGAAAGCAACGAAATTCAGGGTGGGCTTTTCAGGCGGTGGCTGGAACGGCAATGAACCCATACGACTGCTCACGGCCGGGCAATCTGTTCGTGGGATATCGGGACATCCTGCGCGGAATGCGGGAGAAACTCGTCGAGAACCGGCGGTCCTTTTCGGTGCAGGGCGGGCGGCGATGCGGCAAGACCTCCCTGTTGAAGAAACTCGGCGAGGAACTGGGCGCATCGGCTCCGGCTTGGTTGCGGTGGCGCCCGATCGACATGCAAGCCGTGGTGCCGCACACGTGGGCCGATCTGTTCCTGGCGATCTATCGGGAGATGGTGGCGGGCATTCCGGGCGCGCCGCCCGCGCCCGACAGCCTCAATCACTACGACCCGGATTTTCTGAATTTGCTGGATGCGGCGCGCCCGGCGATGGAGGCGCAACTCGGTCACCGGTGGATCACCGTCCTGGGGGTGGACGATTTCGATGTGGCCGCGGTGACTTTGCCCGATGACCGGGCCTTCCAGCATCTGCGCAGCCTGCTGATGGCGTCGCGGCACGCGGACTTTGTGAGGCTGGTGGCGGCGGGATCGAGCCGCATGAACGATCTGATCAAGGCAGGGTCGGCGCTGAATAACCTCGACCCGGTCTTTTTGGGAATCCTGCCCGAGGCTGACGCCCGCGAGGTGCTGAGGGCCGGATTTCCCGATGGCAAGATCGAGCAGGAGCTTTTCGCGGCAACCGGCCGCCATCCGTACATTCTGCAGGGCGTGCTGGGGTATCTTTGGGAAGATCGCGACAAGCTCGATCTGGTGGCCGCTTGCCGGCGCTTCACGCGGGACCGCATGCCCACATTCAAGCAATGGATGAAGGACATGGGCGAAGGCGGCGCCAAGATCTACGGCAAGCTGGCTGCGGCGAACGGCGGCGTGCCGGTGAAGGCGCTCAAGGTGAGGGGCCTCATGCTGGACGACATCCTGCAGACCCTGAGCTATCACGGACTGATCGACGACGCCGATCCCGACCGACCGAGAGTCTCATCGGACATCTTCCGCCGCTGGTTCCTGCAGAATGCGGATGTGGAAGCTTATTCGCCGACACAGGAACCGGCGGCGACTCCCGTCAAGAAGGTGTTTGTGGTTCACGGACGAGATCAGAAAATCCGGGCCTCGATGTTTCATTTTCTCCGTGAACTGGGTCTCGAACCACTGGAGTGGGGCGATCTGGTGGAGGCCACGGGGAATCCGACCCCGACGATCATCGAAGTGCTGCGGGCGGGCTTCGAGGTGGCGCAGGCCGCGGTGGTGATCTTCACTCCGGACGACGAAGCCAGGCTCAATTCCAAGTTCTGCACGGACGAGGACCCCGCGGACGAGCGGGAACTCACTCCCCAACCGCGGCCGAACGTGATTTTCGAGGCCGGGATGGTGATGGCCCACTTCCCGCGGCGGACGGTGATTGTGCAGATTGGGAAGATGCGGCAGTTCACGGATCTTTCCGGCATCCACTTCGTGAAGCTGGATAATTCGATGGATGCGCGGCGGGAGTTGGCGCGGCGGCTTCGCATGGCGGGGTGTGAAATCGGGGCTGCGGAGACGGAGACGGGCTGGCACACGGCGGGGAAATTCGAGGTTTAGGGGGGCGTGGCCAGGCCCTTATGGCCTATGGATTTTGGGATGCGAGTAGATTAATATCTTAAACAGGTTTACGGTTATGAGGCGATTACTTGCGGGATTGGCGATAATCTGCTGCGCCGGCGCACAGCAGGATCTCACGGTTACCTATCTGGCGACTCAAGCGAGCGTGCAGGATATCGTGCAGACGATAGCGCGGCAGGCCGGCTTGGGGTACAACTGGCGGAAGTCGTTCGATCAGACCGATCCGCAGTGCCGGCGCTTTGTGCCCGACGTGAGAATCGAAGCAGTTCCGTTTGGGACGGCCATGCATCGGATACTGGATCCGGTAGGACTGCGGTACGAGGTGGAGAGCGGGGAGGTGGTGCTGTACCGGGCGCCGGACTCGCTGCCGGCCGATGTGTTGGACAAGAGAATCAATTACTCCAGCGGCCGAAAGAGCGTTCAGTACATCGTCATCGACCTGGCGAAGCAGGTTGGGCTGGGGTACAACTGGGACAAGTCGTTTGCGCAAACCGACCCGGAATGCCGCCGGTTCGTGGACCACGTGTCGATCCAGAACCAGCCGTTCGACAAGGCGATGGCAAAGATCCTGGATCCGGTGGGACTCGGCTACGAGGTGGAGGACGGTCAAGTGGTTCTATACCGGCGATAGGATAAGGTCAGCCGGCCGGGTGATGCCGGCATGGCCGACTGCCAGTCGGCCAGCAGGCTGCCAGCCTGCCCCACAAGGATTATTTGGCGGGGGGGCCCCGGCGGCCGCCGCGGCCGGGAGTGATGGCGTCCCAGGCCGCGTCGCCGGTTTGCCGGTAGTCCTTGGGCAGGGTGGTCCATTCGGGCCGTGTGATTCCATTTAAGTCGTAAACTACTTTGCCGCTATGAACCGTCAGCTCGCAGGCCAGGCGCTGCTTGCCCGACAGGCGGGCGCCGTACATGTCGGTGAAGCCGAAGTTGCCGGTTTCCACGCGCAGCACCGTGACATCGGCCGGCGATCCGACGGAGAGGTTGCCCAGCTCCTCATGGTGGATCTCCTTGGCGGGATTCCAGGTGGAGCGCACGATCACGTCGTCGAGGCTCATCCCCATGGCCAGGAACTTGTCCATCACGTTGAGCATGTCCTTCATGCCGGAGTTCATGCTGCCGATGTGGAGGTCGGTGGAGATGGAATCGGGGAGAAATTTCTGCTGCATGGCGGGGACGGCGACGCGCCAGGCGAAGCTGCCGCCGCCGTGGCCCACGTCGAAGATCACGCCGCGCTTGCGGCCCTCGATCATCCCGGGGTTCACATGGCCGGAATCGTCGAGCTCGTGCCGCAGGCCGGAGTAGCAGTGGGTGTAGATGTCGCCGGGGCGGAGTTTCTTGGTGAGCAGGTCCTGTATGGGCCGCTCGGGATGGTCGTTCCCGAAATCCACCATCACGGGAATGTTGGCCAGGGTGCCGGCCTCGACGGCACGTTCCACCGGGGTCCATTCCGGTCCGGCGTAGTGGGCGGTCTTGAAGCCCACGATGAGACCTTTGTACTTCTTGGCCATCTCGGCGGCCGGAGCGGCCTCCATGTCTTTGAGGTCGTTCTCGAATCGGCCGCCGCGCATGCCGTGGCCCACGATGTTGAGGAAGGCGAGGACGCGCGTCTTGGAGCGGTCGATAATTTTGTCCTTGAAATCTTCGAAGTTGCGCCAGCCCGCACAGCCGGCGTCGGCGACGGTAGTGACTCCCACGCGGAAGGTGTATCCGTCGGGGTAGAGGCTGTTGTCTCCGGCGTACGAATTGCGCTCGCCGGTGCCGGCGAACACGTGCACGTGAATGTCCACCAGGCCCGGAGTGACATAGAGGCCGGAGACATTGACCACTTTCAGGGCGGTGGCCGGGTCGAGGCGCGGCGCGACGGCCGCGATGACGCCGTCCTTGATGCCGACGTCGCGGATGGCGCTGATGCCGTTTTTGGCATCGATCACGTGCCCGCCGGTGAGGAGCAGGTCAAAACGGTTCTGGGCGAATGTGTAAGAGGCCATGGTGAGGACGATCAGGGATAGGGCGATGGGTTTCATGAGGGCTCCAAGCGTCGACACGAGTGTCGACGCGGCAGGCACGAGTGCCTGCGCCACGGTTGGTTGCTTAGCGGGACAGGTCGATGACCGCATAGGTTTTCAGCTCGGGCAGCGTGAACTCGGTGGCACCGGATTCCGCGGTGTAGTCGAGCAGTTCGACTCCCGCGGCATCGTCGGCCGCCGCCTGGTGCTTGGGATAGTCTCCGAGGACGCGCACGCGAATGCCGTTCACTTTTCGGGCGGCCCCGGCGTAGTTGAGCAGTTGCACGCAGAGGCGGCCGGCCGATCCCGTAACTCTCGCGACCACCACGGGGCTGCCGTAGATGCGGAGCGTGCGCTTCTCATCGGTGAGATTGGTGCGGACCGCCTGGGCGATCAGCTTCGGATTCTTGGCATCTTCGAGCGGGTACTCCTTGTCGCCGAGCCGCACATTCAGCTTCAGCGTGCGGTCGGGCGCGCGGACCGGGCGGAACAGCAGATTATCGCGGACCATCAGGTTCATGACTTCGCCGGCGGCGGGGGAGCCATCGTCGATAAAGCCGATGTCGGCGACGGGCGGCAGATCGTCCCCACTCAAGCCGCGGGCGCTCAAGCCGCGCAGAAAATCGAGCATGCGGGCGAGGGGCTTCAGGCCGGCGGCGTCGGTCTTGATGAGGGCGTTGGCGCCGTAGCAGAAGGCTTCGGCGGCCGCCAGCGCGGCGGGATCGCCGGGCACGTCGTAATAGAAACGCGCTCGCGGCTGGCGCAGGAACGTCCAGCCGTTGGCCACCAGCCAGGGCTCGCGCGAGGCGGAAGCCTGGTTCATGCGGTAATTGACCGTGGGTGCGAGGAGTTTCACCGCCCGTTCGAGATCGCCGGTCTCGACGGTGATTCCGGAGACATCCTTCCAGGAAGCCGACTGCGCGGCGGGCACCACGATATGGGAGATGCCGGCGTCGCGGAGGGTTGGGGCGGTGGACGCGCCCCCGTCCCAGAACAGGCCGGGCAAAGCCGCGAGCAGGAGCAGCATCACAGCTCGATCACCTTGAGTTGGATCTTGGCGTTGTCGTACACGCCCAGCCCCTTGGTGGCGGCGTATTCCACGTGGCCCGGCTCGCGGATGTAGCGGTTGCGATTGGGGTCGGAATTGTCGCCGAGGTGGTCGCGGGAGCGGTCGAAGAGGGAGACGGCGCCCTCCTGCTTGCGCTTCTCTTCAATGACTTCGATGAGCTTGTGGTCCATAGCTACCGGGTCGGTGCCGAACATGAGCTGCTTGGGGTAGAAGCGGAAGCGGGCGCTGTTGCTGAAGGGCCCGGCGTGCCAGACGCCGCGCAGGCCATCCATGATGTTGAGGACCACGCGCGAGCGCACCGGCTCGGTGGAGGCCAGGGTGCCGATGAAGGTGCGGGTGTTGGTCTTCTCGAAGCGATGCGAGCGGTCCACGTTGGAGAAGTTGCCGTAGGCGATGTTTTTGAGGCAACCGGTGACGCCCGCGGCCTGGTGCTCCTTCATATTGGGGACGTTGACGATCTTGGTGAGGGTGTCGGCGACGAGGCGCACCAGGTTCGAGCGCGTATCCTCTTCGCCGAAGAAGCTGGTCTCCACGTAGGTGCGCGGGTCGTAGCCGAGGATGGAGCCGCGCGAGCTTTCGGCGGCGGTGACGGTGACGCCTTGGGGAAGATACTTGGGGTAGCCGACGGATTGCAGTTGGTTGTCGAAGCGCTCGTAGACGTAGATCTGTTTGGCGGGGACGCCGATGGCGACGAGGTTCTCGGCGATCCCGGCGACGACTTCCGGGGCCGAACAGATGCGCGGCGCCCCGGAGCAGTTGACCTTGATGCCCACGACGTCCTGGGGCGAGATGAAGCGCGCCCAGGCATCTTCGTCGCGTGTGTCGCCGGTGAGCGCGCGCATGCCGGAGGAGAGCATCTGTTTGACGACGGCGCGGTCTACTTTATCGGCTTGGGCATCGATGGATTTTTCGGAATGGACGCGGACGACTTGTCCCGGATAGGGGCCCGGCATCCCTGGTTTGGCTGCCGGTGAGAAGCGGGTAACGACGTGATAGACCGGGTCGTCGGCGGGGGCGGCGAGCAGGGGCGATGCCGCGGCGACTTGCAAGAACAAGCGTCTGTCCACGGGCTTGAGTGTATCGTACGGCCGGAGGCTGGGTCAAACGCGGGCGGGTGTTGCCGTGCGGGCAGAATGGGTCTACGTTTGAAGTGGACGCGATCAAAGAAGCGATTATCGAACTGCCCGAAGATGAGCGTCATTCGCTGGCTGCCTGGCTCAATTTGCTTGGAATACGACGATTGGGACAAGGAGATGGTGCGGGATTTCTCACCGGGCGGGCGAGGATATCGCCTGGTGGAAAAGGTGAAGCGGGACATTGCAGCCGGTAAATTCAGGCCAATCGAAGAGGGATTGGCGGAACGCCGCAGGTGACGTTTCAATCCAAAACACTCCCCGAATTTTGGGATCGGTACGACGAGTTGCCTGAAGGGATCCGCCGCCGTGCCGAGAAGCAGTTCGCTCTTTTTTCGCGGAGAATCCGGCGCATCCCTCGGCCGCATGATGAATATGAGCGGAAGATCAAGTAGGCGTTGCAACCGGCGAGGCCGGACTGCGTGTTCGTCTACCCCGCGCCCGTCGCTTCCAGGCGCTCCAGCCAGTCTCGGAAGTGCGGGCACGCACGCCGCATGTTCTCAAGACCGACGGCTTGAGCCGCCATTGTTCCGTGCAGAACTTTCCGGTACTGCGGGTATGCGGCCAGAACGCGCTTTGAGGGCGCGGTGACGGGATCATCATTGATGTCTTCCGGCGTCGGAAACTTGTCCCGCACCGCCTGGAAGACCTGCGAGAGATGAGGCTGGTTGATTCCCAGCCGCGAACCTCGGCGGATCGCTAAATAGCAGCCCCTCATATTCGTGCAACTGAATGTGCGGCAGGAATCGCAGGTCCGGCCGAAATTCCGGAATGAGTTCGCAGATGTCCGCCTTGATTGCCTGCTCGATGTGGACTGCTTTCTCGATATTGGGCAGATTGGGAGGAGGGGGAGTACCCGGGAAGCCCGCACCCAGACCATAGAAGTCGAGCATGGTGGAGCAACTTGCCGTGGGGTCTTGTTTGAGGTGGGTCAGGACGTCCTTCCTGAGGCGTGCGTAGTCCGGCCGGCCGCCTTTTTGACCCGGGACGCCGAGGAGAATGGGTGTGAGGAACACGTTGCGCGGCCAGAGCGTGGGCGCGAGGACATTAGTGATGAAAGATCGTTCGGTTTGGCCCTCCACGACGACATTGATGCGGGTCACGGATGAGCTTCCCCGTCCGGCACGAACTGAGGGTCACTCTCGATTCTCGGCAGGCCCCCGAGGAGGTTTTTCTGCCAAAGCTCGCCCAGCGAATACTCCGCGAGCCATTCCGACAGGTCCGCCGAATCGAGCCGGCGAAATAGCGACTCCCCTTGAGAGCGCTCGACGACAATTACGTCTTCGGGGGTGAACTCGCTCAAGAGCGGCGCGGACTGGGTTGAGACGATGACTTGCCTCGAGACACGAGCGTTGGAAGTTATCACGGCCTGCTTGAATAGATCACTCAGCAAGGTCAGCGCGTAGGGGTGCAATCCCAACTCTGGTTCGTCAAAGAGCATGGTAGGAGGCCGCACCGGCTGCAGCAATGCGGTGGCGAGGCAGATGAAGCGGAGGGTACCGTCCGAGAGTTGATGGGCGCGAAACGGATAGTCCGAATCTGTCTGCAGCCACTCCAACTGAATCAGGTCGGGATTGGTGGGCACGGGCCGAAGCTTGAAATCGTCGAAGAATGGGGCCGCCAGCCGGACGACATCCCGAATCTGACTGTATCTGCCGGGGTTGGTTTGACGAATTCGGTAGAGAAATGCCGCCAGGTTTTCGGCGTCCGGCCGCAGAATCTCATTGTCATTGATGGGCTTCTGGCGGCGGACTCCCGCGGAGAGACTGGTGTCGTGAAAATGATAGACCACCCAACTCGAGACTGCCCTATAGACGTACCGAGGCATCAGGGTCTTGGGGACCCGTCCGCCAGGCTCCCATTCGAAGTGCTTGACTTTGGCCTCGACGTGTCCCGATCCTAGAGGGTGCCGCCCGACGCCCTTGTCGCCCTTGAAGACCGCAACCTCATCCGCAAAGACCAATTGATTGTCCACCGTCGGGGCTAGGGCGAACTCATAACCATTCATCCCAAAATAGAGCTTCGCCGAAAAGCGTTCCGTGACTTTAGGCCCGAGGTACAGGCACGCGTCCGCGCCGCCTTCGGTCGTTCGAAGTGCAACCTGCAATCGCTGCTCGACGATCTCCCGAAGCAATCGAAAGAAACTGACGAAGTTGCTCTTGCCTGCGCCATTGGCGCCAATGAGGACATTCAGGGGTCGGAGTTCAAAATTCTCCAGCTTGCGAATGGACTTGAATCCTTCGATCGACAGGCTCTTGATCGTTTCGCTCATGAAACCGCCGTTTCGAACCCCACCTTACACCATAGCCGTTTCCGGTGGAAAGCGGGAATCGGCAGTGGAGTATAGTACGACAGTATGCCCCGCTGCCGCTCGTGTTCGACGGAAGTGCCCGAGCAGAGCCGATTCTGCCTGGCTTGCGGCGCGCCGGTCCTGGCGTCGGCCTCCGAGGCCGCTACCGTTGCTCTCCACTCGCCTTCCAGCAGTTCGGTAGATGAAGGCCGCTTTCCCGCCGGGACCATGCTGGCGGGGCGCTACCGAATTCTTGGGCTGATCGGACGCGGCGGAATGGGCGAGGTCTACCGCGCGAACGACGTCAAGGTCGGACAGTTGGTCGCGTTGAAATTTCTGCCGGAATCGGCCGCGCGCCAACCGGCGATGCTAGCGCGACTGCACGCTGAGGTGCGCATCGCGCGCCAGGTTTCGCACCCCAACGTGTGCCGCGTGTACGATATCGGCGAGCTCGACGGCCTGCCGTTCCTGACCATGGAATACGTAGATGGCGAGGACCTCGGCTCGCTGCTGCGGAGGATCGGGCGGCTGCCGGGGGACAAGGCTGTCGAGATCGCCCGCCGGCTGTGCGCGGGTCTGGCCGCCGCGCACGATAAAAGCGTGCTGCATCGCGACCTCAAGCCGGCCAACATCATGATCGATGGCCGCGGGCAGGTGATCATCACGGATTTCGGCCTGGCGGCGCTCGCCGGGACGCTGAAGGAGGGCGACATCCGCAGCGGCACGCCCGCCTACATGGCGCCGGAGCAGATTGCCGGGCGCGAGGTGACGGCAAGCAGCGACATCTATTCGCTGGGGGTGGTGGTGTACGAGATGTTCACGGGCAAGCGCGCGTTCGAAGACGCGCGCCGCCCGCCGCTGGCCAGCGTTTCGTCACAGGTGAAGGATATCGATCCCGCGGTGGAGCGGGTGATCGCGCGCTGCATGGCGGAGGACCCACGCGGGCGTCCGGCTTCTGCCCTGGCGGTGGCCGCGGCGCTGCCGGGAGGCGATCCGCTGGCCGCCGCACTGGCTGCGGGCGATACGCCATCGCCCGCGATGGTGGCCGCCGCCGGAGAAGGCGAGCGGATCTCGGTGCGCGCCTGCGTGTTGTGGATGGTTGCCGTGCTGGTGGGCCTGGTCGTGGTGGTGGTGTTGGGAAGCAAATTGAATCCCCTGTCGTCGATGCCGTCCGAGTACTCCATCGAAAACCTGGCGCAAAAAGCGCGCGACCTGGCGCGGTCGCTGGGTTACACCGCGCGGCCCACGGATCGGGCCTGGGGATTGTCCCAAGACACCGACTACATGCGCTATGCCGAGAGCCATTTGCGGCCCGCGGAGTACCGGACCCAACGCGCCAGCGGGCGCTCGCCGTTCCTCTACTTCGGGTACCGCGAAAGTCCGCGGTACCTGGAGCCGGCCAATGTCGACGACCAGGTCTATGCGTCCGACCCACCGATGGGGGTCTCCGGAATGGTCGCCTTGCGCCTCGACCTGCAAGGCCGGCTGACCCGCTTTTTGGCAGTCCCACCCCAACTGGAGGAATCCGCGGCGGCACCCGGCGCGCCAGCCGATTGGAAGGCGTTGTTCGCCGCGGCTGGCCTGGACATAGCGCGCTTTTCGACGGCCGATCCCCAGTGGGTGCCACCGGACGGTTTCGACGCCCGTGCCGCGTGGACCGGTGTCTACCCGCACGCACCCGCTATGCCGCTGCGAATCGAGGCGGCCTCCTGGCGCGGCAAGCCGATCTACTTCGACTTGATCGGGCCATGGTCGCGGGCCACGCGGATGGAGCCCGCCCCACGTACGGCGGGCCAGCTCTTTGCCGTCTGGGTGGTCTACGGCCTGATCCTCGCGGTCTTCGCGGTCGCGGCCCTGCTGGCCTGGCGGAATCAAAAGCTCGAGCGGGGAGATGCACGGAGCGCCGCGCGCCTGGCCGCGTTCATTTCTCTAAGCGTCCTGCTCGGCTGGGCAACAGTGGCCCACCATGTCCCCACCATTGGCACTGTGTATCATTCGTATTTGGCTTTGAGCATTGCGATCTTCTGGGGTGTGGCCTATTGGGCCCTGTACGTCGCGCTGGAGCCTTACGTGCGGCGCCGCTGGCCCCGATGCCTGGTTGCCTGGACCCGCCTCCTGGGGGGCTCCTTCCGCGACCCGCTTGTGGGTGGACACGTGCTGGCGGGGGCTGCCTTTGGCGCCGGCGTGGCAATCGTCAACATCTCGCGTAACCTTGTACTGGAACGCTTCGGCGAGCTGCCAGCGTTCTTTTTTAGTCTTCCCTTGCCGGCGGACGCGAGCCATACCGTCTTCCGTATCCTGGGTCTGTTTTTCTGGGATCTGGGTGGCGCCTTGGGTGCCCTGTTCCTTTTCTTCCTGCTGCGCGCCGGCCTGCGCCGGCAGTGGCTGGCGGTAGTGGCGTTTTTTCTCCTGGCGAGTGCCAACGGCCTGGGCAACACTCACCCGCAGGTCGCCGTGGCATTCAGTCTGCTGTCTACGGCGTTGATGCTGCTGATTCTCATCCGGTTCGGCCTCCTGTGCCTGGCGGTTACGGGCTGCATCTCGGATGCACTCTATGCGCCCTTGACCACCGATTTCTCCGCGTGGTACTCAAGCAGCACCATTCTCATCGTGGGGTTTGTGCTGCTCGTGGCGGGTTACGGATTCTACGCCGCGCTGGCAGGCAGGCCCCTATTTCGGGAAGGGTTTTTGGAGAATTGAGGACGTATGGTGTGAAAGGCTACGATGCGTGGATATTTTGGCGGCATTCCGGAATGCTGCCGGCCGCTTGCGCCTGGGGGCGGAGATGGGGGTCGGCGATGGCTGCGGTAGTGCGTGCGAACTATTGTGTTTTCATGAGCTTCGGTGACAACTCGAGGATTCGGACGCCCTTGACCGAATTTTTTTCAAGAAAACACTTGCGCTCAAAAGCCTGCAATGCTATTCTGAACGAGTCGCCGATTTGGGGATCTTGAGGCATCGTTTGCCCTTCAGACTTGCATCGGAAGGGTTGACGGTGGTATAAAGGTAGAGACCCCTTGTAAGGAATGGTAACAAAACTCTGATCGGGCCACCGATGCGGAGCGGAATACGGCCTTCCTGTTTGGTTCTTTTTCAAAGCTCTTATAAGCTCAGCGGGTTTTGTCACGTCTGGAAACGGATGTGGGCGGGTCCGCGCAAGTTTCGAGGCCTGCAGCGGTCTTTGGTTTTGTTGGGGGGAATTGCCTCTTGACGATGCCTTGGGTGGCTGCGCAGATCTTTGACAATCTGGTTGGATGCAGTAAGGAAGAACTCGTCAGAACTCTGAGTAAAACCGGAGCGAATTGTCGGGTTGGGGGAAACCTCAGCCTATTCTCATTGATTCAAATGAGAGTTTGATCCCGGCTCAGAATCAACGCTGGCGGCGCGCCTAACACATGCAAGTCGAACGAGAAAGTGGAGCGATCCATGAGTACAGTGGCGTACGGGTGAGTAACACGTGGGTAATCTGCCTCTTAGTGTGGAATAACCCTGGGAAACCGGGGCTAATACCGCATAAGCTCGAGAGAGGAAAGCAGCAATGCGCTGAGAGAGGAGCCCGCGGCCGATTAGCTAGTTGGCAGGGTAAAAGCCTACCAAGGCAAAGATCGGTAGCCGGCCTGAGAGGGCACACGGCCACACTGGCACTGAAACACGGGCCAGACTCCTACGGGAGGCAGCAGTGGGGAATCTTGCACAATGGGGGAAACCCTGATGCAGCGACGCCGC
>Ga0116222_1001225_pt1 | contig 14422 bp, 7 predicted proteins | sample Sb_taG_12_FD_88963 | JGI IMG/M metagenome (GOLD analysis project Ga0116222, IMG submission 88963) | Peat soil microbial communities from Weissenstadt, Germany - Sb_50d_9_AC metaG | ecosystem: Environmental > Terrestrial > Soil > Wetlands > Peat | place: Germany: Weissenstadt | collected 2010-09-21
GAGGTAGTTGAAGTCACCGTGGTACATCGCGGTGATGTTGTCCGTACCAACCGCATTCAGGGTTCTGGTCAGAACGGCCGTGCCCGAGGTCGTTCCCGTCAGCGGATCGAAGCCCGGTGTGAGCGCAGCCGACCCGATCTGCGTGTTTCCGTTGAAGAACAGCACGTGGTTTTCGAGAGGATTTCCGAATCCCCCAGTCACGACGGTCGCGGTCAGGGTGACGCTTCCGCCCTGCTTCACGCTTGTGGCGCTGGCCGTCAGATTGACGGCCGTCGCCGCCCGGACAATCTCAAAGAACACCGGAACGGCGTTGCTGGCGTCAAAGCTCGCGTCGCCGCTATAGGACGAAACGATGTTGTGCCTTCCTGGTCCGAACGTGGTGATCGCGAAGGGAGTCGCGGTGTTGCCCTGGCTGTTCAGAGCCAGTGCACCCAGAACCTTGCGACTATCGGTGAAGACCACATTTCCCGTAGCGGCTCCAAAGCCCGAAGCGCCTCGCACATCCGCGCGAAGGAAAATCGGCGTGCCGTACTGGGCGGTGCCTGAGTCGGCCACGTTCAGCAGCGTGGTCGCGGTCACGCTTCGCTCCGCCAGCACCGTGATCGCAACCGGCGAGGACTGGCTTGCGCCAAACACTCCGTCCCCTCCATAGTTTGCGATCACGTTGTACGACCCTCCCGGCAGAACATTGGTCGTAGAAACGAATTGACCATTCCCCAGGGAATAGTTGCCCGCAGACTGATTCGTGCTCGTCAGCAAGGCCACTTGGCCGGTCGGTGTTCCACTCGCAGAACTGACCGTGATGTCCACGTTCACCGGCAAGCCGTGAGTGATTGTTCCCGGATTCAAACTGAGCTGAGTCGTGGTGGGAGTGAATACGGCTCCGCTCCAGCCGTTCACCAGATTGTTCGCATTCACGGAACCGAGTCCGCTGGTGAGATCGTAGCCCTGATGGGCAGTGAAGCCCTCGGAAACGCCAATGGGTTGCCCCTGCGCGTTACAATCCGGCGATCCTTTGGCGCACGGCTGGGAGTTACTTCCAGACGTTATATCGTTGAAGATGCAGTTGCTCGCCGGGCCCGTGGCCGAGTTTGAGTTGCACTTGCCGACTTTCTCCAGGGCAGCGAGGCGATAGAACACGTAGTTCGCGTTGCCCTGGATTGAATTCGTCTTCTGGTTCACCAGCGCCAGAATCGCGGCCATCGCCGGCGACGATGCCGAGGTGCCGCCCACTCCAAGAAAGTCCTGGAATGGAGCATTCAGATTACAGGTCCCATCCGGTGCCGCATCCGCTTCGCAAATCAAATAGAACTGGCCGAGAAAACCGTTCCCGGCAAACAACGAGACGTCGGGAATGTCGCGCACGCCGTCATTCGGCACCCCCAGCCCGGTCTGCCAGGAAGGCTTGGGATATCCTCCTAAACAGCTCGCCGGATTATGACCGTCCGAGACGATGCAACTGCTCCGTCCTCCCGATCCGCCTGTGACGAACACATTGCCCGCCAGTTTCGCGTTGTTGCAGTTCGTCACCGGATTTGCGCTGAAGCCGATCTCGGCAAACAGCGGGTTGGTGCAGGTATTGTTCCATGGAACTTCCGGGATATACGACAGCGCCGACGCCTGGGTCACGGGATCGTTGGTTGAACTCCAGAACGTTTGGGGATTGAAGGGATCGTTGAAATCGGTTCCGCCTACGGCAGTAGTGTACGGCGTGGCGGCGGTACCGCTCACTTCCAGGCCCAACCTCGCCAGATTCGGGGCGGGAAGATTGAAATTCTCGCACCCCGTCGCGCCCGAATCGCCGGCAGAGACGAAGACCGAGATCCCCTCGACCGCAGCCTGCTGCCAGGTGGTTCGGAAGAACTGATTGCGCGTTGTGCCTTCAAACAGCTCGCAACGTCCGAAGCTCTCGCTGGCCACGGGAGCGATCACGTCATCCACAATGCGCAAGGCAGCCAGGTCTATGCCCGCGGTCGTGTTTGTCGTCGAACCTACCACGACTTTGATGGTTGCGCCTTTGGCGACTCCGCCCGACCACTCCGCGTCCAGCAGCGCTTCGGTCTCCACTCCCGGCACGATCCCGGGATCGGGCCCATCCAGAATGATCTGCGGATCGTTCGCCGGCAGTCCAAACAAATTGCGGAAGTCTCTCACATCCTGCAGGTTGATATTCGATTCCTGCACGATGGCGATGCTCTGTCCCGTCCCGTCAATCCCGGCCTTCCACAGCGGCAGCAAGTTGTAAATGGTGGCGAAATCCGTCGGACCAAGTCCGAAGAAACCGGCCAAAGGCGAATTCGCCGGGAAGGTAAACTCGGGCGTCTGCGACAGCGGCTTGAGTTCGCTGTTGCCTTTCGTCCGGCGAAACGCTCCTGCAACATGGCTCATGGGATGCGATGGAAAATTGTGCAGCGAGACCACGCCGGCCACCACCGGTGTAAGCGCTGCCGGCATCATCGGATCGCTGGCATTGGCCCAATGCTCCTCTCCATCGACTGCGTACTTGTGAATAGCGGTGTGAAAGGCCTCCTGTACCTGCGCCGCCGTCCCCGAGAACTCGATAATATGGCGCCCTCGGCTCACCCGCGTAACCGCGAAACCGTGCCCCTGCAGCCAGGTGCTGACGGTCTGAATGTCCTGTGCGGCGGGCCCGAATTGCTCCCCGAACTGCTCTGGAGTAAGCCAGTGGTGAAAGTTGGCAGACGTCTTGTCCTGTTGCTCATCCAGCAGTTGGTTGACTGCGGTTTCCTGCTCCGGACTGTGCTGCAAGACCAGGAGCATCCGGTTCATGGGCAGGCTTGCGGGGGCCGCGCCGCGATCGTACTCCGCGCGCGCCAGCGGGTGCACATTGCCCTTAAAGGTAACGAGGTTGTTGTCGTCGACCGCCTGCGTGATTCGCGGCTGAAGTTTTGTGTTCTGCGCAGCCGCCATCGTCAAAAGCGCGAATAGCGACAGAAAAATGAGCGATATCCTGGGGTGCATGGGCATCTCCTGAGCTTTTATTTCTTTTTTGAAGTTGACTAGCAAACAAACCAAGCCAGAGGCGAGCAGGGGTGGATTCTTGTTGAGCGGGCCTGACGGTTAGCGAACCAGATTGCCAGGGTCTTTCTGCGGAGGGGTCACCGACCTCAGCTGCAGTGTGACAATCAGGCAGCGCCGGCTCCTGTTTTCGAACGAAACCGGCGAAGGATAGCCAGCCCTAACGTGCGCAACACGTTACCGCCAGCGAGGAATCGGAGTCAAGACAAAACGCCTGTTGCTAGTCCCCTGATTTCACCACGAAGGAGGTCAGCGAACACTGTTGCCTTCGTGCAACTTCGTGTCCTTCGTGGTTGTCGATTTGGTATGTTACTAGACTAGCCCGTTTAGAGAAGTCCGCTTCAGAGCCGCCTACGGACGCTGGCGAACTTCCGCCGGCAAGCCTTGTGCGGTCTCGCTCTGCGGCTGGCGCCGCGGAGGCAACTGATCCGGGCCGATGAGTGGCCGATGTTCGACCGTGCCGATCACCGGAGCCTCATCCATGCCGTCGGCATAGGCCATCGAGGCAAACCGCTGCTCGCTGCACATGCGGTCAATCATGCGCTGCTGGCGGCGGCTCAGCACGGCGTGCGGAAGAATGGGGAAATTGCGGAACACCCACAGCAGATACACCCGCTGAGCAAACGACGGCATCACATACCGCGGCCCGATCGGAGTCTGCACCTGCACCACGCCGGCCGCCAGTTTATCGATCAACATATTAAGCCTACCTGGATCTTCGCCTTGCCCATAGCAATTCCAGGGCCGCCATTATTGCACCGCGACCGATGCAATGGGAAGCTTTTTTTCACAGACCTTAGCCCCCGACGCCCGGGACGATGAGCGTTTTCTCATGAAACAGTGAACTTTTTGGAATCCTCTAACCGGGACCATGGGCCGGAACCATTGACCAAGACCACCCGCGAAGTGGCGCACCGCCGGGGCATCTCGGCGTGCCGCCAGCCGATCTCTACACCGCCACTTCGGGAAGAATGTCCATGCGCCGGATCTGCGCCGCCACCCCGAATGCAGACCCCTCTTCTTCCACTCTCACAATGGTCGCCTGGCAGCATACCCAGCACTTTTCTCCGGAGGTCAGTTCGGGCGGAAGAATCAGCACCAGCTCGACGTCGGCGCCCTTCTCCATGCGGGATTTGGTATAGAGAAAAACGCCGTTGGCGCTGACGTCCCGGGTCTCGGCAGAGTGGTCCGCTCCCTGGGGAGTGCGCACGCGCGTGGCTACACGGGTGGCGATTCTTGTTCCGGAACGGCGCTCGCTGTCGCTAGTCATCGGCTCACAGTGTCCACCTACTCTACACTAAGCCGTCAAGTCCAACGAGATTGTCGTAGCCCCGGACGCCTCGTCCGAGGGCTGGGAAAGAGACCGGCGGACCCCTCGACTTCGCTCAAGGCGGACGAGGCGTCCGCCGCTACACGACTAGATATTCGGCCGCTTGGCCCGGGCTGCCGGCACCACCAGCGCCTGCTCCATGGTCGGAACATTGGTGCCCCGCAGCTTGGCTTCGACCTCATGCAATTTTTCGGTCTGGCCCGTCTGGTAGTAGGCCTGCACCAGCAGGTCCATGGTGAAGGGATTGTCCTGATCTTCTTCCAGGCGTCCGACGGCGTCTTCGTACTTCTTCTGGTCCATGAGGAGCGTGCCGGCCGCGCCATTGTACGAACTCTGAATCACGCGATTGCGGCTCCCGTTGGCCATCGCCTCCAGCTGCTGCATCGACTTGTCGGCCAGCGGCTGATTGCCCGCATGCGCGGCGCGCACCGCGCGATTGCGCAGGATGCGCGACGTCTCCTCGTCCCGATCCGAGGGCGAGATCGTCGCCCGATGCCCCAGCGCATCTTCGGCCAGTTTCAGATCCTTCAAAGCCGCGTTGTCATCGCTCTGATACTCCGCCATGCGCCCGAAGGCCTGGGATTCCTGCAGGTCCTGCTCCTTGGCATGCGCCGTCTCGGCGATCTCCTCATACTCCTTATCCGCCTCGGCGAAGTTGCCCTCGCGGACGTAGGTCATCGCCTTCTGCATCTCATAAGTCAGCCGGTCGGCTTCGTTGTGGGCAAAGCGAATCGCCTTGTCGTATTCCACCCGAGCCTGCTCCTGATTCCCCATCAGGGCATAAGTGTCGCCCAGCCCGAGCTGCGACGTTATAAAGTCGGGATCAATCTTGAGGGCAGCCCGATAGTGATCGAGCGAACTTTGGAAATCGCCGGCCATGCGCTTCAGCTCTCCGTAAGAATCCTGCGGATTGGGCTCATTCGGCAGCAGGACAAGGTAGCGATCCATGGCGGCAAACGCCTTGTCAAACTTCCGGTTGCGGGCATCCACATAGGCCAGGTCGTTGAGCGCCGCGGGAAAGTTCTTGTCCAGCGCCAGCGCCTTCTCCATGTAGCGCTCCGCCCCGTCGTTGCCGTTCTCCGCCATCAGCCAGTTGCCCGCCAGATACAGCAGGTGCTTGTCGTGGGGATACATCTCCAGCATGTCGTTCATGGCCGTGATGCCGCCCAGGTAGTCGCCTTCTTGCACTTTGGAGATCCAGGCAATCATCAGCTGCTCGCCGGGCGTGAGCTTGGGCGCCAGTTCCTTGGCCTTGGCCCGGGCCGCGCTCACTTCATGCGGATTGCTGCTGTTAAACGCGATCCAGGCCCACGCCACCGCGAGATTCGGATCCTCTTTGACCGCCGCCCGCCAGTCATCGTTGCAGCGCTCCAGATAGAGATTTTCGTAGTCAGCCATCCCCTTTTCGTAGAGTTGGCGCGCCTTGGCGGACGTGGTCGTGATCGGCAGCGAAGTCGTCTCGCCTTTCTTAAGATGATGCGCGAAAGCCGGCACGGCCAGGCCAATGCAGGCGCAAACACTGAGCATCGGGACCACAACCGACAGAGATAAAGACTTGGAGTGACGCATGCGAGAATCTCCGGAACAGAGCTGTGTGGGGAGGCCTACGACCGCAGGGTAACATCGCCGTAATCAGCCCAAGAAGTGACGAAAGGCGCTGGCCCCGAGGTGGGAAGCACGCCCGGTTGGGCTGAGTGTCAGTCGCGTGGCCATCTTTGGCCCAAACAAAAGCCCCTCGAAGAGACTACAGCTCGTCTCATAGATGGTTTTGGGAAGGGCACGACTTCAGTCGTGCCGTCGAGGGCCGCATGAATGCCGGGCTTGAGCCCCCTGAGGTGCGCAGCTCTGCTCACTGGGGCCGCATTTGTGAGACGAGTTCTAGAACGAGAACCGCGCGGAGATTTGGATATCCCGCGGTCCGCCGCCGCCCAGGAACGGATTCTGCGCGCCGACATCAGGCGTAACCGTCAGCGGGAAGAAACCTACTCCTTGACCATTTGCTGCGACTCCATTTTGGTTCCACAAAACGTTGAAGCTGGGCAGCAGGGGATTGGCGAAGTTGGGGTGATTGAACACATTGAAGAAGTCGAAGCCGAGGCGCAGGCTCATTTGCTCCGTGATGTGGGTTTCCTTGCTGAACGACAGATCGAAGTTACGATAGTGAGGGCCGTAGAACCCGTTGCGTGCGGCACTGCCGAAATGGGCGCCGCTGGTGCAGCTGCCTGCGGCAACATTCGGGTTTGTACAAGGCGCAGCAAAAGCACTGAGATTCAGAAAATTCGTGGGTGAACTCGTACCCGCAAAGGGATTGCCTATTAAGTCCGGCCTTTCGTAAAACTCTCCGCTGTTGTTGTAGTTGCTGAAATCGAGAGGCGTAAACGGCATACCGGTAGCGAGGGAAACCACACCGCTGACCTCCCAACCGCCAGTCAGCCACTTCATCGACGACGCCGATGGTAGTTTGTAGGCCCACAGCCAACTCAGCCTCTGGCGAACGTCGAAGCCGGAGTTTCCTCGCTCCCTGCCGATATTGAAGCTGTTATCCGGCTGCGCCTGGAACGGCGCGTAGTCTTGGCCATCGCTGGCCGTATCGATGGAATGGCTATAGGTGTAGTTCACAGTGGAGGTCAAGCCATGGAAATCGTGCGTGTTTAGCCGAACCTGCAGTGAGTTGTAATTTGAGATTGCCGAGGACAAGAAATCAAGCACATAGTAGTAAGGAAGCCCGGCCGCTGAAAGTGGCCGCGTTCCAGTCGTAGGATTGCCCTGGTTAAGATCGACAAAACGAAACAGCTTACGACCCGCCGACCCTACGTAGGCCACGGAGACAGCGCTCCTCGTCCCCAATTGCTGTTCTATGTTCAGATTGTAGTTCTGTACGTAAGGAGTGCGTAGGCGCTGGTCAACCGTAAAAACGTCCTGGGGACCGAAGCCCGCAGCGGGGAAGACCGGATCGGCGCACCCTGCTGGCGAACTGTTAGGTACCGGGATTTGCAGGCCGGCGCACGGTCCTAGACTCACGGTCAGGCTTGCGGTCGGCGCTACGTTGTACGAAACCGGTCTCGGGCCTATATCGTTGAAGAGGGGACCCGCATTGAGAGACGTGTAGGGTATCTGCCCGGCAAAGAAGTCTTGCGAGAACGCGTCGTACGCAAATCCATACCCAGCGCGCACGACGGTTTTCCCGCTGCCAAATAGGTCATAAGCCACCCCTACTCGCGGCGAGAAGTTGTTGTAATCCTTTGGATAAAGACTGCTGGGCCCGCCACCGGTTCCGACCTGCACGAGGTTGTTCGCGGAGTTGAGAATGCTGAAAAGGTTATTCCTTTCGCCAATCACCCCGTAGTAATCCCAGCGCACACCATAGTTCACAGTGAGTTTATGGGACACCCGATAGCCATCCTGCAGATATAGCGCGAAACTGTCCTGATAAGTATGGCGCCGGGAGTTGCCTTCCGTTTGATTGCCACTACCAGTGATATTGCCAGCGATAAAATCGTCCAGCGTGTTGAAGACCAGCTTGCCGCGGCGACTCAAGTCAAAGTACTGATTGACCGACGTCCGCCGGAATTCAAAGCCAAACTTCCAGTTGTGGGCGCCGAGGTTGTAAGAGAAGTTGTTCAGATATTGCAGGTTGCTGTCGACCCGCCCGCGAGGATTGGACTTGTTGGCGCCCAAACCGGCAAAGCTGCCGACGCTGATCACGGGCAGACCGAAGTCGAGACTGGTGAAGTTGGCGTTCGCCGTATTCAAACCCACACTGGCTGGGTTAAGGCTGGAGTCCTGTGCTGAAAAAGTCTCCGCGAAGCGGTTCCATCCACCGCGAAACTCAGCGAGCAACCGCGGAGTAAAGACGTGGGTATAGGAAAGGGACACAACCTGCACGCGTGTTGGTACAACCGTATTGAACCCGGGGAGCACATTGCCGCCGACGATTGCTAACGGGGCACTTTGGGCGCTATCGCCGAAGTAGTACCGCCCGGTAAGCACGTCATTGAGGCCAATATGGTGGTCGATCTTTGTGATGAGGCTGTCGAGCCGGTTGGTGGAGGGGGCATTTATTTCTTCCAACCCGTTCGTCGCGGGTAAGGGACCCCAGGGATTCGTGTTCAAGATATTCTGGATAATCGGATTGACGACGCCACCGTTGTCGGCGATCGCCGTGGCGAGGTCTGCTTGAGTGGGAACCAGGGCCGGTGCCGGAAATCCCACGCGTTCCCGCTGCCCTTCATAAGCCAGCAAATAGAAGGTCTTGTCCTTTACGATCGGCCCTCCCACCGATCCGCCGAACTGGTTGTTGTGAAAGGCGTTCTGTGGAGCCGGATCGGCATTGAAATAGTTCCTTGCGTCCAGCGCGTTGTTGCGGAAGTATTCAAACACCGACCCATGCAGACTGTTGGTTCCCGACTTCGTCACAATGTTGACAATCGACCCCGAGTTCCTCCCATACTCCGCCTCGGTATTGTTCAGAATCGCCATCTACTGAATCGCATCCACGGGCAGCAACGTGGCCGGAATTCCGAAGACTCCGCCCTCGTTGATGGCATTGTCGTTACGGAAGCCGTCGTTCATGTCGGTGCCGTCGAGCAGGAAGTTGTTGGAGCGGCCGCGGTTCCCATTCACCGAGAACACCCCGAAAGATCCCGGCGAGTCGTTCACGGAACTGGGATCGGCATTGGCACCCGGAATAGCGGTAAGCATCTTCATGTAGTCGCGCCCATTGACCGGCAGATCGTTGAACTCCTCCGCCCGCAGCGTCCCGCCCAGGGTGTTGCTGGTGGTCTCCACCAGCGGAATCTCGTCGGCTGACACCACGACTTGGCTGGACACCTGCCCCGGCCTCAAAGCCGCATCCACGCGGCGCTCCGAGGCCACCTCGACAACCACCCCCGAAGTCACGAAAGTCTGAAACCCCGTCTGCTTCACGGTCACCGTGTAGGTCCCGATCGGCAGTTCGCGCAGCGAATAGGCGCCGTCAGGCGCGCTTTGCGTAGACCGCTCCAGCCCATTGCCTTCGTTCTTCGCGGTCACGTTTGCCCCGGAGACAACCGCGCCGGAGGCGTCGGTGACCGTCCCCAGAATGGCTCCTCGGAATGTCTGGGCTGATGCGCTCATTGCCGCCATAACCATAAACGCCAAACACAGCGAAGCCAGAATCACACGTGCTTTCATGGGGGGCTCTCCTTCAGGTGGATGTGCCGGGGTGGTGGTGGCTCGCGGCGGACTGGCCAGACGGTTGTCGGTCATTTCGCGGAACGCGCGCAATTTCTTCTCTGTGAACAACATGCGCCGCCGTCGATGCAAAGCTTAGCGAGCAACAGTATCGAAACCAGCTCACTGCCGTCAACCCTGGAAATTGCAATCGATTGCATTGATTTTGCGAATGCGAAGGCAAGACAGCAACCTCCAGCAAAACTCGCGGCATGAACTCGAGGTCAGATAAAGCTGCGTTTTGGGTGATTGGCCGGTCCGTGGTGACCGGCGCGCTCAGAAGTTGAAGGCCAGTCCGCCGCGCACCGAGCGCGCCGACTGCACCAGATACACCGTCTGGCCATCCTGCCCGAGGACGGGCACGTAGCCCTGCGCCAGCAGGTTGCGCACATCGATGATGGCTTCCACGTGGCCGCCCATGGCCGGGATGGGCTGCCGGATAAACAGATTCAGGAAAGGCCCACTCTGCCCCGCCGAGCAGTCGAACATGTCGACGGGAGTCAGGGCCGAGCCGTTCACCCAGCGGTACGACGCGATCCAGTGCGTCCGCGCATGGGGCAGCGTTCCGCTGAACTTGGCGGCGATGGAATGACGCCGTTGCGTATTGATCAAACTCTGGGCGGTCTGCAGGGAAACATCGGGCTGGCTGAGATTCAGAACGCCGCCGTAAGCATAGTCCAGCGTGGCCGTCAGATCAGCCGCGAACTTGTGCTGCAGCACCACTCGCACACCGTTGGTATCCAGATTATTCCCCAGGTAGCTGAACGTGCCCGAGGAGATATCGGGCAGCAGGTATCCGCCCGACCCGGTGACTTCTCCGGTGCCGGTCAGGACAGCATCGCTGATCCGGTCGGAAAACACCGCCACTTGCACATTGTCCTTCTTGGTTACCCGCTGCGACAGGCTCAATTCCTGGTGATGAGCGCTCTCAACTCTGGGCGCGTATCCTTCCACACTGATCCGCGGATCCGACTCGCTCAAGTCCGCGGGCGCCGTATCGTAACCCTTTTCCGCGCGCGTGTCCGGACGCGAAGTGCTGTAGTCGTATTCCAGAACTGTGTTCGGGGAAAGATGGAAATCGGCCGAGCCATAGGGGCGGAAGGCGGTCACGTGTCCCAGAAACTGCATAGTCTGCAGTTCGCTGCCGAACTTCAGTTCTACAACATCGCCGACCGTAAAGCGGTCGCCTGCGGAAAGCGCGAGCGCCTGCAACGCGGCGTTGTGCAGGTTGGGATCGGAGGAGGCAAAGCGGCGCACGGTCAGCGCCATCGAAGGCTCCGAGCCGTTCTCCAGCTGGCGGGAATAACCCGCGCGCAGCACGCCGGATGGCGTTCCGTCGCCGTAGCCCACGTTGCCGCTGAAGGCCAGCCGTCCGGTGGCGAACATCGAGCGTTCCACGTTGAAGCCGGTGGTCATGCTCGACGACCCGCTGCCGTAGCCGCCCGCAGCCGACCCCGCCACGAACGACAGGGAGCCGCGCACATCGTGACTCTGCTTATCCGTCCCTGCCACTTCCGCCGGGGCCGGATCGGGATCGTCGAGGACCCGCAGAACGGGACGGTTGGCCACCGATCGCAGCGTCCACTTCCAGTCGTCGTCCTCGGGGGAGGAACGCATCTGCCCCACTTGCATCACGTTCAGCAGGGTGCTCAGAGTGACGTTTACGTTAATGCTGGAGCCGGGACGCAGGCCGATCTTTTCCCGCATCGCGGGCAGGAACGAGGGCGCCGTCACTTTCAGGCTGTAGAGACCGGGCAGCAGGCCGGCCGCGGTGTAGTGCCCGGCTCCGTCGGTGAAGACCAGCAGGCTCTGATCGGCGGCGCCGAGAACTTCGACGATGGCCCCCATCTGCGGCACGCCCGCGCCATCTCGCACAAATCCGGAAATGACGCCCGGGCGTTCTCCCGCCCATGCAGGCAGGGACAACCCCAGCAGGATTGCCCACATCCCTATCGACGTTCCGAAATAGCGCAGTCTCACTCCGCCCCACCCCCTGGGGGGAAAAACGCAGGGAGTTACTCTACGGCAAACATCGCCGACGGATCAACCGTCTGCTTGGAGATCTTGTCGTTCACCTTGATTTCGATCTTGTAGATGCCGGGCTGCAGGTTGGCCGCCGCGATCGACTTCTCCAGCGTCACCTGTTCGCCGACATTCCCCATCGTGTCCGTGGATTCGACTTTCTGCACCACCGACTTATTGGTGGCGACGTTCACGATGTCGTATTCGAACGTGGCGGAAGGCTTGTGCGTCTTCTCATCCACGCCGAGATTGTACACCTGCATCCAGAAATTCAGCTTCTGATCCCTGTCTTTCTTGAATACCGCCGGCTTGCTGTTGTCGGCCGCAGCCACTCGCGGCCGCACCTTCGTGGTGCCGATTACGAAGCTGCCCGTGCCGATGTCCTTGGTCGCCACCGGTTCCATGACATCCGCCACAATCAGGCTGGAGGTGGAGAGCTTGTCGTCGGAGAATTCGGGAACGATGATGCTGCGGCTCCACAGGCCCTTGCGGTCGCCGTTCACGTCCTTGATCGCGACACTCAGCTTGTAGCGGCCCGGACGCAGCGGCAGCGCTTTCCAGTACACCGAGGAGTTCTCCGCCGTCTTGGGCAGCAATTCCGCCGGAACGTCCACCTGCACCGTGTCTTCAAAGGTCTGCGCCACCTTGCCCGTCAAGGTGGTCAACCGGCCCAGAATATTTACCGTCCCGCGCTGCACCCCGTCTTTGTTGGCGAACGTGATGTCCCGGTTCTTCATCTGGATGGTCACCGGAACCAGCACCGTATCGCTCGTGACCTTTACGAAATCCGTGCGTACGTCGAAGGGCATCGGGTTCAGGATGACCTTGGAAGTGACGGTCTCCAGCAGGTCCGTGAACTTCACCGGAGGCGGCGCCTGCAACTTCGCGAACTGTTCCAGGCGATCGAATTCCTTGGTCTGCAGATCAGACGCCATGGGGCCGGCGCCCAGCCGCTCCAGGCCGCTGGCTCCGCTGAAGCGCTGCGCCTTGCTCGACATTCCCATCTGCTCGTAAAGCGTCAAGCCCGCGTTCGGCGTGTAGAGCAGAGCGTCTTTCTTGGAGCGGTCCATCGTCATCTCATAGGCGCCGCACTGGCAATCGTCGACGAATTCGATGATGATTTCCTGCCCGATCCCCTCGATGTAGCGATAGCGCCAGTCCTCAAACGGGAAGGTCGAGGTCTCGCCGCCGCCTTCTTCGATCGGCCGTTCATAAGTTCCACCGGAAGGATGCGAATCGATCTCATCCGCCGGACCATACATGATGTAGATCCTGCCCCGGTCCGTCTTCCATCCTGGAATGCCGGCGGCGAAATGCTCGTTGGCGTAGGCGATGCGGCGGTAGTGTTCTTCCTTGTATTCGTTCTCTTCCGTGTCGGGCGTCGGGTCGCGCCGCTGCCAGAAAGCCTCAATAAAAGCGTCCCGCTCCTCGTCGTTCGAGAGCTGCTTGAAGGCAGCTTTCTCTTCGTCGGTGATAATCCAGACCACATCCTCGTCGAGCCACTTACGATAGGTTGGATTGATCTCTTTCTTGTACTGCTTCATTTGTTCTTTTTTTCTCTTGGGATCGAGAGGGCGCTTCAGGGGGTCGGCGGCCTGAGCGGTTGAGGTCGCCGGGGCAGCGCTGGCCGCGTCTTTGGCGGGCTGATCCGTGGAACTCTGGTCCGCTTGGGCGAGGGTCTGGACCTGGGCTTGGTCCTTAGGCTGATCTTTCGGCGGAGCCGCCTGGTCCTGGGCAACGGCGCTCGCCACGAACAAGCCTGTACAAGCCAGCAAAACTCGAATAAGAGTAGGAAACGAAGGAACCGGGAACATGAGAGGGACTCCTGCCAGCCAACCGTCGTTTTGCCCTATTCTAGGCCGTATCGTCCTGTGAAAGCAAGGTTAAGTCGTGCCCCGAGAACCAATTAACCCCGCCCTTGACCCCATCTTTGTTGGACGCGCCGGACTCCGCCCCGAGTTGCCTGCCCGGAAAATGAATCCTTGCTGGCACCCCCGCATGGGGACGCTATAATTGAGACGTCATAATTGAAGTCCCCGGGGGCTGTAGCTGTAACTCCCAGCGTAAGAGTCTCGGCCATCTTCCTGCCTGATCGGGAACTTTCTCGGCGGCAGGATCGTACTAGCTGATGTGCAGGAGTTGTGCCCGTCACTCAAGCTGGAGCAGGCAGAGGATTGGATGCGGCTCTGCTGCGTCCTCCCCAAAACTGCGCCCTGAACGGCAAGCAGCGCCCCAGACTGTGACCGGAACATGAAAGCCTGGAAAAAGATCGCAATCGGCGCCGGCGTCGTCGTGCTCCTCGCCCTCATCGTTGGTTTTACCGTTCTGCAAAGCGGCAAAAATGTGGTGACGGTGCAGACCGGCAAGGTGCAGCGGCAGGATCTGGCGAGCATCGTGAGCGCTTCGGGCGAGATCAAGCCCAAGACCTACGTGAACATCGGCGCCAACGCTTTCGGCAAGATTACCCACCTGTACGTCAAGGAGGGTGATCGCGTGAAGAAGGGGCAAATGCTGGCGCAGCTGGAGAACGTGCAATCCTCAGCCGATGTGCACGCGGAAGAAGCGGGGCTGCAGGCGGCACAGACCGACGCCATCGCCGCCGACGCCGGGCTGAAGACCGCCCGGGCGGACCTGCTGCGCGCGCAAGCCGACTATGACCGCAACAAGCTCGACTGGGATCGCGCCCAAAGTCTGTTCAAGGACGGCCTGATCTCCAAATCCGACTTCGACAGCCGGCAGAACGCCTGGGCTACAGCCGACGCCGGTTTGACCCAGTCCAAGGCGCGTGTGGCGCAAGCCCAGGCGCAAAAAGATTCCGCC